>Ga0193751_1001534_pt1 | contig 14678 bp, 12 predicted proteins | sample L1c2metaG_FD_143050 | JGI IMG/M metagenome (GOLD analysis project Ga0193751, IMG submission 143050) | Soil microbial communities from a riparian zone of the East river system, Colorado, United States - L1c2 | ecosystem: Environmental > Terrestrial > Soil > Riparian zone | place: USA: East River... | reverse complement strand
CACGGGCGGAGCATCGGGGCTGGGCGACGGCACGGCACGCATGATCGTGGCCAACGGCGGCAAAGTCATGGTCGCCGATCTCAACGAAGCCGCGGGCAGCGCACTTGCGACCGAGCTCGGCCAGGCAGCGCGATTCGCCCGGACCGATGTCGCCGACGAAACAAGCGGCCGGGCTGCCGTTGACGCAACCGTGAAAGCCTTCGGCGCCATCCACGGACTGATCAACTGCGCCGGCATCGCAATCGGGGAAAGGGTGGTCGGAAAGGAAGGACCGCACAGCCTCGCGAGCTTCGTGCGGGTCATCAATGTCAATCTCGTCGGCACGTTCAACATGACGCGGCTCGCGGCGGAGGCGATGACGCGCAACGCGCCTACCCCCGGAGGCGAGCGCGGCATGATCGTATTTACCGCCTCGGTTGCCGCGTTCGACGGTCAGATCGGGCAGCCGGCGTACAGCGCGTCCAAGGGCGGCGTCGCGGCGATGACGCTGCCGGTCGCTCGCGAGCTCGCCCGCCATGGCATACGTGTGATGACGATCGCGCCGGGAATCTTCGAAACACCGATGCTTGCGAGCATGCCTGCCGAGGTGCAGGCCTCGCTCGGGAAAATGGTTCCGTTTCCGCCGCGGCTCGGGCGTCCCGACGAGTATGCGTCGCTTGTCGGCGAGATCATTCGAAACGAAATGCTCAACGGCGAGACGATCCGGCTCGACGGCGCAATCCGAATGCAGCCGAAGTAGCCGCCGGCGCGGGGCGCCTATGCGTCCAAAAGCCGAAGCATCATAGATCAATTCGGAATCGCAGACCTTCTTTCCTGCCGTACTGAACCGGATATTGGAAGTGTTCAAATAGAACGCCTCGATTCGCTTCGACTACTTTTCTCGATGCAACGTTTTCAGGGTCCATCGTGATTTCAACGCGTTTCAGCCCTTCCTCTCGCGCGCGCTGCAGCATAAATCGTAACGCCAATTTGGCGTAGCCCCGTCCCGTTTTCCAGGGCACGACTGCGTATCCAATGTGTCCGAGTACATGTGGGGGCAGGGAAGACGTTCCGGGTTGCCACCGAAACCCGATCGAGCCACAGAATTCACCGTCCCATAGCCAGAGTCGGTAGCCCGGTATGCGTGTTGCGGAAGAACCGTCAGGCAGTAATACCGGCGGACCTTTGGCGTCCCGATCGGTCAGTTGGTCGACAAAGGCTTGCGGATCTTTATCGATCTGGGCAAGTTCTTCGATAGCAGCAGCAACTCCTTGATGCTGTCCGGCGACCAACCGCGCTCTAGCGCCGCGACGTATCCCGGAAGATAGTTCAACGCAGGACATACGAGCTGCATTGGGTGACTGAATGCTTCACCCGCGTTTCTTCGCCAAGTGCGCGCTAACCAACCAAGCTAACCGGCGCGACGATGGACGGCGCGCAGCGCCGTCGAGGAGCGGTCGGGTTGAGCGAGAGGTTAGGCGTCATGCATGGACCTGAACATGTAGCAAAAGGCATCGTATTTCAGCTCGATTGACCCTCCAACCTCAAGGATGGCTGACTTGATCGCTCCAAACAGGTCGTCGCGTGCGCCCGAACTGAGCGCTAGATGGTCAGAGTACGTACCTAGCAGGCGCACATAGTCGCGCGCGGAGTACCTCCGAGTCCACGGAAACGTCCCTTTGGCCATTACGCTGTACAACGGCGAGGTGGCAAAGCGACCGACCGTGGCGTCTCGTGTTGCTCCCCGCTTATCGCGTGACTTTGCAGCAAGCTGCGGAGCGTGATGCTCATAGCAACAATCCAGAGCGGCGCGCATGGCGCTGGAATCACGCCGATCCACATTCCAGATCAGTGCGACTATGCCATTCGGCTCGAGGACCTCACGGGGCTTTGTGACGGCGATCTCCGGGTCGATCCAATGGTAAGCCTGTGCAGAAAAAAGAAGGGAAAAGCGCCTCGACGCGGGCTCCCACTCTTCAAATCGGCATTGTTCGAGACTTACGTTTGGGTATGGCAGAAGCTCTTGCCGGGCCCTCTTAGCGAGTTGTGCGCCTGGTTCGAGGCATAGAACGCTGAAGCCGCGCTTGGCAAAGTCGAGGGTCGCCTGCCCGGTACCGCAGCCAACTTCAACGATCGTGGACTGCATCCCGATACCGGCAGTTCTGACGAGAAACTCGAACAGTTCATCCGGATACCCTGGCCGAATGTCGGCATACTCGTCAGCGACTGAGTCAAATAATTCAGGGCTCGCGACGGTCTGCATTATGACGACTAACGGACAAAGAACCGGCGCCGAGCGGACGGCGCATAAGCGCCGCCGGCGAGGCATCCGGGTTGAGCGAGAGATTAGGCTGCATCGTGAAGCCCCAGCAATAGGGACATGCAGCATTCCGGGCCATGCAACCAGCACGACTGCTCCCTCAGATGGCGATCAGTCCTCAAAGTACGCACTTCGCGCCAACTATTGGAGTCCTTCGCAAGCAGCTCGCGATTCAACTCGTCGCTCCGTTGTCCCAGGCATGGATAGATGCTCACTCGCGAAAGAAATCTTAGTTCAAGGCCATCGCTCCGACGCAAGGCCAGATACATACCTCCACACCCAATGTCATCGGCGGAGGGTGCGGCAGTGACAGGAAGCAGCAGCCTGCCTCCTTCACGCAGTGACTGCAACCAACGCATAGCCGGATGTGTTACGCCACAATTCACAAACATAGCGTCCACCGAGTCGAGTGCCAGGTTGTCATGTTCGACGGCCGGCATGACAACCTGCGAATAGTTACCCAGATTGGCGCGAGCGCGCAATGAGAGAATGGGGTCGACTTCAAACGCGAGCACTCGGCCCGAAGGCCCAACAACCTCAGCCAGTATTGCGGTGTAGTATCCTGTACCGCTGCCAATATGCACGACCGTTTCTCCGGGGCAGAGGTCGAGCGCATCAATCCACCGACCTAAGCTGCTCGGCTCGCCGTTGTTCAAGCCGCGGCCTGCGTCGATCGCAATGACTGCGTCGCGATAAACTTCGGCAGGGTTCGAGGTAGCCGTTTGTTCGTAAGCCAGAACGCCGTCGGTCGAAAACACCCCGAACTTCCAAGGACCGTTGCCAAGGAACCGTTCGCGGGGTACGCGTGCAAACGCCTCAATTAGTGAAACGGAGCGTAGGTGCGCTTTGTCGCGCACCCCTTCGGCGAAGGTACGGCGAGCGAGCTTGATGTCCGCTATTGGCGACACGGGTGCAGCCTAGCTCGCGCTACGGCTCCCGCCGGATCAGCGCAAAGCTCGCCACGATCATCGCCACAAAGAAAACCAGCGTCCATCCTGCGATCGACAGATGCAGGAACTCCCAGCCTTTTTCGGCGCATTCGCCGCTCCCCTCGAGCACTTTTCTGAACACGTCGGTGAACGGCAGCGTGTCGAGCATGTAGCTCAAGCCCATGCCGCAAGCCGGGACCTGGTCCTTGGGCAGCGATTGAAGCCAGACCTGCCGCGTGGCCAGCGCGATCCCCGCGCCGCCGATGATCAATTGCAGCAACGCATACGCCGTCGCGCCCAGGCGTCCCGGGTTGTGGATCACCGCGATGATGAACACCAGCCCCATGCCGATGACGCAAATGCGCTGAAACACGCACAGCGGGCATGGCTCGAGACCTTGGACGTATTGCAGATAAAGCGCGTAGCCGATGAGACCGGCGCATACCGCGAACCCGACGAAGTATCCAAACCTTCGCGGCGGCAGCAGGATGAGCGCCATCGAGGTCACCCCTACGGCCATCAACACGATGCGGTAGACCGTAAGCGGGGGGTTGGGACCCGCGGCCTGCAACAAATATTCCTGACCGACGAGCGCGAGACAAAGAAATACGCCGACCCACGGCCACGCGACGGCGGGATAGCGGGCGTCGCTCATGCCGTTTTTTCCAGCGCCTGATCGATGTCCCAAAGAATATCGTCGAGCGTTTCCAGCCCCACCGACAGCCGGACCATCTCCGGCATGACGCCGGCCGCGCGTTGTTCATCGTCGTCGAGCTGACGATGCGTCGTCGACGCAGGATGGATTACGAGTGTCTTGGCGTCCCCAACATTGGCCAGGTGAGAGAGAAATTCAACCGACTCGATGAAGCGAACGCCTGCCGCGGCACCGCCCTTCACGCCGAACGTCAGAATCCCGCCCGCGCCACGAGGAAGGTAGCGCCGCGCCAGCGACTCGTAACGGTTGCCCGGCAGCAAGGGATAGTTGACCCATTCCACGCGTGGATGCGCCGCCAGGTGCTGCGCAATCGCAAGCGCCGATTCGCAATGGCGTGGCATGCGCAAGTGCAGCGTCTCGACGCCCTGCAGCAGCAGGAAGGCGCTGAACGGCGATAAGGTCGGGCCCAGCGTGCGCATCGTCTCCATCCGCGCCTTCATCGTGAAGCCGAAGTCGCCGAAGGTCTCGTGAAAGATGACGCCGTGATAACCGCGCGACGGCGATGTCATCTGCGGAAACTTGCCGTTTCCCCAGTCGAACTTGCCCGACTCGACGACGACCCCGCCCATGGTCGTGCCGTGACCTCCGAGGTACTTGGTGACCGAGTGGATCACGATGTCGGCGCCGTGCTCCAGCGGGCGGCACAGATAAGGCGAGGCGAGCGTGTTGTCGATCACCAGCGGGACACCGGCCCCGCGCGCGATCGATGCGACCGCAGCGATGTCGAGCACGTTGAGCTGCGGATTGCCGATGGTTTCCGCGTACAGGACCTTGGTGTTGGGACGCAGGGCGCGGCGGAATTCCTCGGGATCGTCCGGATGCACAAAGGTCGTGTCGATGCCGAACTGCGCGAACGTGACCGCAAATTGGGAAAACGTCCCACCGTAGAGCGTGCGCGACGCGACGATGTGGTCGCCGTGCTGTACGAGCGTGAGGAGCGCTGTCATTTGCGCCGCCATGCCCGTTGCAGTGGCGAGCGCGGCACGTCCTCCTTCGAGTGCGGCAATCCTTTCTTCCAGCACAGCCACCGTCGGATTCGAAATCCGCGAATAGACGTTGCCGAAGGTTTGCAGATTGAACAGGCTCGCCGCGTGATCGGCGCTGTCGAACACGAACGACGTCGTCTGATAGATCGGCAGCGCGCGTGCCCCCGTGCTCGCGTCGGGAATATGCCCGGCATGCAGGCACAATGTGTCGAATCCGTATTTCCGGTCAGGCATGGCAGTCGATGGTCGCGGCGCGGCAGCTTTTGTGCCTCGGGAGAGCGCCCATGGTCAAACGGGGCGCCGCGCCGACACGATGCCGGTATTCACACCCGCCCAATTGAGGCCGCCGAGTATGCGCGCGTGCTCGATCTTGACGCAGCGGTTTGCGACGACCTCAAGCCCCGCGTCGTTGGCGATCTTTTCCGCTTCGTCGTTGACGATCCCGAGCTGCATCCATAACACTTTGGCATGGATCTCCACTGCTTCACGCGCGATGGCCGGCATCTCGGCGGACTTGCGAAAACAGTCGACAATATCTACGGGCCCCGGAATATCGGTGAGCCTGGCGTAGCACTTCTCTCCCAGCACCTCGCCGTAGTTGGGATTGACCGGAATGATCCGGTAATGGTGGTCCTGCATGTATTTGGCGGCGAAATAGCTCGGCCGATACCACTGAGCGGACAGGCCGACGACGGCAATGATCCGCGATTGCGCCAGAATGCGGCGAATTCCGGCGACATCGTCGACTCGAGCCATGGTCAGGACGGCACGCGGCCTGGAGGCAACAATCCGGCGATGCAGACGAGCGTGGGCCAAGACCTGGCGATCATCGGTGGCATTCCTGACTCGCAGTTAGTGTAATGCAAAGCGCTCCCTGTGGCCCGCGGACGCCGCACCCTGTGGCTGCCTGTAAGGAAATCCACGCCAAAACGACTTAAAATACGGATCCGGAATTCCTGATTCGACCGGCGGTCCAACCGATGTCGATCCACGAGGCGAAAACATGAAACGACGTAGGATTTTGCAGGCGCTGGCTGCTTTGCCGCTGTTTGCGGTGGGGGCCAGGGTCGCTGCTGCTGCGGCGGCAACGACAAACATCTCGCTGGCCTCGATCCAGCAGAACTGGAAAGCGCTCCTTGCCAAGGGCGCCAACGTCGCCGAATCAACGGCGCCGATCCAGAAGACCGAAGCCGAATGGAAACAGATACTGGCGAATGAGCAGTTTTTCGTGCTGCGCAAGGAGGCTACCGAGCATCCGTTCACCAGCGCCTTGAACGCTGAAAAGCGCGCGGGAGTGTTCGTCTGCGCCGGTTGTACACTGCCGCTTTTTTCGTCGCAGATGAAGTTCGAAAGCGGCACCGGCTGGCCAAGCTTTTTTACGAGTATTCCGGGCCACCTTGCAACCAAGCAGGATTTTCAGATGATCGTGCCTCGGACCGAATATCATTGCATCCGCTGCGGCGGCCACCAAGGTCACGTGTTCGACGATGGGCCGAAGCCGACAGGCGAGCGCTGGTGCAACAATGGCGTTGCCTTGAAGTTCATTCCCGCGACGGGCAACGCATAGATCCCGTCAGGAAGAGTGTTCCGCCGCGGAACCGATCCGCGGCAATTCATCCGCGCGCTTCGGACGCGCGCTTCTTCTGGTCGCTGAGTTCCTGACGCACCTCCCGCAGCCGGCTTTCCGCCACCGACGCCTGATAGAAGTCGGCGTCTCCTGCCTTGACCGCGAGCTCGAATTGAGTGACCGCCGCTGGCAGATTGCCTTGCCACGCGTAGTACTCGCCCTGATGCTGATGCGCCAGCAGCTGCTTGCCCAGCGCAGCGTACGATCGCGCAGCAAGTAGATGCAGCGGTCCGTCGGATGCGTAGTGCTGCAACTGCTCGGATACAAAAGCCGCCGCCTTGGCGGGTTGTTTGTTCTTCAGCAGTGCCTCGGGATAGTCGTAGACAAGCTGCATTTTTGCCGGGTATCGCGCGAGCGCGGCTTGGTAACGGCTGATTGCCGCGGTCAATTGTCCCGATTGCATCAACACTTGTCCGGCCATGCCTTCGATCATCGGATGCGGCGGGGCGCTCTTCTCAAGCGCGGCCAGCTCGGTCAGCGCGCGCTTGAAATCCTCCGCGCGCAACAGTGAAGCGACCAATCCGTAGCGGGCGGCAGTCGCGTCGTTGTACTTCTTTTCAGCGATAGCATTTTCGAAAAAGGCGATCGCTTCCCTCGGTGTCCCCTGGTAGCTTCGCACGAGCGCGCGCACCATGCTGAAGTCCAGCGAATCCTTGACCTGCCGAAACGGTCTGCCTTCCGCTCTGGCCTGAGCGTCCGCGATGCGTTCATAGGTCACGGGGTGATCGCGCAGATACGACGGCGCGTTGCCTTCGACGAAGCGGGACGCGCGCTGCAGCCGCTCCATGAGCGTCGCCATTGCGGTGACATCGAAGCCGGCGGCGTCGAGACGCTGGAAGCCGATGCGGTCGGCTTCCTGCTCGTTCTGACGCGTGAAGTTGATCTGCATCTGGATTCCCAGGCCTTGGGCGCCCGCGATTGCGGCCTGGGTCGCCTGCCCACCGCTCGAGCTGTTCGATCTCGCGGCGAGAATCGCTGCCGCGAGCGCGGCGATGGAGGCGAGCATCGCGTCCCTCTGATTTCCGAGCGAGCGCGCGATGTGGTGCTGAGTGACGTGGGAGATTTCGTGCGCGAGCACCGAGGCGAGCTCCGACTCCGTCTGAGCCAGGAGGATGAGGCCGGTGTTGACGCCGACATACCCTCCCGGCAGCGCAAACGCGTTGATGCTGTTGTCGGGGACGGCGAAGAATTCGAAGTCGAAGGGCGATCCGGGAATCGCTGTTACCAGTCGGTTGCCGAGCTCGTTCAAGTAGCCGTTGACCTCGGGGTCGTTCATGTACCCACCGGACAGCCGAACTTGGCGGATGATCGACTCGCCGAGTTTTCGTTCCTGAGGGGCCGACAGCGCCGCTTGCGAAGGGTCGCCCAGGTCGGGGAGATTTTGCTGCGCCACCGCGATCGGCGACAGCGTTAGCGTCGCAGTCAAAAACGCCGAAATGCAGCGTCGTGCAGCACGAAAGCGGGATGCAGCCATGGTGCTATGATTACCGAGGATGCCGCAAAGTTCGGGAGCCGGAGCGATGGCGGAGGAAAGCTCGCATTTTACGCATTTCGATGCGGCAGGTCAGGCGCAGATGGTCGACGTCGCCGGCAAAGATAAGAGCAAGCGCATCGCCCGGGCGGGCGGGCGCATCGCCATGCGCCCGGCCACGCTGGAGCTCATCCGCAGCGGCACGGCGGACAAGGGTGACGTCCTCGGCGTGGCTCGCATCGCCGCCATCCAGGCAGCCAAGCGCACCGCCGAGCTGATTCCGCTCGCGCACCCGCTGCCGCTCACGAGGGTCAGCGTTGCGTTTGCGCTCGAAGACGCCGCCGTGGTCATAGAAGTGACCGCCGAGACGCTCGATCGCACCGGCGTGGAAATGGAAGCGCTGACCGCGGTGGCGGTGGGGCTTTTGACGATCTACGATATGTGCAAGGCGGTCGACCGCGGCATGCGAATCGAGGAAGTGAGGCTACTCGAAAAGTCAGGTGGCAAGTCCGGCCATTTCAAGGGCGCGGTAGGCTCGGATGCGTTCAGGCGCGACGTGAAAACGGCAGCCCGTGCGAATGAATTCCGCACCTACGGGCATGAGGGGTTGTAGGCCCGAATTCATTCGGGCGCGCTGGTGGAAGAAGCAGCCCGTGCGAATGAATTCGCACCCACAAATTCGCACCTACGGGCATGACGGGTTGTAGGGCCGAATTCATTCGGCCGCGTGGTGGAAGAAGGAGCGCGTGCGAACGAATTCGCACCTACCAGTTCCACATCGACCCATCTTCCAAGCGGTTCACCGGCAGCGCACTGGCCTTGTAAGGGTATTGGCCGGCGAGTTTCTCGTCGATGTCGACGCCATGCCCCGGCGCCTCGCCTGGGTGCAGGTATCCTTGTTCGAAATAATACGAATGCGGGAACACCGCGTCGGTTTCCGGCGTGTGACGCATGTATTCCTGGATCCCGAAGTTGTGGACCCAGGTGTCGAAGTTGAGCGCCGCGCCCATGCAAACCGGCGACAAGTCGGTCGCGCCGTGCGACCCGGTGCGGACATGATAAAGCTCCGCGAGATGGGCGATGCGGCGGAGGTGGGTGATTCCCCCCGCATGGACGACCGTCGTGCGGATGAAATCGATCAACTGCTCGGTGATGAGCGTCTGGCAGTCATAGATCGTGTTGAACACTTCGCCGACAGCGATCGGCGTCACGGTGTGTTGGCGGATCAGCCGGAAACTCTCCTGATTTTCCGCGGGTGTCGGGTCTTCCATCCAGAAGAGGCGGTAAGGCTCGAGCGATTTTCCAAGACGCGCCGCCTCGATCGGCGTGAGACGATGATGCACGTCGTGAAGAATGTGATGGTCGAAGCCGAAGCGTGCGCGGACCGCCTCGAACAGCCTGGGCGCGTGATCGAGATACCTGGCGGTAGACCAGATGTTTTCGCTCGGCAGCGTGGAGTCGGCGGGCTCGTAATACATCCGATCCTTGGACACGCCGTATGTCGACGCGAGCCCCGGAATGCCCGACTGTGCGCGTATCGCCTTGTAGCCCATCTCGGCATAACGGCCGACCTCGTCGAGCGTCTCTGCAATGTCCCTGCCGTTCGCGTGACCGTAAACCATGACACCCGCGCGGCTCCTGCCGCCGAGAAGCTGGTATATGGGTAGCTTCGCGACCTTGCCCTTGATGTCCCACAGCGCGGTGTCGACCGCGGCGATCGCGCTCATCGTCACCGGACCGCGCCGCCAGTAAGCACCGCGATACAGGTATTGCCAGATGTCCTCGATCTGCGACGGATCGCGGCCGATCAACGGCGGAATCACGTGATCGGCAAGATACGACGCGACCGCGAGCTCGCGCCCGTTGAGCGTGCCGTCCCCGACGCCATGGATGCCTTCGTCAGTCTCTATTTTCAGCGTGACGAAATTGCGACCGGGAGAGCAGACGATGACGCGGCACGAAGTTATTTTCATGGCTGGGCGTTTAACGTGGAGGGCTAGCTGCTACTACGGCCGGCAACTGGTCCGGTGGTTAGACCACTTGACCAAAAGTATAGGTCGAAGCTACCATGCCCGTCGAGTTGGAAACCCAAGAGTCGCAACTTTGTGTGCGACCACCGTTACTTCGGAGGATTCTGCGCGTGCCCCTGCAGGCTGTCGAACCCAAACGCCTATACCGCCAGATCGCCGACCAGATTGCCGGCTTGATCGCCAAGGGCGAGTTCCCCAACGGGTCCCGCCTCCCCGCAGAACGCGAGCTTGCGTCGAAACTGGGGGTAAGCCGCGCATCGGTGCGCGAAGCGATCATATCGCTGGAGATCGCGGGCCTGGTCGAAGTTCGCGTCGGCACCGGCATTTTTGTGAAGGCGCGAACGGCATCGGGCAGCGATGCGAAAGATGCCGGCCCGGGCCCATTCGAGCTTCTGAATGCGCGCAAGCTCATCGAAGGTGAGATCGCGGCGCTGGCGGCAAAGCATGCGACCGCGCCCGACATCGACGGGCTTCGAGCAAGCGTGGAGCGCATGGACGCGAATGTCGACGACTTCGCGACACGCGAAGACGCCGATCGCGATTTCCATCTCCGCATCGCCAAGGCAACCCGCAACGGCTCACTCGAGCTCGTCGTCGAAGGGATGTGGGAGCAACGCGCCGAGTTGTGGGGGCGCATGCAGCAGCATTTCCATACTCGCGACCTTGCACAGGCAACGGTACGGGATCATTCCGCGATCGTAAAGGCGATTGCCGCGCATGACCCCGACGGCGCGCGGGCCGCCATGCACCGGCACATGGCGCGCGTTGTCAGAGAGTTTCAGCGGGGACTGGACGACGCCGCACGCGCGAACCAAGGCGTGTCACCCGGCGATGCGCGGCGCGCGCGGCCTTTCTGAAAACAGGTCCGCATCGAGTATCATCGCGCAGATCAGCGCAATCGTGGATAAACCAAGCAGCACGCATTCTTTGTTTTTTTGAAACGGAAACACAGGAGGAATCACATCATGAAAGTTATGCAGCCCGGGTTTGGACTACGCAACGGTACGCGCGCAACAGTGACCGTCGCTTGCGCGGCGATGCTCTCGATGGGCGCTCCGCATGTGGCGGCGCAAGGGACCGCGGCACCCGTAACAATCAACATCGTCGACGTCGCGGGCAACCTCGCGCTGACCCAGGACGCGATCGATGCATACCAGAAGAAAAACGCGAATAAGGTCGCGAAGATCAACTACACCAAGGCGCCGGCGCCGGAACTGCCCGGCAAACTCAAGGCGATGCAGGGCGCGGGACGCAGCGACATCGACCTGGTGCTCACCGGCACCGATTTTCTTGCCGCCGGAATCGAGCAGGGCGTGCTGATGAAGATTCTGCCGGACCAGGCCGCCAAGTTTCCCAATCTGATGGCGAACTACCAGCCCGCGGCGGCGAAGATGCAGGAGCTCGCGCAGGACTACGGCATCACGGTCGTGTTCATGCCGGCGGGGCCGCTGCTCGAGTACAACCCCGACAAGGTCAAGCAGGTGCCGACCACGCCGGCCGAGCTTCTCGCATGGTGCAAGGCGAACCCGAATAAGCTGATCTATGCCCGACCGGCGAACTCGGGTCCCGGCCGGACCTTCATCATGGGACTGCCCTACATCCTCGGCGACAAGAATCCAAAGGATCCCGTCAATGGTTGGGAAAAGACCTGGGCATATCTCAAGGATCTCAATAGCTGCATCGAGTACTACCCCACCGGCACCGGTGCGGTGATGAAGGAGCTCGGAGAAGGCTCGCGCGACATGACCGTCACCATGACCGGATGGGACATCAATCCGCGGGTTCTGGGCATCGTGCCCAAGGGCTACAAGGTGACGCCGTTCAAGGGCATGACCTGGGTCAACGACGCGCACTACATGGTCATTCCTAAAGGCGTCGCGCCGGAAAAAGTCGGCGTGATCGTCGACCTGATGGCGTATCTGCTCACGCCGGAGGCGCAGGCCTACACCTACGACAAGGGTTATTTCTACCCCGGCCCCGCGGTGAAGAACGTAACACTATCGATGGCGCCCAAGGAAAGTCAGGATGCGATCAAGGAGTACGGGCGGCCGGAATACGATGCCTGGCTCGCGCAATTTCCTCACACGCAATCGCTCGAGCCGAAGTCGCAAGTCGAGGCGTTCCGCATCTGGGATCAGCAGGTCGGCGCACAAAAGACGAAGTGACGCGGATGTCCGAGAGTCAGACGCGAAGCGTCGCAGCGATCGGAGACCCACCGCGCGAGCCACCCGGCGCGGGGCCCCGCGAGCGAAGCGAGGCGGGGATCGACGGGGAATTGCGAGTCGCGGCCGCTGCCGACACAGTATTGCGATGGATTCGCGATGACCCCGAAAGAGGCAGCCGCGTCATCCCGGGCGAGCGCAAGCGAGATCCGGGATCCAGTGTCTTTCGCGACGAACGAACGACACTGGATTCCCGCTTGCGCGGGAATGACGGTAGAAAAGGACAGGCCGCGATTGGTCAACGGATGCGTCATCCCTTCGACTTCGCTCAGGGCAGGCTCTGAGTAGCGCAGCGACGAAGGATCTCGCTTACCAACGGAGAAGCAGATTCCTTGCTGTGCTCGGAATGACATGAGAGCGGTCTGCAAGGGGGTGTCCGCTTCGAGGGTCGCAACTTGGGTCCCGGCCCCCGGCCTGCGCCGGGGCAGGCTGCGCCGGGACGACGACGTCAGTGTCTTAATCGGGGTGGGAATGACGCTAAAAAGGTGTTGCACGTACACAAAGGAGTCCCGTTGAAAACACATCCCGCCGTTGAGACGGCCGTTCGCAGGCGCTCGAGCTTGATACCGCTGTGCGCAGCAGCGTTGCTGACTGCGGCCGCTGCAACATCTACGCTGGCTCAGACGCCGCCGCTACCCAAGACCCCCATAACCATCAGTGTTGTCGACGTTGCCGGCGATCTCGCGCTGACACAGGCCGCGATCGAGGCGTATCAGGCGAAGAATCCGAACCTGGTCAGCAAGGTCAATTTCACCAAAGCCCCGGCGCCCGAGCTCCCGGCAAAGCTCAAAGCGATGCAGGCGGCCGGCCGCAGCGACATCGACCTCGTCCTCACCGGCGTTGTCGCATTGTCTGCCGGCATCGACCAGGGTCTGTGGGTCAAGGTGCTTCCCGATCATGCCGCCAAGTTTCCGGGCGTGCTCGACAACTATCTTCCTGCGGCAAGAAAAATGCAGGATCTCGCGCAAGGCGAGGCGCTGGTCGTGACGTTCATGCCGGCGGGACCCTTGCTCGAGTACAACCCCGACAAGGTCAAGCAGCCGCCCACGACGCCGCAGGAATTGCTGGCCTGGTGCAAAGCGAATCCCAACCGCTTTGGTTATGCGCGCCCCGCCAATTCAGGCCCCGGCTTCACATTCCTGATGGGATTACCGTATCTCCTTGGTGACAAGGACCCGCGCGACCCCGCCAAAGGCTGGGACAAGACCTGGGCATTCTTGAAAGAGCTCGATTCATGCATCGAGTACTACACGACAGGCACCGCCGCGATCATGAAGGAACTGGGCGAGGGCTCCCGTGATATGACGGTGACCATGACCGGATGGGACTTGAATCCGCGCATCCTTGGCATCGTTCCAAAGAACTACAAGGTGACGCCGTTCAAGAACATGACGTGGGTGAACGATGCGCACTACATGGCTGTTCCCAAGGGTGTCCCGCCGGAAAGACTCGCGGTCGTGCTCGACCTGATGGCGTATCTCCTCAAACTCGAAGCGCAGGCGCTCACCTACGACAAGGGTTATTTCTATCCCGGACCTTCGGTAAAGAATGTGCCGCTGTCGATGGCGCCGAAGGAAAGCCAGGATGCGATCCGGGAATATGGCCGGCCCGAATACGAAGGCTGGCTGGCGCAGTATCCCCACGTTCCGACGCTGGAAGCGAAAGCCGTGGTGGAGGCATTCAGGCGCTGGGACAGCGAGGTTGGCGCGCAAAAGACAAAGTGACGCAGATGTCCGAGAGCCAGACGCGCAGCGTCGCAGCGATCGGAGACAGCTGCGTCATCCCCGCGAAAGCGGGGATCCAGGTTTACGGCGAAAGCCAAAATGGATTCCCGCGTGCGCGGGAATGACGGCGGAGAAGGACAGGCAGCGATCGGAGACAGCTGCGTCATCCCCGCGAAAGCGGGGATCCAGGTTTGCGGCGAAAGCCAAAATGGATTCCCGCGTGCGCGGGAATGACGGCGGAGAAGGACGGGTCGCGATTGGAAACGGATGCGTCATCCCCGCGAAAGCGGGGATCCAGGTTTGCGGCGAAAGCCAAAATGGATTCCCGCGTGCGCGGGAATGACGGCGGGGAAGGACGGGTCGCGATTGGAAACGGATGCGTCATCCCCGCGAAAGCGGGGATCCAGGTTTACGGCGAAAGCCAAAATGGATTCCCCGTGCGCGGGAATGGCGGCGGGGAAGGACGGGTCGCGATTGGCCCCAATGGGTCCGAATGACTGATTGCCACGGCATGTTTCAATGAAACACGACTTCAGCGAGCTCAAGCTAGATCGCGTGACGCGCCGGTTCGCCGGCGCCGGCGGCAAGGCATTCAATGCGCTGGACGAGCTGACGCTCACCGTCAGGCGCGGTGAATTCATCTGTCTTCTCGGGCCTTCGGGTTGCGGCAAATCG
>Ga0193751_1001533_pt1 | contig 14680 bp, 12 predicted proteins | sample L1c2metaG_FD_143050 | JGI IMG/M metagenome (GOLD analysis project Ga0193751, IMG submission 143050) | Soil microbial communities from a riparian zone of the East river system, Colorado, United States - L1c2 | ecosystem: Environmental > Terrestrial > Soil > Riparian zone | place: USA: East River... | reverse complement strand
AGCCCGCGTAAGGCGCGTCGTCTGGCCGACGAGATCCCGCGTCGGCCACGGCGGTCGGGACGAGTGCCGCCGTCCGCCGATGTCCGCGCGGGGGGTGCGGACGAGCCGGTGGCGCGGCTCGGACCGCCGCAGACGCAGGCCTGGCCCGACGGGGACTGGGTAGTCCGCCAGGTACCCGGCGCGGCGGCCACCAAGATGTACCGCTGCCCGGGCTGCGACCAGGAGATCATGCCGGGCACCGCGCACATCGTGGCCTGGCCGGCGCACACCCCGGGCCCGGCCGAGCGCAGGCACTGGCACAATGCGTGCTGGCAGCGCCGCCCGCGCCGCCCTGGCCCGCGGATGTACCGGTGAGGAGCGCATGACGCAGATCACGGCGAACACCGTCCTGCCGGCCATCCGCCGGCTCATCACCCTGCACACCGCGGACGGGCTCAACCTGGTCGGCGAGCTGGCACTGCCGGAACGCCGCCCGCCTGCCGCCACGCTGATCTGCCTGCACCCGCTGCCGACGGCCGGCGGCATGATGGACAGCCATCTGCTGCGCAAGGCCTCGTTCCGGCTGCCCGCGCTCGCGGATCTGGCCGTGCTGCGGTTCAACACCAGGGGCACCTCGTCCGAGCGGGGGACCAGCGACGGCGAGTTCGGCGAGGGGGAGGCCGAGCGCGAGGATGTGGCGGCCGCGATCGCGTACTGCGTCACCGCCCGCCTGCCGCGGCTGTGGCTGCTGGGCTGGTCGTTCGGCACGAACCTGGTGCTGAAATGGGGGAATGACCCGGCCGTGGCGGGGGCGATTCTGCTGTCGCCGCCACTGGGACGCGCGACGGACGCGGACCTGGACGGCTGGGCGGCATCGGGAAAGCCGCTTGTCGCGCTCGTGCCCGAGCTGGACGACTACCTGCGCCCCGATGAGGCTCGCGCGCGGTTCGCGCGGGTGCCGCAGGCTGAGGTCATTGGCGTGGACCGGGCCAGGCATCTGTGGGTGGGGGAGCGCTACGTACGTATCGTGCTGGACGAGATCGTGCGGCGGGTCAACCCCTCGGCCTGGCCGCTTCCCGCCGAATGGAAGGACTGATCGTGAGCCTGTTTGACCTGACTGGAAAGAACGCGTTCGTCACCGGCGCGTCTCGCGGGATCGGCAAGGCCATCGCCATCGCCCTCGCCGAGGCGGGCGCGGACGTGGCCCTGGTCGCCCGCAGCGAGGACGGCCTGGCGGAGACTGCCTCGGACATCGCGGTGCTCGGGCGCAAGGCATTCGTGATCCCGGCCGACGTCACCAGCCAGCAGGCGGTGGCGGATGCCGCGGCCGCGGCGATCGATCAGCTGGGGCATGTGGACGTGGTGGTGAACAACGCCGGCGGGTCGAACTTCATGGTCGGCTTCCGTGACCTGCGGCTGTCCGGCTGGGACAAGCTGATGAGGCTCAACCTGGATTCGGCCGTGTACGTCTGCCACGCTTTCGCCGGCCACCTGCTGGATCGGCGCCAGGGGTCGGTTATCAACGTCGCGTCGGTGGCCGGGGTGGCGGCCTCGCCGTTCCTGTCGCCGTACGGTGCGGCCAAGGCGGGCCTGATCTCGCTGACCAAGTCGCTCGCCGTCGAGTGGGGTGCCGAGGGCGTCAGGGTGAATGCCCTGTGCCCGGGCTGGACGGCGACCGACCTGAACCGCAACCTCTGGGCTGACCCGACGGCGGGCCCGGCGACGATCGCGACCGTGCCGATGCAGCGCTGGGGCCGGGCGGAGGAGATGGCCGGGCCCGCGGTCTTCCTGGCCAGCGCGGCCTCGTCGTACATGACCGGCCAGGTCGTGGTGGTCGACGGCGGCCAGACCGCCGGCTAGCTGGCGGTCTGGCCGTCTCGCCCGCACCCCGGGCCGCCAGGGGATACGGGCCTCGGGAAACGCCGACGGCCCCTCCCGCGACTGCGGGAGGGGCCGTCGGCAATTCAGGGGGAGCCTGCTACTTCTCCCACCACTCCTCGCCGTCGTCGTTCTTGGCCGACTTGGCATTGCTCGCCTGCTTGGCGCTGACGCCGCCCGAAGCCGAGCTGTCGGGCTGACCGGCGGCGTGCTGGCCGACACCGGCATGCTGGCCGGCGGGTGCCTCCTGCACGACTTGCCGCGTCGCCGTGGCCGTCGCGGGAGAGCCGTTGGTGGCCTGCGGAGCGGCGGTGACCGCCTTGGCCGGAGCGGGCCCGACGGCCGGCTGCGGCGGGCTGGCCTTGAGCGCGTCGGCGAGACCAGGCATCTGGCCGCCGAGCAGCTGGCTGATCTGCGACAGGTGAGCGGCGACGCTCTCCTTCTGCTTGTTCAGCTCGTCGACGTGACGCTGTGCCGAGCTGCGGTGCCGCTCGGCCTCGGACTTGGTGTCGGCCAGCAGCTGGTCGGCCTGGGCCTTGGCCTGAGCGACGATCTGGTCGGCGTTCTTCTTGGCGTTGCTGACCAGCTGCCGGGAGTGCTGGTCGGCATCGCGGCGCGTCGCCTCGGCCTGAGCGCTGGCCTTGCTGGCCCGTTGCTCGGCGGTGGAGGCCCGCTGCTCGGCCTCGGACACCATCTTCTGGGTCGCGGTCTGCGCCGCGGCGAGCCGCTCGGCCTCCTGCCGCTCGGCCTCCTCGCGGCGCGAGGCCAGCTGGATGTCGAACTCGGCCTCGGCCTGGGCCCGCTGGGCCTCGCTCTCCTCCAGGATCCGCTGCGCCTGGCTGCGCATCTCGTCAGCCTGGCGCTTGGAGGTGGTGAGGATCTCGTCCCGCTCCCGCTTCGAGGACGCCTTGAGCTGGGCGACCTCGCGCTCGGTCGTGGTGCGGAGCTTGGCGATATCCCGCTCGATCGAGGCCCGCTTCTCGGCGACCTCATGATCGGCGGTCGCGCGGAGCTTGGCCACCTCGCGCTCGGTGGTCGAGGTCAGCTCGTCTGCCTCCCGCCGCGCGCCGGTCTTGATGGCGTCGGCCTCGCGCTCGGCCGATCCCCGGAGGTCCTCGGTCTCCCGCTTGGCGTTGGCCCGCAGCTCGGCCGCCTCATTCTCGGCGGCGGCGCGGACCTCCGCGGCCTCGACCTTGGCCGTCGCGTTGAACTCGTTCGCGGCGGACCTGGCCTCCTGGAGGATCTCGGTGGCCTGTTCCTCGGCCAGCCTGAGCAGCTGCTCAATGCGCGAGCCAAGGCCGGAGTAGGTCGGGCGCTCCTGCTCCTGAATCTGGCGGTGCGCGTCGGCGAGCTCCTGGTGCAGCGCCTGGACCTGATCGCGGTGCTGGCGCAGGTCACCATCGAGCTGCTTAAGGTGCTCGTTGACCTGATGCGGGTCGTATCCGCGCATGACCCGCGCGAAGTCCCGCTGCGGGGTTTCCTCGAAGAAATTGCTGAGCTGGGCATCGATATCGGGCTGCATGGCGCCTAATCCTGTGTAGACGGGGGCGGGGACCTAATCCTGTGTTTGCCGGGGATGCGCGCGGCCCGGACGCTCGTCTAGCGAGTCCTGCCGCCCGGGCCACCCGACACCCCAGCAGGCTGCCGCATGCCCGACCGACACGCAAATCCGCTCGCCCGGTGCCTGGCAGCGTACTCCCCTCTTGATGGCTTGGCTGCCCGTTCGCGCTCCTCGAGCTAAAGCTCCTGTTTTTATGGCTATGTAGCGATTTTGCTCCCATGACCTACTGCGGCCCCGGTGCCTGCACCAGCTCGGTCAGCACCCCGCCCAGGTCACCCGGATGAAGGAACGCGATCGAGGCGCCCATCGAGCCGTGCCGTGGCCGGGCGTCGATGAGGCGTACTCCTGTGGCGCCGATCGACTCAAGTGCCGCCGTGATGCTCACTACTCCATAGCCCACATGATGAATACCCTCGCCACGGCGGGCCAGGAAGCGCCCTACCGGCGTGTCGGGATGCAGCGGCTCGAGCAGCTGGACGTACGACGCCTCAGCCGGCCCGCCGGCCACCCGGAGCATTGCCTCACGGACACCCTGATCCTCGTTTATCTCGCGGTTTACCAGGATCATCCCGAACGTCGATTCGTAGAACGCAATCCGATCCGCCAGGTTGCGGCACGCGATTCCCACATGATCGATGCGGGTAAGCACGGCTGTCTCCCTCCGGTTGAGGTTCTGCTCGTGGGTATCGTTTCAGGCATGCGAGATGCAGTGATCGTGGGCGGGGCCAGAACGGCTATCGGCCGCCTGCTCGGTTCGCTCAGCGATTTCAGCGGCGCGGACCTGGGCGGCATAGTGATCAAGGCGGCGCTGGAGCGCGCTGGCGTGACCGGTGACCAGGTGGATTACGTGATCATGGGGCAGGTGCTGCAGGCCGGGGCGGGCCAGATACCGTCCCGGCAGGCGGCGGTCGCCGGCGGCATCCCGATGACGGTACCGTCGATCACCGTCAACAAGGTGTGCCTGTCCGGGCTCGACGCGATAGCGCTGGCGGCGCAGCTGATCAGGGCCGGGGAGTTCGATGTCGTGGTGGCCGGCGGGATGGAGTCGATGACCCGGGCGCCGCATCTGCTGCCGGGAGCGCGCAAGGGATTCAAGTTCGGGTCAGCGGAGCTGGTCGACGCGATGGCGCTCGACGGCCTTACTGATGCGTTCGACCAGATCTCGATGGGCGAGTCCACCGAGCGGCATAACGCGCGGCTCGGGATAGGCCGTCAGGAGCAGGACGAGTTCGCGGCCCGGTCGCATCAGCGCGCGGCCGAGGCGATCAAGAACGGCCTGCTCGCCGACGAGATCATCGGCGTGCCCGTGCCGCAGCGGCGCGGCGAGCCGGTGATCTTCGACACCGACGAGGGCGTGCGGGGCGACACCACCGAGGCCTCCCTGAGCAGGCTGCGCCCGGCGTTCGCCGCCGACGGCACGATCACGGCCGGCTCGGCGTCGCAGATCTCGGACGGGGCATGCGCGGTGGTGGTGATGTCGGCGGAGGCCGCTGCCGCGCGCAGCGCGCGGGTGCTGGCCGAGATCGGCGCGCACGGCAACGTAGCGGGCCCGGACAACTCGCTGCAGTCGCAGCCATCGGGCGCCATCCGGCATGCGCTGCGGAAGGCCTCCCTGCAGGTGTCCGACCTGGACCTGATCGAGATCAACGAGGCGTTCGCCGCGGTGGCGATCCAGTCCATGAAGGATCTGGGCGTCGGCCAGGAGAAGGTCAACGTCAACGGCGGCGCGATCGCGATCGGCCATCCGATCGGCGCCTCGGGCGCCCGGCTCGCGCTGCACCTGATCCATGAGCTGCGGCGGCGAGGCGGCGGGCTGGGAGCGGCCGCGCTGTGCGGCGGGGGCGGGCAGGGTGACGCGCTGCTGCTCCGGGTGCCCGCGCCTGCCCGTGACTGAGCTGAGCGTGACTGAGCTGAGCGTGACTGAGCTGAGCCTGTCCGGACGCGCCAGCCGCGGTCTCGCCGATCCGGCCGCTGCGGTCGCGGCCGCGCGCGACGGCGATGCTCGCGCGCTGGCCAGGCTGATCTCGCTGGTGGAGAACGGATCACCGCAGCTGCGCGCGGTCATGAAGGCGATCGCGCCGCTCACCGGCCGGGCGCACGTCATCGGCCTGACCGGCTCGCCAGGGGTCGGGAAGTCGACCGTCACCGGCGCGCTGATCAGGGCCTACCGGGGCCGGGAGCGGGGCCTGCGGGTCGGTGTCCTGGCGGTCGATCCCACATCGCCGTTCAGCGGCGGGGCGCTGCTCGGGGACCGGGTCAGGATGCAGGAGCACGCGACCGACGACGGGGTATTCATCAGGTCAATGGCCAGCCGGGGGCAGCTTGGCGGGCTTTCCTGGACGGCCCCGCAGGCCATCCGGATCATGGACGCGGCCGGGTTCGACGTGATCCTGGTCGAGACCGTGGGGGTCGGCCAGGCCGAGGTCAAGATCGCGTCGCTGGCCGACTCGACGCTGGTGATCGTCGCGCCGGGAATGGGCGACTCGATCCAGGCGGCGAAGGCGGGCATCCTGGAGATCGCCGACATCTTCGCGGTGAACAAGAGCGACCGGCCAGGCGCGCAGGAAGCAGTCAGGGACCTGCGGACGATGCTGGCGATGGCGCGCTACGGCGAGTCGGACTGGAAGCCGCCGATCGTCAGCGTGAGTGCCGCGGCCGGCGAGGGGATCGACGACCTCGCCGCCCGGCTGGACGCCCACTGGTCCTGGCTGGCCGAGTCGGGAGAGCTTGACCGTCGGCGCCGTGCCATGGCACGCGAGGAGATCTCCGCGATCGCCGTTACCGAACTTCGCCGGCGGCTGGGCGCCCTGCCGGGGGAGTCCCGGCTGGATGACCTGGCCAGGCGGGTGGCCGGCGGTGAGATCGACCCCTATGCCGCGGCCGACGATCTCATCGGCGGCTAGGGGACTGCGTCCGATGCCGCCCGCGCCGGCGTGGCCGGCGGAGCGTTGGCGGCCTGCCTGGCAGGGGGGGAGTCGGCGGCCGGCGTGGCAGGCGGGGCGTCGGCGGGCGGCTCCGCGGCGTCCGCATCCTGGCGGGCTGCGGCCCGAGCGGCGGCCGCGGCGTTGACTGCCTCTTCCATGACGGACTGGCTGCGCAGCCTGGCCTCGTAGGCGCGCTTGCCGCCGCGGACGCCCAGCAGCCGCTTGGTGATCACCAGGTACAGCACCAGGGCCAGGTTGATGGCGAACAGCGCCAGCCGGGTCACGGTGAACTTCGAGGTCATGTCGTAGATCTCGTAGGGCAGGCCGAGCGAGGTGACCACCATCGCGAAGTACTCGCCCCAGCGCTTGGCGAGCCACAGGCCGAGGGCCTCGATCAGCTCCACCACCGCGTAGACGGCCAGGCCGCCGACCAGCAGCGAGATGGTCCGGGGGCTGAGCGTCAGTGCGTGCTGGATGAGGCCGACCAGCTTGGAGTGGTCGACGTTGTAGCCGAGCTGGCGGAACAGGGTGCGCACGATCGGGAGCTCGCGCTGGAAAGTCTGCTCGATCGACACCTGGGCGTTCTTGAAGCGCCACACCACGTAGGCGGCCGCGCCGAAGAACAGCGCCCGCAGCACGCGCTCGACGGCGAAGATCCGGAGGATGAGCGTGCTGCGGATCTCGACGCCGCGGCGCACCATGGGGGCCTGCGCGGCCGGGCCGGTGCCCTGTGGCATCCCGGTGATGAACGCGGCGCAGCGCAGGCACTGCCAGGCATCGCCCCATGTCGTGTGGGCACTCAGCTGCTCGCGCAGCTCAGGTTCTGCGGGGGCGAAGGTGATATGCCCGGCGCGTGCGCACCCGTGCAGGCTCCAGTCCACGGTCGAAGCCTACGGCAGCCGCCGGGTGCGCCGTCCGGAATGTGGAGCTGTCAGGCCAGGCCCGGCCCGCCGTCAGCCGCTGATCAGGATGCCGTCGGCGAGAGTGAGAATCTCGTCGCAGGCCAGTGCGAGCGCCCGGCTATTGCGTCCGGTCGCGACGATCGCCGTATCCTTGCCCAGGTCGCGGATGCCGTCCGCCAGCGCGACGGCGTCGCGCTGGGCGAGATCGTCGAGCAGCCCGTCGATCAGCAGCAGGCCAGGCTCATGTACGGCGGCCGCGGCGAGCCGCGCACGCCGGCAGATCGTGTCGGGCGCCGCCCGGAGCGGTACCTCCGCCCACGGCGTGAGCGCGAGCCTGTCCAGGATCGCGGCGGCCAGCAGATCACGATCGCGGCTGGGCAGGCGGGCCAGCCGGGCCGCGTGCTCGACCAGGCCGCGGACCCGGAATGCGGGCAGCGGCCGCTGGTTCCGGCGGGCGATCCCGACTCGCCTGCGGACGGCGGCCCGGCCGCGTGCGGTGCTCAGGTCCTCGCCCAGGACGCGCAGTTCGCCGTAGCTGGGCCGGGTCAGCCCGGCCAGCAGATCAACTAAAGCGGTTGCGGTATCGGCGCGGCCGATCGCGATGCCGAGCGCCAGTCCGCCCAGAGCTGGCGCGTCGACCCGGAAGCTCGCCGAGCGAAGCGCCCAGGCCCGCCCGTGCCGCACGCCCACTCCGGCGGCAAGAACGGGGGCCGTCGGCATCGCCCTGTGACCGGACCGCACATCATCCCCCGATTTTGCTCGGTCACCTGATCCCTGGCAGGAAAGATAACGCATAGTAATTGAGAATGTCCATAGTGTTACTGATGGTGCCCGGGCCGAGGCGCTCGGGACGGGGCCGAGCCGGCTCGACCGGTACGTTAAGGCTGTGCGCGCGCCGATGGACCTGCCGTTCGACCCCATTGCCCGCGCGGCGGCGATCTGGGAGCGCAGGTTCGGCGACTCCCGCGCAATGGCCGCCGTGACGTCCATCATGCGCGTGCAGCAGATCCTCCTGGCGGAGCTCGACGCCCGGCTGCGCCCGCACGGCCTGACGTTCGCCAGGTACGAGGCGCTCGTGCTGCTCACCTTCAGCAGGCAGGGCGCGCTGCCGCTGCGGCTGATCGGCCAGCGGCTGATGGTGCACCCGACCAGCGTGACCAACACGATCAGCCGGCTGGAGCGGCAGGAACTTGTGGTCCGCAGGCCCAATCCGCTGGACGGGCGCGGGATCCTGGCCGAGATCACGCCGGCCGGCCGGGAGGTGGTCGTGCGCGCGACGGCGGATCTGATGGCCGCGGATTTCGGCATGGGCGGCTACAGCGAGGATCAGCTCGAGGAGATGTTCGGCATGCTGAGGGGGCTGCGGGTGATGGCGGGTGACTTCCAGGACGAGGGCGAGGGCGGCACCGCCCGGCCAGATCAGCCCGCCGAGATGCGCGACGCCTGCCACGTCCTCCCGCCGTCGGCCGTGATGAACACCTCGCCGAGGCCCGACTCGGCGGGTACGGCCACGCCGTGAGCCGGAGTCGTCATGCCGACATAGCTGAAGCCGCCAGCCGGCGCCGTGGTGGTGAAGCTCGCGGGCTGCCATTGCGTCCCGCCATCGGTCGAGTAATCGATGCCCGCGCTGGTCGCGAGCACGACCAGCCCGCCGCTTGAGGCGGCGAGCGCCGTCGCCGTCCCTGGCGCCGGCGCCGTTCCGACCCCCTGCCAGGTCACGCCGTCGGCTGAGGAATAGATGGTCTTGGTCTGCGGGCCGCCGCCCGCGCCGGGCGGGCCGTCACAGCTCAGCACCAGCTGAGGCACGGCGGCGGACCCTGAGGCGAGCTGGGTGCCGGCTGGCTGGCCGCTTGGCTGCGCCGTTCCCGCCTGACATGAGCTCGGGATGTGGCCGATCGCTTTCCACGGCCCTGCGGTCAGCGGGCCGCTGAGCAATTCGCCGGAGGGCGCGAGCACGTAGCCGGTGCCAGCGTCGGGATTGGCCACCGTGCCGGAGGCGAGCACGAGGCTGGCGGAAGCTGGCTGCCCGGCCTGGCTGCCGGTCATGGCGCGGTAGGCCCGCGGGACGGCCACCGGCTTCCAGGTGGCGCCGCCCGCGGCCGAGGAGTACAGCGAGAAGCTGGTGCAGCTGGCCGCGTACTGGCGGCCGTCGCCGGTGCAGCTGGCGAACAGCGCGAAGGCGCGCTGGCCGGCTGTCTCCAGGGCGGTGACGCGCAGCCCGGCGGGGCTCTGGCTGGTCCAGTGCGCCCCGCCGTCTGTGGTCGCGAACAGCGACGGTCCGAATGCCCAGCCGTACTGAAGATTGAGGTAGCGCAGCTGGCTGGCGCCCGTCGGTCCGGCCGGGGCGCCGACGACCGGCGCGGAGATCCCGTACCAGCTCGTGCCGTAGTTAAAAGTACCGGCGATGGAGGTGCAGTCATCGGGAACGACCGGACAGCGGCCGGCGACGCCGGCCTGGCCGATGACGGCCCCGATGCCATTGCCAATCTGGGTGATCGAGGTGGGCCTGAAGTGCCGCCGCGGCGGCACGGTGCCGGCGGCCGTGGGTGCCAGTGAGGTGCGGGGTTGTGGCACCGGCGTCGAGGAACGCGAGGTCGGCGTCCCGCCGCCCGTGCTCCTGCTGACAGTCGGCGCCGGGGGAGAAACCGACTTGACTGCCACCGACCGCCGGCTCGCGGCGGTGCTGCCGGGCTGCTGCAGGTGGGGTAGCACCCGCGGCAGGGCTACGAAGGCAGCGATCACGACAGCGGCCCCGGCCGCCGATGCGATCGCGCGGGTCGCCTTCCGCCGCCGCGCCCGCTTCCTGATCCGCCCGAAGCTCCCTGGCGGCGGCGCGAGCGGCTCGATATCGGCGTCCAGCCAGGCATCGATCTCGTCGCGTGGATTACTCACCGGCATCTCCCAGTGCGGCTCGCAGGCGCGCGCGCGCGTGATAAAGGTCCGCCTTGACCGTTCCTTCCGGCCGTCCGAGCATCGCGGCTACCTCGCGGACTCCCAGGCCGGCGTAGTAGTGCAGCAGGAATGGGTTGCGCAGCCGCTGCGGCAGCGCCTCGATCAGGGCACGTACGTCCACATCCTGGGCCGGGAAGTAGGCCGGGTCAGCCGGGGCGGCGGCCGTCAGGGTCCTGATGGCCCGCCGCTCGCGGCCCGCCTTGCGCCAGTGATCCCTGACCAGGTTCGTGGCGATCATGTAGAGATAGCTCTGCGGGCTGTCCAGCCCTGACCACCTGGCGAGTAGCCGGGTGAATGCCTCAGAGGCGATTTCATGCGCCGTGTCGTCATCGTCCACCAGGCGGCGGACCCAGCCCGCGAGCCTCGGATAACAGGCGTTGAAGAGGTCCTCGGCTGCCTCGCGGTCGGCAGTGCGGAGCCTGGCCACAGAGCTCCCTTGCCTGGCCGTGGGCACCGGTAGCGCAGCCCACGAGGCCGACCCGGTCCCGGCGTCACCGAGGATCGCGGTATGGCCCGCGTTACTTGCGCGATAACCCATTCGTTCTACCACACATTCGGTGCGTCACGGAGCTGATGCCGGGGCCCCAGCCAGGGCCCCGGCATCTCCTGAGACGACGCATGGCCGCCGATGGTTGGGCCTGATCCGCAGTCTGCCCGCGCGGGCCCGGCGGCATAGACTAAGGACGGCAGTTAGTAGGACGTCCTACTAACTGGCCAGCGCGGCATGCGCGGGAGGGAAAACCATGAGAGCTGAGGGCACGGCCGGAGCAGCAGATCCCCGGCCTGAGCCAGATCACGGGCCTGAGCCAGATCACGGGCCCGAGCCAGATCACGGGCCCGAGCCAGATCACGGGCCCGAGTCAGATCACGGGCGCGAGCGCTGGCAGCGCCGGTATGCGGCGGCGCGGATCAGGAAAGCGGACTTCACCACGCTGTCCGGCATCGCGGTCGATCCGGTGTACGGTCCGCCGGCCGGCGGCGTTGTTCCCGGCTTCGACCGCATCGGCTGGCCGGGCGAGTATCCGTTCACCCGCGGGCTGTATCCGGCCGGTTACCGAGGCAGGGCCTGGACCATCCGCCAGTTCTCTGGCTTCGGCAACGCGGTGCAGACCAACGAGCGCTACAAGATGCTGCTGCGCGGCGGTGGCGGGGGCCTTTCGGTGGCGTTCGACATGCCGACGCTGATGGGCCGCGACTCCGACGATCCCCGCTCGCTCGGGGAGGTCGGGCACTGCGGGGTGGCCATTGACTCGGCGGCCGACATGGACGTCCTGTTCTCCGGCATCCCGCTGGCCGATACCACCACGTCCATGACGATCAGCGGTCCCGCGATCCCGGTCTTCTGCATGTACCTGGCCGCCGCGCGGCGGCAGGGCGCGGACATCGGATCCCTGAATGGCACCCTGCAGACCGACATCTTCAAGGAGTACATCGCCCAGAAGGAGTGGCTCTTCCCGCCCGAGCCGCACCTGCGGCTGATCGGCGACCTGATGGAGTACTGCGCGAGCCACATCCCTGACTACAAGCCGCTGTCGGTCTCCGGCTATCACATCAGGGAGGCCGGGTCCACGGCAGCGCAGGAGCTTGCGTTCACGCTCGCGGACGGCTTCGGATACGTGGAGCTCGGCCTGTCCCGCGGCCTGGACATCGAGGTCTTCGCGCCAGGCCTGTCGTTCTTCTTCGACGCGCACATCGACTTCTTCGAGGAGATAGCCAAATTCCGTGCCGCCCGCAGGATCTGGGCCCGCTGGATGCGGGACACCTACGGCGCCAAGACCGAGCGGGCCCAATGGCTGCGGTTCCACACCCAGACGGCCGGTGTCTCCCTCACGGCCCAGCAGCCGGACAACAACGTCGTGCGCACGGCGATCGAGGCCCTGGCCGCCGTGCTCGGCGGCACCAACTCGCTGCACACCAACGCGCTGGATGAGGTGCTGGCGCTGCCGAGCGAGAAAGCGGCCGAGATCGCGCAGCGGACCCAGCAGGTGATCATGGAGGAAACTGGCGTGGTGAACGTCGCCGACCCGCTCGGCGGCTCATGGTACGTGGAGGCGCTCACCGACGCTCTGGAGGCCGAGGCGGAGGAGATCTTCGCCAAGATCCGCGATATGAGCGCGGACGGCTCGATGACCTCGGGAATCCTGCGCGGCATCGAGGAGGGCTGGTTCATGGCGGAGACCGCCGAAGCGGCCTTCGTCTACCAGCAGAAGCTGGAGAAGGGCGACAAGAAGGTCGTCGGCGTAAACTGCCACACCGACTCGGTCGAGAAGCCGATGGAGATCCTGCGTGTCAGTCACGAGGTAGAGGTCGTCCAGGTGCGCGAGCTAGCCGAGCGCCGGAGGGCACGCGATCAGCGAGCGGTCGACGCGGCCCTGGACGCGATGCTGGCGGCGGCGAGATCGGGCGCCAACATGATCCCGCCCATGATCGATGCGGCCAGCGCGGAGGCGACGCTGGGCGAGATCTGCGGCGCGCTGCGCGACGAGTGGGGCGGGTACTCGGAGGCACCGGCGTTCTGAGCGGGCGCGAGCCCCATCCGGGGGCTCTGGCCCGACCGTGTCTGGGCGGTGCCCGGGATGCGGCAGGATGGTGTCATGCAGCAGGCGCGGGATTTCTCCCTTCACGGCGCCGTTGACCTGGGCGCCCGGCAAACAGCGGCGCAGCGCAGGCAGCAGGCGTCCAAGACGACGGCGGCCGGTGAGCAGGCCGGCCCGGCGGGAAGCGTTATCGAGGTCACGGACGAGAACTTCAACACCGAGGTGGCCGCGCGGTCGCGCAGCGTGCCGGTAATCCTCGACCTGTGGGCCGAGTGGTGCGGGCCGTGCAAGCAACTCGGGCCGGTGCTCGAGAAGCTCGCCGCCGAGGCGGACGGCGCATGGGTCCTTGGCAAGGTGGATGTGGACGCCAACCCGCAACTGAGCGCCGCACTTCAAGTACAGAGCATCCCGATGGTAGTGGCCGTGGTCGGCGGGCAGATCGTCGACGGCTTCATGGGAGCGATGCCCGAGTCGCAGGTCAGGGAGTGGATCGGCCAGATCATGCAGGCGGCCGAGCAGCTCGGCCTGGCGGCGCGCCCGCCGGGTCCTGAATCCGCGAGCGCCCAGGGAGCCGACGGGATCGGCGAGCAGGCCGCCGATGTACCGGCGCCCGGTAGCCAGGCTCAAGGCCGGGCTGCGCCTGGTCGGCCAGGGCCCGACGATCTGCTCGCCGATCCCGGATTCAGCCGGGCGCAGGACGCCATGGAGCGAGGCGATCTTGATGGCGCGGCCGCCGCCTTTGAGGAAATACTCGCGACGTCCCCCGGCCATCCGGTCGCCACGATGGGACTCGCCCAGGTCGAGCTGATCCGGCGAGTGAACTCCTACGATCAGGCGAAGGTGCGTCAGGACGCGCAGGAGAACCCCGACGACGCCGAGGCGCAGGCACGGGCCGCCGACATCGACCTTGCCGTGGGCAGGATCGACGCGGGCTTCGACCGGCTGCTCGAGACCGTGCGGCGAACCTCGGGGGAGGAGCGGAACAAGGCCAGGCTCCACCTGCTGAGCCTGTTCGAGGCCTTCCCGCCCAGGGACTCACGGGTGACCAAGGCCCGGTCCAGGCTATCCAGCCTGCTGTTCTGAGCCCGCGCTATCCAGCCTGCTGTCGCTATCCAGCCTGCTGTTCTGAGCCCGGGGCGGCCAACGCATGGCGCCGCACGCCGCCGCCCCTGCTGTCGCGCGCCGCCCGCCCCTGCTGTCGCGCACGGCCCGGTCCTGTGCGGCGCCTGCCGGCCGAGCCAGGGCCGCCTGGCCCAGCCGACGGTCAGCTGCTCCGCGGATGGCCAGGATCGGCGTCAGCCAGATGCTCGAGCGCTGGCAGCGCAGCCGCTAGCGCAGCTAGCTGATCTGGGGGCAGCATCAGCAGGCTCTCCCTGAGCTGGCTGGTGGTCTCCTGGCGGATCCGCTCAATCGCCGCATGCCCGAGGTCAGTGACGGCCAGGGTGCTGGCGCGGGCGTCACCGGGGACCGCGCAGCGCCGCACGTAGCCGCATTCCTCGAGGGCGCTCACCAGCCGGGTAAGCGTGGACGGCGCGATCCGCTCGGCGGCGGCGAGATCGCCAAGCCGCACCGGGCCCGCGTGATCGATGGTCGCAAGCGCAGATAGCTGGGTCGGCGTCAGCCCCGCCAGCTCGTGCTTGCGGAGCCGGCGCGACAAGCGCGCGATGGCCACCCGAAGCCGTGCGACATCGACTCCCGCGCCGGGCAAGCCAGAGCGCGAGCCCTGCTCGGCCGTACCGGCATCCGCAGCCTCTGGCCCGGGCCCGGCCAGGGCAGCATTCGCAGCCTGTGGCGTCGGCCCGGCCAGGACGGCATCCGCAGCCTGTGGCGTCGGCCCGGCCAGGACGGCATCCGCAGCCTGTGGCGTCGGCCCGGCCAGGACGGCATCCGCAGCCTGTGGCGTCGGCCCGGCCAGGACGGCATCCGCAGCGTGCGAGGTCTGACCGG
>Ga0193751_1001532_pt1 | contig 14680 bp, 14 predicted proteins | sample L1c2metaG_FD_143050 | JGI IMG/M metagenome (GOLD analysis project Ga0193751, IMG submission 143050) | Soil microbial communities from a riparian zone of the East river system, Colorado, United States - L1c2 | ecosystem: Environmental > Terrestrial > Soil > Riparian zone | place: USA: East River... | reverse complement strand
TCCCGATACACTGATCTTCCTGGGGAACGGCTTACCCCCATCGTACCGGAGCAGAGGATCAAGTGCCTATCCCGCTATACACTTCTGAGACAGGCTCCAAGACCCTCCCCTACAACGACCAGGCCCTGGCGGCTCGGGATTGGATTCAGGTCGAGGGTTGAACCCGCGCGGCGCTTCTACTGAGACGGCTCACCGGCGAGGCGCCCGAGAAGAGCGTCTCGCGTGAGCAGTACCTGATCGCCCGTCTGCAGATCGCGTAGAAGGACGTTACCATTTGCCAGCTCTTCCTCGCCGATAATTGCGGCGAAGCGAGCGCCTGAGCGGCCAGCCTGGCGCATTTGGCTCTTGAGGCTTCTGTCGCCGAACGCTTGAACGGTTGCGACGCCGGCGGATCGAAGCGCGTTGGCGAGGGCTACCGACGCCTCCACCACTTGTGCGTGGGCGCCTGCGCTCTGCGATTCGTGCAGCACGTAGACCGACGGAACAGCCGCCTCCGGCACCGCAATTGCCTGCGACCTGAGGCTCATGATGATCCGCTGAATACCAGAGGCATAGCCGATTGCGGGAGTAGGCTTGCCGCCAAGGATCTCGATGAGGCCGTCGTAGCGGCCGCCGGCGCCGATCGTCCCCTGGCTGCCCGCGTCTTCCGGCATGATCTCAAAGACCGTGCGAGTGTAGTAGTCGAGCCCGCGAACCAGAAGAGGATTGATCGTGAACGGAATCGACGCAATCTGCAAGTACCTCTGTAACTCTGCGTAGTGCGCGCTGCACGGCCCGCACAGGTGGTCGCCGAGCGTGGGTGCCGAAGCGATCACGGGCTGGCAGATGGGAACTTTGCAGTCCAGCAGCCGCATGGGATTGCGGACAAACCGCTCGCGACAGTCCCCGCAAACCTGATCGAGCTTGTCCTGGTAGTACGCGCGCAGAAGCTCGACATACGCCGGACGGCAATTGGAGTCGCCGATCGAGTTGAGCTGCAGCACCAGGTTGCGCAGGCCCATCGATTCGTAGAGGCGCCAGGCGTGCTCGATAACCTCCGCGTCGAGAGAGGCGGCGGCTTCGCCGATGGCCTCGATGCCAAACTGCACGAACTGGCGATAGCGTCCAGACTGAGGCCGCTCGTAGCGGAACGCTGGACCCTCGTAGTACAGCTTCACGGGTTGCGGCAGGTTGAAGAGCCCGTGCTGAAGGTAAGCGCGGCAGACGTTCGGAGTCATCTCGGGCCGCAGAGCCATCCGCTCGCCGCCACGGTCCTCGAAGATGTACATCTCCTTACGGACGATGTCCGTTGAGTCGCCGGTGCCATGAACGTACAGGTCGGCCTGCTCGAAGATCGGCAGGTCGATACGGCCGTAACCATAGGTCCGGCAGGCCTGAGCCAATTTCCCACGGACGAAGTCCCAGTGAGCCTGTTCCTCCGGAAGTACGTCGGCGATTCCGCGAGGCGCGGTGAACATCAAATGACTCCTGGGTGGTTCCAATCTGGGGCGTACAGTTCAGCATATCGGAGCCTCAGAAGCCTGTGCTAGATTGAGGCGTATGGCAGAAGTTTCAGTCGTCGATTATCCGGAAGAAGCGACGATATCGGTCGACGACGTGCTGGCCAAGGCCGGCGAGTATCTGCCTGCCGACCGGCTGTCGCTGATCGAGGATGCGTACAGGTTCGCCGCGGAGGCGCACTCCGGGCAGCGGCGCGACTCCGGCGATCCCTACATCCAGCATCCACTCCACGCCGCGCTGACAATCGCCTCGCTGCAATTGGACACGGACTCGATCGCCGCGGCGCTGCTGCATGACGTCCAGGAGGACTGTGGGGTCAAACCCAGCGTGATCGCCGGCAGGTTCGGCGCCGATGTCGCCAGACTCGTCGAAGGGGCCACGAAGCTCTCCCAGCTCGAGGCGCGGGCCGTCACTGGCGGGGGTGCAGTCCCAACCCTGCAGGCGGAGAACCTGCGCAAGATGTTCCTTGCGATGGCCGAGGACGTCCGTGTCGTCATCGTCAAGCTGGCGGACCGCCTCCACAACATGCGCACGCTTGACTTCAAACCGCCCGACAAGCGTCGCCGGACGGCGCAGGAGACGATGGAGATCTATGCGCCGCTGGCGAGCCGGCTGGGGATCTGGCAGCTCAAGTGGGAGCTCGAGGACCTATCGTTCCGGCACTTGGAGCCGGAGAGGTACCGCGAGATCGCTTCGCTGGTGGCTTCGAAGCGCACCACGCGCGAGCAGTACGTCGCGCAGGTTGAGACGATCCTACGTGAGGAGCTCGAGCGACATGGGATCGAAGCGGAGGTTACGGGCCGCGCCAAGCACATCTACAGCATCTACCAGAAGATGGATAAGTACGCCGAGCAGGGCAAGACCTTCAGCGAGATCTACGACCTGCTCGCGCTCCGAGTTCTGGTCGACACCGTTGCGGAGTGCTACAACGCCCTCGGCGCGGTTCATGGCCTCTGGCACCCGCTGCCCAACCAGTTCGACGATTACATTGCCAACCCCAAAGAGAGCCTGTACCAGTCGCTCCACACGACCGTGATGTGTCTTGGCGCCCGTCCGCTTGAGGTGCAGATTCGCACCCACGAGATGCACCGCCTCGCCGAGTACGGCGTGGCCGCGCACTGGCGCTATAAGGAAGGCGGCAGGCGCGACGTCCGCTTCGAGGAGCGGATGGCGTGGTTGCGACAGCTGCTGGAATCGCAGCGCGACTTCTCACACGCGGACGAGTTCGTCGAGTCGGTGAAGACAGATCTGTTTCATGACCAGGTATTCGTCTACACGCCGAAAGGCGAGATCAAGGATCTTCCGGCAGGGGCAACGCCGATCGACTTCGCCTACAGGATTCACACGGACCTCGGGCATCACTGCGTAGGCGCCAAGGTCAATGGCCGGCTCGTCGCGCTCAACACGCCGCTGCAAAACGGGGACATTGTCCAGATCGTGACCACCAAGGTGCAGCGCGGGCCGTCGCGAGACTGGCTGAATCAAAATCTCGGCTACGTCAAGACCAGCCACGCGCGGGAAAAACTGCGGCAGTGGTTTCGCCGCTCGGAGCGCGCCGAGAACGTGGACAAGGGCCGCGAGGCGTTGGAGCACGAGCTTCGACGGCTTGGGATGACGCTGAGCGACCGCCAGGATGCAATCGTCCGGCTGTTCCACTACGAGACAATGGACGACCTGCTGGCGGCTGTCGGATACGGGGGGGTCAACAGCCAGCAGATAGGCCTGCGGCTGGCCTCTTTGGTTCAGGCTGAGGAGCAACCGGCGCCTCTGCCCAGGCAGGGCGACCTGCGCCGCCCCGATGTCGCCGCGGGTGTCCAGGTGCTCGGCACCGGCGACCTGCTGACCCAGATCGCCCGCTGCTGCAATCCGGTCCCAGGTGACGCGATTATCGGCTTCGTCACCCGCAGCCGCGGCGTCAGCGTTCATCGTGTCGACTGCCCCAACGTGCTGCACGAGGATGAGCCCGAGCGGCTGATTCAGGTCTCCTGGGGCCCGCAGTCACAGTCCTACCCAGTGGCGGTGCTTGTGGAAGCCATGGACCGGGTTGGACTGCTGCGCGATATCGGGCAGATGATGGCTGATGAGCGGGTGAACATGACCGGGCTGCGGACGAACGAGCGCACGGACGGCACCACGACCGTTTTCGCCACGTTGGAAACCACGGGAATCGAGCAGCTCACACGCCTGCTCAACAAGCTGGAGACAGTGCGCGGCGTGACCTCGGCCGCACGCATGCGCGAGGGCGTCTACTCCGATTCCCGCGCCGCCGCCGGCTAGCCTCTATAATGACCTAACCCCCAACCCCTTCCCCTCGGGGGAAGGGGAGCCAGTTGAAGGGGAGAATTTCGTGCCTCGACGAAGCCGCGGCCATACCTATCGCAAGCGGAGCTCACCGCCATTACCAGGCCGCGCGGATGAGGGTGCGACCGGCGGCCCGCCGGTACTGGAGCCCTCCGCAGAGACGGACGATGGCTCAGACGTCGCGTCACCAGCCGCGGTCCCCACAGAGCAGGCGCCGTCCCCGTACATTCGCAGACGAGCGCCCGTGGCCGTGGCCGCCCCAGCAGCCTCGACGGCACGCGCGGCACGCACCCTGATCACCGACTACGGCTATGTCGTCGGCGAGCTGAAGCGGATCGGCCTGACCTTCGGCGGCCTGATCGTCCTACTGATCCTCATCGCTCGCCGCCTGCACTGAAGACCTATCCCCCGGCCCCTTCCCCTCGGCGAAGGGGAGCGGCCTAACCCCCGGCCCCTTCCCCTCGGGGGAAGGGGAGCCTCAGAGGCGGGCGGGAAATCGTTTCTGGCGCGACCCCGATTCTTAAGGGGCCAGAAACGATTTCCGGGAACCGGTAGCGGTCCAGGGCTGGGCGAGCGGTCGATCACAGCCGGTGTACCGGTAGCGATCGTCGCAGCGGTGCAGACAGGGACATCTGCCCACAGAGTGAATCCATGTTCTACTGGTTCCCAAGGTAACGACAAATGCGGAAGCTTGCCAGCGAATGCGATGGGATTGCTGATGACGAGCCCCGAGGACCAGTTGGAGAAGCCTCTGCTGGTTGCGGAGAGACACTCGTCGACGTCGAGGCGGAGCGTTCGGATTCGTCGCGCAGGCGCGGAGTCGAATAAGGTACAGTTTGCAGCATGAGACTTTAGCCCGCCTGCTCTTGACGGCCCATAGAGAGCCTCGAAATGGTTGGTATCCCACGGTCTGTCCCACTTGGCCTGTTAACGCGAGGAAGCGTGCCGTGCCGGATCAGTTTGAAGTACTCGTCTATCGGTCGCTTGCTTGGCTGAACCCTCCACCGATCGTGTCTCCCGAGCAATACCGTGCGATAACCTGCAACCGCTGTGGTCTTTGCTGCGAGGATATCGTTCTACCCGACCCGTCGGAGCAGATCGCGGTACAGGTCGCCGATCCGGCGACAGACGAGGATCGCCGTCGTTTCCTCAGCGGCTTGGAACTCGTTCAACCGGTTGCGAATAAATGGCGCTATCGCTGCCGCCACTTTACCCGCGACGGGAATGGCTTGGGTGTCTGCGGTATCCACGAAACGCGGCCCGCTATCTGCCGTGACTATCCCAATGGCCTGATGGTTCGGCAATGGACGCCTCGGCTTCGTCAACGAAGTAGCGGACGACCTCGCGGCCGTCTACCTCAATCGGAATCCCAATCAAGGAATGGCCGCTCGGTGCGTCAAGACTGTGTGGGTTGAGGTGCTGTGCCATAACTATTTACCTTCCTGAGCAATTCCAAGATGGACTTCAAGGTGGTCCGACGCCCTCGTAAAGCACATCACGTTGCGCCGGCCGATTTCGCGGGCGGTTCGAAGACGACGATCGCGCTCGGGAAGGGCGCCGGGTCCTCGGCATGGCCGAGCTTCAGCCGGCCTCGCACGAAGAACCTTTCGCCAGGCGGAGGAGATCGGGCCGGGCAGGCCTGAAAGAACCTCTGATGCGAAAGGTGCTGCGTCCTAAATGCGATAATGCAGCGGCACAAGGGGCATTCCGCCGGCGTCCAGAGCGGGTTCGCCCAATGAGCGAGGGACTCGACGGCCGGGCTCTGCTCCGCCGCAAGACATGGAAGGCGCATCGAAAGACCGTAGAATCGCAGTTACATTCCGAGAGGGAGGGCGTGCGATGGCGAAGGTGTTTGTGTTTGCGCCCAGTGGCGATACCCGTGGGCTCCTGGAGGGCGGCGGGTGCGAGGTGGTCCTGGGCAAGGCCGGCTGGCATACGCCACAGGGAAACAACGAGCCGGAGATGGTGGCGATGGCGGCAGAGGCCGATGCGCTGACCGGTACGTCGATCCGAAGCAGCCCGATCAGCCGCAATATCATGCTGGCGTCCCGCAATCTGCGTATCGTCGCGAAGTCGACCGTGGGCGTCGACGATATCGACGTCGAGGCGGCGACAGAGCTGGGGATTCTGATTACGCATGCGCCGACAGAATCAAATTGGGGAGCCGTGGCGGAGGGAACGGTCGCCATCGTTCTGGCGCTGCTCAAGCGCGTCCGTGAACGCGATGCGCAGGTCAAGGGGGGAGGCTGGCGCGATGAAACGCTCCAGGGGACGTATCTCGGCCGGCGGCTGTCGGACGGCTATCCGGGAATCACATTGGGGATCATTGGGCTTGGCCGGATCGGCGGGCGCGTATCGCAGCTTTTCCGTCCGTGGAACATGCGCGTGATTGCGTCTGATCCCTACATCCCCGACTACCGCTTTCTGGAGTTCGGCGTAGAGCCGGTGGACCTCGATACGCTCCTGCGTGAGTCGGACGTCGTCAGTATGCATGTCGTGCTCAATAAGGAGACGCGCCACATGATGGCCGCGGAGCAGTTCAGCCTGATGAAGCCGTCGGCGATCTTCGTGAACACCTCTCGCGGCGGTGCCGTGGATGAGGCGTCACTCGCGCGTGCGTTGGAGGAGGGGACGATTCGCGCCGCCGGCATGGACGTATTCGAGGACGAACCGATCAGCCGCGGCAGTCCACTGCGTCGACTGGGCGATAAGGTACTGCTGTCGCCGCACATGGTTTCGGCGAATCAGGGCGGTGGACTGGGAGGGTTGGGCCACGGCAGTGTTTGGGCGGCGGAGGCGGTACTCCGCGCCCTGGCAGGGGAGCTGCCGGAACACGTGTTCAACGCGGACGTAATTCCGTTGTGGTTGGAGCGGTTCGGCGGCAAGAGTGTTCTCAGGCGGTAGGACCTATCCCCTACCCCTTCCCCGCGAGGGAAGGGGGAATCAGGAGGCGATGCCCCCAAGGGAATTCGAATCCCTGTCGCCGCCTTGAAAGGGCGGTGTCCTAGGCCTCTAGACGATGGGGGCGCGGAGCCATTCTAGCAGCCGCTGTCACGCCATGACCCAGTAGATGCTGACCCGCCTATCCGCATAACTCGCTTCGGTTCGCAGCTATGCGGGGCGCGCAACTCGGACGCCCACGCCGGGCGCTATACTCCGGGCGTGAGGCACAAGACGGGCCGGTGAGCGCGGATCGAGCGGACGAGATGGCGGCCAAGGATGCCGCCGATGCGGTCGTGGAGCGGGCCGCCGAGGAGCTGCGGAAGCTGCTCCTCGATGCCACCGCTCGCCTGAGGCCGTTCCCCCCCTTTCCCGGGGCCTTCTTCACGAACGCGATTGAGGCGGAGCCCCACGGTGCCGCCGGGGCCGATCGCGGCTGCGTGGTTGTCTGTGCGGACGGTGAGCTGTACGAGCTCCGAATAGGCGTCGATCTCGAGGGCATGGCCCTCGACGGCTTTGATGACCCGGTCTCGCTGCGTAAGGAGGAGCTGCATAAGCTCGACCTGCATCCGCGCGACTACGTCGTCTTCGCTTACAACGCCCTGACTGCGGTCATCGAGAGGCTGATTGAGACAGGGGACGGGGAACAGGGGACAGGGGGCGGGAACTAGAAGCACCATGGTTCGGACTCATACCGAGAGGGTGGAAGAGGCGTCAAGCGCGCCGGCGCTCGAGCCGATGTACCATCTCATCCTGCTCGACGACAACGACCACACCTATCAGTACGTGGTTGAGTTGCTCGCACACGTGCTCGGGTACGCGCCGGCCAAGGCCTTCGCGCTGGCGTGTGTGGTGGACAGTGAGGGTCGCGCGATCGTTGAGACAGCGTCAAAGGAGCGAGTACTGCTGCACCAGCAACGGATCCACAGCTACGGCGCCGACCCACGAATACCGCGCTGCGCCGGCTCGATGTCGGCGATTATCGAAGAAGCGGCGTGAGCGACTCGGCGATCTGGCGGAGATGCGCGAGGTCATGACTGATCGCATGGCGGATGTAACTCTCGATGGTGATCCGGCCATCTTCCTCGTGCAGTCCGACGCGTAGCCAGCTGCTGTTATCGAGTCCGGACAGCAACTCGAGCATCTGCGCCCGAAGCCGCGCAAATGACGACAGCGCCTCGGCCACGTTTACGGAGGCATAGCCACGGTCGCGCGCAAGCGCCTCTTGGTCAAAGGATGCGAGGAAGGGCTCCTGTTCGTCGCGCATCCTGCGGCAGCGGAGCAGGCGAAACTCCTCGCAATCGCGGAGGTGAGCAACGACCTCCCTCGGCGTCCAGCCCTCGTCGCCGGCCGCGTGGCTGTCTCCACCGCCCGCGAGCAGGCTTCGCAGGACGACGGGTGTGGCCGCAAGCGCGCTGAGCTGTCCATGGGTGACATGACGGACTGCTCCTTTGGTGAGTCTACGGCCAGCCGGGCACAACGGCGGCTGCCGTGCGCGGGTAGGCGCCTACGTGGCGTTGGTCAGGCGGGCGCGCACAAGACCCGCACCTACGGGCTGGGGGGGCCTCATTGCATACTCCGGCTCGGGGCGGTTCTGCGCGCCCAACCTTGGGCGCGGGCGTGTCGCCCGCGGTCCCGGCCGCCATGGTTCCCTGTACAGCAACTTATCCTTATCTCATGAGAGGCCCAGGGCGATGCGTCGAAGTCCTCAACTACGGCCTCACGGAGTACCGCGAGGCGCTGGTGATGCAGCGGCGGCTGCATGCCGCCCGGGTCGCTGGTGCGATCGAGGACACGCTGCTCCTGACCGAGCACGAGCGTGTGATTACGCTCGGGCGAAACGCCGACGAGGGCAACATCCGCGTCTCCAGTGCAACGCTCGATGAGCGGGGAATCCCGGTAGTGCGCGTCGAGCGGGGCGGCGACGTGACCTACCATGGCCCAGGCCAGATCGTCGCCTACCCGATCGTCGACCTACGCGCCGGCAGCATTGCCGTGCGCGATTACATTCGGCTGCTCGAGCAGAGCGCCATCCTGTTGCTCGAGTGCCACGGAATCGCGGGTGAGCGGCGCTCAGGGACGCCGGGTGTTTGGGCGGAGGGGCGCAAGATCGCATCGGTTGGTGTCTACGTCTCGCGTTGGGTGACGATGCACGGGATCGCGATCAACCTCGCAACCGATCTGGCGGACTTCGAGCTGATCCATCCCTGCGGTCTGGCCGGGCTCGTGATGACGTCGGTCGCTGAGATCAGCGGGCAGGCGCCATCGGTGCGTGATGCGACCCTTGAATATGCGCGCTGTTTTGCCCAGCTGTTCGGATTCAGGATGAGCGAAGCAGCGACTGCGCCCGCAGCCATCGCTGCGGCCGGCCACGAGAGCGCATGAGCAGCCACTGCTCGGCGCCGCGCAGATAGACCCGCCCGGCGCCGGCTTTTTGCGCCAGATCGACCGCGCGCTCCAGAAGTGAGACCTCGTCCGTTTTGGAATCCTGCTCTGAGTCGCCGATCAACTCGGTGACCCAGAGTGGCCGGCCGAACCTGGCCGCGACCGCCGCTTGGATCGAGAGCTGCCAGGCGAGCCCGCGCTCCGCCGCGGCCGCCTCCAACCGCGCAAACCCAGAGTCCGGCTGGGACTGGAACGACAGCAGGCAGCCAAGGACATCCGCCGCCGTGAGCGCTTCGAGCCAGCCGCGCTGGAGCAGATGGCCGCCGGGGTGGCTCGCGACCACCGGCCGGTGGCGCGAATCGACGTCGCGAATCACGCCGATTTGCCGTCTCAATAGCTGCCTCCCGACCGACCAGCCCGGTGGCTGCCGGGAGGCCGGCAGAAACGGAAGATTCTCCACCTCCCATGCATCGATCGTGTTGTAGTCGGCCAGCAGCGCAACCGCACGCTCGAGCATCATGTGCACATTGGCCGAGAGGCGATCGGGGCCGGCTCCGATGAGCCAGCGCGGTGCATGGAAGGCAGGATGACGCTGCGGTTTGAATCCAATGGTTAGCAGGACGCGGCATCCATGGTCCTGGGCACGATCGAGCATAGCTTGAGGGACGGCAAAGTCGTACCCGCCCGGTTCGGGAGCGATCTCGTCCCAATAAAGGGATAGTCGCAGCAGCGCCGGATTCAGGTGAATGAGGATGGCCGAGAGCGCCTCCTCCGGATCGAGTCCGAGCCGGAGCATCTCGCGGTGGCTGAAGTTCAGGCCAAGCATCGACACGGCCTGTTCGGGGCAGGACCGCGACCGCAATGCGGTTGCAACGACATTCGCGCCTGCTTTTCATAAGCAGCGCCGCTGGAGAAGAGCCGGCTTGTTAGGATCGAGCCAGGTCGATCGGAGAGCAGTGCCAACGTATCGCCGAGGGCAGAATTCGTGAGCGGCGGTTGCGAGCGGAGCAGCAAGAATTGCGAGGTTCGGTAGTGCAATTCCACGAATCGGTTGAGCGGCAGCGGCAATTCTCGCTGAGCAGGCGGATGCGGCATTTCCTATCGCAGCCAACCGATCATGACCTGACCATCCTCGTCGGTACGCCCCTTATGATAGCCGCGGGCGCACTCTTGGGACTGATTAATATCCTCGCCTGCATACACTTGGTGGCGGCGCTACTGGGAGCCTGAATCGCCCGCTGGGGCTTGGATTGCACACTCGCCCACCGAGCATTTCGTTTCTGCCGGGGCGGCGCCACAGCGGGATCTCCCTGCGCCTTCGCCAGACTGGTTCGGGCGGTTGCCCGAGGACTGCTGAGTGCTAGGGAGTGAGACAGGCGGAGGCGCGGCAGCGATCGACGAAGCGGCCCATACGCGTGAGCGCCTCCTGGATATCCTCCTCGGCGGCGGCGTAGCAGCAGCGCACGTGACCGGCGCCGCAGTCGCCGAATGATGAGCCTGGGATGACCGCGACCCGCTCTTCGAGAAGCAGCCGCTCGGCGAAGGTGTCGTCGTCGAGGCCGCTGGCCGTCACATTCGGGAAGGCGTAGAAGGCGCCGCGGGGCTCGTGGCACGTGAGGCCGATCGCGTTGAGTCCATTCACCATCAGGCGGCGGCGCCGGTCGTAGGACTCGACCATCGCGGCCACGTCGGCCTCGCCGTTCCGCAGCGCCTCGAGCGCGGCCCACTGTGCCGCGGTGGGCGCGGACATCATGACGTACTGGTGGACTTTCATGATGCCCTCGACGAGCGCCTCCGGACCGGCGACATACCCCAGACGCCAGCCCGTCATCGCGTAGCTCTTGGAGAATCCGCCCAGGACTACGGTGCGCTCCTTCATGCCCGGCAAGGACGCGATGAGGCGGTGCTCGTGGCCGTAGACGAGGCGGCTGTAGATCTCATCTGTGACGACGACGAGGTCGTTCTCGGAGGCGAATGCGGCTACCTCCTCGATGTCCTCGCCCTCCAGGTCCGCGCCGGTCGGATTCGCTGGGTAGCCTATGAGCAGCAGCTTCGATCGCGGCGTAAGTGAACGGCGCAGCTCCGAGACGTGCAGGCGGAAGCCGTCCTCGGCGTGGGTCGGCACGGGGACGAGCGAGCCGCCGGCGAGAACCACATTCGGCGGATAGGCGACGTAGAAGGGATCGGGTGAGAGAACGTCGTCGCCGGGGTCGATGAGGGCCTGCATCGCGATATTGAGGCCCTCGCTTACGCCGGAGCTGACAAGGATCTCCGTCGCAGGGTTATAGGCAACGCCATAGCGCTGCTTTAAGTCGGCGGCGATCTCTTCACGCAGATCGAGAATGCCGTAGTTCGATGTGTATTTGGTTTTGCCATCCTCGATCGACGCGACGGCAGCCTCGCGAATATGGCGAGGGGTGACGAAGTCCGGTTCGCCTATGCTCAGCGAGATGACGTCCTCCATAACGTTGGCGATGTCGAAGAAGCGGCGGATGCCCGAGGATGCGAGCGCGTCGAGCCGCTGGGAGAGGTGCGACCTCACGGCCGGCGGTTTGCTCTGCTGTCTTCGAACCATCCTCTGAAGCCCCTTCTACCTGAATGTCGGGCGGGTTTGAAACCCGCCCCTACAGGCAGGTATGGGACCCGCCCCTACAACGCTGGGCGGCGTTTGTGCCAATCGGTTGCCTGCTGATATGCATAGCCGGTCTTGAGCATCGTGGCCTCGTCAAACGGCTTCGCGATTACCTGCAGACCAATAGGCAGTCCCGCTTCGAAGCCACACGGAATCGACATCCCCGGCAGGCCTGCGATATTGACCGGCACGGTGCAGACGTCGTTGAGGTACATCGCCATCGGGTCGTTCACCTTCTCGCCAATGCGGAAGGCAGGCGTCGGCGTCGTTGGGGCAAGGAGCACGTCGCAGCGAGCGAAGGCAGCGTCAAACTCGCGGCGGATGACGGTACGAACGCGCTGCGCCTTGATGTAGTAGGCGTCGTAGTAACCGGCTGAGAGTGCGTAGGTGCCGATCATGATGCGCCGGCGTACTTCTTCGCCGAATCCGTGCTCGCGGGTGAGCTCCATGTTCTCCCACATGGAGCGGCCCTCCAAGTAGGAATATCCATACTTGACGCCGTCGTAGCGGGCCAGATTGGCTGAGGCCTCGCTCGGAGCAATAACGTAGTAGGCGGCGAGAGCTGCTCCAGTGGCCGGCAGCGAGATTTCCCAGTCGATCGTGGCGCCGAGCCCCTCGAAGGCTCCGATTGCCGTGGTAACCGCGTCGCGGACGCCAGGGGTCATGCTGTCCACCAAGTACTCACGCGGCACGCCGATTCGGAGCCCTTCTGCTCCGTGACGCAGATCGGAAGTGAAATCCGGGGTCCCGACGGGGGCCGATGTGGCGTCGCGCGCGTCGTGGCCGCAAATTGCGTTGAGGACGAGGGCAGCGTCCTCAACGTCATGGCTGAATGGCCCGATCTGGTCGAGCGAGGATCCAAACGCAATCAAGCCGAAGCGGCTGACGCGACCGTAGGTCGGCTTGACCCCGACGATGCCGCAGAGCGCGGCGGGCTGGCGGATGCTGCCGCCGGTATCGGAGCCAAGCGCGACGAGCGCCTCCCCGGCGGCGACAGCCGCGGCGGAGCCCCCCGACGAGCCGCCCGGCACTCGCGTGAGGTCCCAGGGATTATGGGTCGGGTGAAACGCGGAGTTCTCGGTGGAGGAGCCCATGGCGAACTCGTCCATGTTGCCCTTGCCGACCAGCACGATTCCGGCGTCGTTGAGCATCCGAGCAACGGTCGCATCATACGGAGGAACGAACTTCTCCAGCATGCGCGACCCGCAGGTGGTGCGAATGCCCTGCGTGCAGACGACGTCCTTGATACAGGTCGGAATGCCGCAGAGCGGCGGCGCGCCGCCGGCCGCCAGACGCTTGTCAGCGGCGGCAGCCTGCTCGCGAGCCAGCTGCTCGGTCAGTGTGAGATACGCCTGGACTCGGGGCTCGAAGGCGGCGACGCGCTCAAGCACACTCTCGAGCAGATCGACGGCCGAGATCTCCCGCTTTCGCAGCAGGCCGGCCGCTTCGTGTGCGGTCAGCTCGGCGAGTGCCGAAGCGCTATTCAAGTATCTTCCTCACGCGGAAGTAGCCACCAGAGCGGAGCGGCGCGTTGGCGAGGACGGCCTCTTGATCGAGGGGCTGAAGCGTCTCGTCCGGGCGGGTGACGTTCTCCAGGGGGAGCGACTGCGAGGTGGGGGGTACGCCTTCGGTATCTACGGCGCGAAGGACCTCGAAGTAGTCAAGTATCTGCGAGAGCTGGCTCCGAAATCGAACCACGTCCTCGTCGGTGACTCCGACGTGGGCGAGGCGAGCGACGTGCTCGACCTCTTCGCGAGTCAGGGGCATGAACTCACCTCGCCGCGCGTGGTTGCAAGCGGAAGAACCCGCTTGCGGGGTTGCAGGAGTAGCCAGAATTGCGGATGCTCAGGACTTCCGCTTGTCGAAATCGTCGAGATCAAGGCTCTCGATGAAGTCCCGAAACGCCGACATACGCTCGACTTCCTCGGAGCTTACCGGGGCACGCTCCTCGGAAACCGGAGCGCTTTCCTCTTGGTCGAGCAGCACGCCAGCACGATCCAGTACAGACTCCTCAGCAAAAATCGGGACCCGGGAGCGCACGGCCAGCGCGATGGCATCGCTGGGCCGGGAGTCGATCTCCAGCTGGCGGCCGTTGACGTCGACGATGATGTGGGCGAAGAAGGTGTCATTTGCGAGGTCGTTGACGACAACAGACGTGACCTGGCCACCCAGTGACTCGATGACCGAACGAAGCAGGTCATGGGTGAGGGGGCGTGCCACCGCGACCTCTTGAAGGCGCACGGCGATAGCGTCGGCTTCAGCTGCACCGATCCAAATGGGGAGGTAGCGCTCGGCGGCCTTCTCCTTCAGGATCACGACGCGCTGGTAGTTCATGATGCTAACGCGAATGCTTTCTATATTCATCTCGACAGCCACGCGAGCACCTCCTCGGGCGCCAAGAAGGGAAGCGGAGGACCGCTCCCGACAGTGCCATGATAGGCGTCGGGATTCCGGGCTGTCAACGGAGCGACTGGCCTGTAGACGTATTAGGAGCTATAACATTATACGTCACAGGATCATGTGGTTGTATCAGATGGACAGGACGGCGGCGCGGGGCGGTAGGTGTGCGCGGGCCTGGTGAGATGGCCTACGGGACGGAGCTTGGCGATTGGGTGGGCGATTGCCGTGCGCAGGCATCGGTGTGATGCGCGGCCAGGTCAGGCGGGCGGGTTTGAAACCCGCCCCTACAGGACGGCGCCGTCGCGCGGTAGGTGTGTGCGGGCCTGGTGAGATGTCCTACGGAGCTTGGCGATTTGGTGGGCGATTGCCGTGCGCAGGCATGGGTGACATGCGCCGCCAAGTCAGGCGGGCGGGTTCGAAACCCGCCCCTACAGGACGGCGGCGCGGGGCGGTAGGTGTGCGCGGGCATGGTGAGCAACCCATGAGCGCTGACGCTCGCCAAGGACCATGAAAATGGTGCGT
>Ga0193751_1001531_pt1 | contig 14680 bp, 3 predicted proteins | sample L1c2metaG_FD_143050 | JGI IMG/M metagenome (GOLD analysis project Ga0193751, IMG submission 143050) | Soil microbial communities from a riparian zone of the East river system, Colorado, United States - L1c2 | ecosystem: Environmental > Terrestrial > Soil > Riparian zone | place: USA: East River... | reverse complement strand
TGTCACCACGTACCAATCCTTGTAACGCGACTGCGCCTGGTTCCTGCGCAAATCTTTAAAGGCAAAAAAGTCCCGCCCGGTGTGGTTAAAAACACCATCGATGATGACGTGCATACCGCGCGCGTGCGCCTGCTTTAACACTTCCAGGAACAGTTTGTCCGCGGAGGTCCACTGCCATGTTTTCGGGTCGGCCGATTCTTTCTCGATCAGGGCCAGATCGCCTGCCGGATCGGGACCGAAAAACGGATCGATGTGATGATAGGAATTGCCATCGTACTTGTGCAGGGAACGAGAATAGAAAAGAGGATTAAAATAAATCGCATTAATCCCAAGATCTTTCAGGTAATCGAGCTTATCGAGGACGCCCTTGAGGTCCCCACCGTATCGACGGTCAAACACGCCACGGTAAAAGTTTCCGCCCATCTCCTTCTCCCACTCGTCCTGCGCGTACCAATCCTCGGTCCACGAAGAAATCCGCCAGGATGGGCCGGGACCGATCGGGACCTCGAGCGAATCGCGCGTGGGCTCGTTCTTCTGATCGCCATCACAGAATCGATCCGGAAAGATCTGATAGAAAACGGCCTCGCCCGCCCAGGCCGGGGTCCCGGTAATATCAGCCGCGCAGGGGCGAACTGCCCAACTAAGAACTAATAGGAAGATAACAACAACGCGCATCATGAGGTGACGAGTTTGCGGTTTAGACGCGTCTCTGCCAAGCGCGAGTTTCTGAATCAGCGCCCTCCCAAAAGAAGAACCGTTGCAGACGACTCGTATTTCGCAGGATTATCTCAGGGAACGATCCGCACCCTGTAAAATACCGGCGGCGCGACCGTCACATTTTCCGAAAGACTGTTTCCGGCGGCAGTCAGCTGGGGGCCGACCGGGTTGTAGGTGCCGTTCGGGGCGTTCGATGAATCGAGTTGATATTTTTTGCCCGGCACCGTGCTCCATGTCACCGAGGTCGAGGTCACGCTGGTGACGCGGAAGACCGAATTAGGATTGAAGGGATTCGTCCCGGCCTCATCTTCAGCGCTATTCTTCATCCCGTCGCCATCGTCGTCCCCGTTCGGATCAATGAACTTCACGTCCGTGGCGTTACTAGCAGGGCCAGTCACCGAATTATCGCTCGGATTGACGGCTTGGATTACGACCGTGACCGTTTGCCCGGCGGTGCCATTGATCGTCGCGCTCGTGCCACACGTAATAAAGCTCGTGGTATTTCCGTTAATCGTCACGCTTACCTTGTAACAGGGTGCTAAACCTTCGCTGTCCGGCGCGGCTGCTGCCCAACTGACGACGACGCTGGTGCCAATCGAATAGGAATACGCATTGGGAGGTGCGGCTGAGCCCGGAGTTCCATTCGGAGCCGTCACGTCATAAAGCTTCAGATATTGCGCCTCATACGGCGCGGTCGACCAGCCCGCTGTGGTCACCGGCACCTTTTTCATCCCCACAAACAGGCCACCACTGAGCAGCTGGTCGCCCGTTTTGCGGTTCAGGAAAACGTTCCGCCGATTTTGATCGGCCCCCGAAAAAGTGCCGATGTACGCGGCAACGTTCTTGAAATCATAGGTCCGGCCACTCTTGATGCCGAAAAGATTCGATCCGTTCTGCGTGATGTTGAGGTCAAAATTGCCCTGCTGATCGTTGTTACGATCGAGGTTGGCGAAGGCGAACACCACGTCGCTCGTCGCGGGCGAGCCGTTGGCCGTCTCATATTTCGCGACTGAGAAGATGCTCTGCTGAATGCTGCCTCCGACTTGGTTCAGGTAATAACGATTCGAGCTGCGAAGGGCTGGGCTGAAGAGACGCCCCTGCCCCATGCCGGCATACACCGGATAGAGCTGGTCATTTCCGAAATCAAGATCGTCCCACGCCGGTTTCATTGAGTTGAAATCTTTGAAGTCGGCGATGTTCTTTCCGAAATTCGTTTCGTATCTGGAGTAACCAGTCGTCGTCGAGATTCCGAGCTCCTGACCAGGGAAGATCAATGGAACACCATCAATCGTGCTGCAAACAGCATAACGAATCACTGCGTACCATGGATCCGCGTAGGCCTCTTCGTCGTGCGACATGTTATTAAGCAGGACAAGACTCTGGCCGTAGGCGCTGCGCCGACCGTCAAAAATTCCGCGAAAATCACTCGTGGTGACCGCGTTCTTGAGCGGGAACACGATATTCTCATTCAAAATGTCGAAGTGACGATTAGAGCGATAGGTAACGGCGCCGCCGTCCAGCGACTCGGCCATGAAGAGGAAATTCCATTTCCGCGTGCGCGTTTTGTTAATGACATATTCCCACAGCTGAGGCGGGAGGCCCTGGCCGAAGTCGGCGCGCAAGGCGCCGATTCCATGCGAAGTTTGAGTGGCAAGATTACTCCCCGGTGGAACCCCTGTCTGACTCAACCAGTAAAGGGTGTAATTGGAAAAATATTTCCAGACATTCTGTGTGACCTGATCGAAATGACCATTGCCCGATCCGGAAGCGCCATCGCTTCCGATCGAGTAATCGAACCAATCCTGCTCGTTCAGATAATTCCCGTTGTCGTCCGGATTGATGTCAACCAAAGCGGCATAACGACCAAAAAAAACGTCACGCACGTCGGACCATTTTCCGAAATCGCCCCGGTCGGGCGCGATGGCGATGTTACCCGAACCGGAGGCGCGCATGGCATAATTGCCATCGCGTGAATAGAGCCGCGCTTCCACGTCCCGGAAAAATGCCGACGGACTGGGGTTACTCCCGAACAGGCTGGTGCCCTGCGAACTGATCTCGAAGTCGGGAGCCGTGTGATTGAACGGAGCATCGAGCATGATGCCCACGCCCGCGGCGTTGGCGGCGCTGACTAACCCTTGGAACGCCTGTAGAGCCGCGGTGCGGTTGGCGGGATCATTCACTCCCGTGCCCGCGTTGTAGTTAGTCGACATTAGAGGATTGATGTCAAAGAAGCTACGCACGGAATAGGGACTTCCCGGATCGTGCCCCAGCTGAGCTTCCTGCGTAATTGGATGGATCGGCTGGAACCAGAGCCAGTTACTGCCAAGATTTTTCAGGTACTGGAGATTCCAATGGTTCGCAGCTCCCTGGTGCGGCGCATTCGGCGCGTCGTACATATCTTCGAGCGTGCCACGGTCGGCAAAGGCCGTCCCACCGCTGTCGAGGTTCAGGACATCGGCCTCATAGAGGTTGATGTTCTTCGCATCAACCGGTGAGACGACAATCGCGTGATCGCGCCGCCCTGCTGCGAGATTGGTGTAGTAGCGCCAGGCATTGTCATTCAGAACTTTCCAGCGCGCGGTCAACCTGTACGCGCCGGTCTTGTTAGCTGGAAGGGTCACTGAATATTCGCCCGGATTCCCGGTCGCAGTCATGGTGTAAGCCTTAAAATAATGCGAATCATCGCCGGCGACGACATTGTCTCCGTTGATTGGCTCAATTCCTTCCTCGGTCTGGATGCCGTTGGCATCTGTGTAGGCAATGGTTGCCTTGTCGCGGCGGCTAAGATTGGTGTAGACCTCCGCAGCGGTAATATTGCTCTGACCCGGCGAGAATACGGCGGTAAACGGAATGGAATCGCCTTTGGTTTCGTCGATGAACACGTGCGTGGTCGTGTAGTTCGCGCTCACCCCGTTCACGGTCAGGAGCGGATCGCCGATCGTGCCGAGGGTAAAGGAGAAAGTATGCCCTTGGTAGGCTGTGCCGTCTCCGGCGTTGTAGTCGCCGAACTTCTGCTCGTTGTTAGCGGTGTTCCAAAAACCAACCTTGTACTTAACCGTGGTGCCGAGGCTGCTATTGAGGAGACCGGGAGCCGTGGCTACCCACCACATGGCTGTCCCGGCGATGCTTTGACCTCCGCCATTTTGATTACTGTTTTCCGGGTGATCGTAAGTAAACGTGACTACGTGCGTGGCAGCGTTACCAGCCTGGCCTGGCGTCGCCGCATTCGGGAGAGGCTCGCTGCCATCGGTCGTGTAGTATAACGCGCCGTTCGTTATCCACTGCGTACTCGTATTGTTCGGATCGCCAATGTAACCGGCCTTTGCCCAAAACTGAATGTCGTTGCCGCTATTGACGCGGTTGTTCGCGTGAAAAATCCAGCCGGGACGATTCCTGATTGTAAACGGAGCGGCGGCCGCGGTTGCCTGCTGCGGACTTCCGCTGAAGACCGTGCCCTCGATGGTCTGCCCACCATGATCGCCAAAGCCCGCCGGAGCATAGATAAAGGAGCTGTTGAATCCGGCGGAACCGTCCGTCGTAACATAAATGTAGTATTGAATCGGATCGTTGGCGGGGATACCTGACGTGCTGAACTGCGCAGACCAATATTGATTCGAACTAACATTGGAGAAAAAGCCGAGAGCAACGGAGTTCCAAACGCTTTGCGACTGACCTTTATAGAAAAGCGTGCCCCCGGTTTGATTGGACCCGTTCCCCTTATAAATGCCCTGGTAAATGGTAAGAGTCGTCGGGCTCGCCGGGTTGTTACTGACCTCTATCCACGGATTTCTCATGTGGACCGTCCCGCCGCTGATTTCCAGATTGTCCGGTATGTGCCAAACGTTAGCCGGGGTGGCCCAGGCAACGACACCAGTGGCCAGCGCGAGGAAACCAACGACAATTCGAGACAAGGACGAGGCGTGCTTCATGAAATAAGTTTACGGAATCAGACTGACCGTTAGTTTGTAGAACCGTTGTTGACCGACGCTGGGTGGCGAACCGGTTCCACTTCCGTCATCCGTATAGTTGACGACTGATCCCGTGCCGGCGATATCCCCGCCGGCCTGCTGCCAGGTTCCGCTCAGACTGCTGCTGTAATAGACACGATAAATGCGATCGTGAATGGTGGTGAAAGTGAGTTTCACCGTGGAGGGCGACGTCCGCACGATGGTCATATTGCCGTTGCCGGCATCAGGCACGGTTGGGTTGGTGCCGAGGATGTATTCCTGCAAATTGGTGCGGCCATCCCCGTCGAGATCGCCGTTGGGTCCGTTGGCGCCATTCGGATCGTTCGGGTTGAAGCCATATTTCGTTTCCCACCAATCCGGCAATCCGTCTCCGTCCGCATCGTAAGTCAGCGCCGCTCCCGTCTCGAAGCCGAGCGCGAAGGTCATGCTGGCGTTGCCCTGCAGCTCCACTTGATGAATCTGCGCCTGGTTGCGCATGGGCACCGTGTCGAGAGAGATGCCTGTGTCGCTATCGGAGGCGGTCGCGTTGACTGATGCCCCGGCATAAGTGGCCCCGCCAAAGCGGAGAAACGCGCGCACGGTGCGTCCGGAATTGTTGTTAAACAAATCGACTTCCTGCGCGCCGCTAATGAGATTGCCCAGATGCGATTGGCCGGCCGTGAGGAGGTCGAGCAGATCCGGCGAAAGGCCGAAGCGCACAAACAACTGCACCATGCCGGTGGTGCTGTAAGCGGCCTGCAACGCGCTCTTCCCGGGCAGGAGCGAAATTGTCTTCGAAATCTTTCCATCGGAACTGGCGAACTTCCATCCGATGCCGAAGGGCGCCGGCATCACGCTGTAAAGATCATTGACGTAACCGAACGTGCCCGCGCCAGTGTTATCGGTTTTCGAGAACCAATCTTTGAAGCCGGAGGTGCGGAAGGCGTTGACCGCGCCGCCGCTGAAATTGCCGGCACCTTCATCTTCCATCTCGGTTCCGGCGTAGCTGGTGAAGTTTCCGGCCACCTGCGTCACATAACCGGTATCGATATCGCGCAACCATGCACCGGTCATGCGACCTCCGATGCGCTCGAATAAGGCGAAGAGGCGATCGTTATAGATCAGGTATTCGTTTTCCCCATCCAAATCGACATCGGCCTGCTCCGCGATCGCGGAATTGGAATAGGTCCCGCTATTCGCCGCCGTCTGCCAGGTATTAACCCGGGCGTAGATGGCCGAGGTGCGCGTCTGCGCTTGCGCGATCTTGGAGAAGCCAGCGAGGAGTTGGTTGCTCGTGTCCGGATTGATGTAGGTGCCCGTGCTGAACTTGCTCAGGTCGTTGTTCACCTGGTTATGGAAAGCCGTTTCAAACTCGGAAGCGTGGAAGGTGGCGCGCCCCAGGGAGAATAAGCCCACGTTGGCCGGCGAGGTCACGATGGTGCCGAGCGACTGCCAGGTCGCATTGACCACGCCGCTCGTACCAAGCAAACCGTAAATTGAAGGCATCGGCACGCCGGTGCGGATGTTGAAAGTCTTATCGCGCAGGCTCTCTTCCAGTCCGGAGCCGATATACCAGTGGTCGTACCCCTCCTCGTCGGCGTGGTCGACATAATCCTTGGCCACGTTCGGAAGCGAAAGACCGGTGCCGCGCTCGACGTTACCCCAATGCGTACCGGTTCCGGTCGGTGGCACCGAGGTGTCTATTTGATTCCCGGCAATTTGATCGGGCGTCACGATTTGGACCCACGGATGACTGGCCAGCCAGCGGATATTGTTGTCGTACTTGTCGGCATTTGCTTTGACGGCGAAGTCTTCCCACTGATTGACGAAGGTAACGACCTGGTCCTGCTGCGTATCGCGCGCTTTTCGGCTGAGCAACTGGCGCAGGAGCACGGGCAGACCGTTGTCATCGTTGAGGAACAACTGGCCGCTGATGCCATCGTTGATGACGAAAGCGCGCGTATTGTTCAGGTGATTGATGCGGTATCCATCCGAGCCAAGCGCGGAATTGCGACCGAACCACTTAAAGACATGGCGCATCTGATCGACAAACGTGTAGTTGAAGCCGAGATCGGTCACTTTTTGCAGGACGCCCGAATCCGAGACGCGCTCCGGTGTCCAGAACGCGTTGGCCGATGGCGCCTGGCCATAGATCGAGGCGAGGAAACTGTTGGCCAGACCTACATTATCGATGTTATAGGCGCTGTTAAAGTAGCCGAGCATATGATCGGAGAAGGTCGTGCTGAGCAGGTTGACCGTGCCATTGGCCATGAGCGACCCGATACGAGCGTTCAAGGCCGGACCGTCCTTGAACCCGTTAGGCGAACCGGGTGCAACCTTGGCCCACTGGATGGCTGAGGCCAGCGTAGGCGTGATATGCATGGTGAGAGGAACCTTGAAGGCTTCGTGCGCATCGAGCGGCCGATAGTACCCGGCGCCGAGTCCATTGTTTATGAGGGCCTGCGTGACGCTGCCCGGTTGAATCGCCTGATTACCGTGAACCACGCTCATGATCTTGACGCGTTTGCCTCGGTCGTTGTCGCCGCTAAGTCCGACCCATTCCCGCAGAACGCTGTTGGCGCCGGAGATATTCGCCTGATCCTGATAATAATCTGACGCGATGTAATTGTTGCGAATCGAGTCCCGAATATCGGAGCGCCCACCGATGTTGCCGGGACCGACCGGACTATCGAGGGTTCCATCCTTGGTCGTAAAAACCTGATAGAGCAGTGTAGAAGCGTCGCCATTCCATCCCGCGTCCAGCAAAGCCTGCCGGCTGATGGAGAACTCCACCGCGTCAAAGTTCGAATTATAGTAAGCCTTCTTGAAACCGGCGGTCGTGTTCTGGTCGCGTGAGGTCACGCCGAACTGGGCCAAATCCTGCCCGATGGCAGTAGAGTGCGTCGTCGAATTTTGGTTCCAAAGATAGACGCGGCCGTTATCCGTTTGATAGGCCGCCACCACCGCCTGCCATTTCATGAGCGTGCCTGTGTCGATTTGATCGGGAAGATTATACTCGCCGGTGCCGGCATTCCCGAAATTGATCGCGACATAGATATCGAGGTACCCCTGCTCGGCGTTCGCCTGCAGATCCTGCATGTCGACCCGGAAGTAGAAATTGCCGTCCCCTCCCTGATTCGTTGCGCCACCGTCGTGCGCGTAGAAGGCGACCATGTCCCGCGACGAATCAAATCCATCGTAGGCGTGATAAACATCTCCCTGGCTGAAATTCGAGCCATCGCCGTCATACGGGTCCAACGCGATTACGTCATCCGCGGTCCAATCGGTAAATTCGTGTTTATTAGAGACTGCACCGATCGTGGTCGTCGCGCCGGGCCCGATGGTGATGGCACCCGCCGGTGGCGGTACGCCGGTCTCGACCACGCGCGGATCGGTCCCGTTGATAAATTCCTGCAGATTGGTAAAGCCGTCGCCATCCGGATCTCCGTTGACGCCGTTGTCGGCGTTCGTTGATTTTCCCGTGCGCAGGTTGTAGTGGCCCGGAAGGCCGTCATCAAATGGGTCGAGGTTGTGCTGAACTTTCCAGCCGTCCGGCAAACCGTCATCCGTCGTACTCGTCCTCCGTGGATCCGTTTCCAGCCAGATAAGATCGAGCTTGTCCGCACGGATATTTCCGCCGGGCCGGAAGAGAGTCGCCAGTTTGGTCTTGTCGAGACGAGTCGACGTGTAGGTCAGGCCGTCGGTCGGCTCGACGAACGTCGCGCAGAAGTCTGCGTATTTGAAGGTGACCGATTGCGACCCGGCGATCGAACCGGAAACGGTCGCGCTCTTCTTGAAGCTGTCGAACGTGGCCAGCACGACAAAATTTCCCTGCCCGTCCACTTGATTCCGATCGACGATTGCGACATCAACGATGCCGTTGCCGTTCGCATCTTCATTCCCGTCAACGATGCCGTCACCGTCCGTATCGCCGTTATTCGGATCCGTCTCGAGCCAGACGGCATTCGGCGCGTGCGCCAGGACCTTAAGTCTGTCGATTTTTGACGTGTTGTAAGTGGTGGGCGGGTGCGCCACGGCGTGCAGAACGCCACCCGCGTCGGGCATGCCAATGTCGACGCGGCCGTTGTGAATCAGGCGATAAGTCGTGATGCCATTTGGGGTGGTGATGGCAAAGGTCCGGTCTTCCAGACCATCGATCAGTCCATCGCCGTCCGTATCGGGCTTGTTCGGATCAGTCACGGTTCCAGCGATCAGATCCGTCCGGGAATTATTCAGATTGTACGGCCACGGATCAAAGAAACTGTAATCCTGTCCGGAGGGCGCGGCGCCGTTGTCGGTCGTGTTGTAAACAGGCGGATCGAGATCGGGCTGGAAATTGGGAACGCCATCGCCGTTTGTGTCCGTCGCCGGATTCGTATCATCGACAGCCGCACCCCAGCCGAGTTCCAGGCCGTCGGAAAGATCGTCGCCGTCCGTGTCCGGATTCAAGGGATCGGTTCGGCCGGAAATTGCCCAGATATGGACCTGGTCGTTAGTCCAAGTTTCCGAGTTGGTCGTCGGCAAAGGAATGGCCGTCGTTTCAATGGGAGAAGGTGAAGGACCGGGACCGTACAGACCAAGGCCGTCGTCATCCAAATCGTGTTTGGTGGGACTGGCGCTGACGATCTGCCGGAATTCGACCAGCGCGTTGCGGGTGGCCGTGGCTGTTCCGCCCGGCGCGGTCACGGTGGATACAATTTGGTAGCTGCCTTCCGCGACATTATTCCATGTGAAATTCCAGAACTTGCTCGTGCCATTGGTGCTGGGATTGGGGGTATCAGCGGTGCTCGGATCGAGGGTCACGTTTCCCGACCCCTGGGCAAAGGTGATGGCGACGTTGGTCGCGTTGAGGTCGGTTTCCACCCGAATCGGCACGGCCCGCTGCGTCGCAGTGGGCGCGGCAACGTCAGGGAGCACGATGACGTAGGCTTTGCCGTCGGAATCAACCTCCGGTGGCGTGACGATCGTGTCCCGAATGACCGGGATGGCGCGTGCCTTGACCAGACGAAATGCTTCCAGCGTCGGATTACCCGTCCTGGTATAAGTCACATCGATCGTGTGCAGAAAATCCGGCGTATCGTTGTAAAGATTGGGCAGCTGAAACGCGAGCTCATGATAGTCCGCCGTCACGTCGTAATTAATGTGATAGGCGGTGCGGCTTTGCGCCACGCCGTTTGCAGGCGAACCGGACTCGCTGCTCGCTATCTTTATCAGGAAACGGTTAATCAGGTCCTGCGTGCTGGTGTTGTTAGCCAGCGATTTACTGAACCAGACCTTCATCACGTAATTGGAATCAACCAGGTCGCCATCGTTGGAAGGGAACGCCACAAACATGCGCGTGTTCGGCCCGGCGGCGGTCACGTTGCGCCCAAGGGTGGTGTAATGCCCGGCCGGGTCGCTCAGGTTGAAATCCTTGTAACCGGAGGAAGACAACTCGCGCAGACGCACACTGATATGAGACGTGCCACTCGCCGGAATGTTCGTGTAATCGAAACGCCATTCTCGCGGATAAACGCTCGTGACGGTAGGACTCGGCGTCACTTCAGTCGCCTTCACCCAGGTCGTCGCAATGTTGGCGTCCCACACACCGTTGCCATTCAGATCGGTGAACGGTTCGCCTACATCCCAGGTGCCGTTCCCATTCGAATCCGTAAATGGCTCGAACCCGGCCCCGTTTCCACTTTGCGTGCGCGTGCTTGCATCGTCGTTAGTCGCATCCGCATCGTCGATGTGATACCAGACTTCGGTCACACTCGAGTCGGTGCGCACAACTACACCGTAGCGCGAACCGCCTACGGTATCGTTTTCGGCCGGGAATTTGATTTCACCCTGGGGCGTTTGCGCATCGTAGTAAAAGGTTTGCGTAAAGGTGTTGTAGATCGAGCTGCGCAGACCATTGCCGACACCGGAGCTGTCGCGTTTCAAAAAGGCGCGCGCCCGCAAAACGTGAAAGCCTTCCGTTAGGCCGGTCTGCGTCGCACCGTAATCGTCATGCGGATAAACCAGCGCGGTGGTGGCGTTGAAATGCGGGATCTGGAACGTGGTCAGCATTTTCTTTTTGCGACCGACATTGGTCGCGCCATCGGGGAACTGACTCGATTGTCCCGTTTTGAAGACGCCGATCTTATATTTCACCGTGCCGGGGGGCTTGGGAATGCTGGCCTCACTCCACCAATTGTTGCCAGAAGAAGTGTTCGGCGCCTGATAGGTCATTTCCACCGTTTTGGTCGTGCCCAGACCGACACCGTCCGCGCCCTCCGGGTTGGTACCATCGCTCGTGTAATAGAAAAACATTCGGAACCCGGCCCCGACCGAGTTGGTCTTCGCAAACACCTGAATCGTGGACCCATTGTCGAAATACTGAGTAGCAGGGTGCGTCCCGCCCCAAGTGTCGGACGCAGTGTCGAACCCGGCGGTGGGCTCGTGATAAACGAACGCGGCCGCAGCCACGTCCGTCGGATTGTTGCCAAAGCCATTTACGGTCGCGCCGCCACCAGTGTAAGTCTCGGCCCCCACCGATCCGAAGGTGCAACGCGCCGTATTGATCGCCGCGAATTTTTCGGGACCAATGCGGTCGGCAAACTGCGGCTGTTCGTAACCGAGGAAAACGTCGGTGGAGAGACCAGGCGGATGATCGCGCTTCTCCCCGGAAGTCGGCCCGAGCGGGATTTGTGAATTGATATCCACTCCGCCGTCCAACTCGAGCAGGATGTCCTCGGCGGAACCATCGGTCCGCGCGATAAAACTCAGGTCCGAGCCGTTGGTGACGCGCGGAACGGTAAACGGATAGGTGTAACTTCCGGCAACTGCGCCGGCCACATTGTACGGATTGAAGTTCGGATCTCCGTCGGGGCCATCCTTGCGCAAGTAGGTCAGGGTCGAGAGAGGCTGGCCGCCTTGCAGAATTGTGATCGGCTTGCCGCCGCCGTTAGACCAGAGATCGGACTCTTCCGGGTTACGCCAGGAAAAGGCGAAGTAACCCCCCGGCGGAACAATGGTGGAACCGTTGACGATGTTGCTGGCGTATTGATAGAAGCCACCGCCGTAGGTGGAATAATTGAACAGATAAGCGTCAACGCCTCCGCCCGTGTGCGGGAAACTGGTGCTGAAGTTACGTCCCTGCCCGGTGGCGTAATTGTCATTCATCAGGAACAACATCGTCACGCCGTCCGAGTCCGGCATGGTCACGTTCTCGCGTTTGTCCATGCGCTCATAGGCCACAAAATCGGCGTCGCTCCATTTCCCGACCTGCAGACCGCGCGCGAATTGGTTGTGGATATAGAGAAGATTCGGAATGCGCGGATCGTTGAACTGCCCGAGGAACGCGGTGTTGGCGTGCCGGGGGAAAGCGCCACCGCTCTGGCTAAGGGTTTGCGATTGATGATTTCCGTCCGTGTAAACGGAGCCAAGGCCGGCGCGGGTCAGGTAAAGGCCAAACTGCAGCTCCCGGCGCGAGGCGTAATCATTGTCATGACTCTGCGCGTACATCACGCTGATGCCACTGTCATCGCCGCCGAAGCCGTAGCTGCCTTCTTGATCCAAACCCTGTAAACCTGAGCTCGGATTGCCGAGAACACCGTTCATGCTGCTCTGCAGCGGGTTATCGACCAGCCTCATGCCCACATTGAAATAATCCCCGTAGGGAGGCGGCTGCCCCAGATGTTCGCCGAACATCATGGCGTTGTGGCGCGGCTTCTCCGTGTCGAAGAGCGATTCGCGCAGATTCACATTCGCGCCTTGCGCACTCGCGTTGAACCTCGAGTCGTTAAACCCGCGCGTGATGGCGAACTGACGCTGCGCCTGCCCCAGATACCCGTAATCGTTGTAATCCTTGTCCGATCCGAAACTGGCGCCGAAAAAGTCGTAGGGGACATGCTTGACCGCGTCGAGCCGCAGCCCGTCCGCTTTGGTCCGGTCCATGATCCACCGGGCCGAACGATTCAGAAAATCCTGGACGTACTCGGAATAAAAATCGGAGTGCTGCGAAAGATATAAGACCGCCCAATCGTGCGTCGAGTTTACGCCGGCCGGCAGCGGATTGGGCGCAAGATTCAGCAGCCCGCCGAAGCCAACGTAATTATTGTTCGCATCGTAGCAATAATACTCCGGGTCGTTAGGGTGGCGGACGAATTTGATCTTGGGAAAGGTTGAGCCCTCGGTCGCGCCAAAGTTTTGATTGGTCGTGCCCGGCTCCTGCGCGAGATCGATCAGGTCGGAGAAGTTGCGGTGCTGCACCTGCCAGGAATCGTTCCAATTCGAAATGTTATCCCACTTCCGATAAAATCCTTCCTGCGTAAGGCGAAGATGAAAATCTTCCGGAACGAGGCCGGGATAAGTATCGATCGGGGTCGACGCGTTGTAGCCCGGCACGTCGAACGCGTTATGATTCATGACATTGTCGAAATAGACGCGAATGCCGAAGCGATGCGCGATCTCGACCAGGCGAATAAGGTCCGCTTCCGTGCCGTAACGGGTTCGAACCGATCCCCGCTGATCCTTGCTTCCGAGGTCAAACCGGTCCCAGAGATCGTACCCGACGGAAAGCCCACCACTACCTTTGGTCGGTGGCGGCAGCCAGAGCGAGTCGTAACCGGCCTCGGCCAGCTCCGGCATCTTGAGTGCGATCTCGTTCCAATCGGTGTTGAAATACTGAAGCATCGCCTCGCCGCGCACGGGAGACGGACCGAAGAAAGAAGAGAAAAACAGCGCAGATAGAGCAATAGCGCGTGCGTTAAAATGCTTCATTCTGGGGGGCGAGTTTGGATCGACTCGCCCGCGCATTTCACGACCGGCGAAGTTCGATGCTCATTGTAGCATTTCAGAGGGGAAACGCGAAGAAATTAAGCGATTTCTTGATAAGGCCGCACCTGACGGTTTGCACCGTACATGAGGGTGCGTTTCGGAGGTAAAAAGACGCCTCAGCAGAGTGAGGCGACTACAGCGCTTTCTTCCTGTAGCCACGGCACTCTGTTGCCGTGTTCCCGCGCGTTGCGGAGTGACTTGCCTCCGCAATTGCCCTCCCATTTCATGCACAGCATAGGAAAATGCCGCTACAAAAGAAAAAAGCCCGTCGTAAAAACGACGGGCTTTTGCAGCAAAGAGAATTCTCGTTAGGCCACGCGGCGGCGACGCAAAAACAAAAGCGAGAGCAGAGTCATTCCACCCGCGGTCCAGGTCGATGGCTCCGGAACGGTTAAGAGATTCACAAAGAAATCACCGTTGCCGCTGGTTTGCCCATTACCGCCATTAAAGTCAAAGAAGCGCAGCTGATCTATTCCAGTACCTGCCACACCTTCCAAGGTGCCGTTAAAGTTAGTGGTCCCGCCCCCGTTTGGCGTAACGGCGAGCGAGAACGTGTCCGTCCCGGTCAGTGTGAATGCGAAGGAAAGGCCATTGCCCGTAAAACCAATGCCGGTGTTATGGGTGCCAGTATTATCGGCAAGCGTGTAATTGGAATCGCCACCGTTGAAGTAAAATTCCATCCGGTTGGTTCCCCCTGACGTTTGGAGCCCAAAGCCTTCCGAAGAAGGAGAGTTAAGAAATCCATTATCAATACTCAACGTGATCGTCTGTCCGACCAGAAGACTGCCCCCCGTCAAGGGACGGATCGCAGAGGCAGTTTGACCGCTATTCGCGTACATTCCCCACGACACCCCGGCGGTATCGATATTTCCGGAGGAACCTCCCGCATTGCCGGAAGACGAACCCATAAAGAACCCGGCGGTACCAGTGTTTGTAGCGGGACTAAGAATCCAGGCGCCGAACCCAGACCCGCCGTTTTGTCCATTTATCCAAGTGTTGCCGGGCTCGTAAGGCGAATTACTCGCCTTATCGAATGCAGTGTTGGCCGCGTGCGCAGCAAAGGTGAAAGATAGCAGCGCGGTCCCGAGGAGAAATTTCTTAATCATGATCCGGTGAAACAGTTTTACGTGGTGCGATTGTGGTGATTACAGATAAATAGTCAACAAAATTCGGGCGTTTTCGCTCCTCTTTTAACCTTGGCTCTAACCAGCAAA
>Ga0193751_1001529_pt1 | contig 14698 bp, 15 predicted proteins | sample L1c2metaG_FD_143050 | JGI IMG/M metagenome (GOLD analysis project Ga0193751, IMG submission 143050) | Soil microbial communities from a riparian zone of the East river system, Colorado, United States - L1c2 | ecosystem: Environmental > Terrestrial > Soil > Riparian zone | place: USA: East River... | reverse complement strand
GCGGCAGTGAGGTTCTACGACCGTGAGGCGTTTCTTGCAGACAAAGATCAACTCTACGCGGAGGCAGTAGAGCGCGAACTACACGAAAAACTCTGGCTTGATACGCCTGAACTGGTCGCTGCCCATGACGCCGTTGTGGCCACCGTCAAAGAACCCAATGAGTTGGTCGATCTATTGACGGACCTGCGTGGCGAAATCTGGCACGTTGATGGCAAGGACGAAGAGCGGGTTAGCGCCGCCGATATTCGGGTCCAGCTTAGCATGACGGCAGCCGATGCGGCCCGGTCTCATAACATTGGCCGCCGAATTGCAGAGGCCATGATGGAGTTGGGTTGGACGAAGGCAGCGGGCACGATCCGTTGCCACAAGGCCCAGCCGCAGAGGATAGGCAGCGGGCCGGACCCAACGTACACCCAACCGACAACTGGCTACACCCGACCTGTGGCACTTGGCCCAGGGTCTACCGGACCCACGGGGCCAACTGGTGCCGGTGGCACGCCGGCCAATACTGGCTCAGGTCCTAGCGGCGCGATGGGGGCAGCGAACGCCCCCGGCTAATATCGCACCAGGGGCCGACTGGACCTGCCGGGTTTGCGGGCGTGGCATGCGCGTGATGTTGATCACCGGTTCGCGCCCGCTGTAGCGAAAGTCCAGCACTGACCTGTGAACCTTTCAGCCAAGGTTCACCCAAAAGGTTCACGCCGAAACGCCCAATCCATAGGCTTGTTTTGTGGTTGTGAACCTTGTGAACCTTGTGAACCTTATAAGTTGAAATTACTGGAATACGCCTGACTGTCTTCTTGTCTCTGGGCTGCCGGAGCGAGCGGTAGAGCCTAGTGACCCTCCCGCAATAGTCTTGGACCATGAAGGTTCACAGCTTCACAAGGTTCACAACGGGCATCTAACGCCCATTCCAAGGGCTTCATTTGTGTGAACCTTGCTGTGTACCAAAGGTTCACGTCCTCAATCTTGAATTTGCCCGTGCGGCATCAGCCTCGCCCGGTGAAACGGTTGCCCGGTTTGACGCTCGACAAGTCGCCGCGCAAGCAACCGCACGGTAATACACCCGTGTCAGGTGAAACCGTTACACCGTTTTACCCGTCATCAAGCGCCGCCGTTTTTTTGTACTTTTATAAGGATTTCGCCCCAAACTTACCGTGACAGATGTTCTGTCAAAAAGCGGAGCCCGCTGAGACGAAAGAGAGACTGTTATGGCTTATGATCAAATTCTAGATGCAGAAATTAAGGGGCTCGACGCCAAGTTATTTCAATATACCCACGGTGAGCTTGTTGAGGACTTAATCGACCGTAGCAACGTTGATATACCAAACACCTTTGTGCCATCCGCAAAATACATTGCTGTGGTTGGTAATAATCTTCTTTTTTTGGTGCATCCTGTGCCTCGTTACCGAAAGCGTCCGTCATGTCACTGGGTGGTGTTTGAGCGCAACCGTTTATTCAAGACCGTTGGCCAGAATGGTTATTTTCTTTCAGTCCGCCGATATGGTGAAACCTGGGGTATTGAGCGCGAACGTTTGGGGGAAGGCATTCACGAGGTTTTGGGCTTCAGCTTAGGTCCAACGCCAATTTTTTTCCGCTTGCCTCAGTGGGCAACGTTTGTCGCTAAGGCTTGCCATCCTTGCCCACGGGAAGAGGCAAAAGCCCTGGGTTGGATACCGATTGAGACATGATAACGGTTAGAGTGAGAATGTGCGCACGTAGCAAAGGCGTTTCATGCATTTCCTAGGTAGGCTGCGCGAACTGCAGCAACAAGTCTTTGCAGAAAATACCGATCCCTGGCTTTTGCCATTAGGTCGCGTGCGGGGGCAACTCGATTTCGATGGAGTTGAGCGTGTGACCAGTCAAAAAATTCTGGATTTGCTTGAAATTCCGCAGCGCAGTCGGAGAGCGCACGTTTATCGGCGCATAGCAAAACTAATGACAGAGTTGGGTTGGACGCCTGTGCGCGTGCGGGACCTGACATGCGGAGGCTACAAAGAGCAAGTTCGCGGCTATTGCCGTGATCCACGATGCCGATCTAACTGATCAACTCCTGGCAGTATTGATGCTGCCGACTCACACTACCAAGGTGAAACGAAAAACGGTAGGACACTCGCGCGCTGTTTGCTTCCTACGGTTTCACCATCATACCGCAGGGCCGGTTTTGACCGTTAGCAAGGTGAAAATTTGTACGCACCCTCACGCGACCGTCGGAGGACGTTTACCAATCAATTGATCCCCTTCTAAAATGTCTGTTATGAGCCATCTGGACGATAAGGAGACGCGCAACAAATTACTGACACGAGCAGTCTCATCATGGCTCGCCTATAAGCACCTGACGGGTTTGGCTGGCCTACTCAACGAAGCTTCACTGTCGGTTCCAATTGCAGAATTTCTCACGCATAGAACCACTTATAATATCGTAGGCCAGGAAAACCACCCCAACTTCCCTGGCAAAGGGGTAGGCCGTAAGCGTCAACTAGATTTCGTTGCCAAAACGGCCAAGCGTTGGGCGTTTGTAATTGAAACAAAGGCGCTGCCCCTAGAGAGACAAGGATTTATCGATGATCTATTGAGGCTAGCGCTACTGAATAAGCCCGGCGTTCATCGGTACTTCTTAGTTGCAGGCGAGCTAACGAGTGCCGATTGGAAATACCTTAAATCCAAACGCAATAAAGCGAAAGGCAAGATCAATGGGGCATTGCGTGTTCCATTCCGCTTGCTCATCAACGTCCCACAATCGCGCCGTAAAGATTTGGTGAGCCTTTTGTTGCGAAGAGACTATAGGGAAAAAACTGTCGATTTAAAAAAGATTGGCAAGTATACGAAAAAGTACATTTCAAAATTTCAACGACGGTACAACCGTGACAAACTTCCTGGGCAGTACATTACGAAATTAATATCATGGAACAGAAAGAATAGGTTCATTGCGGTAATTTGGGAAGTTAAGATCAATCCAGGTCGGGCAAGCGTTAGCTTTATTTAGGCAACTTGCTCACCGAAGAAGACGCGATACCCAACTTCGTTGATCGAATACCGTGCGCGGCGTGAGAAGGTGAAAATTTTACACGTCCTCACGCGCCACACAGCGCCACTCCGTCAGAAGGTGCAAGGGTGTGACGGTGAGCAGGTGCCGGATGCCGAATTACCGTAAACGGTAACAACGTTTGTTCGCGGGCACTCTCACTCCCTGCCACTCTCAGGCCCGCGCGCGGTTTTGCGATCCAATTCGGCAATACCCCGAAAACCGACATCAGGTTCCAGCGCAATATCAGTCGAGAAGGGCCATTAAGAGACGTTCGCCATCGCGAGCAATTCCAACTTGGCAGATGATTTTTCCAACAACCAGGCTTGCGCCGCGCGCCGGGGATCATTCCGATAATTCTGACGGTCCGCATCGGATGCGTAGCCGACACTCGTTTATGAGTACACGCCCTAGAAGAGGCCGTTCACGTCGGGTTACCCCCTCCACACGTTCAGGCCGCTCTAGCCGCACGCGCAATTGAAAGAGCGAGCAGAGCAAGGCCCTAAATGTCCGAGTTGGGTCATTCGCTACCGAAGCGTCCTGTGCCAGCGTCACACGATGTCGGGAATGGTTTGAAAGCGGACGTTACCGGTAAGGAGGTTGGAACGGTAAATCGGTTACGTACTCTCACGCGCCACGTGTGGCCACCTTGTCGTGTCCCCCCACTGCAATGCAGTCGTTACCGCTAATCAGATTACAGGGTGAAACGGAAAAACGTTTAAACGTTCCCGCCGCGTGACCGTTCTACCACCTGCCTAGGAGGAAGCGACAGTCGCCTACGGTCCTACTCGGCCGGCACGAGGCGCGCTTCGCGCATTTCTCGAAAGGACTGGCGCAAGATTTGGATTGAGGAGTTGAGAAATAGACCCGCCATTATCGCGGCAACTAGCAGATCGGGCCATTTAGTGGCAGTGCCCCACACCGCCAAAGCAGCAAACACGACGGCGACATTTCCAATGGCGTCGTTTCGAGAACACAACCAAACGGATCGCACATTGGCATCACCATCTTTGTAGCGCATGAGAATGAGAACGCTCGCTGCGTTTGCTGCTAGGGCCAAGATACCGATTACCCCCATTACGTCCGCACGAGGTATACCAAGGATGAGAACGTGATACGCAGTCGATCCAAGTACCCACAGAGCCATCGCGGTAAGACTGAGAGCCTTCAAAATCGCAGAACGCGCGCGTATTTGAATTGACGCTCCGATGACGGCAAGGCTGATGCCATACGTTGTCGCGTCGCCCAAGAAATCGAGCGCATCCGCTTGAAGTGCCTGTGATCCGGCAAGGGCACCCGCCGCCATTTCGACGAAGAACATGGAGGCGTTGATGGCGATTACGAGCCACAGTCGGCGTTTGTAATCAGCCGAAAGCCCTTCAAACGTTGCGCCGTGACCACAACAATCCGCGCTCATGCAAGCTCCTATACGGAGCCATATAGTCGCTCACTTCGGTGTTACACAATCACATCAACAGGCTCTCAACGCGGTTGACGGTCAATCGTAGGCCTGTTCCTGCGCCGGCTAGGATCGTTGGCGCATAAGCAGGCCCGTTACCGCACCGGATATGAACGTGAGAGCGGCAATGGCGTTGATCGCGGAGGCAAGACCAAACGTGTCCGTAATCAAACCGGCGGACAGTGCGCCAATTGCATAACCAAGGTCACGCCAAAAGCGGTAGACGCTAAGGGAGCGCGCGCGCCAAGTCGGATGCGATGCGTCGGACACTGCGGCGATCAAAGTGGGATAAACCATAGCGGTTCCAAGCCCTAGCAACAGACTTCCGACTAACCACCACTCAAATGAACGCGTGAATGCGGTCAGGAAAAGACCTGCCGATTGGACCCACATGCCCGCGACTATCAGCCCCTTACGACCCCAACGATCACTTAGTGGGCCGGTTGCGACTTGAAGAATGCCCCACGCTGCTGGGTAAACCGCTTTCAAAATGCCGATCCGCTCGACACCAAGTCCGAACGAAACAAAGAACAGTGGGAAAATTCCCCAACTCATTCCATCATTGAGGTTGTTGACTAGCCCCGCCTGACACGCCGCAAACAAATTGCGGTCACTGAAAGACGTGAGCGAAAAAATCTCCCAAAAGTTTGTGGGCGCGATCTGCTGTTGATTTGCGCGCGCCTCTAGCCGGACATGTTCGCGTGTGTCGCGCACTAAAAGGACGGAAAGTGCAAGACCAAGGATCGCGTAACCGACGCCGAGATAGAATGGTGCGGGCCGTAGGCCGTAATGGGCGCCGATGTAGCCGGTGAGAAAAGCCGTTACGCCTACAGCAAGGTAGCCGGCAAATTCATTGAGGCCCACGGCCAAACCGCGCGATTTGGGACCAACCAAATCGATCTTCATGATAACGGTCATCGACCAGGCGAACCCCTGATTGATGCCGAGCAGAGCGTTGGCGGCAATAACCCATTCCCAACTTGGTGCCCACATCACCATAAATGGCACTGGCAATCCGAACAGCCAACCGACAACGAGCATGCGTTTGCGGCCCCAAACGTCGGCAAAGTGACCCGACACAAGGTTGGCAAGCGCCTTGATGACGCCGAAGCTAACAATGAAAGAGACGACCAACGTGGTCGAGGCAATCTTAAATTCCTCAGAGCCGATCAGCGGCACGACGGTCCTTTCAAGACCTACCATGCCGCCGACGAACGCATTGATAAGAACGAGTAGCGAGAATTGCGGCCAGTTGGCACGCAGACCGAGGCTGACGCTCGGAGCGCCCTCAGTGACGGTCATTCTGCGGTGCCATGAGGCCTGAATTGAGCGCCCGGACTTGCGTCGCTTGCGGCGGAGCAGGTGGAATGTCCGCGAGCATCGCTCGCAAAAAGGTCGGCTCGTCCTCTATCCGAAATGCCTTGTTGTAACGCTTCTCAAATCCAATCGTGGATGTGGGCTTACCACTAAGGCTGCGGCCACACACGGAGCCGGAATAAGCACCCGGCAACACTTCCAGATGGTCAGGGAGTGCCTTGAGCCTTTGCACGCTGGCAAACAAATTGCGTGCGCCTTCCTCTGCGCTTGTTGCAAGTTCGGTCCTGCCAAGATCGCCGACCATGAGGGTGTGGCCGGTCAAAACGAACCAAGGTTCCTCAGAACGGGTGTGATCGGTGACTACAAGCGAGATATGCTCAGGTGTATGGCCGGGAGTGTGCAGTACCTTGATCGTGACGTTTCCCAATTCCAGCAAGTCGCCGTCGCGGACTTTGTGGAATGGGAAGTTTACATTCGCGCCAGCGAACAGCACGTACTCCGCGCCTGCGACCTTAGCCAACTCGCGGCCAGCGGAAACGTGATCGGTGTGCAAGTGCGTGTCGATCACGTAGCGAATGCGCATTCCGGTCCCTTCGGCGGTGCCCAGGTAAGGCGCTATATCGCCGAGGGGGTCAACGACCGCTCCTATGGCCTTGCCTCCACATCCAAACACGTAGGATGCTGCAACCGGGTCGGTGTGCAAGAACTGGCGCAAAATCATGGGTTCCTCCGTTTTCGAGGCCTATTCAATTATTCGATTGAATGATAAAACCACGCCTCAAAATGTCAACGCAGGGCCCAAAACAGGCGCTATTCGCTCAATTCGCTGTCATTGCGAAAACATTGGGGCATGGCCATCGGCTGGAATTGTTGGAGCAGCTTGCGCAGGGCGAGCGCACCGTTGAGGTTTTGGCGGAGCGGACCCAGCTTTCGGTTGCGAACGCATCCCAACATCTACAGCAGTTGCGACGCGCGGGACTGCTGAAATCGCGGCGTCAGGGCAAATTCGTTTATTACACGCTGGCCGACGACGGCATTCTCGACGTTCTCACCGCGCTGCGGCGGATCGCGGAGCGCAATGTTGCCGAAGTTGAGCGTGTTGTCCGTAGTTATTTCAATAAACTTGACAATCTGGAACCGGTCACGCGCAAGCAACTCCAAAAATTGATCCGCGAGGATGTAGTGACCGTTTTGGACGTGCGCCCGCCCGATGAATTTGCCTTGGGCCATGTGCCAGGCGCTGTGAACATTCCGCTTCGTGCCTTGAAACAGCGGCTAGCCGAAATCAATCCCGACAGGGAAATCGTCGCCTACTGCCGTGGCGAATATTGCGTACTGTCTTTTGAAGCAGTCGCCTTGCTGCGCGCCCGCGGTTTCAAAGTACGGCGATTGGAAGAAGGTCTACCGGAGTGGCGTGCTGCCGGCTTCCCGATCAAAACTGGAAGCGCCGGCGATCATTGAATGTGTGCTTTTGGCACGCGAGAAATAGGCAAATCGGTCGTAAACTGCTTCGCCATACCTTGATGCTCTTACGCTCTGCGAAAGAGCGAGTTATGCTGTATCTCGATTTTCACGCCGATACAGAAGGCTCTGTGAAACTCAAAAGCGAGCTTCAGGATATCGCGTGGGAACTTGGCCTCACGCGCGAAGCCTTCTATCGCACACTCGCAACCCTTGAACGTGCGGGAGACATCAAACGCTCTGGCGCCCGCATCTTGCTTAAGAGAAGACCCACATGATTATTCGGGTGGCTGGAAAACCGGCGTTGCTTGATGCGCCACCAAGAGCCACTGCCCACGCTTATTCTCGAAAACATTAGTCACAAAGGTCTTGAAGCTAATGGTCTTGCCGTCCTTGCGCAGCAGTTCGACTTTTTCCATTCCGACGGCCCACGCCGCTTGCCCGTTGATCCGAACATGCGGCTTATCCATTGAGATAGTGACGCGGTCGAATTGGCCGAAGCGCATCTGCCAAGCTTGACGCACGCTGTCCCAGCCCACCACGACCGTGGTACTTAACGGCCCGATGAATGAGACGTAGTTCTCATGCGCCCACATCTTGTCCATCGCGTTGATATCGCGCGCTTCGATGGCGGCTGCTAACTGCCGGTTCGCGCCTCGGATCAGTTCAACATCTGTAGTCTGCTGAGAGTGCGCCAGCGCGGCGGGCAAAAACAGCCAAACGATAACAGTAATAAAACTCAGGCGTTTCATGGCGTCTCCTCTCTCGTTCGAGAAATGATGCCCGCTCCTTTAAATGAGCCGCACCCGTCAACGCATGATTGAAATCATGCGGGCCAGTGAGAAATTGACGTACATCAACGCGAAATTCGTTGCCGCATCTAAGCTTAAGTTCCTTCTGGCATTGGAGGACCCTGCCAATGAGGAAAAATCTCTCCGTAACTGCGTTACTGGCCTTCAGCTTGCTCATGGCGCCGTTGCAAGCAATCGCCCAGACACAGCAGCAACCGACCACACCGCCGCAGAATTATTACTGGCCCGGTCCAGGTCACATGATGTGGGGCTACGATGGCTGGCCGTTTTGGGGAATGTTTCCGATGATGCTTCTGTTTCTGGTTCTCTTCTTTGTCGTCGTTTTCTTCTTCGCCCGCGGGGTCTTCGGCGCGCGGCATCACTGGGGCCCGGTGTCCCACGATTGGGGTGACCCGACCTATTCGGCGCTGCAAATCCTGAATGAGCGCTTTGCTAAAGGCGAAATCCAGAAGCCAGAATACGATGAGAAGAAAGCCGCGATCCTCTCTGGCACGCGGCGTTAGCGAACGTGAAAGGATGCAAAGGTAAGACGGTTACACGCTTCCTCCCTACGCCTGATGCTCACAGTTTTTAACGACAAAGGTGGCACCGTAAAACGGTTGCGCACTAGGCGCTCGTTTAGTCCCACGGGTGACACAGTGAAACGGAACAGGGTGAAAATTTTATACGCCCGCGATCGTCACGCTCTGCAGTTGCCAACGAACTTGACCCTAGCCCTCGCGAGTGATGGTATCGCCAACATAAGGGGCTCTTCTCATCGTTTGATGCGACCCACAGGGTGGGGGTCATGTTCAAGTTTTTGGAGCGTCAGAGATACCGGACACACGTACTCGGAAGCCTGTACGCTGTGCTGTACCTCTATCCGCGCGGGCGCGATAAGATCGTAAAGGATTATCCAGGCGTTCGCGGCGCGATAAAGAGCAACTTCGCCGATGGCACTAAGCCGCAACCTGCGGCACTGGTCATTGCGGGGTCGATCCTCGCGAACGTTATCGAGAGCCTTTCCCTTGACCAACGGGCACTTATCAGCGGCCAGGTTGAACGGCTGGACATGCGCCAACTACGAGCGATGATGAAAGACGTGATGGCGGGGAAATCATTGCCGAAAGAAATCACGTTCGGAACGATCATGCTTGGCAATGCAATCATGATGGCTCGAACCTATGTTGAGGGCAAAGAGGTTGAACAGTCTGATTACGACATGTTCGCTTCCGAAGTGTTCGGCGCGCTCGCGGGCAAATCTTCTGACGAAAGATCACGCGAACGGATTGTGACCACGCTTGAAGAAATCGTACCGCTTCCGAAGTTGACCGAAGGCGATGAAGGGCCGTTGTTGCCACGGGAGCGGGGGTCATCTGATTTGCCGCCTCTTTCTGGTACCGAAGTAAAAGTGAAGCTTGTCACAACCGCGACTGGCATTGCGCTTCTGAGCGAAGAAGATGGGCGTCAAATCACGGAACGGCGAACGCTCACACAAGAGGATTTGCAAAAGGTGCCACCGGGACTTGACGTTTATCGCTTTGTCAATCTTCGCGCACGATCAGGTGAAATCTATTCGTGCATCATCGCTGGAAAAGATGCTGAGGTTTTTGGCAATATGCGCGCCTTTTGGTGGTCGCTCGCAAGGGGCGCGGTCCACCACACCGATTGGACTGCGCGAATAACGCGCATGACGCCCACGGCGCTGGCGCGTGTTCATGCCTCCGCTCGGCACATGTGGGATACCGCCATCAACGAAGCGCGCTCAATCGCCAACATGCGCGATCTAATAATGCCGCTTCGCAACGTCCATTTTGAAGTTATCAATAAACTGAGAAGCGACACGACGAACGAAGCGGACCGTTTAGGCCTAGATATTGCACTAGCGATGATACTTGCCACGCAATCCGAAGATGACAAGTTAGAGGCTCACGCCTATCGGTCCTTCAAGCGTTTCCTTTGGCAGGTGGGCGAGGAACCTATCGAGTTTCAACGATACGAAGCAGCGTGAATTTTGTTTCGTCTGCGATCCTGCCGCGACAAACATGCCAATTCGCCGATAGCATTAATGAGCGTGCAAGTAGATAAAGGCCATGGAGTATGAACGCCGGCACTGCGATATTAATCACCCTACTTGGTGTCGGCTTCATAATCTGGATTGCTCTTGCAGTCATCGGTGCGATATGGGGCGCTGTGAAATCTTCCTTCAATGCGGTTTCCAAGAACATCGAAGTGAGAAACAAGCGGCGAGAGGAAAAGGAAAAACAGGCTGCGGCAGAAAAAGAAAAGGAACAGATTGCCGATTTTCGTCAACGTCATCCAGTGCAGATAGTTGGCGCCCCGAATTTCACGTTACTACAAACGATTTCCGATCAGTTAGACAAATTTATCGCCACGTTGAAATACGTTCCGCAATTCGATTTCTTTTTTCCGCGAAAAAACAGAAGCGACGATGGACCGATCCCCGAACCATGGCATACGACGCTCGGCAGTCTCGAAATCCAACCTGGTCGGGCGCTGCAACAGACTTACGATGATCTAAATGTAGCTGAACCTCTACTTCAATTGCCAAAAATGCAGTTGCCGTCATGGTCCATCAAGATCATAGAAGGTGAAACAGGCGAAGAAGTTGATGTTCGGTCGCCGGACTTGGCAAAGGCTTATGTACCGGAGATTGAGCAAGTAAAAACCCTTCAACATGAGGCAAACACATCGCTGACCCTTTTCAAGAGAAAATGGGAAGAAGCTAAATACTTTGAACAACGGGCCGCTTCCGAATTTGGGCCCATACGCAATATCTACAAAGCGTACCTATTAGGGAAGAGAGAAGGCATCGAAGGACATTTCAGTCTAGGCTTAGAGGCAATCGCCCTACCAGTGCCGCCAGATTATCCGTGGCGCGTATTTTATGATCGCGATGACCGCATCGTCCAAATAAATCAACGAGTGCCATCTTGCTCGGACATTGTTGTAAATAGGACAGATAGTAAACGGCCATTGGCTAAACGAGACATTGAGTATTTTTTACGACACTATGTTCCAGCCATTTCCCTCCACGTCGCCAGAAATGTCGCTGCTAACGATTTGCGGGATCACATTGACACAATAGCTGTCAATTGCTGGTGCCGCTATTTTGAAAAGGCGACAGGCAAGCTGAAAGATGCTTTCGTCTCCGCTCTAAAAACCGACAAGAAGACCATTCTGGAAATTAACATCAACAAAGCGGGCGCCCTCGATGCGTTTAGGGCATTGCGCGGAGCATTTGTTTTTAGCACCGAAGAAATCGTCCCAATTGAACCTCAAATTCGCTTGGATAAGAACGACGAGCGGTTTGTCGTAGGAAAGGATATTTTAGATGGGATGGCGCAAGGCCAGAACCTTGCCACGATGGATTGGCAAGATTTCGAACATCTAATCCGCGAGTTGTTGGCAAAAGAATATGGAAAAGAAGGCTCTGATGTGCGGATTACGAGAGCAAGTAGAGATAGGGGTGTGGACGCGGTAGTGTTCGACCCCGATCCGCTTCATGGCGGCAAATATATTGTGCAGGCAAAACGCTACAACAACATCGTGGACGTGAGTGCAGTGCGGGACTTATACGGCACCATGCTCAATGAAGGCGCTGCGCGTGGCATCCTTGTGACAACCAGCAGATATGGTCGCGATGCGTTTGATTTTGCGTCGAACAAACCGATCACTTTGATTGACGGTCAGAACTTATTGGCTCTCCTCGCAAAGCACGGATACAAGTTCAAGATTGAATTGGTTTGAAATGAAATCAAAGATCAAAGTACTGCTCGCGCAGTTGCTCACATGCTCCATCAATCCCTGGAAATAAAGCACCGGCTGTAATTCCCATCATGGCAAGTTCTTGCATTACAGATCGCCGTTCTGACCCCGGTAGGTCAATAGCCTGAAGGTACGTTCTTCCCTTTTGCGCTTCCCTTTCAGCGATGTAGTCCTCAATGTCATCTACATTGGAAATAGTCAGTAGGGCTTGTTGTGGCACCAGGCGCGGATTGTTTATCGCTGCCGGCATAAAAAGTGAGAAATGGCGTTTGGCTGGAATGATTTTTTGGAGTTGCTGGAAATCCGATTGCCACTGCCTTGCATCAAACGTTACGATCCGAACCTTGTGATCCCTGGTACGTTTTTCTTTGACCAAATTTCGATACGCAAAATATGCAGCTACATAACCTGAATACGTCCAATCTAACAAAGGCGTGGGGTATCCATGATGTTGAACGAGAGTATAGAAGGCTCCATTCTCAATTGGGTTGGACAAATTAAAGAAGTGCTGCGTTAGTCCGCTCAGGTTTCGATACAGAACCGGGATATCAACATACTGGAAACGGCGCAGGTCCGCGCGCCCAGTCCGATGAAAATAGGTGCGCAGACGCCACTCGTTACTTGAGTGTCCGCGAAATATGTAGCGGTGTGGCTCCAAGGTTGATGCGAATATCTTGAAATCTGTCCAACTCGCGATTTTGAGTGGCTTCAAAGAAGATGGCGCTTCGGGAAAACGACGTGAAAGGACTGCAAGGCCGTGCGTACCAATATCAGTCATCCAAGACAGGTAAAGTATATTGCCTGACAGCAGGAACTTGGCGTCGGCTGCCAGTGGCATTATCACTCCCGGATACCGATCCGCGATCTGTTGCCAGCTAACCGGTTCACCTGTTTGCCAATCAATAGGAAAAAGCGAGACACGTAGATCATATGATTGCACATCAGCCGGGAGGTTGACGTTTGCATATGTGGTGGGAAGAATTTGAAGCGTTTGATCGCTAGGATAGACGGTCGCGTTTCCGACGAGTTGATCGGCTATTAGATCAAGTTCAAGTACTAGCTCCCCCGAACCTGTGCCAGCGAACGGCCCCGTCCATTGCCCTTGCAGCATCTATCGTCTCTCTAAACGAGTGGCCTCTTAGAGCCTCGCCCACTTATAAGGAAATGGGGGTGACAGGAAAGGCGCATCAATTTGGACGGTGTACGCCCTGATTGTTGGATCGACGCGCCGAAAATTCGTCTTCTAACGTGACGCTGCTTTGGGTGACGAGGCAGAAACTCAAGCGCCCGCGGACAAAGCGTTGGCGGGTTTTAGTTTGTCACCGTGCAAATTGTTTGGCGATGGCTCAGTGTCTATCGGGCGGACAAGCGGCAGAATGGTCGGTCAAAAGTTCGCTGAACTGAATAGGCCTGGTTTGCAAGTTGCATGATGATCAGACCCCCTACAGATTTTTCAACCAGGTGTTTTTAATTTCGACATTTAATCGACTAGTGCCGTATCATTGTTTTGCCGACTTTAGTCGATCAGCTAGATCGTAGCCTTCCTTGGTCACCTTGAAGAATTGGCCATCTTGCCTCAACAATCCTTCAGTGACTAACTGGTCCAAAGCAAATTCCCAACTCGCCGCGGCGCGAGGATCGTCACTCTTACCAAACGCTTTGCGATTGGTCAGAATAAACGTACCGCCCATATGACTGCGTTTAATGACCGCCCTAGAATGGTCGGCGACGGCTTCCACCAATAACTCTTTGGCTTCGTCCGACAAGTAGATACCGCGCGGCGATGCAGTTACCTGTGGACGATAAATTGTATCGTCTAAACCGCTAAGTAAGTTAAGTAAGTATGGACTGTTTCGCAGTGTTATTTGAAGTTGACGAGTGAATTTCGTCGCAAGATCGGGCAAATTCTCAAACTCTTCGATCAATCCTCTCGACTGGCACCACTGCCTAAATTCTTTCAATGCTGCATACTGATCGGCGTCAATGCTGGCGGGTGCCACCGGAGCCGACGAAAAGTAGACCATTGCAGGTTTACCAGCTGCCAGATGGCGCTCAATCTCTTCAACGCTACCACTCGCAGCCTTACCTGTCGGGGTACCCAGCCTTGTCCAGAACAGTCCGATCAACAGATCGCAATCCTTTAGAACACGCTCATTGATAATCTCTTGTGGCCTTCCACTTAGTTCGGGCGATGTGTGCTTTTCCCAGCTAACGGGCATTAAGACGACGTTTCTCGAAAGGGAATGAACATAGTTCCATTCGTGAATTAGATCACGAACTATGCGGCGCGCATCCAGCATGTCACCAGGTGAGGCGATCATAATTGGCAGAACGTTTGCTTTGTAGACCACGGGCATCACCCAAATGTCTCTGTCGAAACGAAGATGGAGTACACAAAACGCCTGTTCCGGCGCAAATGACAGGCGCAGAGGCAGCTGGCACAGCGGAACAACAGTAAACAAAAAGTTAACAGGGGTTTTTTTGGGCCCTAGATATTTTCTCTGACCACCTGTTTCACGCGCGAAGACCCCCCGGCCTGTCCAGCGTGGGGGTGGGGTCGCGCAGCGCCTGCATGTGCAGTCTTTCGGCGGCGCGCGAGGCGTTGGTTGTCGCGTCGAATATTTAGCTTCGGTGCTTCACGAAGCTGGAAGGTCTCGCCCTACATTGCGATTGCGGACACAGTGCGGACACGTCACTCTCAGGGCTGGAGGCTGCCAGAATAAGTTATTGATTTCGCTGGTACAGCTGGGTGGACTTGAACCACCGACCTCCTGATCCACAGTCAGGCGCTCTAACCAACTGAGCTACAGCTGCACGGCCTGCGGTCGGCAAGCGCGGCGCAACGTAGGAGTAACG
>Ga0193751_1001528_pt1 | contig 14703 bp, 16 predicted proteins | sample L1c2metaG_FD_143050 | JGI IMG/M metagenome (GOLD analysis project Ga0193751, IMG submission 143050) | Soil microbial communities from a riparian zone of the East river system, Colorado, United States - L1c2 | ecosystem: Environmental > Terrestrial > Soil > Riparian zone | place: USA: East River... | reverse complement strand
GAGGACGGACGCAACCTCCGCGCCGAAGCCCATGCGCGTCACCGCCTCGTGCGCGACGACCGCGCGGTTCGTCTTCTTCACCGACGCGACGAGCGTCTCCTCGTCGAGCGGCTGCAGCGTGCGCGGGTCGACCACCTCGACGGAGACGCCCTGCTTCTCCGCCTCGTCGGCCGCCGCCAGCGACTCGTGCACGAGCCGGCCGGTCGCAATCACGGTCACGTCCTCGCCCTCACGATGAATGCGCGCCTTCCCGATCGGGATCGGCTCGATCTTCTCCGGCACGTTGCCCTTAATGCCGTACAGCGTGCGGTGCTCGAAGAACACGACCGGGTTGTCGTCGTAGATCGCCGACCACAGCAACCCGCGCACGTCCTCCGGCGTCGACGCGAACACGACCTTCAAGCCGGGGATGTGCACGAACCACGCCTCGAGTTGCTGCGCGTGCTGCGCGCCCGGCGACCAGCCGGCGCCGCCCTGCGTGCGGAAGACGACAGGCACGCTGAGCTGCCCGCCCGACATGTAGCGGAGCTTCGCCGCCTGGTTCACGACCTGCTCGGCGGCGAGCGTCATGAAGTCCTCGTACATGATCTCGGCGATGGGGCGCATGCCCTGCATCGCGGCGCCGATGGCCGTGCCGGCGAGCGCCATCTCGGAGATGGGAGTGTTGCGAACGCGCTCGCGGCCGAACTCCTCGAGCATCCCGCTCGTGACGCCCATCGAGCCGCCCATCTCGGCGATGTCCTCGCCCATGATGAAGACGCTGTCGTCCTCGCGCATCGCCGTCGCGAGCGCGTCGCGCACGGCCTCGCGGTAGGAAAGCTCAGGCATAGACGTTCTTCAGCGCGTCCTCGGGCGCGGGATCGGTCCCGTTCTTCGCGAACTCGACCGACGCCTCGACGATCTCCGACACCTCGGTGTCGAGCTCGTCGAAATCCTCGTCCGAGAGCTCGAGCTTCGCGCGCAGCAGCGTAATCGGGTCGCGCGTCTCCGCGAGCTTCCGCGCCTCGTCCTTGTCGCGGTACACCTGCGGGTCGCCGATGTAGTGGCCGTGCAGCCGCACGCAGTCGAGGTGCACGAACACGGGGCCCTTCCCGGCGCGTGCGTACTCGAGCGCCTGGCGGGCGGTCTTGTAGACGGCCTCGACGTCCTGGCCGTCGGCCTTCAGCGCCTTCATGCCGAACGCCTTTGCGCGGTCGGAGAGATCGCGGATCGGCGAGTGCTGCGACTCCGGCGTCGATTCGGCCCACTTGTTGTCCTCGAGCACGAAGACGGCGGGCACCTTCCACAGCTGCGCGAGGTTGAGCGACTCGTGGAACGTCCCGATGTTCGTCGCGCCGTCGCCGAAGAACGCGAGCGCGACGCGCGGCTCACCGCGCATCTGGAACGCGAGCGCCGCGCCGGTGATGTGCGGCAGACCGCCGCCGATGACGGCGTTCGCGCCCATGTTGCCGCGCTCGATGTCGTACAGGTGCATCGAGCCGCCGTAGCCGTGCGAGCAGCCCTCGGTCTTCCCGTACAGCTCGGCCATCAATTCGTTCGGGTGCGTGCCCTTGGCCAGCGTGTGGCCGTGCGCGCGGTGGGTCGAGGCGATGATGTCCCCGTCCTCCAGGGCCCGGCAGACGCCGACGGCACAGGCCTCCTGGCCGATGGCGACGTGAAGGAAACCGGGCAGCTCACCGGCGCGGAAGCGCTCCTCGACCTTCTCCTCGAAGCGGCGGATGAGCAGCATCTCGCGGAGCACATCGCGCAGGTCGCCCTTGGCGAGCGACGTCTTGGTCTCAACCTTTGCCACGGCGCGCAGTTTATGGTTCGTTCGATGGCACTCGTCGACCAATGGATGGAGATCGAAAGCGGCCTGGATCCGAGGTGGCAGGACGCGCGCGTGCTGCTCACGATCGACGACGAGGCGCACGTCGAGCGCGCGCTTGCACTGCTCGGGCCAGCAGGCCCGGGACGGTCGGGACATGAGATCCGCTTCTACGCGCAGCGCACCGGCGGCGCGATCGGACCCGAAGCGGTGCAACGGTTGGTGCGACGAATCGACGAAGAAGGCATCACGGGCACGCTTGCGCTCGTCTCGTCGGACGAAGCGCCGGCCGATCGCGTCGTCTCGCGGCCAACCCTCGCGGCCGAATGGAACGCCGTCGTCGGCACGCTCCCCGCCGACTGGAGCGACCTGCTGTGCGAGCTCGAGCTGACGTCGAGCGACCACATCGACCTTGCGGCGCTGCTCACCGCGCCGCTCAATCCGTTTCAGAACGGGCTCGGCAAGCCGGGCTTCCGCTTCCGTGTCGCGCACACGGCCGGCTACGGCGCGTCTGCGGGGATGGCGCACCGGTGCCTGACCCGCCTCGACGAAGCCGGCATCCCCGGCGAAGTGCGCGTGGTGCGCGTGCTCTCCGACACGCACCCGGTCGGGACGCAGGGGCCTGTGTGGATGATCGGGGGCAAGACGGTCTGATGCCCGACCCCGTCGCCTGGAAGGTCGTCGAGAAAGGCTGGCCCGTCTACGACAGCGACGGGAACCAGATCGGCACCGTGCACGAGATCGCGGGCGACACCGAGCACGACATCTTCGACGGCTTCGGTGTGAAGACGAGCGCGCACAGTCACGTCAAGTACGTCCCGGCGGAGATCGTCGCGAGCATCGCGGTCGGAGAGGTTCGGCTCAGCGTCGCTGGCGACGCAGTCGCGCAGCTCGAGGACCTGCACGCCGAGATCGAGGAGCAGATCCTCCCCGAGAAGTCGTCGTGGTATCAGCGGCTCGCCTGGTGGACGACCGGCCGCAACCGTTGAGCTGACGTGCTGCGTTGGCTTCGTTCGACGCTGCGCGGCGAGGTCTCGACAGCCGATCTCGAGTCGAGGCGCCGCGCCGGCGCGATCGCGTACTCGCTCGCGGAAGAAGCAGACGCACTCGACGGCGGCGACCGCGGCACGCAGCTGTTCAAGCTCTGCGCGTGGAATGCGTTCGCGCTGCAGACGATCGCGGACACGCTGATCGACTGCGACACGCAGGACGATCCGGCGACCGCGGGCTTCGTCCCTCGCTCCACGCTGCGGTATGCGACCGCGTGCGTCGACCAGGTCCCGACCTGGATCCGTTGCGCGCGGGTCGTGCGCGGCGACCCGGACGCGCGACTGACGGCCGGGCTCCCGGCTGCGCTGCCGCCCTGGGTGTACGACGAGCCGACCACGAGCGGCGAGCTCCACGGACTGCGCACGGCGTACGAGGCGCTCCAACCACGCGTCGAGACCGGTCATCAGGCAGCCCAGCTCGAGCCTTCCCGGCTCGGTCAGATGCGCCGCATGCTCGCGGAGATGACGAGCTCGGCCGAGTACGCGGTGGCGATCCTGCGGCCGAACATCGGCCCGGTCGACCGTGGCGAGGTCCGCGCGCGGCTGCTCAACGCCCTGAGCCATGCGTTCGAGCTCGGCCAGGCACTCGCGCTGCCAACGCTCACCGACGTCGTGCCCCGGCACCGGGAGGAGCCGATCGTGAGGACGCTCACGTGGCTCGACGTGGACAAGGATTGCGTCGTCCTCGACTCCGCCGGCCACCGGATCGGCTTTGTCCTGCATGTCCACGGCGACCGCGCGACGGGCGAGTTCGGTGGCATCGACGTCAACGTCGGGACCGGGCGGCCGGATGTCTTCGTCCCGCCGGCCGCGGTCGCTGCCGTGCGATCCGGTGAGGTCGTCCTCTCCGTGCCGCGAGAGGAGCTAACGTGAGCGCATGAACCCAGCAGAGGGTCTCACCGGGGCAGCACGTCGCGTCGCCGACTCGGCTCGCTCGCTCGTGCGGCTCGAACTGCAGCTCGCCGCCACCGAGGTCAAGCACAAGGTCAAGGCGCTCGCGGTGGGGCTCGGGCTCGTCGCCGCGGCGGCCGCGCTCGGCGTCTTCGCCCTCGTGTTCGCGCTCGCGGCTGCTGCGGCGGCGCTCGCGACGGTGCTGGCCGTCTGGCTGACGCTACTGGTCATGTTCGGCGTCCTGCTCCTGCTGGCCGGGATCCTCGGCATGATCGGCGCCAGGCTCCTCGGCAAGGGAGCGTCGCCGGTGCCGGAGCAGGCGCTCGAGGAAGCGCGCCTCACGACGAAGGCGTTGCGCAATGGCCACTGAGGCCGAGATCCGTCGCGAGCTCGCAGGTGAACGCAAGCAGCTGACCGAGGCAGTCGCGACCTTGCGTGAAGAGCTCGGCCACGCCGCCGACCGCGGGAAGAAGATCGGCGCAGCGTTTGGTGCGGCCGCAAGCGCTGCGGCGGCGGCCAAGCTGCTGCTGCGCCTCCGACGCCGCTAAGCGCGCAGCTCGGCGTCGAATCGCTCACGCAGAGCGTCGACGATCCGCGTGCGCAACACCGCCGCGTCTTCGTCGGTAAGCGTCCGCTCGTGCGATCCGAAGGCGACGCGGAAGGCGACCGAGCGCTTGCCTGCCCCGATCTGCTCGCCGCGGTATTCGTCGAACACCGCGACGTCACGCAGCTCCGGCTCTCCGGCCGCACGGATCGCGGCGGCAAGGGCCGCCACCGGCACCTCGTCGTCGACGACGAAGGCGAGATCCTGGCGCAACTCCGGGAACGGGCTCACGTCGGCGGCGCGCACAGCATGCGGCGTGGCGCCGACGAGCGCGTCGAGGTCGAGCTCGAACGCGCCCCACGTTCCGTCGAGCTCCTGAGGATGGAGCTCTCCCACCCAGCCTTCCGCCGTCCGCGCAGCCTTGCCCGGATGGAGGAACGGCTCCGACGTCCGCTCGTACGCCGGCTCCAGCTTCAGCGTCGAATACAGCTGCTCGACCGCCCACTTCGCCTCCGCGATGCCGCCTTCGACGATGCCGGCGACGTGCCGGCGCTCGTCCGGGCCACCGAAGACGCGCGCGATCTCGAACAGTGCGATGCCGGCGTTGCCGACCGAGACGTTCAAGCGCGCAGCCTCGATCAGGTTCGGCGCGATCGCCGTCCGCAGTGCCACCGTCTCGGCCGTCACTGCGAAGGTCGGCGTGTAGGAATCGGCGAAGCCGCAGCCCACGAGCACGTCCTCGACCAGGCGGCGCAGCCGCTGCGCGCGGGTCAGGCGGCCGAAGCTGACGTCCTTCTCCGGCAGCGTGAACGGGATCTCGCTCAGCTCGAAGCGCGCGACCTCCTCGACGAGGTCGATCTCGCGCGTCACGTCGCGCGCGCGCCACGTCGGCACCCGGTAGCCGTCGCCGTCCGCGTCGAAGCCGAGCCGGGCGAGGATGGCGCCCTGCCGTTCGGCCGGGACGTCCAGGCCGAGCACCTCGTTCGTCCGTTCCGGCCGGAGCGGGATGGTGCGCCGCGCCGGCAACTCGCCGTGCATGTCGGCGGCGCCCGCCCATCGTGCCCCCGTGAGTTGGACGAAAAGCTGCGTCGCCATCGTCGCAGCCGGGCCGGCGAGGTACGGGTCCACACCCTTCTCCCAACGGTTCGAGCCCTCGGTGCGCAGAGCGAGACGCTCGGAGCTGCGCAGGATCCCGATTGGCTCGAAGTTCGCCGCCTCGAGCAGGACGTTCGTCGTGCGCTCAGACACCTCGGTCTCCTCGCCGCCCATGATCGCGGCAAGCGCGATCGACCGTTTCGCGTCGGCGATGACGAGGTCGGACGAGTCGAGCTCGCGCATCGCTCCGTCGAGCGTCTTCAACTGTTCCTTCTTCTTGGCACGGCGCACGACGATCCGTCCGCCGTCGAGCGTGTCGTAGTCAAAGGCGTGCAGCGGGTTGCCGACGGCGAGCATCACGTAGTTGGTCACGTCGACGACGTTGGAGATGGCGCGCATGCCGGCGTCGCGCAGCCGCGCCTGGAGCCAGAGCGGCGACGGGGCGACGGTCACATCGCGGAAGAGGCGCCCGACGTAGCGCGGGCAGCCGTCGAAGTCGTCGATGCGGATGTCCAGCTGCTCCTCCCCCGCCTGCGGCGGATCGGCCTCCGACAGCGGCACGAGCTCGCCGTCGAAGATGGCGGCCACCTCGCGCGCGATGCCGTACACGGAGAAGAGATCGGGGCGGTTGCCCGTCGGCTCGACGTCGAGGATCTCCTCGACGAGCGGGAGCACGTCCGCCAGCGGCGTCCCCGGCTTCGTGCCGTCCGCGAGCACCATGATCCCCTCGTGGTCGGTGCCGAGGCCGACCTCGTCTTCGGCGAGGATCATCCCCTCCGACATCTGGCCACGCAGCTCGCGCCGCTCGAGCGTGATCCCGTTCGGCAGCGTGGCGCCGGGAAGCGCGACCGCGACCGTCGCGCCGGGGCCGAAGTTCCACGCGCCGCAGACGATCTGCGCGGGCTGATTCTCTCCCACGTCAACGGTGCAGAGCTGCAGCCGGTCAGCGTTCGGGTGCTTGTCAGCGGTGAGGACGACGCCGACGCGGAAGAGCGACGTGTCGGCCGGCCCGCGCCGCTCGATCCCGTTCACCTCGGCGGTCGCGACGGACAGGAGGTCGGCGATCTCCTCGGCGGAGGCGTCGACGCGCACGTACTCCCGCAGCCAGCTCATCGGGACCTTCATCAGAACTGCCTCAGGAAGCGCAGGTCGTTCTCCCAGAACGGCCTGATGATGGGGATGTCGTAGCGCAGCTGGGCCGCGCGCTCGAGGCCGAGCCCGAAGGCGAAGCCGCTCCACTCGTCCGGGTCGAGGCCGACGTTCGCGAGCACCTGCGGGTCGACCATGCCGGAGCCGCCGATCTCGATCCAGCCCGACCACTTGCACGTCGCGCAGCCTTCCCCGCCGCACACGCCGCACGAGACGTCCGGCTCCATCGACGGCTCGGTGAAGGGGAAGTAGTGGGTGCGGAAGCGGACGCGCCGCTCCTCGCCGAAGAGCGCGCGCATGACGTGCAGAAGCGTCCCCTTCAGGTCGGCCATGGTGATGTTCCGGTCGACGGCGAGCCCTTCGAACTGATGGAAGATCGGGAAGCGGGTCGGCGTGATCGCGTCGCGGCGGTACACGCGGCCGATCGAGACCATGTAGATCGGCGGCTTCCGCTCCTCCATTGCGTGGATCTGCGACGCGGAGGTCTCCGTGCGAAGGACCCTGTTCGCGTCGAGAAAGTAGGTGTCGCGCGGCGAGCGCGCCGGATGCCATTCCGGGAACGCGAGCTTGTCGAAGTTGTACTCGAGGGTCTCGACCTCGCGGTCGTCGCGGATCTCGTAGCCGAGACCGATGAAGGCGTCCTCGACGTCGCGGCGGATCAGCGTGGTCGGGTGCAAGTGGCCGCGCGGGCGCGGGCGGACGTCTCCGAGCAGCTCGGCCGGGAGGGTGACGTCCACGCGCTCAGAGGAGAGCTTGGCGTCCAGCTCGGCGCGCTCGAGCTCGGCCTGGCGGGCGGCGACCGCGGACTCGATCGCCTCACGGGCCGCGTTGAGCGCCATACCGGTCTCCCGGTCGCGGACCTCACGCAGGGCGAGCTTGAGCTCGCTCTTCCGTCCGAGATACTTCACGCGCGCCTCGTCGAGGTCGGCGAGCGAGGTCGCGGACGCGATCGCGTCCAGCGCGTCCTGCTGGAGCGCCTGCGTGTCCACGCGGCGACTGTATCTATATGACATGAGCTCTTACGACCCCATAGCGCGCCTCTACGACGCCTGGAGCACCGGCGTCGTCGAGGACATCGGCTTCTACGTCGATGAGGCGCTCGCGTCAGGCGGGCCGGTGGTCGAGCTCGGCGTCGGCACCGGACGCATCGCGATCCCGACGGCCGGCGCCGGCGTGCACGTGATCGGCGTCGACTCCTCCGCGGGGATGCTCGCCGTGTGCGCCGAGGAGGCGCGCCGCGCCGGCGTGGTCGAGCGGCTCGACCTGCGGCAGGGAGACCTACGCCGCCCTCCGGTCGAGGAGCGCGTCCCGCTCGTCACCTGCCCGTTCCGCGCATATCTCCATCTCAGTTCGGACGCGGAGCGCCTCGAGGCTCTCCGTGCCGCCCGCGACCTGCTCCTCCCCGACGGCCGGCTCGTCTTCGACGTCTTCGCCCCGTCGAACGAGGACATCGAGGAGACGCACGGCCTCTGGCTCGAGCGCGAGCCGGGCATCTTCGAGCGGGCGGACTGGGATCGCAGCGAGCAGACCTTGACGCTCTCGGTGCGCGGCGAGCGCGGCGAATCGTCGATGACGTTGTGGTGGCTCGAGCCGCAGCGTTGGCAGGCGCTGCTCGCCGAAGCAGGCTTCGCGGTCGAAGCGTGTTACGGCTGGTTCGACCGACGCCCGTACGACGGCGGCGAAGACACGGTGTGGATCGGGCGTCGAACTTGATGTGTGCAAATAGCGGACAATTTCGTTGTGGTGTCCTCTTGACCTACATGTGGTCACACCATAGGTTTCCTCTTGCGCCAAGCACGGAGCGGAACTAGGTCGAAACCCCGACCGAGCGGCACTACGAAGAGGGGGCAACCCCGAGATCGGAAGGCCGGTTGGACGAGGTAGACGAAACCGCCACCGACTTGGCGAATCTTTTGGTCCGGCCCCGGGAAACCGGGGCCGGATCCTTTTTCAGAGGGCGTTCCGGCGCGCCAGCTCGTACAGCGCAACCGTCCCCGCCATCGCGACGTTCAGCGACTCCGCGCCGCCGGCGATCGGGATCGTCACCGTCGCACGGCAGCGTGCGAGAACGTCCGCGGGCAGCCCGTCTCGCTCCGCGCCGAGCACGAAGACCACGTCTCCGGTCACGTCGACCTCGGCCAGCGGCTCGCCGCCGCGCGGGACGAGCGCGATCCGCCGCCCTCCGGGCTCGTCGAACTCGGCGACCGGCACGCGGAAGATCGATCCCATCGACGCGCGCAGCGCCTTCGGACCGGTCGGATCCGCGCAGCCGGCCGAGAGCGCGACTCCCGCGCCAAACGCGTCGGCAGCGCGGATGAGCGTCCCGACGTTCCCGGGATCGGCGACGTGCCAGAGCGCGAGCGTCGCGGCCCGCGTTCCTCGCGGCAGATCCTCGCGCCGGTAGACGCCGATCACCCGCGGCGGATACGCGAGCGTCGAGACCTCTGCAAGCAGCGCCGCCTCGACCGTCTCCCCCGCGACGAGCAGGTCGACCGGCTCGATCGCCGCCGCCTCCACGAGATCCTCCCCCTCGACGACGAAGAGGCCGAGCTTGTCGCGCCAGCGCCGGTCTCGGAGCTTGCGGACGAGCTTCAGCCTCTCGTTGTCGCGCGAGGTGATCAGTAGATCAGGCTTCGAGCGCGGCCTTCGCCTGCGCGGCGATGGCCTCGAACGCGGCCGGATCGCTCACCGCGAGGTCGGCGAGCACCTTGCGGTCGAGCTCGATCCCGGCCTTGTTGCAGCCGTTGACGAACTGGTTGTACGACAGCCCGTGCATACGGGCGGCTGCATTGATCCGGGTGATCCAGAGCCGGCGGAATGTCCGCTTCTTGTTCTTCCGGTCGCGGTAGGCGTAGACGAGCGAGTGCTCGACCTGCTCCTTGGCGTAGCGGTAGTGGGAGTTCTTGAGGCCCCAGTACCCCTTCGCCTGCCCGAGGACCTTGCGGCGCTTCTTCTGCGCGCTGACGGATCTCTTGACTCTCGGCATGGCTAACGGATCCCCAGCATCTTCTTCAGGGCGCTCCGGTCGGAGCCGGCGATCTCGACTTCCTTGCGGAAGGCGCGCCTACGCTTCGACGACTTCTTCTCCAAGTTGTGGCTGCGCATCGTTGGCCGCCTCAGGATCTTGCCCGTCCCCGTCACCTTGAAGCGCTTCTTCGCTGCGCTGCGTGTTTTCGTCTTCGGCATCTCGTTTCACTCCTGCGTTCTTCGTTGGGCCCAGCACCATCACCATGTTCCGTCCATCGAGGAGCGGCTGGGACTCGATCAGCCCGATCTCCTTGACGTCATCGGCGAGGCGAAGGAGGAGGTCCCGACCGCGCTCCGGATGGGTCGTCTCTCGACCGCGGAACATGATCGTCACCTTGACCTTCGCGCGCTGGTTCAGAAATCGCTCGACGTGCCCCTTTTTGGTGTTGTAGTCGTGGATCCCGATCTTCGGGCGGAGCTTGATCTCTTTCACCTGGATCTGGCTCTGGTGCTTCCGAGCCTGCTTCGCCTTCTGCTCCTGCTCGTACTTGTACTTCCCGTAGTCCATGACCTTGCAGACCGGCGGGTCGGCCTGCGCCGCAACCTCGACGAGGTCGAGGTTCTTCGCGTAGGCGTACTCGCGCGCCTCGTCGGCGGTCTTGATTCCGAGCTGGGCGCCGTCGTCGTCGATCAGACGGACACGGGGGACCCTGATGGCGTCGTTGATGCGCGTCGTGTCCCGGTTGCTGGGACGGACGGGCTCGATCGGCCGGCGCCTGGGCCTCAAAGACAGATCACCAAGTGGGGCTTACTCCTCCTCGTTTCGTTCACAGAACACAGAAAAGCCGCTGCATGCAGCGGCCCCGATCCTCGTCGCTTCCGACTCGGTTGAACCCCGCGCGAGCACGCTGGCCCGGGAGGTGAGGAACGGGTCCGCTCCTGCTTTTCAGGACTACAGGGTAGCAAGCTTCGTGACGAAATCGGCAAGGCTGAGCGTTTCCTGCTCGCCGCCATGCCCGCGGACGGCGAGGCTCTCCTCACTCTCGCGGTCGCCGTAGACGACCACGAAGGGGATTTTCTCCATCTCGGCCGTGCGGATTCGCTTGCCGATCGTCTCGGTCGCCTCGCCGACGTCCACGCGGTAGCCGAGCTCGCCGAGCCGGAGCGCGATCGTCTGCGCTCCGTCGTGGTGGCTCTCGCCGACGGGCAGGATCCGTACCTGCACAGGCGCCAGCCAGAGCGGGAAGGCGCCGCCGTAGTGCTCGATGAGGATGCCGATGAAGCGCTCGAGGGAGCCCAGCAGGGCCCGGTGAATGACGTAGGGCGTGTGCTCGGCGTTGTCGGCCCCCATGTACGTGAGACCGAAGTTCTTCGGCATCTGGGAGTCGAGCTGGATGGTCCCCATCTGCCAGGAGCGGCCGAGGACGTCGGTCATGTGGAGGTCGATCTTCGGGCCGTAGAACGCCCCGTCCCCCTCGTGCAGGACGTAGTCGATCTCCCGCTTTGCGAGCGCCGCCTTCAGCGCGCCCTCGGTGAAGTCCCACTCCTCGTCCGAGCCGACCTTCTTCTCCGGCCGGGTCGACAGCTCGAAGCGTGCCTCCATGTCGAAGAGGTCGTAGAGGAACGAGGCGTAGTCCAGGCAAGCGAAGATCTCGCCCTCGATCTGGTCCTGGGTACAGAAGATGTGGGCGTCGTCCTGAGTGATGTGCTTCACGCGGAGCAGCCCGTGCAGGGTCCCGCCGAGCTCGTCCCGGTGGAGGGTCGACGCCTCGGCGTAGCGGAACGGGAGGTCGCGGTACGACCGGAGCGAGCTGCCGAAGAGGAGCATGTGACCCGGGCAGTTCATCGGCTTCAGCGCGAAGCGATGGTCGTCGTGCGACTCGGTGAAGAACATGTTGTCGCTGTAGTTGTCGTAGTGGCCCGAGGTGACGTAGGTGCCGACGTCGTAGAGCAGCGGTGTCTTCACCTCGACGTAGCCGCGGGCGTGGTTCTCGCGGCGGCGGAGATCCTCGAGCACGTTCCAGATCGCCATCCCCTTCGGGTGCCAGAACGGCGACCCCGGCGAGTGCTCGGACAGATGGAACAGGTCGAGCCTCTGTCCGAGGCCGCGATGGTCGCGCGCCTTCGCCTGCTCCAGCCGCTCGAGGTACGCGTCGAGATCCTTCTGGTCGTAGAACGCGGTTCCGTAGATGCGCGTGAGCTGCGGCTTCGTCGAGTCGCCGCGCCAGTACGCGCCGGCGAGGCCGGTGAGCTTCAACGCCTTGATCGGTTTCGAGTTCTGCAGGTGCGGGCCGCGGCAGAGGTCGGTGAACTCCCCCTGCGTGTACAGCGAAATGTCCCCCACCGCGGTGTCGATGAGCTCGAGCTTGTACGGCTCGTTCTCCGCGACGAACCGCTTGCGCGCCTCGTCGCGGGAGATCTCCTCGCGCGACCACTCGCGACCCTCGGCGAGCTCGCGCTCGACCTCCGCCTGGATCGTCTCCAGGTCCTCCTCGCGGATCGGCTCCGGAAAGTCGAAGTCGTAGTAGAAGCCGTTCTCGATCGGCGGACCGATGGCGACCTTCACGCCCGGGTAGAGACGGCGGACTGCTTCCGCCAGCAGATGCGCGGAGGAGTGGCGGAGGACGGCGAGAGCGTCCGGGTCGTCCTTGTCGCGGGTGGTGAGAAGTTGGATCCGCTCACCGTCCGCGAGCGGCAACCGCAGGTCCTGCACGCGACCGTCGGCGCGCACGAGCACCGCCTGCTCGGCGAGCTTCGGCCCGATCGCGCGCGCCGCGTCGAGACCGGTTGCGCCGTCGGGAAGTTCGAGCTGGGAATCGTCGGGGAGCACAACCTTCATGTCGGACAAGGATATTCACGCGCGCGCAGTTGGTTCGCATGTCGTTTGCAACGGCGATTCGGCGGGGATGTATTCGCTGATCACGATCCGTTACGTGGATGGACCTTCGAAAAGATTTCCAACTTGCGAAGGAATTTGCGTTCCGAGTGGTGAAAACGTCCGATGGCAAGCGCATACTGCGCACTGTCGTTGCCACCGAACTCGCCCAATAGGAGGAGGCAGATGGCGACAAGAAAGCGAACCGGTACGAAGCGGACGGCCGCGAAGCGGTCGACTGCAAAGCGGAAGACTGCTGCGAAGCGGACGACCGCGAAGCGGAGCACCGCCAAGCGGACCACCGCGAAGCGGAAGACCGCGACCAAGCGGAAGGCCGCACCGAAGCGGAAGGCCGCTGCAAAGCGGAAGGCCGCCCCGAAGCGGAAGACCGCTGCGAAGCGCAAGACCGCGACCAAGCGGAAGGCCGCTCCCAAGCGGAAGACCGCAGCGAAGCGGAAGAGCACCGCGAAGCGGAAGACCGCAACGAAGCGGAAGGCCGCTCCGAAGCGGAAGGCCGCTGCAAAGCGGAAGGCTGCGCCGAAGCGGAAGACCGCTGCGAAGCGGACGACCGCGAAGCGTCGCCCCGCGAAGCGGACGACGGCGAAGCGCCGGCCGGCCGCGAAGCGGAGCACCGGCCGCCGCACCGGTCGCAAGAGCTCCGGCCGTACCGGCGCCCGGGCGACACCAACAGCAACACGTCGCACGGGCGCGGCCGGGATGGGCAACGCGGCACGCGCGCGTATCGGCGCGAGTCGCACAGGCAGCACCGGCACCCCCGAGCCCACGACGCAGGAAGTCGTCCTCGGTGGGTTGGGCTCGCAAGAGTCCTCGCCGTTCCCCACGCGTGACGAGTCGGAATAGCTAGCCCGACTCGGCGCAAAGCACTGAAGGGCCCCTCCGGGGGCCCTTCTGCTTTTCCGGACGAAAGAATCGCCGCGCCTCGCGATCTCACTTGTAGGTGTCCGGCGTCGCGGCATATGGAGGCGCCTTCGGGCCTGCTCAGGCAGAGCGGCTGCTCTGGCGTGCCGGCTTCGGCCCGCGCCGGGGCGAGGCGGAGGCGCTCGCGCGGCTCGGCCTCGACGGCGCCATCCATGCGCTGACCTATCCCGGGCGCGAGAAGCTCGTCGGACACGCGCCGCACGACGACAAGGGACGGCCGCTCGCGCCGTACGACGCGTGGGGCCACGACCACCTGTGGTGGCTCGACCGGATGATCCGCACGTCGCGGCCGCTCGTCGAGCGTATGGCGCTCGTGTGGCACGACTGGTTTGCGACGTCGAACGACGGCGTCGGCTCGCAGCGGCTGATGCTGAACCAGAATCAACTCTTCCGCGAGCACGGCCTCGGGAACTTCCACGATCTGCTGCTCGACGTGACGCGCGACCCGGCGATGCTCCTCTGGCTGAACGGGAGCGACGATTCCAAGTACTCGCCGAACGAGAACTACGGGCGCGAGATGATGGAGCTGTTCACGCTCGGCGCCGGCCGCGGTTACGGCGAGGAGGACGTACGCCAGAACGCGCGGGCGCTCACCGGCTTCCGCAACGACTGGAAGCCGAACGTCGGCGACGTCGACTTCCGGTACGACCCGAAGTACCACGACACGGGCGTGAAGACGCTGTTCCGCAAGCGCGGCGCGTGGACGTGGCGCGACTCGTGCCGGATGTGCGTGACGCATCCCGACCACGCATCGTTCTTCGTCCAGAAGATGTGGAGCTACTTCGTGCCGACGCCGCCGGACGCGGCGACGGCGAGCGGGCTCCAGCACCTGTACGTGCAGGGGAAGTACGAGATCCGTCCGGTCGTTTCGGCGATACTCAAGCATCCCGCGCTGTACGAGGGCCCGCCGATGGTGAAGTCGCCGGCCGTGTACACCGCCGGACTGCTCCGGCGCCTCGGCCGCGGAATCGACACGACGTCGTGGGTGTGGCTCGACTCACTCGCGGGACAGCAACTCTTCTACCCGCCGAACGTCGGCGGCTGGGACGACGCGCGCTGGCTCGACACGGCGACGTGGCGCGGCCGCTGGTGGATCGCGCAGGAGGCACTCGACCCGTACGCGCTCGATCCCGGCAAGCGGCCGGAGCCGTACGACGCGGGGAAGCTCATCCAGGCGGCGCTCCGCTTCTGGCGCAACCCAACACTTGCGACCGCGTCCACTGCTGCGCTCCAGCAGTTCACGCGCAGCGCGCTCGGCGATGCGAAGGGCGAGAAGTGGAAGCAGCAGCAGTACCCGCCGATGGTGCTGAACGCGCTGCGGCATCTGATCGCGACGTCACCGGAGTTCCAGGCCGCATGAGCGACTGTCTGCACTGCAACGGCCTCT
>Ga0193751_1001527_pt1 | contig 14705 bp, 14 predicted proteins | sample L1c2metaG_FD_143050 | JGI IMG/M metagenome (GOLD analysis project Ga0193751, IMG submission 143050) | Soil microbial communities from a riparian zone of the East river system, Colorado, United States - L1c2 | ecosystem: Environmental > Terrestrial > Soil > Riparian zone | place: USA: East River... | reverse complement strand
ATCGACATCGGCGTTGGTGTAGACGCGCGGGGCATGCGGCTTGTGCGACTTCCAGAATGAGGCCGTCTCTCCAAGAGTCTCGCCGTATCCCCATTCGCGGAGAGTTTGCGCATCGATCATCCTGGTCACCCCGGCGTCGGTGATGCTCTGGGGCAGCTCGGTGGGCAACTCGGGCGAGATCAGCTCGACGATGCTGGGTCCCGAGTAACCATAATAGATAGGCAACAGATCGGCCCCCTGCGAAGGTTCGGGATTTGCGATAGGGGCTTCATTGCCGATCACCGATTCGACTTCGGGGAGGCTCGGAATTGGGGGAAGGGGTGCGTCCAGCGTGAGGGACGGCGTCGCAATTGGCTGAGCGAACATTGGCGCACCTGTCAGCAGGTATTGCGGGCCTACGGGAAAGTTCGTGTCCTGCGCGGCGGCGATTCCAATCAGAGCTAAAAACAGACAGCATGCCAGACGCATAACGGCCTCCGTTTTCATTCGTGATTATGAACCGAAATCGGACGAATTGCCAGAGGGATTAGAGCTTAAATCTAGCATTGCACAAGGGTTTTAGAGCATTGTGAAAGTTCAGGTTAAGGTATTAAGGGGCGCTCGATGGCCTCTATTCGCAGGTGCTGCCTGCAGCAGCTAGACGGCGTTCGCGGCGGTTGCAGAGGATCACGTAGAGCATGAAGAGAACGACCGCCAGGTTGCCGAGAAAGAAGGCGCAACGCAGGGCAGTCAGCCCGCGGAAGAGTTCGCGGACTTCCAAGGGCATCAGCAAGGCTCCGGAAACCAGGGCTACCCACTCGGCCCAGGTGCGACATCGCCACAATCCATAGGCCTCTGTGAAGCGCAATGCCGTATAACCAAACGCGATGCGCGCGGCCGCCCACAAGCGTGCGTCGGTCACATTGTCGGCGAAATCGAGAAAGAGCTGAGCAGAGCGGCGGTCGGTATTAATGTGAAACAGGGCCAGGAGACTCTCGGCATAGAGCCAGACATCCTTGTGCACCAGGGCGAGCGCGCAGACTCCCATCACCATTACGAAAATGCCCTTGAAGAACTCGAACGCCGCTACGGCCTTGAGCACCTGGCGTTGCCGGGGATGCAGAGCAGATTTGTTTCCGGGCTGGGACATGAATCGTGGGGACGGCTGAAGGCAGAGTATCACGGGGAACGCGATTGCAGAACTTGCTGGACGGCGCGATTTTTTTCAGACGCACTATCGGTCTACGCGCGAGATCCTTCACTCCGCCTGAAAAGCGGCTCCGTTCAGGATGACGCCTCCAGTCGGGACTAATTCGGTTTGCCGAAGACAGGAATCCGACAGCGTGCATGGCTGGCGGGACTGCAAGTGAAAGTCCCGCGCGGGCGGCTGTATAGAGTGGCGGCGAGGACGCCGCAACTACAGCCGGCAGAGCCTGCCCTGAGCGAAGTCGGAGGGGTGCCGGCGCTACGACTGCTCGCATGGCGCTCTGTTCTCGTGGCTCTATTTGCGGCTTGGGCCGGGTTCAAGTTTTCTTTTTGCGGATGGCGGAGCGCAGTTCGGCTACGATTTCCTCCGAGGCTTTTATGGCTTCGGCATGCTGGTTTACGTTAAAAGAGATGGCGCCTACGCGGGCGTGGCCGCCGCCACCGTAGCGTTCGCAGATGCGGGCAAGGTTCACTTCGGGTTCCTGCGGGGCCCAGGGGTTTGATCCTACCGAGACTTTTACGCGAAAACTGCTTTTGCTGAGGCCCACGCTGTAAACCGATTCCGGGTGCAGGTAGTAGGGAATAAATTTGTTATAGCCCTCGAGATCCTGGTCGGTGACGTCGAAGAAAATTGTGCCGTCCTTGCATTCGGTGCGCTGCTCGAGAATGCCGATGGAAAGTTCGTGGCGTTTGAGCAGCGGCGGAAGCAAGGGCGCGACGAACGGTTCTTCGAGAATTTCCCCCAGAGTTTTCGTGGCCAGCAGCGGGATCAGGTTGGGGACGAAGCCATGATCGGGCGCGGATTCGATGACCATGGTGAGTTTCATGGCGGGAGCTTTCATCTCGACGGCAGTTTTGGCGTCGGGGTAGAGGGCGCCATCGATGATGTCAGTCCAATGCACGAGATCGGCGACGGATGCGGGGTCGAAGCCGAAGCGCTGCTGCGCGATCATGGCGATGAAACTGGTGCAGGACTTGAAATCGGGATCGTAGAATTTGCGGTTACTTTGATCCTGCTCGAAGTGCTCGGCATCGGCGGGGGAGAGGAAGGCGCTCTCGTGGTGATCGAACCACCAGGTAATTTTCGGGGAACTGGAGTATTTGAAGTCGACGATGGCGTTCTCTTCGCCGTCGAATTCTTTTTCGTCGAACAGGGCGCCGGCGCGATGAACCAGGCCGCTGAAAACGAAATCGGCATCGCCGCGAATACGCTCGCGATAGAAGCGGGAAAATAAGGCGGCGGAGGAGGCTCCGTCAAAACATTTGTCGTGATAGAAGACCCGTACTCGCAAGCAATGCCCCAATCGCTGAATAAATTCCCGCCGGCCCGAAAACCACGCGGCTGGCGTGGAATTGCGACGCGGGTAAAAGCTAATAGGATTGACAGCTTACAGGAAGAAAGTCAAGGGCGGAGTCATTGGTCCGAGCTTCACTCGACGGACAGCCGGGGCGGCTGTCCCCACATGAGTGTCGTGAAATTAAAATCCGAAGCCCGAATGCGGCGGCGCATCGGGCTTCGCGCTACATTGCGTTCGCTTGCTTTTCCGCTAAATCGCCGATCACAGGCAGCTTGTACATCTGCCCTTGATTCGCCTTCATGAGCAGCATCACCCACGCGACCAATAAGGCGATACATAGAGCGATCCAGAGGAGGAATCCAATCAGATGGCCGAGGAACGGGATGAAAGACAGCACAGCAGAGACGATGAACAATGCTATCCAACCCACAACAGCGGCCACATGCAGGAAAATGTTTTGCCACGAATGAAACCGCACGAACCGACTTTTGTTGTAGGGTTCCATCACCAAGAAGATGATCGCGGGAATGATCGTAATGTAGGCTAGCATTCCCGCCGCATTGTCCGTCATCCCGCCGACGGTGGCGGTTGTCGTGGAAGCGGGCACGGTTGCCACTCGACCCGCGCAAATGGAGCAGGTGGTGGTGCCGTCCGCGATTTGTGCGCCGCACATATTGCAAAAGGCCATAGAGGTGTCCTCCTGGAGTCGTTTGGTTGAAGGGATGCGGCCCTGTCAGCATGCGCGAGACTGCTGCCAAGCGACGCTGCGGCAAGGTATCAAAAAGATTGCGCCAAAGCAATGAACAATTTCAGGGGCTGGAAGCCTCATTATTCGCGAACTTAATGGCACAACTGAAGCAGTTCCATTTCTAAACCACTTCTAGGCTGCCAGCGCTTGCCGTGCGGCGTACTCGCCGAGCAGCGGAAGTTTGAACATCTCTCCTTGAAAGGCCTTGACCACTAAAACCAGCCAGAGCACGACCGCGCCGAATCCGACCAGTGCGGAGACCAATACGACGAGAAGCGGGCCGAGCACGGGAATGATGTAAAGAAGAAGTGTTACCAGTTTGAGTGCGATTGCCAGCACGATTCCCCCGCCCCACAGCAAGAGGCACTGAACTGAATGGAAGCGTACAAAGCGATTGCGGCTATAGGGCGCAAGGAGCAAGAAAACGATTGCAGGTATGAACGTGAAGTAGGCGAGAGCCCCGGCGATGGGCTCGGAAAGAACCCCGACCTTTTCTTGTGCGCGCGCTTCGGTCTGCATGGTGCGGCCGCAACCTGGGCAGAATGCGGCAGTCTCTGGCATTTGGGCAGCACAGTCCGGGCACGCGACTACGGGGACGTTCGTCTGGTCCATTGTGGGGACCATATCAAAACGAGGGGTGGCGGGCAAATTGGCGGAATCCATCTAGCGAATTGACGCGGGGCCGACGGGAGCGTATGTTCGTGCAAATTTCAATCTAAAGCGGAAGCGATGGCCGCGTGCCCGAGGGGATGCATGGCGTTGTTCTGTGCCGGTTGCGGGAACAGCATGTCGGCAGACGACAAATTCTGCCGGGTATGCGGGCGAGTGGCCGCCACAGGTTCTGCCGCGACGCTTCCACTCGGGACATCTGAGCAGTTTGGGAATGCAGAGACGAGCGGAAAGGCGATTGTCAGCCTGATTTGCGGGCTGTTGTTTTTCGTGCCGCTCCTCTTTATCGCAGCCATTGTTTTTGGCCACCTTGCCCTGTCGGAGATTCGTAAGAGCGCGGGACGCTTGAAAGGCGAGGGCATGGCTATTGCGGGGTTGGTGCTCGGCTACTTCTGGATTGTGGGGATTCCAATCATTTTGATCATGGCCGCGATTGCGATTCCGAACCTGTTGCGCGCGCGGATGGCGGCCAATGAGTCGTCGGCGGCAAGTTTGCTGCGAACGGTGGTGGCCGCAGAAGGTACTTACGCGGCAGCCCATCCGGAACGGGGTTTTACGTGCTCGCTTTCGGATCTGACCGAGTCCCAGTTGATCGATCATTCTTTGACCTCGGGGCAAAAGAACGGATATGCGTTCGAGTTGACGAACTGCTTGGCGGAAACTGCTGGCGGCCCTAATGCGAAATATCAGGTTGTGGCGTATCCGCTGAGGATGAACCAAACGGGAGTGCGCGCCTTTTGCTCCGACGAATCCGCTGTCGTCAAGGTTGATCCCATCGGCTCGGCGCAGGGATGCATAGAAAATGGCAGAAGCCTGTAGTGAACTTTTCCGATCTATTTGAGGAGGAACCGAATGTTTTGTAGCCAATGCGGAGCAAATAACCCAGACACCGCGGCGGTCTGCGCGCAGTGCGGCAGAAATTTGCAAGCGGTGACTCCAGCAACCCCGCTGCAGCCGACCGGAGTAGTTCTGCCGCCGGGCACAACGGTGCAGAATTACCTGGTGTTCGCAATTCTCGCTACTGTGTTCTGCTGTCTTCCGACTGGAATTCCGGCGATCATTTTTGCCGCGCAGGTAAATGGAAAGTTGCAGGCGGGCGACGTGGCGGGGGCGCAGGTGGCGTCCAAGAACGCGAAGATGTGGTGCCTGATTTCCCTGGGACTCGGAATCGGGTGCATGGCGTTATACGCGATCCTGATCATGGTTGGCGTTCTGAGCGGCATTCATCAGAATCGGTAAATGGAGGCGGTGGATGCTGACGATATACAAGAAACGGTTCCTGGCCGGGATGTTCGCCGTTTGTGCCGCGGGCATGCTGACGCTTCGAGTTTTCGATCCTGCCACGTCGGGGATATTTCCGCCGTGTCCGGTGCACTATCTGACGGGATGGAACTGTCCGGGATGCGGATCGTTGCGGGCGATCCACCAACTACTGCATGGGAACTTGCATGCGGCGTGGGCCTTGAATCCGTTGACCCTGGTTCTGTTGCCGTTCTTGAGTTATGGTTTGGCCTCGTTTGCCCTTTTCGAAATTCGCGGGCGCGGTTTGCCGCAACCTTTCCTGCGGGTGGGGTGGATTCGCGCACTCGGCGCCGCGATTATTTTGTTTGGGATTGTCCGGAATCTTCCAGTGCCTCCGTTTGAATGGCTCAGGCCGGGGGCGATGTTGCAGTGGTGAAACGTCGTACCTTCGCCGCACGCGAGATCCCTTCGACTTCGCTCAGGGCAGGCTCTTCGCTACGCCTGCAGAACGGCTCCACTCAGGATGACGCCCATTTTTTAGATATTTAGAGCACGCGCGGGGAGTGGTTCTTCTTGCGGCAGTCCTCGCAGACTCCGTAAATCTGAAAGGTGTGGCGAGTGGTGAAGTAATGATATTTGCGGCCGATTTCCTGCTCCAACTGGCCGACTTCCTGGGAAAAAAATTCGACCGAACTGCCACAGTCGGTGCAAACCATGTGGTGATGGCTGCGGCGGTTGTACTGGTGTTCGTAGCGGGCGATGCCGTCGTGGAAGGCGACTTCGCTGGCCAGGCCGCACTCGCCTAGTAGCTTCAGCGTTCGGTACACGGTGGTGTAGCCGATGCGCGCGTCTTTTTTTTGCACCAGGCGGTGGAGCTCGTCGGTGGAGAGATGGTCGCGAGTCTCCAGAAAAGTGTGCAGGATTACGTTGCGCTGCGCTGTCTGTTTCAGCCCGACGCCCTTCAGGTGGCGGTGAAGGATTTCCTGGGCTTCGCGGACCATCTGGCGGGAGATGGTGGGCTGGTCATCGATGCGCTTCTGCAACATGGCGGGGGGAACAAGTCAGAATATCATCCGGCGTCTTGAAAATGAAATTCATTTTCAGGCGAGGCCGGGCTGAGTCGCGTGGGAATGGAATACAAAAGTGGAATACAATCAGAGGTCTCCCTAATCATATTGCATGAGCACTCTGACAGAAGTCGACGCACTTAAGTCCCGCCGCACGTCTATTTCCCCCGTCGTGCGCGTTCTGGTATGGCTGGGGTTGGCCGCACTCATTCTTATGGCTGGAGCGCTGGGTTATGCGTACTACGTCGCGCACTCTGCGCTTCCGCAGCTCGATGGGCGGTTGCAGATCAACGGGCTCGCAGCTCCAGTCACGGTGACCCGCGACAGTCATGGCGTACCCACGATTGAAGCGGCGAATCTCGAGGATCTTTTTTTCGCGCAGGGATACGTCACGGCGCAGGATCGGCTGTGGCAGATGGACGTGATGCGGCGCTTTGGCAGCGGAGAACTTTCAGAGATTCTGGGGGAGGCTCTGCTCAAGGTGGATCGCGAACAGAGGATTCTGGGTCTGCGGGCGGCGGCAATCAAATCCCTGCAGACGGCCAGTGCGCAAGATCGCATTTTTTTTGAAGCGTACGCGCGCGGGGTAAACGCCTACATCGCTGGACGGGCTAACAAGTTGCCGATTGAGTTTCGCATCCTCGGTTATCGGCCGAAGCCATGGTTGCCAGAAGACTCAGTAGTCATCGCCAACGAGATGGTAAAGGATTTGAACTATCACTATTTCTTTGACGCGCTGGCTCGGGAAAAAATCCTGGCGAAACTGGGGCCGGAGTTGACCTCGGATTTGTATGTGAACCGCTCTTGGCATGACCGCCCGCCGACGGTGATGCGGGAGGATTTGAACCAGCCCGACACCAACGCGGGCGATTCCGACGACGAGGATGACGAGGACTCTCCCGACAACTCGGTGACGCGGGAACGAATTCCTTCGCCAGAAACTTTGCCAGAAGGCCTACCCGTGAATGGATCGAACGACTGGGTAGTTTCCGGGGCGCACACGGTGACGGGCAAGCCGCTGCTCTCGAATGACATGCACCTCGGCCACCAGATGCCGAACCTGTGGTACGAAGCACATTTGCACGCGGGCACTCTGGATGTTGCGGGCGTGACGCTGCCGGGCATGCCCTATGTAATCGTGGGACATAATCAGCGGATCGCGTGGGGATTTACGAATGTCGGCCCCACTGTGACCGATGTTTACATTGAGAATTTCAATCAGCAGGGCGCCTACGAGACTCCGAACGGATGGGTGCAGCCGGAATATCGGGTGGAGCTGATTCACGTAAAGGGCAAGCCGGACGTGAACGTGGATGTAAAGACTACACGCCACGGGCCGATCATCACGGAACTGGTGCCGGGAGAAACGCGGCCGCTGGCGCTGCGTTGGACGCTCTATGACGTTCTGCATATTCCATTGTTTGATGTCAATGCGGCGCAGAACTGGGGAGAATTCCGGCGCGCCTTTTCGCAGTTCGACGCTCCCGGGCAGAACGTGGTGTATGCCGACGTGGATGGAAATATTGGATACCAGACGACGGGAAAGATTCCGATTCGCGCGGCGGGCGATGGCAGTCTTCCAGTAAGCGGGGCGGACGACGCGCACGAGTGGACTTCTTACATTCCGTTTGAAAAGCTGCCCAGCGTTTACAATCCGCCCTCGGGAATTATTGGCACGGCGAATGGAAGAATCACGCCGGACAATTATCCGTATTCGATCAGCATGGAATGGGAGGCGCCGTGGCGCACGGCGCGCATTTATCACGTGCTGGAATCGGGACGGCAGTTTTCAGCGGCTGACATGCTGGCACTGCAAACGGATATTCACTCGGAAGCTGTTTTGTTTGCGGCCGAACGCCTGGTGTATGCGGTCGATCACGCAACCAAGCCTTCCGCACGGGCCAAACAGGCTGCCGACATCATGCGCAGTTGGGATGGACGGATGCAGGGTTCGGCAGCGGCGCCCACGATTGCTGAGAATTCTATTTTTGAACTGAGGCGGTTGCTGCTTGAACCGAAGTTGGGGAGCGCACCTGCCACAAAAGAATATGCGGCCTTAAGCTGGCAGACTTATTCGTGGCAGATGCGGTCGGTGTGGCTTGAAAACATTTTGCTGCACCGGCCCAAACGGTGGCTGCCGGAAGCATTTCCAAATTATGACGAATTGCTGGCCGCGGCGGTAGAAGCGGCGGTGAATGGGCCGACCGTGCCGAAGGATTTGGCGTCGTGGCGGTGGGGCGATTTCAATGCGGTGGAGATCGAGCATCCGGTGTTGGGAAAGATTCCTATCGTCAAACGTTGGTCTGGACCCGGAGTGCAGGAGCAGTCGGGCAGTGGATACACGGTGAAGGCAGTGACGCGGCACCACGGTCCGTCGGAGCGGTTCACGGCAAATCTGGCAGACCTGGATCAGTCGACGCTGAACATCGTCACGGGTCAGGGCGGAAATTTTCTCAGCCCCTACTATATGGATCAATGGAATGCGTGGTACGGGGGAACAACGTTCAATTTGCCATTCACCGCGAAGGCGGTGGAGGCGGCGAAGGTGCATCAACTGGTCCTGGAGCCGGGCAACTGAGAGACGAGTTGGCTGGAATCGAGGCAGGCTGGCCCGGTCAACGAGTGCTATGGCGATTTTGCGTCAACGATGGACGGAACCAGCGCCGTCGCAACCTGTGATTTTAGTAGCGTGAAACAGGCCAATATCTTTTTGTGAAATGCCCTCTGCTCCGACGAACTCCAACTTCAGCTCTGCGCTGCCAGTGGTCGGTCGGGAAGGCTGCAACGTAATCGCGAACGGCGAGCCTAGGACGGTGGCCAGTTTCTCAGCTGTGGTCGAAACCTGCGATGCGGATGACGGATACAACGCGAGTCCCCCACTAGCAGCAGCGGTTTTGCGGAATCGTTCCCTGTCGCGGTGCCGTGGGCCGGGCTCGTCATAGTCCAGAATAAGACCGAACACTGCTGGCCACGAGGAACCCGAAAACTTGGCGATTGTCGCGTCTGAGGAAAGTCGGCTAGCATTGTCGCCACCGTCGCTAATCACAATAATTGCCGCATTTCGGGTAGTGACCCGGCCAGCTACTTCAACGAGCGTGTCATAAAGGGCTGTTGCTGCGATCCCTTTAGGGGGGCCTTGCTTTGACAACTGATCCAACAACTCTTCGCTCTTCGAACGACCGATAGCAGATGCTTCTATTCTTTCGCGAAACACAAACGCGGCGACATTTTCTCCTGCGCTCTCCAGCAACTGCTTCGCTGCGGCCGTAGACTCCTTCCAGGTAGCCTTCGTGCTTCCACTCACATCGAGCACAAGAATTGCTGCCGGCTTACCCGCCGGTGTCAACGACGTGACATTGGCTGGATTGCCGTTAATTTCTGCCTTCAGCTGGTCAGCTCTTACGTTCACGACCGGTCGCCCCTGCTTGTCCCTCACACGCAACATAGTGGTGGGCAGTTCTGCCCCCATCCGTTCCCCAAGAATGTGCAGAAGAAAATGGCAACGACGAGATGAGAAGACGGACGCAAGCGGGAGTTTATAAATAGCCGTTGAGTCATAACTATCCGTTACGGAATCCAGTTGGCCAGTACGTTAGCACATGTGTCAATTGGCGAAACCAGGCCACGGCATTGACCCGAAGGAACGTTCCCTGAGCCGCTAGAAGAAATCGATCGCCTTTATGTCTCCCACGTAGCCAACGATATCGATGGTCCCCTCCGGCAGCAAATCTGCGTTGATGTGCAGGGTGTCTTGGGGAATGTCATACACACGCAGGGCGCCGCCTTCGGCCACGTACTCGACAGGACGGCTGGTGAAACCTTGCAGACCGTTTACGTCGCCGTTGTCAGGAGGGATGAATACAGAGCTGTCTGCGGTCCTGTAGATGGATAAACAGCCTCGGACCTCGCCGCTGGGATTGTTGACATTGCCGATGTTGGTGCAACCGTGCGATCCGATGAAGAGCTGGCCGTCGGCCGTCAGATCCATGCGCCAATGGTAGCCGTCGGTGATTACGGCGGTGCCGGTTACGGTGCCTGAGCTCAGATCCAGAATATCGAGGAGGCCGCAAGTAGTGGCCGCAGTCGTCTGTCCAGTGCAGGCATGGTTGGTTGGCGATGTGCCGGCGACATAGAGGGTCGAGCCATTGAGCAACGCCCACGTAGCGGCGGCGACCCGAATCGTTTTGGTGATGGTGAGCGTCGGCAGATCGAAGACCATCACGCTCGCCTGCGTTCCGCCGCACTGCGGACCACAGTTTAGAATGTATGCGGTGTTACCGCTGATGATGCCGTAAACGGGCCGGTCGAAGCCGGGAATGATGGTGCAGACGGCATTGGGGGTATTCGATAAACAGCTAGTATCGACTGGGGGTACGGCAGCGCCTGGCGAGAGCGCTGTAACCGAATTGGAATCGTTACTGAAAACCAGCACTTGAGTGCCGTTAGCGTTCGTTATCACGGTTTGAGCGTTCGTGACGGCAATCGAAGTGGTCAGCCCGCCAGCGGCAAAATTCATCACTTCTACCGCCCCGACGAAAGTAAATCCATTGACGGTGGCGGTTGGGACTGCCGCGTATCCGAAGGGCGTAGCCGTGGGAATTACCATGCTGTAGGTGGGCCCGTGAATATGCACGCTTCCAATCGCGGCTTCCTTGGTGGTGTCGACGGCATAAACGGTATTGCTGCTGGAATCGAATGTTGCGGCAATGTTACGACTAGGCGACACCGCCATTAAACCTGGGCGACTGCCGGCTCCCAGTGGAGAAATCCGCGGCAGAATGTCGTAGTTGGCGTCGATAATCACCAAGCTGCCGAAAGTCGAGGTCGAGGTAACGCCCTGCGAAGCTAAAACGCGGTGCTCGAGACCGCTGGGCGGGTTCTTCTTTCCACCCCCACCACCGCAGGATATTAAACCCAGGCTGGCGCACAAAACTACCATGAGAGCGAGGATGCTTCTCTTCAAACGGCAGGCTCCTAACGGCATGAAAAAGGGAGATTTAATTGCAAAATGGTGGATTATAACAGACCGGGAACACGGGATCACGGCAGCCTTGCCTCCACGTCGCGAGGATAAGCCGGTTTTTCTTGACGGTTCTGTCCCGCTATGATCGAGATGCACGAATCGGTTTCCGTCCTGTATTCTCTAAAAATATATGGCATCTGACTTTCTTGCTCGGATCAAGCAATCCCCTGTGCTCTGTGATGGCGCGATGGGGACGCTGCTTTACGCCAAAGGTATCTTTATCAACCGATCCTACGATGAACTGAATCTATCCCAGCCCGACCTGATTCGCGGAATTCACCACGAATACCTGCAAGCCGGAGCGGAGATTATTGAAACCAATACTTTTGGTGGCAACTCGTTTCGCTTGGGACGGCACAGCTTGGCGGACAAGGTACAAGACATCAATCGCGCGGGCGTGCGCGTCGCACGAGAGGCCGCCAAAAGCTTCGATGTGTGGGTGGCGGGATCGGTTGGCCCGTTGGGAACCAGAATTGAACCCTTGGGGAAAACTTCGTTCGATGAAGCACGAGAGGCATTTCGGCAGCAGATTGCGGTACTCGTTGAGGGCGGGGTCGATCTGCTAATCCTTGAGACCTTCGGATATTTGGAGGAGATTCACCAAGCCATGCTGGCCGCGAGGGATATGAGCGCCACGATCCCACTGGTGGCGCAGGTGACGATCGACGAAGACGGCAACTGCCTGGATGGCTCCGATCCGAAGACATTTGTTCCGAAGCTCGTGGAATGGGGCGCGGACGTGATTGGCTGCAACTGCAGCGTGGGTCCGGTCGCCATGCTGGACGCGATGGAGCGAGTGCGGGCCGCCACTTCCCTTCCCCTGGCGGCGCAGCCGAACGCCGGAATTCCGCGGTCTGTAGACGGCAGGAATATTTATTTGTGCTCGCCGGAATATATGGCGAGCTATGCGCGCAAATTTGTGGCAGCCGGCGTTCGCCTGGTGGGCGGGTGTTGCGGAACCACTCCGGAGCATATCCGGGTGATGAAGTCGGCGCTGCGGGTGGGTGAGGCCCGAGGAAAAGCGGCTTCCAAACCTGTGGCTGGCACCTCATCGACGCCGCGGGCAGTTCCGGCCGTTCCGCTGCAAGAGCGATCTTTGATCGGGTCCAAGCTGGCTCGGGGCGAGTTTGTAACGATGGTCGAGATCGTCCCCCCGAAAGGGATCGACGTTCAGAAAGAGGTCGACGGAGCGCGGTTTCTGAAGTCGGTGGGGGTAGATGCGGTCAACATCCCGGACAGTCCGCGAGCCTCGGCACGCATGAGCAACCAGGCGCTCTCGCTGCTCATCCAGCGCGAGGTCGGCATTGACGCGATCCTGCATTACACCTGCCGCGATCGTAATGTGCTGTGTATTCAGAGCGATCTGTTGGGAGCGGCGGCGGTGGGAATTAAGAATCTCATTTGCATCACCGGGGATCCCCCAAAAATGGGCAACTATCCCGACGCGACGGCGGTGTTCGACGTGGACGCCATCGGCCTGGTCAATATTGTCCACAATCTGAACCGCGGGCTCGATCTTGGTGGAAATCCGATTGGAACCGGGACTGGCTTTGTGATTGGCGTGGGAGCGAACCCCGGGCTGACCGATCTGGATGAAGAGATTCGCCGCTTCGAGTTCAAAGTAGAGGCGGGCGCGGAGTACGCGGTCACGCAGCCCGTGTTTGACTTGCGTCTTCTGGAAAACTTTCTCAAGCGGATTGAGCATTGTCGCATCCCAGTCGTGGCCGGGATTTGGCCGCTGGTGAGCGTTCGCAATGCTGAGTTTATGAAGAATGAGCTCCGGGTCTCCGTGCCAGACGCGATTCTGGAGCGCATGGCGCGGGCGCAGACTCCCGAGCTTGCGCGAGCGGAGGGGGTCGCCATCGCCAGGGAAATGTTGATTGCTGCCCGACAAATGGTGCAAGGCGCGCAAATTAGCGCCCCGTCAGGGCGTTACAGCTCGGCGGTGGACGTGCTAGAAGCGCTGGGAACAAATGCCCCCGCCGCTTCCTGATCCCATGAATCCCGAACCGGGACCATATTGTCTAATTTTTCAGATGCTTTTCATCGAAAAGACTGGACACCGGTTGCAAAAAATTGCATACAATAAGAGACGGAGCGAAACCGTTGCCCAAGTTTGAAGAGTGCCTTCAGCGACTGGAGAAAATTGTTCAGGAACTGGAAAAGGGAGAGGTCCCTTTGGAGAAATCTCTGACACTGTTCGAAGAAGGAATGCAGCTCTCTTCGGCCTGCCGCCAGGAATTGGAACAGGCGGAAGGAAAAGTCGAGATCCTGTTGAAAAAGAACGGGAAGCTTCAGGCCGAACCATTCGAATCGCCGGCAGAAAAGTTGCCTGCGCGCCGGTAAGCATCGGGAATTCTGACCGCGATTCGAGAGTTTTAGATGTCTGTGGAGTTGTGGTATCTCAGGCCACCCCGCAGCCCTAGTCCGATGTTGACGTCCGCCGTTGACGAAGGTTGAAAGGGGAACAATGACCCAAAATGTGGTTGTACTCGAACAAGATCCTGGAGTCGCGCGGTCGCTGGCCGGAGGGCTTCGCCCTCATTTCTCGGTTCACGTAACCCAGTCCCGTGAGGAAATGCGTGACAACGTAGTCCGAAACAGTCCTGAGGCAGTGGTACTCAACATCGAGTACGGGCGGCTGACGGATGTGGAGAGTTTGCACCGAGACTTTCCGTCCCTGCCCATTGTCTGCACCCACCGCATTCCTGACGAGGAAATGTGGATGGCCGCACTCGAAGCGGGCGCCAGCGACGTATGCCCGACAGACGACGTGGAGAATGTGCTGACTTCAGTTCTGCGAAGTACGGCGCTGTCACGGAGCGCCGCCGCGTAGACTTTATTCTGTGCCGATGAGGACGCCCGAGGGCGTCCTCATTTTTGTTTTCCGAACACGGACGGCAGGCGATTGCCATGTTCGTGGCCTTGTTATACTCACTGCTTCATGCTCCAGGAAACTCTCGAACAAGGACGGCTGCTGACGGACGCCGCGCTGGACCGGCTCATTCCGTTGGAGACCGAGCATCCAGTCTCCATCCACAAGGCCATGCGCCACAGCGTGTTTGCCGGAGGTAAGCGGCTGCGGCCCGTGCTCTGCATTGAGTCGGGGCGCATGGTGGCCGGGTCGTTTCCTTCGCATATCGAAGATCTGGGCGCGGCGCTGGAGATGCTGCACACCTATTCGCTGATTCATGACGACCTACCGGCGCTCGATAACGACGACTTGCGACGCGGGCGTCCGACTTGCCATAAAGTCTTTGGCGAGGCTCTCGCGATTCTCGCGGGCGATGCGCTGCAGACGCGGGCCTATGAAGTGCTGGCAGGGTTGAAGTGTCCGGCCGAAGCACGCGTGCGCATTATCGAGGAGATCGCCCGGAGGACCGGCACAATCGACGGCATGATCGGTGGGCAGGTCGTAGATCTGGAAGCGGAACATACTCAGCCGACGAAGGAGATGCTGGAGTACATTCATC
>Ga0193751_1001526_pt1 | contig 14723 bp, 14 predicted proteins | sample L1c2metaG_FD_143050 | JGI IMG/M metagenome (GOLD analysis project Ga0193751, IMG submission 143050) | Soil microbial communities from a riparian zone of the East river system, Colorado, United States - L1c2 | ecosystem: Environmental > Terrestrial > Soil > Riparian zone | place: USA: East River... | reverse complement strand
GGAACGGCCCGCAGGGCACGGCCGCCTGCCGCGGTACACGTGGTTCGACGCCTACGAGGCGCTCCGAGAGAAGCTAGACGAGCTCGGCCGCCGGCTCGGCGGCGCGTATCGCGTCTTCGTCGACGCGAACCAGCACGTCGACCGCGAGGCGGCGGCGCGGAGCGGCGTCGGCTTCTACGGCAAGAACACGATGCTCATCACGCGCCGGCACGGCTCCTGGGTCGTGCTCGGGACGCTCGTCACGGACGTCGAACTCGAGTCGACGCCGCCCCTGGACCTCGACTGCGGCGACTGCCGTCTCTGCATCGACGCCTGCCCGACCGGGGCGCTGGACGAGCCGGGCACCCTCGACGCGACCCGCTGCCTCTCCTACTGGACGCAGGCGCCCGCACCGCCGCCGGCCGAGTACCGCGCAGACCTCGGCGCGCAGGTCTACGGCTGCGACATCTGCCAGGACGTCTGCCCGTGGAACCGCGGCGTGGAGAAGCGGCGCGCAGGCGAGCCCCTGCCGAGGGATGCGACTCCGCACGTCTCCCTCGTGGAGTGGTTGCGCTCGGAGCCGGACGAGCTGAGGCGCAGCTTCGCGAGGCTCTACGTGCCGCGCAACGACGGCCGCCGCCTCCGGCTCAATGCGCTCGTCGCGGCAGGCAACGTGGGTGGGGACGGCGAACGGGACGCCGTGGCCACGTACCTCGACGACCCCGACGAGACGACGCGCGAGCTCGCCGCCTGGGCGCTCGCCCGGATCGAGGAGAGAAGTGTTTAAGCGCCCCGGCCGTTGGCTCGTCCTGCTGCGGGCCGCGCTCGTGATCGTGGCCGTGGTCGCGGTCGCCGGCACGAGCTTCCCGCCTTCGTCTTCCTACGAGGCGTGGGGCTGGGCCGTGGTCGGTTTCTTCGCGGTGGTGACTGCGCTCTCGGCCGTCCTCTCGGTCGTCGAGCTGGGGCCCGCCGCACGCGTCGGGGCGCGCGTCTTCCTGATCGCCTGCGACGCGGTCGTGGCCATCGGGATCGTCGCCGTCTTCTCGTATCAGGCGGGCGAGCCGTATCGCGCGCTCTACCTCATCCCGATCGCCGAGGCGGCGCTTCGCTTCGGGCTGATCGGCGGCGTGCTCGGCGGTGCCGTGATGACGGGTGCCACGATCGTGATCGACGCGCTCGGGCCCGGAATGCAGTGGCGCGCGGCGCTCGTTCGGGTTCTCGTCGGCATGCTCTCCGGCATCGTCGTCGGCCGGCTGCGCGACACGATCAACGCCGAGCGGAGCCGTGCCGAGGCGCGTGCGGCCGAGGCGGAACGGCTGCGCGACGAGCTCGGTCATCGCGTCGACGTGCTTGAGACGGCGAACCGGTGCGCCCGGGCCCTCGGCTCCTCGCTCGAGCTCGACGAGGCGTTCGGCGCGTTCATCCGTGAGCTGCGCGGGCTCGTCCCGTTCGAGCGGACGGCGATCGTCCTCGTGGAGGACGACAGCGCGAACACGATGGCCACGGCAGGCAAGGGCGCGACCGAGGTCTTCCCGCCCGGCAGCGCCGGCCCGATCGAGGGCTCTGTGCTCGGACGGGTACTCGACGGGCACATCGTCGTGCGGCGCGACCTCGAGGAGCGGGAGTTCCCGGAGGACGAGCTGCTCCTAGCGCTCGGCCTGCGCAGCGAGCTCGTGTCGCCGCTCCTGCTCGGCGCCCGCACGATCGGGATGCTGACCCTGTCGCGCGACCGGCCTGACGCCTTCAGCGAGGACGAGGTCGAGCTCGTCGCCCTCCTCGGGCGCCTCGTCGCGACCGCCGTGCAGAACATCCGCGCCTACGAGGCGGAGCGGAGGCGCGTCGAGGAGCTCGCGCGACTGTCGCAGCTCCGTGCCGACTTCGTCTCGCTCGTCTCGCACGAGCTCCGTAGTCCGATGGCCGCAGTGATTGGCGCGGCGCGGACGCTGCAGGACCGTTGGCGCATGCTCTCCGCGGCGCAGCGCGAGTCGTTTCTCGCGCTCATCGGCGACGAGACCGCACGGCTCGCGGAGCTCGTCGCGGACGTCCTCGACACCTCCAGGATCGAAGCGGGGACCTTCAGCTACCGGTTCGAGGAGGTCGACCTCGGCCGCGTCGTCGACGAGGCGGTCGAGACGGCGGCGCTCGCCCAGCAGGACGTGCCGGTCGTCGCCTCCGTCCGCGGGCGGCTGCCGGCGATCCGCGGTGACCGCGCACGCCTCCGGCAGGTGCTCGGCAACCTGATCGAGAACGCAGTGAAGTACTCGCCCGAGGGTGGCGAGGTGCGCGTGTCGGCGGCTGCGGGAAACGGCGCGGTGCTGATTGCGGTGCGTGACTCGGGCCCCGGGATCCCGCGCAATCAGCAGACGCGCATCTTCCAGAAGTTCGGGCGCGCCGAGGTCGAAGGCGGCTCGAAGCCCGGAACGGGTCTCGGGCTGTTCATCGCCCGGTCGATCGCCGAGGCACACGGCGGGTCGCTCGACGTGAACTCCGGCGTCGAGCCGGGCGCGACGTTCACGCTCACGCTGCCGGTCGGTCGCTGAGCTCTCGCGCGGCTCCTACTCCGGGGCGACAGCGTAGAGGCGCCAGGGACCGGGCACGCCCTTCAGCTCGTGCTCGCCGCGCTCCTCGAAGGCGAGCCCCGAGCCGGCTACGAGGTCACGCACCGTGCTCGTGACGAGGATCTCTCCGGCGCCGGCCTCCGCTGCAGTGCGCGCACCGATGTTGACCGCGAGGCCGGCCGGCTTGCCGTCGTGGAGCTCGCATTCGCCGACGTGGATCCCGACGCGCAGGTCGAGGCCGAGCTCGCGGACGCCGCCGACGGTGGCTTGCGCGGCGCGGATGGCCCGTGCAGGGCCGTCGAAGGTGGCGAAGAACCCGTCGCCGGCCGTGTCACGCTCCTCGCCGCGGAAACGTGTGAGCTCACGCCGGACAAGCGCGTGATGCTGGGAGAGGAGATCGCGCCACCCACGGTCGCCGAGGGCGCTCGCCCGCTCGGTCGAGCCGACGAGATCGGTGAACAGCACCGTCGTGAGGACGCTCTCCGGCACCTCCGCTGCCGGCTCGCCGGCGAGGAAGCGCTCGATCTCGTCGACGATGTCCAGGGAAAGGAAGATCCCGAAGTAGTCGGTTCCCGAGACGCGCATCGCGCGCGCGCCGGGAATGCGGCCGGCGAACTCGAGGGACTTCTCCTCCTCGTGGAAGCGGCCGCCGCGCCGATAGAGGATGAGCGTCGGCGCCCGGACCGCCGGAAGCACTGCACTCAGATCCGTGTCGACGAAGGCGCGGTTGAGCGCGTACGCGACCGCGGGGCTCGCTCCGGTCCGCAGCTCGTTAGCGAACAGCTCCCGATACTCGTCGCTCTCGTACAAGCTCGGGCAGCCTTCGCGTAGCAACTCGTCGGCGTACTCGCGCGTGCCCCAGCGCTCACGTAGGTCCGCCAACTCTGCCTGGTCGTCGTGCTCCGGGCCGAAGTCCGGAGCCGGGTGGGAAAGGACGAGCGCACGCGTCCGCTCCGGATAGGTCGCAGCGTACATGGCCGCCATGCCCGATCCCTCGTGCGCGCCGAGGACGACGGTGCTCGACGAGTCGACCGCGTCGAGGACGGCGCGCAGGTCTTCCATCCTGGTCTCGAGCGCCGCGAAGTGCGGCCCGTGGTCCGACAGGCCGGTGCCGCGCTTGTCGAAGAGGATCAGGCGGAACGACTGCGCGAGCCGCTCGTAGAACCGACGCCAGTGCGGCGTCTCCCAGCCGAAAACGAGGTTCGACATGTAGTCCGGGACGTACACGAGATCGACGTCGCCCTCGCCGAGGACCTGGTACGCGATCGCGACGCCCCCGTTCCGCGCGTACCGGATGTCGAGCTCCATCGGCGGCTACGCGGGCGCGCGGAGGCGCTCCACGCCGAGCTCCTTCGCGAGCGCCTTCGCGCGGGCGGCGATCGAGCGGCGCAATTCCTCCGGCTCGAGCAGAACGGCTTCGCCGCGCAGCGACAGCACCTCGCTCTCGAGCCACTCGTCGCTGCCGACCGGCAACTCGCGGACGGCGGTCCCGTCGGCCAGCAGCCGTGCGCCGCGCTCGATCGCCCAGCGCGCGACCTCCTCGTCGTAGAGGAGCTTCGCCGTGCGCGCGTCGCGGAGCCGGGTGGGCTCGAATCCCTCGCGTGGCTCGAACTTCTCCCGTGTCAGCTTCGCGCTTCGCATCCGGTCGAGCCGGAACGACCGCGCGCCGTCGCTCGTCCGGTCCCACGTGTGGACGTACCAGTTCGGCAGCAGCCGCTCGAGGGAGTACGGCTCGACGAGCCTCGTCGAGGGCTCCGCGTCGGCCTCCTTCATGTACTCGATCTCGACGAGCTTCCGCTCGCGCATGCCGCGTGCGAGCCTCGAGACGAGATCGACTTCCTCGGTGGCGCCGCGCGGCTCGGGCGTCCGTGCGAGCTCGAACTGCCCGAACGTCTCCTCGAGCTTCTTGCGGACGCGCGAGAGGGGCGTGTGCGCGTCGGCCGCGATCATCGGCCCGACGTACTCGAGCGCGAGCCGGATCGCGCGCGCCTCGAGCGGCGTCAGCCGCGGCGCCGCGCGGAACGTATCGCCCCACAGCTCCTTGTCGACGTGGACGGAGCCGTCGCTCAGCTCGGCGTAGACCGTGTAGCAGCCGCCGCCGAAGTTGACGAGGTTGAGGAGAGACAGGTGTTCCTCGAGCTCGTCCGCCGGGATCGACGGGAAGTGTTCGAACAGCTCCGACTCGGGGATCTCGGCCTCCTTCTCCTCCCCGCAGGCTGCGAGGAGATAGGCGAGCAGCGCCTGGAGGACGGCGAACCGCTCAGGCGCCACCGGCCCGGCGAGGCGCTCGGCGGCTCCGTCGACGCTCGGCGGGGGAGTCTCGCGGGCCGGCTGCGGAGCCGCGCCCTCGTGCCCCTCCCGTACGCGCCGCAGCGCAGCCGCGACGTCCCGCTTCAGCTCGGGCGGCTCGAGCGGCACGGCGCGGCCGTTCTGGCGCAGCACCCAAGACGAGAGCTGGGGGATGGAGGAGTAGTCCGTGACGAAGACGCCGTCCGCGAGCTTTCCGGTCGAGCCGTAGGTGCGCCGCACCCACCAGGCCGTGTCGCCGCGCACCTCGATCCGCGCCGTCCCGACGACGTCGCCGATCTGCCACGGCGGACGGCCGCGGTAGAGCTCGACGTCGAAGTCCGCCGGCGAGCGGAAGTCCCGCTCGCGCCGCGTCGCGAACTTGATGTCGCCGCGGATCCGCGAGACCCGGAACGTGCGGATGTCCTTCCGGTCGAGGTCGTGGCCGACGACGTACCAGAGCCCGTTGTCGTTGAGCAGCGCGTACGGATTGAGCGTGCGCTCGCTCAGCTCGTCGCGGGAGATCGACCAGTACTCGAAGCGAACGGTGCGCTGCTTCGAGATCGCGTTCTCGAGCTTCGCCAGCCGGCCGGGCGTCTCCGGCGAGTAGTCGGGGTCGAGCACCTCGACGCGGCTTGCCGTGTCGGTCAGCGCCTCGCTGAAGCCGGGCCGCCCGAGCGCCAGGTTCTGGAGGGCGAGGCGGAGCGGCTCGGCGTACGCGAACTTGCCCTCGAGGAGGTAGAACGCCGTCTGGAGGGCCGCCAGAAGCGGCGCGCGAAGGCCTCGTCCGACATCTCGGAGTAGCCCTCGACGTTCGACTTCACGTCACGTGCGGTGATCGGCCGCCGCTCGGCCATGAGGAAGGCGACGAGCGAGAGCTGCCGGATCAGCTTGTCCGTGTCGTGCGACACCCTCGCTGCACCCTATAGCGGCGAGCCTGTGGATCGTGCTGTGGAAAAGGCTACGAGCGCGGGCGGGCGCGAAGCGTGGCGAGGACTGCGTCTGCCGCGGCTCCCGCCGACGCAGGCTTCACCTCGACGTGAAAGCGCCGGCCGTTCCGTCTGACGATCCGGCCGCTCGCCTGCTCGCCCGGCCGCAGCTCGGTGAGGACGACGAGGACCCCCGGCCCGCGCAGCTTGATGACCGGATAGCAGCCGCTGTGCGGCCTGATCGCGGCCCGCCACGTTCCGGGCAGGCGCAACGTCAGGTTGCAACTTTCGAACGTCCACGGCCTGGGCACGATGTCCAACGTCGCGAGAAGGCGGTTGGCCTCGTGCAGGTCGCTCTCCGAGCGGGTCGTGACGGAGAGGTCGAAGCTGCGCCCGCCCCTCGAGAAGACACGGCGCGCGAGGGGCGGCGATGTGCTGTGCAGGACGTTCCGGCTCGTGAGGACGACCGGCAGGTCGAGATGGTCGCCCATGGGAGCCTCGGTGAGCTCGAGCAACGTGACGTGGACGTTGGCGCGAGCAACCCGCAACACGACCCGTGCTGCGTAGCGGTGGGCGGGGATCTCGATGTGGCCCGACCAGCCCGTGAGGAGCCGTACCGACACGCCATCCGCCGCCAGCCGTCCGTTTCGCGGGCGCAGCACCCGCGGCGGAAGGACGTGCAACGTGGCGAGCACGCGGTTCACCTTCTGCAGCGCAGCAGCGATGTGCGGCTTGGGGCCGAGGTCGGCGAGGACCTCGATCATGTCGCCGCCGAGCACTACGTCTCGGCGGGCGAAGGTGTCATTCCCGACAAAGCCTTCCAACCCGCCCTGGAGCAGGTCGCGCTTCCGGAGCACGAGAGGCGCCCTCGCGCGGTGGTACTGCGGCAGGTACGGCACCCAAGGGCCGCCGTTCGAGACCATGACGTGCACGTGCCCCCGCGCCACGCGGGCGAGGCCGGCCGAGGTGCGCACCCGCGGCCCGAGCCGGAAATCGGCGGCCTGCACCCCGCCGGGACCGACGACGCCGTGCCAGCCAACCGGGAGCGAGAGAGTCATGCCGTCGCCGCGGAGCGTGCGACCAGAGGTCGTCGCGCTCGCGCTAGCCGCTGCGACGAGTGCCAGCACCGCCAGGAGCGCGACGCGCTTCACACCGACGATACGCGGAACTCCCGCCGGGAGGTCCCCGGGATTTCTAGGCGGCGGCCTTCGTCTCGAGGTGCTGGTGCGAGGGGCAGTAGTCGCGATCGGGCAGCGGCGTCCGCTGGCACGGCTTGCCCTTGCGCGTCGTGGCCCGGCAGCGCGCGACTCCGCCGTCGAGCAGGCCCGACTCGATCTGCTCCTCGATGAAGTCGACCGCGGCCTTCACGCCCTGCTCCACCGCCCACGCCACCTGCGCTTGCGCGGTGATGGGGAAGTGGCGCCGGATGTCCTGGAACAGCGCGCGCTCGGGCTTCGCGAAGTAGAGGGGATCCGTGGCGAGCCGCTCCATCGTCTGCTCGCACGCGATGAGGACTGCGCGACGCGACTCCAGCTGCGTCTCGCGGTCGGCATAGGGGTCGATCAGGTCGTTCACGGACCGGTAAATGGCCCGTGAGTATTGATACATGCACTGCTGCAACTGGGCGGTTCTCTCTTCAATCACGCGCGCACGTCTCCCTCGTCGCAGACCCCGCAAGGCCTTTTCCGAAGCCGGTTCCGACGGGCCTCCCCTTAAGCCCAGGACTCGATCCTACATCGTAGCGGGCGCTGTCACAAAGTCGCCATTGTCGTTGTCATCCGGGCAAACGGAATCACGAGGTTCGCTTCCCCGCTCTAGGAAAACGGAAACGTGAGGAGGGCTTGGCGCAACAGTGGCTGTGCCGCAGGGTCGCGCTGAGCGCCGCGACTCCTCGCTTCGCTCGTCGGCCGGCTGCGCCGGCTGCGGCGTCCTCAGTCGCACCGATAGAACGACTATCGGCGCTCCCTGCGTCCTTGCCTCGCGGCGCCCATCGCACCCCTGCGACGAGCACCGTCACGCCAAGCCCTACTAGGCTTGGAGTACAACGAGCCGCTCTTCGGTCATCTCGCGGATCGTGTAGGCGGGGCCTTCCTTCGTGTTGCCGGAGCCCTTGACGCCGCCGTACGGCATCTGGTCGGCCCGGAAGGTCGGCGCTTCGTTGACCGTGACACCGCCGAACTCGAGCGCCTCGGCCGCGGCGAGCGCCGTCGCGATCGAGCCGGTGAAGACCCCCGCCTGGAGCCCGTACTCGGTGCCGTTGGCGCGCTCGTACGCCTCCGCGAGCGAGTCGACGGCGTTGACGACGCAGACGGGGCCGAAGACTTCGTCGCAGATGACGCGGGCCGTCTCGGGAGCTTCCGCGAGCACGATTGGGCGGAGCGGGTCGGCGTCGGTCGTGCCGGCAAGGAGCTTCGCGCCGGCAGCCTGCGCCTCCTCGACCCACTCGACGATCCGCCTGCGGGCGTCCTCGTCGATGACCGGCCCGACGTCCGTGGCCTCCTCGGCCGGGTCGCCAACGACGAGTGCCTCCACCCTTGGGAGGAAGCGCTCGAGGAAGCCGTCGACGGCGGGCCGCTCGACGTAGATGCGCTGCACCGAGATGCAGCTCTGCCCAGCGAAGGAGAAGGCGTTCGCGGCGAGCTTCGACGCCGCGAGGTCGAGGTCGGCGTCGGCGGCGACGACGACGGGCGTCGAGTTGCCGAGCTCCAGCCGCACGCGCTTCTTCGCAGCGCGCTCGGCGATGCCCCAGCCGACGCTGCTCGAGCCGGTGAAGGTGATCATCCGGACGCGCTTGTCCTCGACGAGCACGTCGCCGATCTCACCGGACGGGCCGACGAGGACGTTGAGCCAGCCGGCCGGCAGGCCCGCTTCCTGCTCGAGCTCCGCGAGGAGGAGCGCCGAAAGCGGCGTCTTGCCCGCGGGCTTGAGGACGACCGGGCAGCCGGCGGCGAGCGCCGGCGCGAGCTTATGCGCGACGAGGTTGCAGGGGAAGTTGAAGGGCGAAATCGCACCGATCACGCCGATCGGCCGGCGCAGCGTGAACGCGATCTTCCCCTCGCCGGCCTCCGACGCATCCATCGGCACGACGTCTCCGGCGAGCTTCCGCGCCTCGACCGCGGCGAACGTGTAGGTGGAGGCTGCGCGGGAGGCCTCGACGCGCGCGGTGCGGATCGGCTTGCCGGCCTCCGCGCAGATCGTCCGCGCCATGTCCTCGAGCCGCTCCCGCAGTAGGCCTGCGACTCGGTCGAGGATCGCGGCGCGCTCGTGCGCCGGCAGCGGGGACTCGAGGGCGCGCGCGGCGGCGTCCACCGCTCGGCGGGCCTCGCCGGCGCCGGCTTTCGCGACGCGGCCGACGACGTCGCCGGAGTACGGGGAGCGCACCTCGACCGACTCGCCGGTCTCGATCCACTGCCCGTCGAGAAGCAGCTTGCGATCTTCTGTCGTCGTGGCCATATGCTCCTCCCCGTGGTCAGGCGTGACGATATCGGTCGGTACCTGACCAGCGAGGTCGTCTTCGCCGGCGATCGCTGGCCCGGCTTCTCCGACACGATCGAGCATCCGGACGGGCTGATCCTCGTCGACACCGGGATGATCGACACGACGCCCGAGCTCGACGACGAGTGGTCTCCTACTCCGCATCCACTACCAGCCGAGGTCGTCAGCCGCGTCGCGGTCGTCGTCAACACGCACCTCCATTTCGACCACTGCGGCGGCAACCGGCTCTTCCCGTGGCTGCCGCTCCACGTGCAGCGGCGCGAGCTGGCCGACGCCCGCACCGAGGACGACTACACGGTGCGCGAGTGGGTCGACTTCCCGGGCGCGACGTATGTCGAGCACGACGGGGAGGTGGAGATCCTCCCGGGCGTGCGGCTCGTGCCGGCGCCGGGGCACTCCGCCGGGCACCAGGTCGTCGTCGTGGAGACCGACGAGGGGACGGTCGTTCTCGGCGGCGACGTCGGCTACTCGTTCGAGGAGCTCGAGCGCGGCGACACTCCGGGGCGGCAGCTCGTCCTCGAGCTCGGCGCGCCGACGTACCTCGCGCATGTCTCGGAAGTGCGCGTTCCGAGTCTGCGGACCTAGCGCCTGTTCTTAGTCGTCCGGGAGGCGCGCAGCGACGGCTGCGAGCACCTTGTCCTTGATGGACGGGACGTCGCGCATCAGCGTCCGGAAGCCGGAAGCAGAGAGGACGAGGACCCGCGCCGGGCCCCGCGTCCGCACCGTCGCAGTGCGTGGCTTGCCCGAGACGAGGGCGATCTCCCCGACGAAGTCGCCGGGGCCGAGCTCGTTGACGACGCGCACGCCGCGGACGACTTCGGCCTCGCCCTGGACGAGGATGATGAACTCACGGCCGCTTACGCCCTCCTTCGTGAGGTCGCGGCCTACGGGCAGGTCGAGCTCGTCTGCGAGCATCGCGATCTCCCCGAGCTCGCGCTTCGAGCAGCGGGCGAAGAGCGGGACCCGCTTCAGGAGCTCGACCTTGGCGTTCTTGCGCAACATCGACCGGGGTACAGTCTCTTGCATGGCCCAATCAGGTGCAACAAGGCCCGGCGCAATGATCGTCGACGCTGTCCGCAGTCCGATCGGGAAGAAGAACGGGACGCTCTCGCACATCCGCGGCGACGAGCTCTCGGCGCAGGTGGTGAATGCGCTCGTGTCGCGGAACGGCGTGGATCCTGCCGAGGTCGAGGACGTCCAGTGGGGCTGCGTGAGACGAGCAGGCGTGGAACATCGGCCGCAACGTCGCGCTCACCGCCGGTTGGCCGGTCTCCGTCGCCGGCACGACGGTTGATCGCCAGTGCGGCTCGTCGATGCAGACGAACTTCAACGCCGCGGCAGCCGTCTGGTCGGGCCAGCTCGACGTCGTCGTCTCGGGCGGCGTCGAGATGATGTCCCGCGTCCCGATGGGGTCGAACAACGGCTCGATGTCTCCGCTCGTGTATGACCGCTACGAGATCGTGATGCAGGGGATCTCCGCCGAGGAGATGGCGAAGCGGTGGAATCTCACGCGCGAGGAGCTCGACCGGATCGGCTACGAGTCGCACCTGCGAGCGGCGAGGGCGATGGACGAAGGGCGCTTCGAGCGGGAGATCGTCCCAATCGAGCTCGACGTGCCCGCGCCCGACTCGGGCTCGACTCTCGTGCGCACGCGCTTCGCCGTCGACGAGGCGGTGCGGCGCGAGACGACGCTCGAGAGGATAGCGACGCTCCAGCCTGCGTTCATCCCGGACGGGGTTGTGACCGCCGGGAACTCGTCCCAGATCGTCGACGGCTCGGCCGCCGTCCTCGTCGCGTCGGAGGCGAAGGTGTCGGAGCTCGGGCTCGAGCCGCGGGCGCGGTTCGTCTCCTTCGGCGTGATCGGCGTCGACCCGCACCTGATGCTCCACGGCAACCCCGAGGCGTCGGCGAAGGCGCTGGCGAAGGCGGGGCTGACGTGGGACGAGATCGACGTGATCGAGGTCAACGAGGCGTTCGCCTCGGTTGTCGCGCAGTTCCTCGCCGACACGGGCCTGCAGGAGCGCTACGAAGCCGGCGACGTGAACCCCAACGGCGGCGGCATCTCGCTCGGCCATCCGCTCGGCGCGACGGGCGCACGGATCACCGCGACGCTGGTCTCGGAGCTCGAGCGGCGGAACGCGCGCTACGGGCTCGCGACGATGTGCATCGGCTTCGGCCAGGCCATCGCCGCCGTGATCGAGCGGATCTAGTCAGTCGTAGCGGGCGAGCCAGTCGCCGACGACCTGCATGTAGCGCTCGCGCTCTTCGACGTGCGGCATGTGGGACGACTCCTCGAAGCAGACCCACTCCGAGCCGGCGATTCCCGCGAGCAGCGCCGCCTGCAGCGCGGGTGTCGCCTCGTCGTGGCGGCCCGAGACGAGCAGCGTCGGCACGTCTATCTCAGCAAGCCGGTCCGTCGAGTGCCAGTCGCGGATCGAGCCGATCACGTGGAACTCGCTCGGGCCGTTCATCGTGTGGTAGACGGTCGGGTCGCGCTCGATCCACGCGAACGCCTCGACGACCTCGTCCGGCCACGGGTCGAGCCGGCAGACGTGGCGGTGGTAGAAGACCTCGCACGCAGCCGCGTACTCCGGGTCGTCCGTCGTGCCGGCCTCCTCGTGCCGGCGCAGCGTCTGCTCGACCTCCGGCGGGAGGAGCGCGCGCAGCCGGTTCGCCTCGGCCACGAAGTCCGGGAAGGACGCCGCCGTGTCGGCGAGCACGAGCGCGCGCAGTCCGGGCGGCTGCGTGAGCGCGTACTCCTGCGCGAGGAAGCCGCCCCAGGACTGGCCGAGCACGTGGTGGCGTTCGGCGATCCCGAGCGCGTCCACGAGGTTGTGCAACTCGCGGACGAAGAGGTCAACCGTCCAGAAGTCGGCGCCGCGGTCCGGGTAGTGCGTGCTGCGGCCGTTGCCGAGCTGGTCGTAGTGGACGACGGCCCGTCCGTCGGCGAGGTCGGCGAGTGAGAGGAGATAGTCGTGCGTCGCGCCGGGGCCGCCGTGGAGGACGACGAGCGGCGCCGGCGCATCGACGTCACCCGGCCGCAGCTCGCCGGTCACGCGGTACCAGGTCTGCGCCTCCTCGCCGTGGAGCGGGACGGCGACGGTTCCTTCGCGTACGTCCACCCGGCGGCGAGTCTACGTCTAGGCTCCGCGCCGTGAAGATCGGTGTCGTAGGCCTCGGCACGATGGGCGCGGGCATCGCGCAGCTCGCCGTCGAAGCGGGGCTCGAGACGGTGGGGCGCGAGGTGACCGACGAGCTGGGGGAGAGCGCGCACCGACGGATCGAGCACTTCCTCTCACGCAAGGTCGAGAAGGGCCAGATCGACTCCTTCGACATCGGCCTCTTGAACTTGACGACGGATCTCTCCGACCTCGCCGACTCCGACGTCGTGATCGAGGCGATCGTCGAGGAGCTCGACCCGAAGAGGGAGCTGTTCGCGGAGCTCGAGCGGATCTGCCGTCCCGACGCGGTCCTTGCGACGAACACGTCGGCGCTCTCGGTGACCGAGATCGCCGGAGCGGTCGCGACACCGGAGCGCGTCGTCGGGATGCATTTCTTCAACCCCGCGCCGCTGATGCCGCTCGTCGAGATCGTCCGTGCCGAGCGTACGTCCGACGACGCCTTCGAGACCGCCTACGCGCTCGGCGAGCGGCTCGGCAAGCATCCGATCCGCTGCCACGATACGCCCGGCTTCGTCGTCAACCGGGTCCTCATCCCACTCCTGAACGACTGCATCCGCGTGCTCGACGAGGCGCGCGTCACTCCCGCCGACCTCGACGCCGGCATGAAGCACGGCGCGGGTTGGCCGATGGGCCCCTGCGAGCTCGTCGACCTCGTCGGGATCGACGTGCACGTGCACGCGAGCGAGGCGCTCTGGGAAAAGGTGCGGGAGCCGCGGATGGCGCCGCCGCCGCGCCTCGTCGCGATGGCCAACGCCGGCCTCCTCGGCCGCAAGAGCGGCCGCGGCTTCTACACGTACAGCGAGAAGAGCTAGGCCGCGAGCCGGACGTCGGGCTCGAGGCCGAGCTGGGTCCCGGCCGCAGGTGTGGGCTGCTCGAGCAGCAGCTCGAGGTTGAGCGCCTGGAGGACCGCGGCCGACGCGCGCCAGAGCAGCTCGGCCGAGGCCTCCTCCGCGACGCCGCTGGCGTGCAGCGCTTCCGCGAGCCCCTCGACGCGCGCGGCGAGCCCGTCGGCGCGGCTCTGCAATCGGCTGCGTGCCATGGGAGGAGGTTCGCCGAGCCGCCGGACGTTCCTTCGAGCCGGAGTACCCTGGGGCGACCATGCGGCGGATCCTGCTCAGCTGCGCGAGTGCCACGGTGCTCCTGCTGCCGGCTGTGGCGTTCGCCGGTGCCCGCGGGCACGCCGCGCCCGGCTTCCTCGTCGTCCGCAAGGCTGCGGATGACGGCGGCGCCAATGGCCATCCGGTGGTCACCGTCGTCGTCGAGGGCTTCGTGCTCGGCCGCGTCACGCAGGAGGCGCGGGTCGACGTCTACCAGCTCCCCACGCCGGCGGGGGAGGGCCAGCCGCAGGCGGCAGGGCCGGACGTGTCCCGCAGCGGGGTGCGCTGGCGCGGCTTCCCGGGCACCGAGTACAGCGGCAGCGGTTTTCGCTTTCGCGCGATGGGCGGTGCGTATCGCGTGGTGGTGCGGGGCTCGGGCGTCTACCTCTTCGCCGGCGGCCACGGCAACGTCACGCTGCACGGCTCCTCGGTCTATCCCGGCGCCGATGGGGCGTACTCGATCGACGGCGGCGCCTTCCGCTCCTTGCCGAAGCGGCCGCTGAGGCAGAAGTTCGGCGGAAGCTGAGGCGGATGGCCGGGGACACGCAGACGATTCTCGTGGTCGAGGACGAGCAGGCGATCGCGTCGTTCGTTGCCGCCTACCTCCGCAAAGACGGCTTCGAGGTGCGGATGACCGCGAGCGGCCGCGAGGCGTTGACTCTCGTCGCTTCGGAGGCGCCGTCGCTCGTCATTCTCGACCTGATGCTGCCCGACCTCGACGGGATCGAGGTCTGCAGGCGGATCCGCGAGACGAGCCCCATGCCGGTGCTGATGCTGACGGCCCGCGACGACGACCTCGACAAGATCGCGGGCCTCGAGGTGGGGGCAGACGACTACCTCACGAAGCCGTTCAACCCGCGCGAGCTCGTGGCGCGGGTGCGGGCCATTCTCCGCCGCAGCGACGGGAGGGCTCGCCCGGACGGCGCCGTCCTCCGTCACGGTGACCTCGTACTCGACGCCGGCCGGCGCGAGTGCCGCGTCGGAGAGGACGAGATCCGCCTGGCGCCGAAGGAGTTCGACCTCCTCTGGGAGCTGCTCGATCATCACGGCCTCGTCCTCACGCGCGACCAGCTGCTCGAGCGCGTCTGGGGGTACACGTTCGCGGGCGACACGCGGACGGTCGACGTGCATGTCCGCCAGCTGAGGCGGAAGCTAGGCGAGGCGGCGCCGATCGTGACGGTGTGGGGGATCGGCTAC
>Ga0193751_1001525_pt1 | contig 14728 bp, 14 predicted proteins | sample L1c2metaG_FD_143050 | JGI IMG/M metagenome (GOLD analysis project Ga0193751, IMG submission 143050) | Soil microbial communities from a riparian zone of the East river system, Colorado, United States - L1c2 | ecosystem: Environmental > Terrestrial > Soil > Riparian zone | place: USA: East River... | reverse complement strand
GGCTTGGAGATCTTCGAATTTCAGGTTCTCAGTTTTTCTAAGAGATGTTTAGATCTGACCCCGTGTCTGCTCCTCGCTCCCAGCTGTTTCGTTTTTCGGATGTCAGCGTTTCAGCTTTCAGGCTTTCTAAGAGCTTTCTCTCAGCTCGAAGGAACGAATCTTTTGTCAGCCGACCCGATCGTGGCCTTTGTTGCTGTCAACACGCCGCGATCAATCCCGCGAAGAATCTGGCGCATTAGCTCGATAGTGCCGTCGGTGACAAAATAAGCGCCGTGGATATTCTCGCCGCTGATATCTGGTGCGAAAAAACTGGAGCAATCGACATCCCACACATTATCGGTTTCGGGCGGTTGCGTCACCAGCGGCGGACGATGCGTTAGACCTGAACGACCAAGCCTTCGGGTTCCGAAATGCTTAAGACCAGCAGACATCCCGAGAACGGAATCCTTTCCGCTATAGAGCGCGGTGATCCGGTAAGTCAGATTCGCGATTGCGTTGCCGTCACCGTTATCGGGCGCTCCTGCATCGAACAGATCGTTGTCCACATCTGCCGCAACCATAATGAGCTGGTTCAATAAACTCGCGAACAGCGGCTGATTTTTCCGAGTCCAAGCTGCGGCCATCGCTTTTTGCAGCACGTAATTGCCCATGCTGTGGGAGATCATCGACACCTTTGCTTTGCATGCGTTGTCTGGGTTCCTAACTGCTGCGGCCTGGTTATCCAGCAGGTAGTCGTAGAGCGTCGACAAGTTGGTCGTGAGGTCCTGAGCGCACGCGCGCGCGTGTGCTCGATCGGGATAATAGCCGAGGACATTGCCGTAGGACGGCCAGTCAAAGCTAACGCACAGGCCCATGCTCGTGTCTCCGGTAAATAGCCGGTTGCAGAGATTGAGATAGCTCGCTGACGAAGCGGCCCAACCTACGTTGAAGCCGTGCACGAAAAACGTGACGTGAGGTTGATCCTCATGCGCATTCGGATTGATCGGGGGAAACGCGGCGGCGGCCGCTTTCAGCTGTGTCTGAAACTGATTCTGCGTGACCTTTTGCCAGGCAATCGTTCCATCGTTAGCCAGATTGTCGGCGGTCCAATACGTCAGCGGTCCCTGGTCGGTGCTGCTCGGCTGTCCGTTTCGAATGGCGCGATCCGAGATGCGCCAATACTTCGGCATACGCCGATGCTAAAGAGCCCGCTGCGGCGATCAAGCTCTTCTGACGCCAACACGCTGTTTCGCTTTTGTATCTCGGCTGCTCCCGCAGCGCTCGACCGCTACCTCGCGGCTGTGCCGGCCATGTCGCTCATCCCCTTCGCTCCATTCCGGTGTCAGCGTTTGTATCTCGGCAGTTCCCGCTGCGCTCGACCGCTAAGCACTCCGCCCACGGCGTGATCCCAGCCCACTGGCCATCACCCACGAGCCGCCCCACAGCGCTACGACAATGAACACGTCCGACCACTTGTCCGGGTCTTGAGTTGCGCCCGGGACGCGGAAAAAGTTGAGAACAGCCGGTAGGTGAATGGTTACGGTCCAGAGCGCGAACATCAGTCCCACCCCTAAAGCCGCCCATCGCTGCAGAAATCCGGTGGCGAAGCTTGCGCCCGCGGCGATGAAGGCTATGCCGAAGAAAACAGTCCAGAACCAGTGCCAGGGAATCCAGCCAGGCACCATCTTGGCAATGAAGGTGAGAACCTGAAAATGACCGATGCCAAAGAGGATGAGCGCAAATGCAAGAAGATAGCGGCTTGCCCGGTGAAGCCATCTCGGAATGCCGTCCAATCCAGGCGCGACCCAAGCCAGGCTGCCAATGGCGATGGGTTCGAGCGCATTGGTCCGCCACACGGCGCTCATGAGATCGGGATGTCTCGGTACGTCAAAGGCGAGTCCGCAGAGAAACATCAGGGCGCCGAGGGTGATGGAAGACACCACCAAGGTGCGTTGAAAAAGAAGGCCTGCCCCACAGAGGACTAAGATTACTCCGACGAGGTAGGCTAAACTCGGAATGGCCGGCAGCCACGGAATTACTGGCACTACCTTATAGTGTGGGGCGAGCGAATGACCGGACGCGTACAAGCAGATCAATGTCTCTACGCCCATCCCGATTATTGCCAACGAAAAGAGCAGGCGACCAGATTGTCCCAACATACTCAACCACGTTCCCGTGCTTTGCGGCTGATTTAGTGTCTTATCGCGTGGAATGTTCACGGCCTAACGAGCACGGCGCGAATACTGACACGATCTGCGGGCTTCGCCAAGACGTTAAAAAGAAAAGCGCGCCGGGGGTTTCCCGCGCGCTTTTCGACCAGAAGCGTTTTCAATTTTTGGTTCAGCAAACGCCCTACTTTGCCCGCTCAACAATTAACTAGTAACAATTAACGAATAACTAGCGGCATCGCCGCTGTCGTTTAGATGTGACCCCGTTTCTGATTCCCAGATTTCCCGTTGACTGCCGGGCTTCGCCAATAACCAATAACCAATAACCAATAACCAATAACCATTAACGAATAACTCGCGAGCGCATCGCTCGCGCCGTTTAGATCTGACCCCGTCGCTCTTTTTCGCTCCTCGGTCCGTGCTCGACGCTCTTCGATAGATCTGACCCCAATCTCTCCCCCGATGGGCTCGCGAGCCGGGACGCTGGCTAGGAGCTGGAGGAAAATTGATCCTCTTTCTTCTTGAACAGAATATTGAACGTGGTCAGCGAGCCATAGCAGCGAGTGATGTATTGCTGGAGCTCGACCTTATCTGCATCACTGAGTTTATCGGTCGCGTTCACCTTCTGCTCGAGCACGCGCAGGTTGTTGCGGATCATCACGATCTTGTGAAAGAACGTCTCCAGCGGCACGTCCTTCTCCTGCACTGACGCATCCGCCGGACGCAGCACGAGCGTGCCGTTTTGCCACCGATTTGCGATGCCTTGCACGATCGTCTCATCTTTCTCCAGCCCGAGCGCCTCCACGACCGCGTGCGCAGTTTCGCGGATGAAATTGCTCAGCGGTACCTGAAGCTCGGAGACCGCTGCCGTGGGTTCTGCCGGTGTGAGTTCGCTCGACGCGGGAGCGATCGTTCTTCGCGCATCATCGAACGAGATATCAGCAGTGAGCTCGGTGAGCGCTTTCACCACACCCGTGCCGTATTGTGGGTGCCGCACCGCCATCCCAATATGAAGACTCTGAATTGGCATCGACATGGCCCAATCTGTACCAACCCTGCGAACTCCGCCATGTACCAGCGCCCTACCGCTTCAGATCAGCAGCAATTTCGGCGAACTGGGCGAGGGCGGCTTGGAGGTCTTCGACGATTTCGGGATATTCACCATTTCAGCGCTTGCCACGTTTTACGTGGTTTCGGCATTTCAGTTTTCAGTGTTTCCCGCAGGATCTGACCCCGTTTCTGCTTTCTTTCTGTTGCTCTTCGCTCCTCCGTCGAGACAATTTGGCTCTTGTCGGTTCTCGTCTTACCGGAGAACGGTGACAAACGCGTTACTTTCAGGTAAAAGCGCTTGCGGCCAAACGGTTGTCCATTTCCAGTGATGCTATGAAAAGCACAACACCGATGCGAATACGCATCCGTCGTTTTATCACTGATCGCTACGCTTACCGGGCTCGGCCGGATTTTCTTCCTGAACTGGTTGCTTTTGCAGTCGTTTTGGCCGTGGCCTCCTGGCCAATCTTCCTTTTGGCGAGCGCATTTGCCGGAACATTGAAATGAAGTGACCAGTCGCCGACTCTCAACACTCAACACTCAGCTCTCAACTTCTGGCAGATGAGTTTATTGATTCTCTTTCACTACTTCGCGTTACGAACCCTCGACGACTTGTCGAGTGCCTGAAACAGAAAGTGCGGGAACTTCGTTAGCGCCTCGCGCTTGCCGCTTAGCCAGCAATCGCGTGGCATAGCTTTACGCGGCTCTTCGCTTCGATTGGATACGACCCCGTTTCTTGTTTCCCGGGTGGACGAGCGGTGCCATAGTTGATTTCGAAGCCCACACCTCACGGCAATGAAAATAGAGGTCGATCTCACACTGTCCAAAGCTGAGGCCAAACAGCTTTCCGGCATCATCGGTGCTGACCCTCAAAAGTTGCCCGAGTCGATTGCACCACACGCCAGGGCCGCTATCCGAGAATACGCTCAAATGTTTCTCGGCCAAAAAGTGTTCACGCGAGGAAGTGACATTCGCGAATTTCGCCTTTTTCTTCTGATCCGTGAAGCCTTCAAGAATAAGATCCCGGACGAGCAAGAAGTTTGCGGATTGTTTCAGTGTTCTACAACCCAAGCACGGTCGTTAATCCGCGCCGTAATGTCGAAATATCAATATGAATTACATGATGCGATCGAGGCAACGTTGGTTCAAACGGTTAAGAGTGTGAAGAAGGATAGCGCTGGAGATTTCGTGGCAATTATTAACAACGAGAATGTCGTTGATGCTCTTAATCGCGCCCTCGCATCGTTGGACGGATCACTACCGCAGGTTTCCAAGAAAAAGGGAACTGTATCCACGTATGAAGTCAAGCCGTCGTCATACGGTCGCCTCTGCACTCATTATAGCATTACGCCTGTTGAATCCGATAAAGAGTCGTGAGTGATCTTCTTTCAGCGGCCAGTCTTCTACTAACAATTGTCGCTGTAATTTATGCAGTCTGGTATCCTGCGATTATCGGTGCTCTCGACATCGTTCCGGAGCAACATAGCGAAGACAATGCTGGGAATTATAGGCGAGTGCGTGACACTCAAAGGAGTAAAGCAGTCCCTTTGATGGTAGTGACGGTATTGCTCACTTTTATATTTATTCCGGATGCGGTGGCGATCACTTTGTCATCAGCGGCGCGTTATCGAGAGTTGGGCGTGAGCGCGCTACGTCACTATAGCGCCGTCACCACATCGTTCGTTTTGGTGACATGCTTGCTCGGCGTCCTCGCCATTCATCTGATTCATCTAAATTGTCAGCTTCGGGCATTGTTAAAGAAGCTTAAGTAAGAAAACTTGCGCCGTAATCAGTAGACGAGCCGGATTAGTCTCGTTGGCAGCGCCTAACTCCAGTTTTCGTGTGCCAACGGCGCGGAATTCAACTCCGCCCGATGCAGTCGCCAAAGAGGAAGGTGTCGGTCTAACAGCGAAATGAATCTGTCGTTGTGTTGGCGTTCAAGAAGATGCGCCATCTCGTGGACCACAGTGTATTCGAGACATTTTATTGGCTTCTTTGCGAGTTCCAGATTGATCCATATGCGACGGGCTTCAGCATTGCAGCTGCCCCACTTAGTCTTCATTCTCTTGATCCCCCAGTCGGTAATCTGAACGTTCAAGACTGACTGCCACTTCTCGAGTAGTGGGGGGATTATTTTCGTAAGCTGTTGCCGGTACCACTGTCGGAGGATCTGCTCTCGTTGCGGCGCGTCCGCAGTAGGAGGAACATGTATTTCCATTGTGGATCGGTTGCGAAGTACGACTCTGGCACGCGTGTTTCGTGGGATAAGCCGCAGGCGGTAACGCCGTCCAAGAAAATAATGGCTTTCGCCGGAAACCATCTCGCGTCGAGATTGGCGTGGCTGAAGCTGAAATCTTTTCCGCTGTCGCTTGATCCACCCGAGCTTTCCCACGACCGCCATTCGAACGGCGCTGTCACTGATGGCTAACGGTGCGGCCACCCGCACGCGGCCGCCAGGAGGGTAAACGCCAAGGTGCAAATTCTTGATGGCCTTTCGCACGACATGCACCTTGAGGCCGCTGACAGTAAGTTCGTGCTCCTCAATATTCATTTTGGTTCTTCACCAGTTCCAAGACCTGCTCCGCTTCATCTTCTCGTTTCTTAAGGGCTCTTTTGATGGCGTATTTGACCTTCTTCAGTTTGAACGGGTTGCCACGCCAGTCGTCTTGTGATGTCTCACGCACCGCGTTATCAACCGCCAACGCCAATTCTTCATTTTTACCCAGGTTGTCGTAGAGGGCTCTCTTGGCCGGTGTGTTTAGGGCTCCAGGGTAAGAGCCACCCGTTGCGGGATTCTTCGCTTTCTTTGTAAGCTCGACGATTTTGTTAAGGTATTCCTCATAATTGCCGGCTTTCTGCCGTCGCTGCTTTATCAAGGCATTAAGCAGTTCGGACATTTTTTCGTAATACTTCGGGTTGATTGGCGATTCGTCGATGATGAGCTTGCGAACATTGTTTTCGATAGCCTCGGCCACGGCCTCTTTGTTCCTTCGTATGCTTTTCGGTAGCGCCTTCACCGCGTCAGTGCCGCGGTCGACTATTAATTCAACAAGGGACATGTCGTCGAAAGCCGAAACCTTCTCGCTCTCCTCGGCACGAATGTAAGTATCGATTAAATGCCGCATCGCAGGCTCATACTGCTTCAAGTCGATGGCATCGCCGCTGTGAAGCTTTACCTCGTTGCGCAAATTCTCGTAAAAGGTCACTTCTCCCTTCGCCGATGTCGCTTCCTTCTCGGTGTATCCTGCGTCGGCCATCTCACTGGCAATGTCAGCGTAAGCTCGCATTAAGGCTGCAGTCAGCTTGTACAAAGAGAGGCGTTGCGGTTCGTTGTCTTTCAGCTGCTCCGCGTTGCCATGTTCGCTGGAAGAAAAGTATCGAAAATAAGCGAGTTGATCCTTTGGAGCTTCGACTGGTTCACAAAGAGCGCGCACTGCTTCCAGAGCTTCTTCCAGCCGCTGACGCGCCCTGCCTAATCGGTCCTCCAGTAATCCGGCAACGTCCTCTTTATCAAAACCATCCAAAGCTCCAGACGTGTAGTCGTGCACAGCTCCCTCGAGACTTTTGAACAAGTCCTTATAATCAATGATGTAGCCATACTCCTTATCGTCGCCATCAAGCCGATTTACGCGACAGATGGCTTGAAACAGGCCATGATCGTGCATCTGCTTATCTATATAGAGATAAGTGGCCGGCGGAGCGTCAAAGCCAGTGAGGAGTTTGTCTACCACTATGAGGAGTTTAAGTTGCCCGGGCTCCTCAACGAATTATCTCTTTGCTGCCTTCTCGAACTCTTCGACACGATTTACCGCTTTGTCGGCGTCTTCGTCGAACCAGTCCGCCAGCATCTGGCGGTAGGTATTATACTTTTCGATGTTATCCGTTTCGCCCTCGCCACTTTCTTCTCCTTTTAGGTCCGTGTGAGAAGGCTGATAAGACGTGACGATGGCACATTTCCCTTTCAACGGAGACTCATCGAACAAATCGTAGAATTTACAGGCTTCGTACACGCTCCCGGCGACCAACAACGCGTTCCCGTGTCCGCTTTGTAGACGATCACGCGTCGTCATGTCCATTAGGATGTCGGCGACGATCTGGTCAAGACGTGACTGGCTGGACAAAACCTTCTGCATCGTGCCCCAGCGCTTCTTAAGCTGGGCTTTGGCGAGATCGGTCAGGCCCTTCGTCTTAGCTTCGAACCATTGGTCGATCTTCGACTGCGAAGTAATTCGCTGATCGATGTCCCGCGCCTCGTAGCGCAGGTCGAGGACAACCTTATCCTTCACCGCCTCATCAAACTTGTAGGTGTGAATGTATCCGCCGAAGAGTTCGATGCTGCGTTTCTTGTCCGCTTTGAGCAGCGGCGTACCCGTAAAACCAATGAACATCGCGTCTGGCAGGATCTCCTTCATCGCTTCGTGAAGCTTCCCGGATTGCGTTCGGTGACATTCGTCTACGAAGACGAACAAGTTGCCCTTCGCCGCGAAGCCTCGCGGTAGGGCTTTCTTCACTTCCTCGATGTAGCCGGCGATATCTCCGACCTCTTCGCCATCCTCTTTGCCACCGAACTTGTGTATCAATGAACAAATGAGCCACGGCGTGGTGTCGTTCAGCTTCGCAATTAAATCGTCGCTGCTTTTCGTGCGGTAAACGTCTTCGTTCACGCCCTTAAAGACTTTCTCGATTTGCTCGTCGAGTTCCTTGCGATCGGTGATGAGCAGCACGCGAGCATCCGTGACATGCTCGCGAATCCATTTGGTCAGCCACACCATCGTCAGCGTTTTACCCGAACCTTGCGTGTGCCAGATGATGCCGCCCTCGCGACGCTTTACATAACCTTGCGCGGCGCCGACGCCGAAATACTGGTTGTGCCGGCATAGCTTTTTCGTTCCGGCGTCGAAAACGATGAAGTCGTGAATGAGTTCGAGGAACCGGGCCTTGCCGCACATCTGGATCAAGGCGCGATCCAAAGGGTTCTCAACATCGCTATTTTCCTTCCACGTCAGGTAATACTTCTCCGGCGTCTGGATCGTGCCGTAACGCAGACCCTCGGTGTCATTACCTGCCATGATCCACTGCACGGTGGAGAAGAAATGCTCGATGAAAACCTTCTTCTGGTTATCGAGGTTTTGGCGGATGCCCTCGGCCATCGATACCGTGGAACGCTTCAACTCCAGGACACCGAGCGCAATGCCATTGATGTAAAGCACTATGTCAGGGCGCTTGGGGTGGGCCTTGTCGCTAGCGGCCGCGACGGTCACCTCCTCGGCAATGGCGAAATGGTTATTCTCTGGTTTTTCCCAATCGATGAGCCAGACGTCCACCGTGTTTTCGCCCGCGCCGGGCTTCACTTTTACGGCGTAACGCAGCATGTCATACACAGTGCGATTTCGGTCGTAAAGGCTCTTGCTCGTGTCGCCCGCCGCCTTTTCCAAGAGGTAGAGAGCCCGCTTAACTAGCTCTTCGTCATAACCCTGCTTCTGCCGCAGAAACTTCTGCAGATACTCTTGTTCGATGTTCCCGTTGTCTTCGCGATCCGTCCAATCGCCGAGGTAGTCGTATCCGAGCTGCTCGCGGAACAACTTGACCACGCGCTGCTGAGTCCTCTTCTCGATCTGCCCGATCGTGCTCACGCCAATCGTATCCTCCCGGTTAGCAATTCCTGCATCATGCCTTGCTTCAGGGCGCGAGTCTTGTCGCGGCGCTGCTCCAATGCAACAAGCTCCAGGTCCGTCTCGGATAGCACCTCGGCGATGGCGGTTTGTTCGTCGAACCCTGGCGCTAGAAACTCAAACGTTTTGAAGGTGGGTAGCCGTAGGGAGTCAACAGTAGCTTTTACGGAGTTGCGCGTGGCCTGTTTATGAAAGCTGTACGTCATGCGGTAGAACATGAACTTGCCGCATGTGTCATCGCTAAAGGCGCTGATTTTATAGACACGTTGGTGGCAGTCGAACTTCCCGTTGATGTAGTGAAAGATGCTGCCAATCCCGCCCTCTTCAGGAACAAGAATGGCTTCGCAATCATAGGAGTAGCTGTTGATTCGCTCGACGGTCTGCGAGCGCACAAACAAAGGGTAAGCGCCATCTTGAACCTTATCGTCGTTGTTTTTCTTACCCGTTTTGATGTGCGCCACATCCCCCAGTCGCTTCACCACCCACTCGCCGTGGAAGCCCGGGAGGCGCGTTTGCCCGGTGAGGAGCTGCTGCATAGCGGCCTGTTTGAGGTCGCGCCTCTTCGTAATGAACTGATTCAGCGCGCTGATTAGCGCATCCACATCGCTCAATGCCGCCGCTATGGCGCTTCGTTCACGATCGGTTGGCGGAAGCGGTATTACGAATGAGTTGAGGCTCTTGTTCGTAATTTGGTTGATCGTTGCACCAAGGTGCTCATTGACCTGTTTTTTAAAAATTCCTGATTGGAAGAGGTAGTTAACGAACCGACCGTCTGAGCATCTAAAGACAGCCATAAACGCGCCGAACGTCATCCCGCGGTTGCGCTCATCAAGCAGGGCAGACTTGCCAATCAAGTCGCGACTACCGTTTCGCACGCAGACTAGAATATCCTCTGGACGGACCATGAGTCGTGCTGGGATTTCTTTGTCGACAAACACGTTGTCATCAAATCGAAGCATGCCTTCTTGAATATTCGATGATCTAAGCACGAGCGTTCCGTGTTTCCGAACGTCTTCTGGCTTGTAGGTTAGTCCAATGAGCGACTCGCCGACTTGTCCGAGCGGCTTAACATCCCAGTCCTCTGGAATGACTCCCACCTGGGTCTGCTTGTGGCCGGGCTTCACTTCCATACCGCCCCCATCTTCTTGAGGTGTTCATCCACGCGGGCGGCGAGCGTAGCGACTTCGCCCCTAAGCTGCGGCAGCGGGGTGGCGTAGCGTTCGGCCAGTTGGCGGATGCGCTCGGCGAGCGTTTGCGAGACGCGATCCAGTTCGCCCTGCAGGGCGGCGGCGAGCGAGGCGAGCCATTTATCCTGCACCACGAGCGTCTTGATTTCGTCCTCGGTGAGTTCGGGATACTTCGCTGCGATCTCGGCATCGAGCGCCTTCTGCGCATCCTTGATTCGCTTGCCGACAGCAGCTTCTTTTTCGATGAGTGTCTGATAGTCCTCTAGCATCTTGCGCTCGTCGGCCACATCCTCGCCCCCCCTAAGCTCGGCGAGCTGGGCCTTGACGCTAACCTTGGTCAGCTTGCCCTTGTCGGTCTTGGCATCGGCGAGCAGGCCGCCCTCGCCGCCGTGTTCCTCGTCGAGTTCCTCCATCTGGCGGGTGATCTCGTCGCGGTCGGCTTCTAGCTTCTCGATCGCCGCCTGTTCCTTGGCAAAGTAGCGCGTGACTATGAGCAGCTGCGGGATGAGGTCGGTATTAGGCTTGCCGTCGAGTACGGCCTTCCAACCTTCCTGCACGAGTAAATAGATATCGTCCTGCATCATCTCCGCCCAGTAATCCATGAGGCGCTGGTAAACGTCATAGGGATCGATCAACTGCGCAGCACGAAAGGTTTCCAGCAGGTCCTCAGACAACGACTCGATGAATGCCTTGGGATGGTCACGCAGCGCGATGCCTTTCAAGCGCGGGATGTTGGCAGTCTTCCATTTCTCAAAAAGGGCTGTGATGGCGGCGTTGAAAGCAGTGAATTGCGCGTGCCCGAAGATGGTGGTCTTGATGTCAGCCATGGTAACTTTTAAACGGCTGTAGCCGGTGCGACCCGCTGATTCGAAGAGAAGCGAGCGCACAGCAGGAAACACCTGCCAGTAGCGGTCTAACGCATCAAGGTCGCTGTCCGGAATCCCGCCGCGCAGATGGCCGTCGATATCCTGCAAATCCTCTGGCTCGGCGCTGTCAATGTAGCGCGGAAGGTTGAGGTTAAAGGCGTTCTTCGGGTCACTGATTTCGGCTAGCGGCACCATCCGGGAGTAACGCCGAAATTCGAGCTGACGCGTAAACGTGTCCACGATAAGGTGAATGTCTTGGGCGCGCAGGCGGTTCTTGTTACCCTCTTTGATGAAGCCCTTTGAAGCATTGATCATGAATATGCCTTTGCGGGCCTGGGCATTCTCCTTGTCGAGCACGAGAATGCAGGCGGGAATACCAGTACCGTAAAAGAGATTCGGTGGCAGACCGATAATGCCTTTAACGTAGCCGCGCCGAAGGATCTCGCGGCGGATATTCGCCTCAGCGCCACCGCGAAAGAGAACTCCATGTGGAAGATTGACCGCCGCTTTCCCGGTACTCTTTAGTGCAGCGAGTATGTGGAGAACGAATGCGAGATCGCCGTTTTTCTTCGGCGGTACGCCAAATTCAAAGCGTCCGAATTCGTCTGCTCCAGGATTGAAACCGTTGCTCCAGGCTTTAAAGGAGAACGGTGGATTCGCAACGATGAAATCGAAGGTCTTGAGTGCACCGTCATCCGACTTGAAGTGTGGGCTGGCGAGAACATTGTCCTGCCAGATTTCTGCCGTTGTCACGTCATGCAGGATCATGTTCATGACAGCTAACGCCTTGGTGGCATTGTCCATCTCCTGACCGTAAAGGGCCAAGTCGTAACCAGTGCGGCTCTTTGCTTCGTCGTGCGCTTTAAGCAAAAGGGATCCCGAGCCGCAAGTCGGATCGTGAATCGTCTGACTGTTTCTTCGCGCTGCCGACACCGACAACTTTTGCCATTACACGCGACACTTCCGCCGGTGTGTAAAACTGTCCTTTGCTCTTGCCCGATTCGGTCGCGAAGTGACGCATGAGGTACTCATACGCATCGCCTAAAAGATCATCGCCCTCCGCGCGGTTGCTGCTGAAGTCGAGATTAGGACTGTCAAAAATCGCAACAAGATTGGAGAGGCGATCCACCATCTCTTTGCCCTTGCCGAGTTTATCCGCGTCATTGAAATCAGCCACGTCGATGACGCCCTTCAAGTCATTCGTTTCGGCCAGCTTCGAGATGATTTTGTTCATCTTGTCGCCGATCTCCTTGTCTCCTTGCAGCGCGAGCATGTCCGCGAAGCGAGCACCTTCAGGGACATCGAGCAGATAGCCTGTTTGGCTCGCTGCCTTGTCGGACACGTATTTTATGAATAGAAGAACAAGGACGTAATCCTTATACTGGGAGGCATCCATCCCGCCGCGAAGTTGGTCGCAGCTAGCCCACAACGAGGAATAGAGTTCAGATTTCTTGATCGCCATTCGGGGGAGAAACTAAGCGAGGGGAATTTAAAGACAAAAGCTGAAACGCTGAAAGCTGAAAAGCTGATCCGCCTGCGTCGAGGCTTCCATCTTCGTTGAAACTACGGCGCGACAAGGGGGGTGGGGAAAGGAAAAAACGGGCCGAGCGAAGAGCGAGGAGCGAGGAGATGGGAGTTGGGAGTTGGGAGATCGCAGATGGGAGCAAGCGAGCGAGGGAAATTGGGAAGGAGAAAGCTTGAAGCAAAAGCTGAAAAGCTGAAGTCTGAAATGCGGAAAGCGGAAAGCGGAAAGCGGATTGGTGCTCTTCGGAAACGCGGCGAATGACAGGTTATTTTATGAAGCGATTTTTCATCCTCTTCCTGACGATTTCGGCAGGTGTGAGCTCGGTTTGCGCTAATCTGGGTGATGGCAGTGACAGAATTGACGATTCATATGGCAAACTGGTCGAGCGTCACCTGCGCGACGACGGAACCGTCACCATGCTTTATCACAAGGATCGGTATCTTTACTTGGTGGTCTTCGATAACCTTGTGAGTGTTTTGGAAAAGTATTCTCGCGTCGATGGCGCCGACCTGTCGGAAAAAGAGATCGCAAAATTCCTAAAGGCCAATGCCGGCCGAACGGCGACGTGGATCCGCGACGAGACCGGCACGTCGAAAGAACGCCGATTTAAGCGCAGCGATCACAAAGCCGAAGCAACGTGCGGCAAAGTGAATGACCGATTGACGCTGACGGTGCGGGTGGTTGGACGGGACACCGAACGGGAACCGCTGAAACGTTGAAAGCTGAAGGCTGTGAGCAGTGACATGTGACCAGTGACGGGTGACGGGCTAGCTACGCAAAAAACCTGAAATGCTGGAAAGCGGAAACGCTGAACGGCTGAAGTCAGTGCCCTGAGGGCGCAAGCAGAGTGCCCCGGCAAATTCTTGAGCCGCAGTGGCAGGGCGCTTCCTGTTCGATCTCTTTGGTGCGCGGGACGTTGTCGTCGACTTCGAGGCGGTAATCGTAAAAGAGTTCTTCGCCCGGTTTAATACTTCTCAAGGCGTGAATGAAGATCCGCCCCCGCTTTTCCCGCACTTCACAGTTCGGTTCGCAGGAGTGATTGATCCACTGCGCTTCATTCCCGCCAACTGCGGGATCGATCACTGTTTTCCCATCGTCGAGCCCAAAATAGTACATCCGCGGATCGTCCAATTCTCCCGGAACGCTCGACCATAAAATTCGTCGGCCGCTGTATTCAATGATGCGTGTTGCTTTTCGGAACGGTTTCGTCGCAAAAACGCCGCGGCCGTGGACGGGAGATTTCCTTACCACGGCGCCAAGCACGCGCCGTCGGCGGTTCTGACTTCTTGTCGATCGTGGCACAAGTAACAAGTAAGAAGTAAGAATTACAAAGGAAGAAGCAAGAACGCGACGAAAGCTGAAACCGCGTAAAAGGCGGGAGCCTCACGCGGCCAAGAAGTGATGAGTGACGGGTGACGAGGCAAGCAGAAGTCAGAGGACAGAGGTCGGAATCTGTTTTGCGACCAAGGCGCTGATGCGTTATTCTTTTCGCCATGAGTGCCACGGAGATTATCGAGCAATTTAAAGCCCTTCCCGCCAGTGAACGGGCCCAAGTGGCCAAGTTCGTCGTGGAAAACGATGACTCCTGGATTCCAGAGTCCTTTAAACAAGGTATGGCCGATGCCGAGGCAGGACGTTTTGCGGACATGGAAACCGTCTTGGGGGGAGTCAAGCCGCCGTCTCGTACGGCGGAATGAAATACCGTTTCAAGCCGACCCAGCGGTTTTGGGAAAGTTTCTACGCGCTCTCACCAAGCCAGAAGGATTTCACGCTCCGGGCGTAGTGCGCCTTGTTCGGTGAATGCGTAAGGTCGATTGCGCCGACCGCCTCGGCCTTTTGATCTTCCAGATTGGAATACCAAACTTTCCGTCTCTCTGGCGCTGAGTTGGAACGGATGCGCCTCCGGCGCGGTTATTGGTTATTCGTTATTGGTTAATTGTTAATTGAAGGCGGGAGCAAGGAGCTGTGAGCGGGGAGCTTGGAGCGTTGGCGAAGAGGATGGCCGCCTACGTTTTAACTACGGCGTGCCAGGGAGGACAGCCGCCTTGACGCGTGCGTTCCCACTTACTGCGGCCTCTCGGCTTTGCCCATCTATGTCGCTCGCGTCCCCGCGGCTCCATTGTATCTCGGCTGCTCCCGCAGCGCTCGACCGCTACCCTCGCGGCTTCACCGGCCATGTCGCTCATCCCATTCGCTCCATTCACCTGATTACGGCGTGCCCAATTTTTTCAAGCGAGCGCACCAGTAGATCAATCCGCCGATCAGAATGAATCCGAGCGCT
>Ga0193751_1001524_pt1 | contig 14730 bp, 17 predicted proteins | sample L1c2metaG_FD_143050 | JGI IMG/M metagenome (GOLD analysis project Ga0193751, IMG submission 143050) | Soil microbial communities from a riparian zone of the East river system, Colorado, United States - L1c2 | ecosystem: Environmental > Terrestrial > Soil > Riparian zone | place: USA: East River... | reverse complement strand
TGAGGTGACGCACGAGGAGCTTCGGCGGCTGTTCGATGCCTACGGAGAGGTGGTGCAGGTTCATATCATCGTGGATCGCGACACCGGGCTGCCGCGCGGGTTTGCATTCGTGGAGATGACAAACGACGCGGAGGCCGAGAAAGCAATCCGAGCTCTGAATGGCAGCATATTAAGAGATCGTACGCTGGACGTGAATTACGCTCGCCCTAGACCGGAACGCCCAGCAGCTTAGGTGAGCGCGGACCGCGACGCCGTGGGCGTCGTGGGCGTGTGGGCGAATGTTTCCGGCCCTGCGCCGGGATCCAGGATCTTATGGGCCAAATGTGGACGATCACTATCTTCCTCCATGGATCGGTGGCGAGGTTTGTGTCGCACCGTAATCCAGGTCGAAGCCAAGCTGGAGCTTGGCCGCATCCGACATAAGGCCGGGATGCCATTGCGGATCGAACACGACTTCAACATGAACTTCCTTGACACCGGGCAACCGCGAGAGCCTACTCTCCACGTCGGCCTTGAGCACGTTGCCCATACCGCAACCGGGAGCAGTCATGGACATTTTGATATGAATCCTGTTCCCGCCTTGCTCCAGGGGTGCAATCACGCACGAGTAAACCAGACCCAGATCAACGATATTGACCGGAATCTCCGGGTCGTACACGGTCTTCAACTGATCCCAGACCATCTGCTCGCTGAAATTCCCTTCGTGGACCGTAGGTGCTTGTGCCGTCGCCGCGTTGGAGAGCCCCAGGGCATCCGTATCCTTAGCCTCGACACGGTACATGTAGCCGTGATCGGTAGCCACCGTGTAGCTGCCGGCCAAGGACTGCATGATCCTCACGACGGCACCGGCCGGGAGAGTGCCGCGAGTCCCGCTGGGGATCTCGATGACCTGACAAGCCCGACTCAGCGTGATCGGTTCGCTCGTACCCATATTTCCTCTTCTACGCGTCGCGTGCTACTCCGTCGACACGGTTTCCTCTTTCCTGTGCATTGCAGCGTGCAATGCGTGCCAGGCAAGGGTTGCGCACTTGACCCGCACAGGAAACTCCGAGACGCCGGAGAAAGCGGCTAGCTTACCCAGTTCAGCCCGGCCCCCGTTCGCCGGCTGGCCAGTCACCAGCTTGCGGAACTGGTCGAAAACTCTTTCCGCTTCTGCCCTGGTCTTGCCTTTCACGCTTTGCGTCATCATGGACGCAGAGGCCTTGGAGATCGCACACCCTGAGCCCTGGAAGCTGATGTCTTGAATCGAGTCGCCCTCCAAGTCCAGGTAGACGGTGAAATGGTCGCCGCAGAGTGGGTTATACCCTTCCGCCTTGTGGTTCGCCGTCGCCAGCTCTCGATAGTTGCGAGGCGCTTTGCTGTGCTCCAGGATGACCTCCTGGTAGAGTTCGCGCAGATCAGGCATCAGGCGAATACCTCCCGCACCTTTTGGATGCCATCGACCAGAGCATCCACTTCTTCTCTGGCGTTGTAGAGAGCGAGCGAAGCGCGCGCGGTGGCCGCGATGCCGAAGCGCTGCATCACCGGCTGGGCGCAGTGATGCCCTGTCCGGATAGCAATTCCCTCCTGGTCGAGGATGGTCCCGATATCGTGCGGGTGGATGCTGTCCAGCAGGAACGAGAGCACGCCCGCCTTTTCTTTTGCAGTGCCGATCAGACGAATGCCGGGGATTGCTGAAACGGTGTCAGTGGCATAGGCAAGCAACTCGTGCTCATGCGCAGCGATGTTGTCCATCCCGAGGCCGTTCACATACTCGATGGCTGCGCCCAGGCCGATGGCACCCGCCACATGGGGCGTGCCAGCTTCAAATTTATAGGGCAGCTTGTTGTAGATCGTCTTCTCGAAGGTTACGGAACTGATCATGTCGCCGCCGCCCTGATACGGAGGCATGGCGTCGAGCAGAGCGGATTTGCCATACAGAACGCCGATCCCAGTCGGACCATAGATCTTGTGACCGGAGAAAACGTAGAAGTCGCAATCCAGGGCCTGGACGTCCACTTTGAGATGAGGCACGGCCTGGGCTCCATCGACCAGCACCGGAACGTTCCGGCGATGTGCCATTTCGATAATCCGTTGGACAGGATTGATCGTGCCAAGCGCGTTGGAGATGTGGGTTACGGCGGCGATTTTGGTTCGCGGTCCCAACAACTTCTCAAAGTCCTCGAGCAGCAGCTCGCCACTGTCGCTGATTGGCGCAACCCGCAGCCTAGCGCCCTTCTCGTCGCACAGGATCTGCCAGGGCACGATGTTGGAGTGATGCTCCATGGCGGTGATGAGCACTTCGTCGCCGGCGTGAACGTTAGTGCGGCCGTGGGTCTGCGCCACGAGGTTGATACCTTCCGTGGCGCCACGAACAAAGATGATCTCGCTCGCATCGGCGGCGTTGAGGAAGCCTTGCACCGTCCTCCGCGCTGCCTCGTACTCTTCCGTCGCATGTTCGGAAAGAAAATGCACGCCGCGATGGATGTTGGCGTTGTCCCGCTCGTAGTACTGACGAATCGCATCAATGACCACCTGCGGCTTTTGGGACGTGGCTGCATTGTCCAGGTAAACCAGCGCCCTGCCGCGCACTCTGAGCCGGAGGATAGGAAAGTCACGGCGGACCTTCTGCACATCGAACTCCGCACCGGCGTCGCGTAAGCCCGCTAGACGGGACTCTCTGGGCAATCTCTTGGCGGCGGTGGTCATCCGATTTCCCCCCAGCTTCTTCCAGTGTCCTCGCGGCGGTTCCCTGTCGACGCACCAGGCGCAGAGTTGGCCATCGGGAACAGACAGCGGTTGATCAGCCCTTCCACGTGCTTCCGGACGGGTCCCTGCTTCATGCGGTCGAGGCACTCGCTGGCAAAGGCGAAGAGCAAGAGCTTGCGCGCGGACACTTCGTCGATGCCGCGAGAGCGTAGATAGAACAGGGCGTCTCCCTCAATCTGGCCGATGGTGGCCCCATGGGTGCACTTCACGTCGTCGGCATAGATCTCCAGTTGCGGCTTGGTGTCGATTTGCGCGTCATCGGAAAGCAGCAGGTTGCGGTTGGTCTGCTTGGCGTCGGTTTTCTGCGCATCTTTGTGCACGATAATCCGGCCGTGAAAGACGCCGTGTGCGTGGCCATCGAGGATCCCGTTGTAGAACTGCCGACTGCCGCAGCGCGGGCTGGCATGTTCCACCAGCATGTAGTTGTCCAGGTGCTGGTGGCCGTTGCCGATGAAGAGACCATTAATTAGACACTCGCCCCCTTCGCCTGCCAGCACCGCGTGCACGTTGTTGCGCACCAGTGCCCCGCCCAGCAGCAACGAGTGCGACACGACGTTGGTGCTTCTCCCCTGCTGGATACGCAGCGTTGAGATGTTGAAAGCCTGCTTGTGCTCGCGCTCGATCATGTAGTGCGAAATCACAGTGTGGTCGACGGCGACCAGTTCCGTGACCGTGTTGCAGAACACCGCGCCGCCGTCGAGCGACACATAGTCCTCGACGAACGTGGCCTGGCTGTCCTGCTCCGCCACAATGAGGTTGCGCGGATGGCTCATTGAAGGGGCATCGTTCGCGGTCGAGACGAACAACAGGTAGATGGGCTCCTCGACGAGCGTGCCTCTGTGGATGTGTACATACGCTCCGTCTTCCCCGAAAGCCGTGTTCAGTGCACAGAAGGCATCGCGGCGGACATCAAGGTAGCGGCCGAGGTGCGGTTCAATCGCTCCGGGATTGCTGGAAATCTCCCCAGCAAGACTGCTGACCTTCACCCCATCGGGCAGCTTGCCCAGCAACGATAGCTCGCGCGCAAAGCGCCCGTTCACAAATACAAGTTGACAGCTAACGCCCGGAACCCGGTACGGCTCCAGGTCCTGTTGGGACAGCCGGGCGCGGCGGTTCCGCGTGAGCCGGAAGGGAGTTTGCGCGATGGCGGAGACGTTTGTGAACCGCCAGTCTTCGTCGTGAGTGGTTGGGAACCCGACTTCGCAAAAGAGGGCAAACGCATCCCGGCGCAGCTTCCGCAACCATGGCAGGTCATGGCCGGCGGCAAGCTTCTCGAACTCGCTGAAGCTTTCCAGGAAACTTTCCAACTGCTGAGTTGCCGTGATCACGTTGTTCTGCCCTCGTTCTCATTAGGCGGGAGTAGCATGCCGCGCCTCGGTTTCCATCGCGCCATAACCCTTCTCTTCCAGTTCCAGCGCCAATTCGGGGCCGCCTGAACGCACGATGCGTCCATCCACCAGCACGTGCACGAAGTCAGGAACGATGTAGTTCAACAGGCGCTGGTAGTGAGTCACTACGACGATGGCGCGCTCCGGGTTACGCATAGCGTCGACACCCTGGGCCACGATCCTCAGCGCGTCAATGTCCAGGCCGGAATCGGTCTCGTCCAGGATGGCCAGCTTCGGCTCCAGCACCGCCATCTGCAGGATCTCGTTGCGCTTTTTCTCGCCGCCGGAGAAGCCTTCGTTCACAGAGCGATTCATGAGCTTCTCGTCCATGTCGAGCAGCTTCAGTTTCTCCCGGAACAGGGGCAGGAAATCGATGGCATCGATCTCATCCAGACCGCGGTACTTGTGGATGGCATTGAACGCCGATCGGAGAAAATAGGCGTTGCTGATGCCGGGAATCTCCACCGGATACTGGAAGGCCATGAATATCCCTTCACAGGCGGCCTCCTCCGGTTTCATAGCCAGGAGGTCCTTGCCGTTGTAAGACACTTCGCCCGTGGTGACCGCGTAGGTCTCACGGCGGGCCAGCGCCTGCGCCAACGTGCTCTTGCCCGAGCCGTTCGGTCCCATGATGGAGTGCACTTCACCGGCATTCACTCTCAGGTTAATGCCCTTGAGGATTTCGTGGTTATCCACTTTGACGTGCAGATTCTTGATTTCCAGCAAGCTCATTCCCTTTCCTCTCATTAGCTGCGACATTGCTACTTCCTTGCAGGAGCTCTGCCTTACCCGACGCTGCCTTCCAGACTGACGCCCAGCAGCTTCTGCGCCTCCACCGCAAACTCCATAGGCAACTCACGGAACACACGCTTGCAGAAGCCGTTCACGATCATCGAAACGGCGTCTTCCGCATTGAGCCCCCGCTGCCGCAGGTAGAAGAGCTGATCTTCGCCGATCTTCGAGGTGGAAGCCTCATGTTCCATGCGGGCCGTAGAGTTCCTCACCTCGATGTAAGGGAAGGTGTGGGCACCGCACTTATCGCCGATCAGAAGCGAGTCGCACTGCGTGTAGTTGCGTGCTCCCGTGGCACCCTTCATGATTTTCACCTGGCCTCGATAGGTGTTCTGGCCGTGGCCGGCAGAGATGCCCTTGGCGACGATGGTGCTGCGCGTGTTCTTGCCGATGTGGATCATTTTGGTCCCGGTGTCGGCCTGCTGGTAGTTGTTGGTGAGGGCAACCGAGTAGAACTCGCCCACTGAGTTCTCCCCCTGCAGGATGCAGCTCGGATACTTCCAGGTAATGGCTGAGCCGGTCTCCACTTGTGTCCAGGAGATCTTCGAGTTCACGCCCAGGCACTTGCCCCGCTTGGTCACGAAGTTGTAGATCCCGCCTTTGCCTTCTTTGTCGCCCGGGTACCAGTTCTGCACCGTCGAGTACTTGATCTGCGCGTTGTCGAGCGCGATCAACTCGACCACAGCGGCGTGCAATTGGTTTTCGTCGCGGATGGGCGCAGTGCAGCCTTCGAGGTAACTGACGTAGGAGCCCTCGTCGGCGACGATCAACGTGCGTTCGAACTGGCCGGTGTTCGCCGCGTTAATACGAAAGTAGGTGGAAAGTTCCATCGGGCAGCGAACGCCTTTCGGCACATAAACGAAAGACCCGTCCGTGAACACGGCCGCGTTCAGGGTGGCGAAGAAGTTGTCGGTATAAGGCACCACTGAGCCAAGGTACTTCCGCACCAGGTCCGGATGCTTCTGCACCGCTTCCGAGAAGGAGCAAAAGACAATTCCCAGCTCGGCCAGCTTCTCTTTGAAGGTCGTAGCCACGGAGACGCTGTCGAACACTGCATCCACCGCCACACCCGCGAGGTGCTTCTGCTCCTCGATCGGAATGCCCAGTTTCTCGTAGGTGCGCAGGATCTCTGGATCCAGTTCCTCCAGGCTCGTGCCCACTTCGGTTCCGCTTGCGCCTTCTCCGGCGACGCCCAGTGGTGATAAGCCCTGAGCCTCCACTGGAGCATGAACTCCGGTTCATTCTTCTTGGCCGAGATCAGGCGGATAATGTCCTCGTTGAGTCCCTTTGGGACTCTCTCTTCCTCGACAGAAGTGACGAAACCCCACTTGTATTCCCGCTCCGCCAAGTCTCGGATCGCGTTAAGGTTCGTGGTCATTGCATTCTCCCGGATACAAAACCAATAGTGGGCACCAGGTTTCCGCGCGCATTCCTGATGGTGGTCAGGTGTAAGGGTTGACTCAGATCAGAAAGCATCACCTTCTCCAGTGCCCCGCGCACCACCTGGCTAATGATCCGCTGATTGTTTTTGATGGGGCAACACGGCTCCAGGTCGCACAGCCCGGAGATATCAGTGCTGCATTCGGTGAGCGCGATCGGACCCTCGAGTACAGCAATGATTTCAGCCAGTGAGATCTCTCGCGGCTTCCTGGCCAGACTGTACCCACCCTTGATGCCACGGTGCGAAACCAGTAACCCACCCTGCAGAAGTTCCTTCAGCAGCTTACTCACCGTCGGCAGGGGCAGCCGTGACTCGACGGCCAAGTCGCGCGCAGTGTGCAGCAATCGATCGTCGTTCCGCGCAATGTGAGTCATCAGGACCAACCCGTAGTCCGTCAATTTGCCTAGTCGGATCATCAGTCAATGCCTCTGTCTCAGAGGTTTCCGAACCGCCGTATATGAGCAGTTTTTAAAATAGTACTAGTCTGGTACAATTTAATTGTACTGCGCCGATGGCACGGCTGACAAGGTCCGGCAAACCGTCCCCAAGCGGGTGGCTTCTGGCCCAATTGCACGTCGCCTTAGGCTGGGCGGTCCCGGCGGTGTGCCGGTCTCAATCGGTCAGATCAGCGGGTTTCGCTATGTTGCTGACTCGGAGAGCATTGTTACGGTCTCATCGCTGCGAAGCACTTGGCAGAGCACGTTGGCGAGGGTTCGTTCAGCGCCCATGATTTGGCGGAATGCTATGGACTGCCCCACGAAGCATTGGCCAAGGTCCTCCAGAGACTTTCCACAGCTGGGGTGTTGATGTCCCACCACGGGATTAAGGGCGGATACGCACTCGCCCGCGACCCGCGGTACATTTCCGTATTCGACGTGATTGAGGCAAGCGAGGGACCGCGGCGAAGCGGTATTCACGGCGAACGCCGGCGGCATCTGGAGGCCGTTCCCGGTGACCGTGCCCTGTGCAAGGTGAGCCACATCGTCGAAGATATGCTGCGCGAGCTTACGATTGAAGACTGCTACAATCTATGTTCGTAGGCTCGAGGAGATACATATGTCGACCACAACGACTGCTCCGACGACCCCGACAAAAGAGGCACCCATTAGCCTGACTCCAAATGCCATTGCCAAGGTAAAGGGAATCATGGCGCAACAGAATCCCGCGCCGGCTGGCCTGCGCGTGGGGGTGGTGGGAGGCGGGTGCTCGGGCTTCTCCTACTCCCTGCAGTTCGACACCAGCGCGGGCATGATGGACAAAGTGTTCGATATGGACGGCCTTCAAGTGTTCGTGGACGCCACCTCGATCATGTACCTGAACGGCTGCCGCGTGGATTACGTCGAGACGCTGGAGGGTGCCGGTTTCAAGTTCGAGAACCCGAACGTGAAGAGCACCTGCGGCTGCGGGTCGTCGTTCAACGTCTAATCAGATTAGCGCGAAAACTACGGAAGCCTCGTCGCAGGACGAGGCTTTTTCTTTTGCGCTTTTTTCATTGGCGGCTGGATCTTCGACGGAAGGGGAGACGCGATTCTCAGGCACATAAACGCGGGCACCATCATGATGAAGGCGGGCACCATCATTCCTCAATCCTTGCGAGTAGAAACGGAACTATATTCACATGGCTGGGAAATCATCAAGAATTCCGACGCCGATGCGGTTGATCGAGACATCCGACGAGCTGACTGGAACTTCTTTTTTCTGGCTGCCAGCATTCAGGCGACCGCCTTGGGTTGTTGGGGAGAGAGAACCATACGGAGAGCAATCGAGCGAGTGCTGGCGAAAGCGGAACCGTCGAAACTTAATTGCTTGGAAATAACGGAAGTCTCCGCTAAACAATTCCTGGGCTTTCCCTACGTGCACGTCTCGGCGCACTCACGGCATATCCAGAAGAGTCCATTTCTACAAGAGCTTGCCGAGCGGGCCGAGCCGTAGTGGATGCCGACTGGGCTACTGCCCGAACCCTTCGTGTATCGCCCTGCAGGTGCGAAAAAGGATGCCCAGCCCGGCTCCAGGTGACGCGTGGTCTGAGCTTAACCCCGGTGGTGAGTCGCCGCATGTTTATATCGCTGTAGTGGCGCAGCGGGTGGTGCCTGGAGGTGAACGTGAATGTCCAAAAGATTTCCGCAGTCACACTTCTGGTGGCCAGTATGCCTGCCTCTGTGCGGTTCTATAGGGATCTGCTCGGCATGGAGGTCATCTACGGGGACGAAAATGGCTATTTTTCCTCTCTCCGCACGAAAGACGGAAAGGACCCGATCCTCAATCTGGAACACGGCAACCCCACGACCCAATGGGGGCGGCTGATCTTCCACGTTTCCGACGTTGATGGGTTCTGGGCGTACTTCAAGGAAAAGGGACTTCATCCGGAGAGTCCACGAGATGCCTCATGGGGCGAACGGTATTTCCATATGTCCGATCCAGACGGTCATGAGCTGTCGTTTGCGCGTCCGATTTAGCAGTCTTCCGATGGCTGCATGAACTCATCTGGGGTGAGGAGAAGCTTCCGAAGGTACTCGGTCAACATTCGTTGGCGCATGTCTTGTCCGGGATGGCCTCCCGTAACGAAACAAGTCGCGGGTTGCGGCTCGGGCTAAAGAACAATATTCCAGAACCTGCCTTCCGCTTCTGCGCACCATAGCCGTGCTCGCGGAGAACGCGGACAAAACGTCTCCACGGGATCTGAGTCGGTAGTCCAGACATCACTTAGAATTAGAGCACACGCTTCCTTCAGAGCAAACAAGGCAGCGTATCGAATTGAACGGACAGCCAAAAGCTGTGGGCAAGTGGGTCAGGCCACAGACGGGAGGAGGTCCGATGGCGTACTACAAGGTTCGAATTGAAGTCTGGTGTGATTGGGATCCGGTGGCGAACGAGCTTGAGGAGATTCTCGAGAACATTCGTACCGGTGACGCTATTTGTACTAAGCGCCAAGTGGTCGACGTCGTAGATCGTCCCCAAGATATCGAGGATGAAGACGCGATGAGCTTCTTTGGGGGAGACGAGGGCGACGCCGACTCGAGCCAGGGGTAGGTCAAATGTGGCGGAGCCCGTATCACATCGAGCCTCTGCGGGAAGATAGAAACTACATTCGACCGCGCGTCCTGGAGCCGCGCGGTTCGCCTAGCGAAGGAGGGCCTTGGTTGCGAGCGTCGGAGGTGTGTCAATTCTTTTGTGTAAGCGACCAGGTATTGTTTTTGGGATGGGTACAGGGGAAGGGCAAGGTGAAATTGGAAGGTCTGGGTAGAGTCTCCGAGGAGGGCTCCTCCAAAACCCCCACGACCTCTTGCGACCGAGCACCAATGGGCGGCCATCTTCCGCCTCGCTGCCCTGTTCACCGGTGACAACATGATTCCTCTATCCGAGTTCCCCGCCATCGATGCCACTCTGAACGCTACCAGCGCGCTCCTATTGACTCTTGGCTATTTCTTTATTCGTCGTGAGAAAATCCAGGCTCATAAGGTTTGCAGTATTCAGGACCTGTGTGCGGGTTTTGAGATCCCCAACTGTGCGCGTCGAGGGATACGGACCTCGCATGAAATGTGGGCCTCGGAAATTACATGTTCCAGGTGGAGGTCTGGCCCACGAAAGCCCTGAGTTTCTGCTTCCATGGCGGGCGTTACCGCAACATCTGATGCGCTCGGCTAGCGGGCTCTCGATGGTAACCGAGTTCCAGGTGCGGGTCAGACGGCGGATTGGAGCACACCGGCCAGCACTTCGCTCGTGGTGAGCAGGCGACCGCCATGCCGCCGGACATACTGGATGGTGGCGTGACCAAGATGCGTGTCGATGTGACGGATGGCGTCCTCGACCAGATGAACGCGGTAGTCGCGCAGGATCAGACCGCGGGCCGTGCGATCGACACAGATTTCCGTGACCACACCGTAAAGAATGATCTCGCGCTCGCCCAGCAGGTTCAGAACAGAATCTGTGTTGGGATTCGTGAACACGTCAACGGTCTGCTTCTCGAGGATGATCTCCGGATAGCAGCCGAGATCCCCGGGCAAATCGATCTTGCGGTTTGGAATGATGAAGGGGTGCGGGAAAAGCGTACCCTCGACCTTTTTCTGGCCGGGCGTGCCGGCGAGGCAGTGGGGTGGAAATTCGCGGAATTCGGGATCGGTCTCGAGGTGGGCATCGGTCGAGGCGACGATCGGGATGGCGTGGTGGGCAGCGAAGGCGGTGAGGCGCTGGAGGTTCGAGATAATGGTTTCGGCGCCGGGCATAGTGGGTTTTGCGGCCGGGTGCATGAAGTCGAATTGCGTGTCGACGTCCCAGAAGAGGAGGCTCGACGGCATAGGTCGTGACCTCGGGGGAGCGCCCCTACCTCAATTAGATTCCTTTGGTACGGTGGTTACAAGCGATCGACCCGGCCAAGCTGAGCTCGTCCGGAGAGCCGAGGTCAGTCGTCCTACGAGGCCCTCATGCGCCCTTCTTCCCGGCGGGTTGGGTGAGACCGTGGCGGAGGTCTTCGAGCAGAGCTTCCAGCTCGCGGCTGAAGTGAACGGGATAGGGTTCGGGGTTTTGTAGGCGACGGCAGGACTCGGGCAGGCGGGAAAGTTCGCGAGGGGCGCGGTCTCGGATCTGACCAAGACTTGGTAAGGGCACGAGGCGCTTGCCTTCGCGCATGACGGGGCTGAGCAGCAATTCGGCCTCAGGATAGCGTTCGGATTCGCGGGCGATGATGTCCTCGCGAGAGCTGCCGTCGGAGTTGGTCAAGCGAAAGACTTGTTTACGGCCAGGATAGGTGATTTTCTCTTCACTGAATTTGGCGCGGTACGAGGGAGCATCGCCGGATGCAACATCCACGAGCTTGTACACTCCGCCGAGTGCAGGGGCGTCCTTGGATGTGGCAAGCGCGGTGCCAACGCCAAAAGCATCGATCTGGGCTCCGCAGGCAAGCAGATCGGCGATGACGAATTCGTCGAGATCGCCGCTGGCGAAGATGCGGGTCTCTGCGAGTCCCGCCTGGTCAAGGCGGCGGCGCACCTGGCGCGACAAGTCCACGAGGTCGCCACTGTCCAGGCGGACGCTCTTGGGGCGCAAGCCGGCGTGGATGATTTTTTCGATGGCAGCAAGAGTGTCGTAGGTGTCCACCAGTAGGACGGAATGATCGGGAAAGAACTGCTGGAAGCGGCGGAAAGCTTCTTCCTCATCGCTGTAGGCCATCACAAAGGAGTGCGCCAGGGTGCCGAGGGTGGGAATGCCGAACCGGGCTCCCGCACTCACGTTCGATGTGCCTGTGCAGCCGCCGATGTACGCGGCGCGCGCCGCCAGCACACCGGCCTCGGGCCCGTGGGCGCGGCGACTGCCAAACTCGACAACGCCGCGTCCCCCGGCCGCGGCGACCACGCGTGCGGCCTTGGAGGCAATCATGGTTTGGAAGGTCAGTGTGGACAGCAGGAAGGTCTCGACAATTTGTGCTTCGATGATGGGTCCGGTGACGCGCAGCAGAGGTTCCTCACTGAAGATGGGCGTGCCTTCGGGAACGGCCCAGACTTCACCCGTGAAGCGGAAGGTTTTCAGGTAGTCGAAGAAAGCGTCGCTGACGTGAGCGAACGCAGAGTGCCGACGAAGGAAGCTGATGTCCTCGGGCTGGAAACGCACGTCTTCCAGGAAGTCGAGGGCCTGCTCGAGCCCGGCGGCAAGGAGATAGCCGCGTTGCGGAGGCAGCGAGCGCACAAAGAGTTCGAAGCTGGCGTTGGCGCGGAAGCCGTTCTCAAAATAGGCCGCCGCCATGGTGAGCTCGTAAAGGTCCGTGAGCAGGGCAGAATGGCGAAGGGCTTCGGACACGAGGAGGGCCTCTGGGAGATTATAGAGGACTGTGGAGGCGGCAATAATGTGGGCATACGACCTTGCCTTCTTCATACTCGGCGGGAGTCAGGGCCTTCGAGAACGGTCTCTAATACAAGCGTGGCAGAGAAGCCGTGGTGGCGCATACAGACCTGCCTGGTATTTGATCGACGCTTCGGATCTGGGGAGAAAAAAGAGGACGTGTATAGATGGCAGTAGAGAGTGCGACTAGAGCGGAGAAAACCGGGACCCGGGGCTCGCTGGTCTCTCAACTTCGTCCTCTTGCCCAATTGCCGAGAACAGCCCACAATCAAGCAGTACCAATAGGGGAACCGTCGTGAAAAACCTCTTTGTTGGAAACCTGGGTTCTGAGGTGACGCACGAGGAGCTTCGGGGGGTGTTCGAAGCCTACGGACAGGTGGTGCAGGTTCATATCATCGTGGATCGCGACACCGGGCTGCCGCGCGGGTTTGCATTCGTGGAGATGACAAACGACGCGGAGGCCGAGAAAGCAATCCGAGCTCTGAATGGCAGCATATTAAGATCAGAACGCCCAGCAGCTTAGGTGAGCGCGAACCGCGACGCCGCGGGCTTCGTGGGGGTGTGGGCGAATGTTTCTGGCCCTGCGCCGGAATCCAGGGTCTTCTCGGCCAATTGTGGACGGTCACTTTCTTTCTCCATAGATCGGTGGCGAGGTGTGTGTTGTTCCGTAGTCCAGGTCGAAGCCAAGCTGGAGCTTCGCCGCATCCGACATGAGGCCGGGATGCCACGGCGGATCGAACACGACCTCAACATGAACTTCCTTGACACCGGGCAACCGCGAGAGCTTGCTCTCCACGTCGGCCTTGAGCACGTTGCCCATACCGCAACCGGGAGCCGTCATGGACATCTTGATATGAACCCTGTTCCCGCCTTGCTCCAGGGGCGCAATGTCGCACGAGTAAACTAGACCCAGATCCACGATATTGACCGGAATCTCCGGGTCGTACACGGTCTTCAACTGATCCCAGACCATCTGATTGCTGAAGGCCCCTTCTTGAACTGCAGGTGCTTGTGCCCTCGCCGCGTTGGAAAGCCCCAGGGCATCTGTATCCTCGGCATCAACACGGTACATGTAGCCACGATCTGTAGCTACCGTGTAGCCGCTGCCCAGGGACTGCGTGATCCTTACGATGGCACCGGCCGGGAGACTGCCGCGAATCCCGCTGGGGATCTCGATGACCTCACAAGCCCGACTCAGCGTGACCGATCCACTCGCACTCATATTTCCTCTTCTACGCGTCGCGTGTTACTCCGTCGACACGGTTTCCTCTTTCCTGTGCATTGCAGCGTGCAATGCGTGCCAGGCAAGGGTTGCGCACTTGACCCGCACAGGAAACTCCGAGACGCCGGAGAAAGCGGCTAGCTTACCCAGTTCAGTCCGACCCCCGTTCGCCGGCTGGCCAGTCACCAGCTTGTGGAACCGGTCGAAGAGGGTTTCCGCTTCCGCCCTTGTCCTACCTTTCACGCTTTGCGTCATCATGGACGCAGAGGCCGTGGAGATCGCACATCCTGAGCCCTGAAAGCTGATGTCTTGAATCGAGTCGCCCTCCAAGTCCAGGTAGACGGTGAAATGGTCACCGCAGAGTGGGTTATACCCTTCCGCCTTGTGGTTCGCCGTCGCCAGCTCTCGATAGTTGCGAGGCGCCTTGCTGTGCTCCAGGATGACCTCCTGGTAGAGTTCCCGCAGATCAGCCATCAGGCGAACACCTCCCGCACCTTCTGGATGCCCTCGACCAGAGCATCGACTTCTTCTCTGGCGTTGTAGAGAGCGAACGAAGCGCGCGCCGCGGCCGCGATGCCGAAGCGCTGCATCACGGGCTGAGCGCAGTGATGCCCTGTCCGGATAGCAATTCCCTCCAGGTCGAGGATGGTCCCAATGTCGTGCGGGTGGATGCTGTCCAGCAGGAACGAGAGCACACCAGCCTTTTCTTTTGCGGTACCGATAAGACGGATACCGGGAATTGCTGAAACGGCGTCAGTGGCATAGGCCAGCAACTCGTGCTCATAGGCGGCTATGTTGTCCAGCCCGAGGCCGTTCACATACTCGATTGCTGCGCCCAACCCGATGGCGCCCGCCACATGAGGTGTTCCCGCCTCAAACTTGTAAGGCAGCTTGTTGTAGATCGTCTTCTCGAAGGTCACGGAACTGATCATGTCGCCACCGCCCTGGTACGGAGGCATGGCATCCAGCAGAGCGGATTTGCCATACAGAACGCCGATGCCGGTGGGACCGTACACCTTGTGACCCGAGAAAACGTAGAAGTCGCAATCCAGAGCCTGCACGTCCACTTTGAGATGAGGCACGGCCTGGGCGCCATCGACCAGCACCGGGATGTTTCCGCGATGTGCCATTTCGATGATCCGCTGAATAGGATTGATCGTGCCGAGCGCATTTGAGACGTGGGCTACGGCGACGAGTTTGGTTCGCGGTCCCAGCAGGTTCTCAAAGTCCTCGAGCAGCAGCTCACCGCTGTCGCTGATTGGCGCAACCCGCAGCCTTGCCCCCTTCTCTTCGCACAGGATCTGCCA
>Ga0193751_1001523_pt1 | contig 14734 bp, 11 predicted proteins | sample L1c2metaG_FD_143050 | JGI IMG/M metagenome (GOLD analysis project Ga0193751, IMG submission 143050) | Soil microbial communities from a riparian zone of the East river system, Colorado, United States - L1c2 | ecosystem: Environmental > Terrestrial > Soil > Riparian zone | place: USA: East River... | reverse complement strand
CGAGCACGATTCTCGACGGTACGACGGACACGGTGACGAACGTCGACCCGGCCGGCAACTACGACTACGGCTCGGGCACCGTCGACATCCTGATCTACCAGCATCTGCTCGACCTCAACGCAGGAAGCACGATTCCGGCGCCGTCGCTGGCCACGGGATGCAAGGCGAACGCGTCGGTCACGGTGTGGACCTGCACGCTCAGGAAGGGCGTCAAGTTCTCGAACGGCGACCCGTTCACTTCGACTGACGTCAAGTGGTCGTTCGACCGCGTCAACAAGATCCACGATCCTTCCGGGATCTGGGGTCTGATCTCGAACCTGAAGAGCGTCACGACGAGCGGCCCGTACAGCGTGTCGTTCCATCTCAGCACGGCGCAGTCGACGTGGCCGTACATCCTCGCGACGGGCGCAGGCGAGATCGTCGACCACAAGGTGTATCCGGCGACCAAGCTCGTGCCGAACACCGACGTGAAGGATCTCGTCGGGACAGGCCCGTACACGCTCAGCAAGTTCACGCCGGGCCAGCAGGCCGTCTTCGCCCCGAACCCGAACTACGCGGGCGAGAACGGCAAGCTTGCGAACGGCGGGCTCATCATCACGTACTACTCGAAGTCGTCGACCATGAAGCTCGATCTCCAGAAGGGGACGATCGACATGGCCTTCCGCGACTTCACCCCGACTGAGTACACGGCGCTCGGCAAGACGAGCGGCGTCACCCTGTACAAGGGCAAGGGCGTCGGCATCCGCTACCTCGTGCTGAACGTGAAGCGCGCGCCGACGAACAAGCTCGCCGTGCGCAAGGCGATCGCCTACCTCTTCCCGAGGCAGGACATCGCGTCGCGCGTGTACCACGGCCAGGTTGTACCGCTGTACTCGATGCCGCCTGCCGGCCTGCCCGGTCACACCAACGCGTTCGGTGAGCTGTATGGCATGGCGCCGAACACGGCAAAGGCGAAGGCGGTCCTCGCGGCCGGCCACATCAAGACGCCGGTGCCGCTCACGGTGTGGTGGACCCCGTCGCACTACGGCGACGCGTCTGCGGACGAGTACACCGAGATCCAGCGTTCGCTCAACGCGAGCGGGCTGTTCAAGGTGACGTTGAAGTCCGCCGAGTGGGCGACGTACTCGAAGACGCTCGGCACGCAGTACGGCGCGTTCCAGCTCGGCTGGTTCCCGGATTACCCGGACGCCGAGGACTACATCACGCCGTTCTACGGGACGAAGTCCAACTTCACGTCGAACGGGTACTCGAACGCGAAGATGGACGCGATCATCAAGAACGAAGAAGGAGCGAAGACACTCGCTCAGCGCCTCACGTACATCAAGCAGGCGCAGACGATCGCCGCGCAGGATGCGCCGATCATCCCGTACTGGCAGAACTCGATGCTCGTGGTTGCGCGGTCGAACGTGCAGAACATCAAGAAGACGATCGACCTCGACTACCTCATGCGGTTCTGGCTGCTGTCGAAGTCCTAGCGGCCTGCGAAGAGAGGGCGCCTTCGGGCGCCCTCTCTTTTTCTAGGATTGCTCAATGAATCAGGGGTCGTCGCTCAAGCGTTACGCCATCACACGCCTCGCCCTGGTCGTGCCGATGGTGTTCATCCTGCTGACGCTCGTCTTCCTGCTCATGCGGGTGGCGCCGGGCAACCCGGTGTCGGCGTCGCTCGGCGGGCATGCGCCGCCCGCGGTCATCAAGGCGATCAGCCACCAGCTCGGCTACGACAAGCCCGTCTACGTGCAGTACGGGCACTACCTCGGCCAGATCATCCGGGGGAACTTCGGCACGACCATCTCCGACCGCCGCTCGGTGGGGAGCATCATCCTCGTGAACGGCGCGGCGACGCTCGAGCTGACGTTCTTCGCGATGATCGTCGCGGTCTTCGTCGGCATGCTCATCGGCCTCCTCTCGGGCCGGTATCGCGACTCGCCACTCGACACCGGCGGGCGCCTGTTCGGGATCATCGTCTACGCGACGCCGGTGTTCTTCCTCGGGCTGCTCGCCCAGCTCATCTTCGGCGTCTGGCTCGGCTGGCTGCCGATCTCGGACCAGGCGAGCCCGATCACGCAGGCCTTGCTCCAGACCCACACGAACATCTTCTTCCTCGACGCGATCATCGACGGCAACTGGAGTGCGCTATGGGACATCACGCAGCACCTGATCCTGCCCGCGACGACGCTCGGCATCGTGTACGGCGGCGTCTTCATCCGCCTCATCCGCGTGAACGTGATCCGCACGATGAAGGAGGACTACATCGAGGCCGCCCGCGCGCGCGGGATCAAGGAGCGCTCGGTCGTCTACCACCACGCGTTCCGCAACGCGCTCGTGCCGGTCATCACCGTCGTCGGCCTTCAGCTCGCGCTGCTCCTTGGCGGCGCGATCCTCACGGAGACGACGTTCAACTGGCCAGGCCTCGGCCATGAGCTGTACATCTACCTGCAGAACCGCGACTACGCGGCCGTCCAGGGCATCGTCGTCGTCTTCGCGCTCGTCGTCGTCGCCGCCAGCATCGTGATCGACTTCGCGAACGCGTTCATCGACCCGCGGGTGCGGTACTGATGGCGGCGCCCGCCGCGGACCGGCTGCAGCGCCGCACGGTCGGGATCCGGCGCGCGCTCGCGCCGATCGCCGAGGCGCGCGGCATGGCGCGCACGATGCTGTGGACGGGCGTCGGCATCACGCTCGTGTTCGTCCTGCTCGCGATCTTCGCGCCGATCCTCTCCCCGTACGGGTTCGATCAGTACACGTCGGGCGGTCACCGCTTCGCGCAGCTTGCGCACCCGTCGCACGCGCACATCTTCGGGACGACGGTGCAGTCGACCGACGTCCTGTCCCGCATCGTCTGGGGCGCGCAGACCGAGCTGGAAGTCGTCGGGCTCGCGCTCGCCTTCGGCCTCGTCGTCGGCGTGCCCCTCGGCCTGATCGCCGGGTACTTCGGAGGCCCGTTCGACCGTGGCTCGGTGCTGTTCATGGACGCGATGTTCGCGTTCCCGCCGCTGCTGCTCGCGATCGTCATCGCGTTTCTCCTCGGCGGCAGCGTCAACTCGGGCGTGCTGGTGGCGGCGATCGCTATCACGATCACGTACATCCCGCAGTACTTCCGAGTGGTGCGCAATCACGTGATCAGCGTGCGCGAGGAACCGTACGTCGAAGCTGCGCGTGCGCTCGGTGCGAAGCCGTTGACGATCCTGCGGCGCTACGTCTTCTTCAACGTCGTGCAGAACGTGCCGGTGATCGCGACGCTGAACGCCGCCGACGCGGTGCTGACGCTGACCGCGCTCGGCTTCCTGGGCTACGGCGTCCAGCCGACGCAGGGCGCCGAGTGGGGCTACGACGTCTCGCGCGCCGTGTCGGACGCGGCCTCGGGCATCTGGTGGACTGGCCTCTTCCCGGGGCTCGCCATCGTGCTCCTCGTCACCGGTCTCACGCTGCTCGGCGAGGGACTGAACGAGACGATCAACCCGGTGCTGCGACGGCGCTCGATCCGGCAGGTCGACTTCGCGGCGCCGAGCATGGACGCCGGCGCGGAGCTGCTCGAGGCGTGACGGCCGTCCTCGAGGTTCGCGACCTGCGCCTCTGGTACGGCACGGCGCGCGGCTCCGTGCGTGCGGTCGACCGGGTGTCGCTCGAGATCGACGCCGGGTCGGTCCTCGGCCTCGTCGGCGAGTCCGGCTGCGGCAAGTCGACGCTCGGGCGCGGCATCCTCGGCCTGCTGCCGGAGGGCGCTCGCGCCGACGGCGAGGTGCTCTACAAGGGCCGTAACCTCGTGACGATGTCGCCGCGCGAGCTGCGCCGGCTGCGCGGGCCTGACCTGGGGCTGATCTTCCAGGAGCCGATGACGCGGCTGAACCCGCTGCTGCGGATCGAGGATCACTTCCGCGAGACGATCGAGCAGCACGACTCGAAGCTCACCCCCAAGGATGTCCGCCGCCGCTCGCTCGACACGCTCGGCCGCATGGGTATCCCGCCGACGCGGTTCCGCCAGTACCCGCACGAATTCTCCGGCGGCATGCGCCAGCGCATCATGATCGCGCTCGCGCTCGTCCTCCGCCCGTCGCTGCTCGTCGCGGACGAGCCGACGACGTCGCTCGACGTGATCGTCGAGGCGCAGATCCTGCGCATCCTCGCCGACCTGAAGCAGAACTTCGACACGGCGCTCCTGCTGATCACGCACAACCTCGGAATCGTCGCCGAGGCCTGCGATCGAGTGGCGGTGATGTACGCCGGGCAGATCGCCGAGGAGGGCCCGGCCCGCGACGTCTTCGCCGACCCGAAGCATCCGTACACGCGGGAGCTCCTGCGCTCGACGATCTCGCTGGACACGAAGGTGCTGCACTCGATCCCGGGCGCGCCGCCGAACCTCATCTCGCCGCCGTCCGGTTGCCACTTCCATCCGCGCTGCCCGGACGTGATGCGGGTGTGCCCGGCGCACGACCCGATCGAGACGCAGCCCGACCCTGACCGGCGCGTGCTCTGCTGGCTGCACGGGCCGGAGCGGGAGATCCCCGAGGGCGGGACGGCGCCGCTCGAGCGCGAGCAGATCGCCGTCGCGGAGGAGGCATGAGCGCGCACGACGACGTCCTCGTCTCGGTCCGCGGGCTGAAGACGTACTACTCGATCCGCGGGAGCTTCCTCGACCGGCTCGTCGGCAAGACGGGCGCGGCGGTGCGGGCGGTCGACGACGTCTCGCTCGAGCTGCGCAAGGGCGAGGTGCTCGGCCTCGTGGGCGAGTCGGGCAGCGGCAAGACGACGCTCGGGCGGACGCTCCTCGGCCTCGTCCCGGCCACGGAGGGGACGGTCGAGTTCGAGGGGCAGGACATCACGCACGCGAGCGAGCACGACCGGCGTCTGCTGCGGCGGCGGATGCAAATCGTCTTCCAGGACCCGCATGCGTCGCTCAACCCGGCGATGACGGTCGCGCAGGCGGTGGGCCATCCGCTCGAGATTCACGGGCTCGCGCGCGGCCGGGAGGAGGTTCGCGCCCGCGTCGCCGACGTGCTGGAGCGGGTCGGGCTCGCGCCGGCGGAGCAGTTCATGGACAAGTTCCCGTCCGATCTCTCCGGCGGCCAGAAGCAGCGGGCCGTGATCGCCCGCGCGATCATCCTCAACCCGGTGCTGCTCGTGGCGGACGAGCCCGTGTCGATGCTCGACATGAGCGTCCGGGCGAAGATCCTCGAGCTGATGCTCGCGCTGAAGCACGACTTCGACCTCACGTACCTGTACATCACGCACGATCTGGCGACGGCGAAGTTCTTCTGCGACCGGATCGCGATCATGTACCTCGGGCGGATCGTGGAGATCGGGCCGTCGGAGGCGATCTACGCGGATCCGAAGCATCCGTACACGCAGGCGCTGCTGCGGGCGATCCCGGAGCCGGATCCGCGGCGGACGATTCCGCGCGACCTGCCGCGCGGCGAGGTGCCGGACGCCTCGCGGCCGCCGCTCGGGTGCTCGTTCCATCCGCGCTGCCCGAAGGCATTCGAGGTGTGCGGCTGGGAGTCGCGCGACCTGAAGGAGCTGCTGGAGCGCCGCTGGGCCGGCCTCGACGAGGAGGGGTTCGAGGCCGAGCAGGCGGCGGTGGGGCCGATGGAGGAGCTCGACGTGGCGAAGACGCACGTGCGGCTGGCGGCGCACGGCGGCGCCCACGGCTCGGATCTGCGGGGCCTGCTGGACCGCGCACGGGCGGCCGACCCGGCCGAGCCGTTCTGGACCGGGGTGCAGGACATGCGGGATGCGAACGGCTCCCTGGAGATCGACTGGCACGACCCGATCGAGCCGCGGCTGCTGCCGTCCGGCACCGTCGAGGTCGAGTGCCACCTGTACGACGAGACGGCGCTTGCGGAAGCCGCTCAACGGCGGCAATCCCGCATCCCTCAATAGGGCCAGTACCTCTAAAGGGGGGCTGTGCCCCCGCCGATACTCGCATCGTGGACGCCGCTGAACGCCAGCAAATCCTCGACCGGTACCTGGACCACTCGCGCCGCTTCGAGGAGGTGGCCGCACGCCGGCGTTCTGTGAGCCCGGCGACGGCTGCGGTGATCCCTTTCCAGAGCGTTCCGCGCACCGAGCTCGAGCAGGAGCCGACGGCGCGTGAGATCGAGGTGCTCCAGCTCATCTCCGACGGCCTTGTGAACCGGGAGATCGGGCAGCGGCTCTACCTCTCCGAGGAGACGGTCAAGTCGCACGTGCGGCACCTGCTGGCGAAGCTTCAGGCGCGCTCGCGCGCCCACGCAGTTGCGGTCGGTTTCCGCCGCAGCCTCATCGGTTAATCCGTTTCGCCCCGATGGAGGTTGTCGACAGCTCCGGCGGAGCTGTAGACAAAATCGTCTCTCAAAAGGAAACGCGCCCCGGCACCGAAGTGCCGGAGCGCGCGTAACAGTGCGGTTTCAGACCGGTCCAGCGGCTACCGATATCCCTCTCGTGGGGGATGCCGGTCGCCTGTGGACAACCGACGATGCGTCGGTCTTGATCTACCAGGTTTTTGCTTCGCCAGCCAGAGCGGCGCGGGCGATGGCAGCGGCAATGCGCTTATGCACGGGAACTCCTACGTCTAGGGACTAACGGCAACGCCAAGTTTATACCCCTAATGAGTGAGACTTCAAGAGAATTCGGCGCTTCTTTTCGGCCAACCTGGCCGTCGCTGACGCGCGACCGTCTTCTGGAGCTCTGGGTTCTTACCCTCGCCCTGAGCGCGGCCGGACTGTGCGCTGGCCTTGTTCTTGCGGGTTACCGCATCCATCAGCCCGCGGCGGTCGCAGTTCTGGCCGTTCTGGCGTTCGCTGCTGAGTACGGGACGATCCAGCTCAGCCCCTCCGTAGAGCTGACGGTGGCTTCGCTCGTCTGGGTGTTTGCTGCGGTTGTACTAGGGCCGCTCTCCGGGGCCGTCGTCGCTGCGGCGGGGCTGCTTCGGGATCTTCGTAGGCGGGACACTGCGCAGCCAGTCCTCCGCTGGGCCAGCTGGACCTCAAAAGGCATCCTGGCGACGGTCTGTGCCGGTCTCACCGCGGCTGTCGTCCTGGGTCGCTCGGGCCACGGTTTTCTCGGTGTCTCTCTGGCTGTGGCCGCTGCTTTCGTGGTCGAAACGTTCGTGGGTGACGCACTCGCCCTCGTGGCGCCGGCCATTCGCCGATCAAGCTCTATGCGCGCGACGTTCCGAGAGATCGTGCCGCGCGATCTCGTGAGCGTGCCGCTTCACGTGCCGACAGTGTCGGTGCTCGCCTACGTGTACCTGACGATCTCGCCTTGGAGCGTCGCGCTGTTCGCGATCCCCGCCCTTGCCGCGCAGAGGCTCCTGCTTCTCTATCGCCAGCAGCGGGATACGTCGGACGCGCTCGGACTTGCCAACGAACGCCTTGCGTCCGCCAACCTGTCATTTGCGACTGCCCTTGTGGCCACGCTGGACGCTCGAGACCGTTACACCGCCGGACACTCGACTGCCGTGGCCGTCTACGCCCGGGACATAGCGAAGAGAATGGGCCTGAGCGAGGATGAGCAGGCGCTCGCTCACGTCTGCGGGCTTGTCCATGACGTTGGAAAGATCGGTCTGCCTGCTGGACTGCTCGAGAAGCCTGGCGCGCTCTCTCTCGACGAGCGCCGCGAGATGGAGCGGCACTCGGTTATCGGCGAGGAGATCCTGCGGAACGTAGACGATTACGGTGAAATCGCAGAGGTTGTGCGGAGCCACCACGAGCGCGTCGACGGGACTGGGTATCCCGATCGCCTTGCCGGCGATGACATACCGCTCCTCGCGCGCATCATCGGTGTCGCCGATGCGTACAACGCCATGACGTCCGACCGGCCTTATCGCGACGCGATGCCGAGTCGTGTCGCTCGCCTCCGTCTGGCGCAGGCCGTAGAGAGTCAGTTCGACACGAGCGTTGTCGCGGCGTTTGAAGCGATACTCGCCATGGCACCTGAGTCATACCGGCTCGGTCTTTCTGAAGTCTTCGGTCTTCATACCGCGGCAAACACGTCCGCGGAGCGCGAACGCATTGTCGGACTCAACGGCCTTACGGCCGCACAGGCTCTCGGTTAGTCACTGTCGTCGAAGTTCGCCATGCGGGCGGCTTCCGCCCGAGAGCGAACGCCGAGCTTCTCAAAGATATGCCGAACGTGAACCTTGGCGGTCGACGCACTAATGAACAACGTCTTTGCGATCTCGTGATTCGCGCGACCCTGAATGAGCAGCTCATAGACCTCAAGCTCGCGGGCCGAGAGCCGTTGTCTCGGTCGAACCTCTCGGGGGATAGTTAAACCGACAGCCCTCGCGATATCAAAGTCGCGCGACCTGGACAGCAAGCGTGTCATTGGCAGGTGCACATCTGTCCTGACGGCCTGGCGCGCAAGCTCCGGGTAGGCTCGATATCCGGTAACGAGAGCGTCGGCGTTGCCACCGTTAACAAGGCGTCTGAGAGTCTCCAAAACCTCGGCTCCCGCATCTCCAAAGCGCGTCTCAATGATTGTCCGAGCCACCTGTCGCAGAGCGCGGGATTCGACGAACTCGAAAGCTCTTTCGTCGCCTCCCAAGACTTCGAGGGCTTTCTCGATATCGCCGAGCGCGGCCGACAAAATGGCCCGATAGCCGCGGACTTCTCCGCGGAATGCCGGACGTTCGCCCTCAAGCGCTTGGGAGTCCAGCAACGTCGTCGCACGTTCTACGTCCCCAGCGGCAATCGCCAGCCTGACGCGCTGGAGGACAAGGTTGGTGAGAACAAAGTGCGAAGCCGCCGGTGCACGCCGCTGCAGTTCGTCTATGGCGCGCTGAGCTTGGCGAAGCTGGCGCATGCCAACGTATGCCTGTTCGTACTCCGCGGAAAGGAGGTATCCGTAGGCGAGGCAGTGCAAGAAGTTAGTGCGGACGAATGGGTCGGAGGTCTTCGATATGAGTTCCTTGGCAAGCTCCAGTTGGATGACGGCATCGCGCACGCGTCCCGACTCGCACAGGACGATTGCCTCGGCTATCCGGAGTCTCGATCCATGGTCGGCGCGTGCTTCCTCGAATGCGTGCAGGCGCTCAAGGATTGACTCGGCGTCGGAGTCGTCCTCCTCGATCGCGTTCGTGAACGAGATCCACAGCGCCTCGATCCGGATCGAATCTGAAGTAGCCTTCTCAAGCGCGCGATCACAGAGGCTTCTAGTCTCGGACGCGGCATCCCCCAGGTGTGCCGCTCGCGCCGCTGCGAGGTATGCGCGAGCGGCGAGGTCGCCGCGAAGTAAAGTCCCAGCCCGCTCGCCAAGTGCTTGTGCCTTCCGGTTTTCTCGTTGGCGGAGCGGCGATCTCGGCTTCGGCGAGCAGAAGTATGGGCTCGCGCAGCGAGCGTTCGTCGGCCAGCTCTAGCCAGCTGCTGACTGTCAAGATCCGACCAGAGTCGAGGATCTCTGTTAGCCCGCGGTTGAGCGTCTCCAGGATGAGCTCGTCGTCGGGGAACTGCTCCAGCGCAAGAAGACAGTCGTCCCAGCGGTGTTGCCCGGCTAGGTATTCGACGGCGCTCCCAACTGTTACCTGGATCTTGGCGTCGTCGAGTTCGCGAAGCTTGGCCAACAGAAATCCGCGCAGCAGCGGATGCACAGTCTGGTTCTCGCCAGCGAGAAAGCCTCGCTCCGCCGCCTCCGCCACCAGCTCGACATGTGATTTCCCGAGCAGTGCCCGCGCACCGTCAACGCCGGCGAGTGAGAGCAGGAACATCGCCTCTCTCAACTGCGGCGACGCGCTGCGGAAGAGATCCTCGGCGAAGAAGCGGTACAGATCGTCCGGCGGAAGACCCGCCGCCACGGTCGCGCCGCCCCGCATCGCGGCGAGCCCGATGACGGCCGGCCAGCCGCGGGCCTCGACGACGATCTCGTCGCCGCCGCCGCTGAGTACCGCTCGCGCCTCGTCGTCCGTGAACGCCAGCGCGTCCATCTCGACGACCTCCGCCTCGCCGTAGACGACGCTCCGCGCCGCCAGCCAGCTTGGACGCTCTCGGCTCGTGATCAGCAACCGGAATTCCGTCAGCCCCACGAGCTCCTCGAAGAACGCCTCCGCGTCCGCCGAGCCGAGCGCATGGTGGTAGTCGTCGACGACTAGCAGCCAGTCCGCTCCAGGGGCGCCACCGCTCACCGCCTTCGCCAGGCCGCGAGCGTCGTGGCCGCGGGCAGCGAGGATCCGCACGCGCTCGAGCATGTCGTTGCGCGCCGGTTCGCCCATGGCCGCCAGCGTCTCCGCCAATCCGACCGAGAAGCCGGCGACGTCGATCATCGCCGGGCCGCCCGTGTACCAGCCGACCCGCTTCTGCTCGCGACCTGGAGCTGCCTCTGCGTCAAGGCGGGAGGCGTGCCTGTGAGGGTCGTGCTCATGGCGCGGCACGCTACGTCGGCCGCGGCGGCGCCGGTATCGGTCGATGGGAGTATTGCCGCCGGCTAGACCCGGGCGGCGCGGAACCCGCCGCGCACGAAGGTCGCCTCGTGGCCGCGCGCGTTCGCCTCGTCCAGCTCGTCCTGCGTGAGCGCCCCGAGGCGCAGGAGCAGGTCGAACTCGTCACGCAAGTGTGTCCGCATCATCTCCGGCCCGTCCGTCGCAATGGTGAACCGGACGCCGTTCTCCACGAACATGCGGAAGACCGCGCGCACCGCGTCCTCGTCCGGAAGCGCCTTCGTCAGCAGGTTGGACGTCGGACAGATCTCGAGCACGACCTCCGACTCGCGCAGCTCGCGCATCAGCTCGCTGTCGCCGGCCGCGAGGATGCCGTGGCCGATCCGGTCGGGGCGCAGTACCTCGAGCACCTCGCCGATCTCCTGCCGCCCGAAGTCGCCGCCCTCCTCGCCGACGTGGATCGTGACGCCGAGGCCCGCGCCGCGCGCCTCCTCGATCATCGGCTGCACGCTGCGGTAGTCGTACCGCGCATGCCCGGGGCGCGGGCCGGCGATGTCGACGCCGACGATCCCGCGCGACGACCAACCGATCGCCTTCTCGACGATTACCTCGTTCTGCCGCTGCGTGAACGTCCGGTCCATCATCAGGATCAGCCCGGCGCGAACCTGCGGATACTCGAGGCTCGCACGGTCGAGCCCGCGGATGGCGGCGAGGATGATGTGGTCGAGGTCGCGCTCGCCGCCGCGGTTTCGCTTCATCGGGTTGAAGCGCAGCTCGAGCGTCGTGATCCCCTGCGACCGGTACGCGCCGCCGATGGCCTGGTGCACCGACGTCTCCACGGCGATCGGGCTCGACTGGATCAGTTCCGTCCAGTGGTAGATCTGGTCGAGCGCGTCGAGGTCGGGCACGCCGCGCGGGTCGCTCACCGTCACGAGCCGGTCGAAGTCCCAGTAGTCCTTCACCGGCAGCGCGATGCCCTGCTCGTGCGCCAGCGTCCAGAGGATGTCGGACGAGACCGAGCCGCCCAAATGCGTGTGCAGCTCGGCGAGACCGTCCATCAACCGATTCTAGGCATACCCGACGACCGCCCAGCGCCGCCCGGCGAAGCGGACGCCGAGCAGGACGAGGCGCGCCGCGATGAGCACGTCGAGGCCCGCCCAGACGCCGACGATGCCCCAGTGCAGCTCGAGGGCGAGCGCGGCGATCGCGATGTACACGGCGCTCGCCGCGAGCATCGACCACATCAGGTACGCCGTGTCGCTCGCGCCGATGAGGATGCCGTCGAGCGCGAACACCGCGCCGCCGAGCGGCTGCATGAGCGCGAAGAGCGGCCACAGCTTCGCCGCCTGCGCGAGCACCGATGGATCGTTCGTGAATGCGCGCGGGATGACGTGCCCGAGCGGCAGCAGCACGAGCCCGAAGACGCCGCCGACGACGACCGACCAGGCGATCATCCGCAGCGCGGCCGCGTGAGCGCCCTCGGCGTCCCCGGCTCCGAGCATCCGGCCGACGATCACCTGCCCCGCGATCGCGACCGCGTCGAGCAGCAGCGCGAGGAAGATGAAGAGCTCGAACGCGATCTGGTGCGCGCCGAGCTCCGCGTCGCCCATGCGCGCGAGCACCGACGCCGCGACGAGGAACGACGCGTACAGCGCGGTTGTGCGCACGAAGATCTGGCGTCCGACGCGCACCATCGGCCGCATCTCCTCCAGGCTCGGACGGCGCGAGGGGGCGCGCGGCCGCAGGAGCTCGCGCGCGAACGCGACGCCCATCCCCGCCTGCGCGATCGCCGTCCCGGCTGCCGACCCGGCGATCCCCCAGTGCAGCCCGTACACGAACACGACCTCGAGAACGATGTTGATGACGTTCGCCACGACGACGATCTCGAGCGGGCGGCGTAAGTTGGACACGCCGCGCAGATAGCCCTGTCCGCCCAGCGCGATGAGCGCGGCAGGCAGTCCCACCGCCGCGATGCGGAAGTACACGAGCGCGTCGTGGCCTGACTGCCCGTGCCCGCCGAGCGCGCGCAACAGCGGCGCGGCAGCCGCCTCGCACAGCACGAGCAGGGTGAGGCCGATCGCGAGCGACACCCAGAGCGCCTGCGCTGCCAGGCGCGCGGCCCGCTCGTGTTGTCCCGCTCCGGTCGCACGCGCGACGACCGCCGTCGTCCCGTACGTGAGGAAGTTGAAGATCGTGAACGTTCCCGCGAGCACGGTGCCGGCGAGCCCGAGCGCGGCGATCTGCGGACGGCCCAGATGGCCGACGATGGCCGTGTCGGCGAGGACGTACAGCGGCTCCGCAGCGAGCGCGCCGAGGGCCGGCAGCGCCAGTCGAAGGATCTCCCGGTCGTGAGGCGAGCGGAGGCGCACCACTCGCCGACGATAATGGTCACGTGAAGGTAGGCATCGTCGTTCCGTACTCGTGGTCGTTCTGGGGTGCCGTGGTGGAGCACGCGGAGCTCCAGTCGGAGGCGCTGCGCCGCCAGGGCTGCGAGGTCAAGACGATCATGGGTAACGATCCGCCCGGCCAGTTCACCCGCGCGCTGCACCCGCGTCATGGCCGCAACGGGCCGCCGCCGCCCGACGTGATCGCGATCGGCCGCTCGGTGATCGTGCCCGCGAACGGATCGCTCCCGAACATCATCCTCAGCCCGCGTTCGCTCTTCCGCATCCGCGAGGTGCTCGAGCGCGAACGCTTCGACGTGCTCCACCTACACGAGCCCATGACGCCGATCCCCTGCATCGCCGCGCTCGCCATGTTCCGCGGCCCCATGGTCGCGACCTTCCATGCCAGCGGCGATCTGGGCTGGATGCACATCGCCAAGCCCACGTGGGGCTTCCTCGCCGACCGGCTCGACCGCCGCATCGCCGTCTCCGAGATGGCGCGCCGCTCCGCGCAGCGCTGGCTGCCGGGCGACTACGAGATCGTCCCGAACGGCGTCCTCATCCCGCCGGCCGCCGATCCCGACGGCCGCGGGAACCGCATCGTCTTCGCCGGGCGCCACGAGCAGCGCAAAGGCCTGCACGTGCTCCTGAACGCGTGGCCGGACATCCGAGCGCGCACGGGGGCGGAGCTGCACGTCATCGGCGCCGACCCGCTCCGTGTGCGGCTGCTCATGCGGCGCCTGCGCGTCCCGGACGACGGCATCGAGGTGCTCGGCTTCCTCGATCAGGATCGCTTCACGGCCGAGCTCGTGCGGGCGAAAGCGCTCGTCGCGCCCTCGCTCGGCGGCGAGAGCTTCGGGATGGTGCTGACGCGGGCGCTCGCCTGCGCGACGCCGGTCGTCGCGTCCGACATCTCCGGGTACCGTGACGTGATGACGCCGGAGACGTCGGTGGCGTTCCCGCCCGGTGACGAGCGCGCGCTCGCGGACGCGGTCGTGTCGCTCCTCGCCGACGAGCCGCGTCGCGCCGCCATGGGGCGCCGCCGACGCGAGCTCATGCAGCAGCGCTACGCGTGGGATGCGATCGCGACCCGCCTCGTCGGCATCTACGAGTCTGCTGTGGCGTGAGCCGCATCCGTCCGCCGAAGTCGCTCTGGGGTCGAATCGTCCTCGCCCTCGTCTTCATGGGCGGCGTGTTCGCGCTCTTCTGGTGGCGCGGTCCGAGCTTCCACGCCATCGGCGACGCATTCACCTCCGTCGTGTGGGAGTGGGTCGTCGTCGCCATCGCGATCAACCTGCTCTCCGTGGTCGCGCGCGCTCTCGCGTGGACGACGGTGATCCGCTCGGCGATGCCGGCGCCGCACCCGAAGCCGCTGACCGTCTTCTCCGCGTTCTCGGTCGGGCTCTTCGCGAACGCCGTGCTTCCAGGGCGCATCGGCGAGCTCGCGCGCGTGGCCGTCCTTGCGCGCAAGCTGCCGCGGCGGAAGGGGCTGTGGGCGACGCTCGTCGGCACGGTGCTCGCGCACCGCGTCTTCGACATCGTCCCAGTGCTGCTGCTGATCATCTACGTGCTCATCACCGCCAAGGTGCCGGCATGGGCGATCACGATCCTCGCCGCGGTCGTCGGCATCGGCGTCGCCTTGTTCACGTTCACGCTCGTGAGCGCGCGCACCGACCACGGCCTCCGCAACGACGGGGTGGGCGCCGTGCGGCGCGTCGTGGCGATGGCGCGGCAGGGGCTCGGCGTGATGCGCTCGCCAGTGGGGATGGCGCTCGCGATCTCGTTCCAGATCTTCGGCTGGGTCTGCCAGCTGTTCGCGGTGTGGACGGCGATGCGCGCGTTCCACATCCACGCACCGCTGCCGGCGGCCGGCGTCGTCCTGCTCGTGATGAACGTCGTCACGCTCTTCCCGTTCTGGCCCGGCAACGTCGGCGCCGTGCAGCTCGCGATCGCTGCGCCGCTGTCGGCGAGCTACGGCGTCACGTACGCGCGCGGCGTCGCC
>Ga0193751_1001522_pt1 | contig 14753 bp, 11 predicted proteins | sample L1c2metaG_FD_143050 | JGI IMG/M metagenome (GOLD analysis project Ga0193751, IMG submission 143050) | Soil microbial communities from a riparian zone of the East river system, Colorado, United States - L1c2 | ecosystem: Environmental > Terrestrial > Soil > Riparian zone | place: USA: East River... | reverse complement strand
CGGGAGAAAGGTCTACAACAGGTTGGCCGGAGTTACAGGCGTTCCAAACGACCCAATTATCCCAGCGTACCCGGCCGACCGCAAACGGAGGTATATCTACGAAAAAACCTCGGGAAAATGCAAAAAAATCGATCAACCAGTGTGACTGTTTATGGTTTGCGAGCAGCGCCTTGCGCCTGATATTGCTCTCCCAATCCGGGGAAGTGAAATCGATCGGCTCTGTGACTTCCGTATCCCAGCGGCGCCCAATCCCCAAGAATTTAGAGTGCGCCTGCCGCACCCGATTAATAGCTGAACAAAAATCCTGCAACAAAATGATGTCGCAATTGACGTAGCAAAGCACTTCATGCCGGGCAATTTGTTGTGCTTTCGTAAACATGAAATCGATTCGATTAGTGCCAAACTCATTTTTCTCGACGTGAGATTCGTGGCGGATGCCCAGCTCGCGGGCCGCGGTTGCCGCACCTTGCTCATCGCCGAAAAGAATCACTTCTACCGTGGGATGCAAAAGTGTCCAACTCTTTAAAGCGTTGCGCTGGATTACCCCAATATGCCCGACAAATGGCTTAGGAGTGGAAAAAATGGTTAACATTCGCAAGCGCCAACCCGCTGTACTGTCAATGGGCTGGTCTTTTCACGAATGATGGTAAGCGCGAGTCATTTCTTGATTATCAGGGTACCCTCAAGCGCTCCGGAAATGCAAATGATCGGGCCCTATCCCCTAAGCTGTCATCCTGAGCGCCGGGTGCGGGCTCTACTTGGAGCCCGCTTAATAAACCGAAGGATCCCTCATTCTTTTCGCCTTCTCCGTCCTTGCCATGTCGCTCCTCGCCCTTCGCCGTTCATAGTCGTTGCGTCTGGCCGTTGCCGTTGCCTTAGGCCGTTGGTGTTTGGCGGGTGGAGAATCGGTAACTTCCAGACAGCCCTGTTGCAACAAGGTGGCGCGCGCTGGAAAAACAACGCAGAACACAGGTGGATTGGTACGAAGCCCGGTAAACTTCACGAGCCCTGTTCCCATTTTTAATTCGTTACGTATACGGTTTGTTTTGGCTTCACGTTGTCATTCTGAGCGAAGCGAAGAATCCCTCATTCTTTGGTCCCGGGCATGGCCTTGAGGCTCAGCTTTGGGCTTGCCGTGGCCGTATCGTTACCTACCGCTTCCCGGAACGTATCGCACCTGCGCTCCCCCGAGCCAAAGGTGTTCGAAACGGGCCATTCGAAATGAATACCATTAGATTACGTATCGACAAAGTTAAAGATTTGTGTTATCGTCGATTGTGACACTTGAACCTCAACCGCCTCAACCGAGAGAATCTTCGGCTCGACCCATAGCTTTGGTCCGATCTCCAGAGTGGCCCCGCTATCCTCGCCGACGCCTTCCCCAAAGCCGTCACGTCATAAAGGTGTCGCGAGAACCCGCGCGATCAGTGCTCAAAGCGCGCGATTTATCTCCCGTATATTCAACGAATTACAAACGCCTCATTTCTCAATTGCTTTGTATTGATACACTTACAAACGCCCGGGGGGTATTAGCGAATCGACTCGTAACGGTGGTCGCTTCTTTGAGTTTCAAATGCACTCCGGTAAGCCTGTTCGAGTTGCTCTCCGATCTTGTCCCAGGAGTATTCCCGTTCCACGAGCGCGCGTCCCGCGGCGCCTATCTTCCGTCGAAGCCCTTGGTTCTCGAAGAGCTGCACGATGCCGTCGGCGAAATCCCGCGGCGTATCCGCAACCAATATATTTTCCCCGTGCGTTACGCGCAAGCCCTCGCAGCCGATTGTCGTAGTCAACATCGGCTTGCCCATGGCCAGGGCGTCCAGGATCTTGAGTCGGGTGCCCCCGCCTTCCAGGAGCGGGCAAATGCACACCGCAGCGCGCGCCAGGATGGGCCGCATGTCATCCGGGTTGGGGATCACGACGATGTTTGCATCGGCTTGCGCGAACGCCAGGACCTCTTCTGCAGGGTTTTTCCCGGCCAAATAAAGCCGCGCATCTGCAAACCTGTTTTTCACCAGCGGCCATACCTCCCGCACAAAAAAACGAATACCCGAAACGTTTGGATACCAGTCCAGCAGGCCAGTGAACGCCAGAGTGTTGGCTTCTTCCTGTTCTTGTGCCGGCTGGAAATAACTGACATCCACCCCGTTTTCGACAACGCTAAAATGTGCGCGTGGCTGAACGGCGCGCAGCTGGTTGGCATCTTCCTCGGAGACGACCAGGTTGTTGTCAAAATCCGCGCAGATAGATTTTTCCATGCGCCTGAGCTCACGCGCTTGCAGGGCAAGAAAAGCTTTCTTCAGACGATTCGGTTCCCGCTGGGCGCGACGCAAGGCCATGGCCGATTCACAATTGTGATGATTGAGCACTTTTCGGAAGCCCTTTGTAGATGGCACGAAAAGTCCCAGATCGATGGAATCGAGATGGAGCAATGCTCCCGGAGTATCCCGCAGAACTTGCTCCCAGCGCGACCGAAGATCAGGTGAATAGAGCGCGCGGCAGGAAAAAGGCACGCGAAAAAGAGGGCTGGCGAGTGCAGCCGCCTGCCATCGGGCGCCTCTCCAGGGGTATGGCAACTCCCAGAATTCCACACGTTCACAATATTTCTCTAGCTCCTCCGCGTGCGAGCGCAGGCGTTCAGGAGATTCCCCCAGAAAATTAAGTGCCACCAGTGTGATTTGGTACGATCGCGAGGCCTGCCGGATCAGGTTATAGCTTCGCTGCAGATTGCCGCCCTTGGGCGGATATGGCACGAAATGCGAAAGCCAAATGAGTTTCATTTGCCTTGGCCTGAAGATGCGTCGACGAGCGATCGATACAGACGCGCCACTTCCGCGGCGCTATTTCGAGCCGTAAACTTTGCGCTCACCAGACGAATTCCCGCCTCAGCCATTCGCTTTCGCCCGTCCGCATCTCTGAGGACATTCACGCATGCCTCGGCCAGCGCCCGCGGATCAGAAGAGTCTACAAACACGCCGCTGACACCGTTTTGAATCACTTCAGCAATGCCCCCGACAGGCCGAGCTACGATCGGCACTCCCAAATAGAGCGCCTCCAACAAAGCCATGGGCAAGCCCTCATGATCGGAACAGAACACCAGCACGTCCATGGCCCGCAACACGTCGAAAACGTCATCTCGATGCCCTAGGAATAGAACCTGATCATCGAGTTGCAGGTCATGAGTGAGCCGACGCAGTGTTTGCTCCTCGCCACCTTCGCCGGCAATAACAAACTTGGTGTTGGCCTCGGAGCTCACAATCTCCTGCGCCGCAGCCAGGAATATATCCAAACGCTTGACGGGGTCCAGGCGTCCCACCGTACCCACAACCCCATATTCCGGAGAAATACCCAACCGTCGCTTCGCTTCCGCCACCGTAAGCGGAGAAAACACTTGCCGCTCATCGATCCCATTATAGACAGTCACGACTTTGGCGAACGGGATATGCCGTATGAGCTGTCTTCGCAAATCTTCGCTCACGCTCACTACGAGATCCGTTGAATAACGCGCCACCAAACCGTCGAGCAGCTGAATGCCGCGTTGCTTATAGTGCTTGCGCCCCGCGAAAGGCTCTGGCGCACCATGGCTTGAAGACACGTGCACCGGCACATGACACCGGCCGGCGACGAGAGCCGCGATCAAATTTTCTTTATAGCGATGTGAATGCAGAACCTGAATTCTCTTGCTGCGCACGAACCGGCTGGCTTCCGAACAGATCTTGAAAAAACTCCATTCCGCCTCCGGGAAAACGCAAACTTCCACTCCCGCTTGGCGTGCTTCGGCAGCCAGGCGTCCCTCGTTCAGAAAAATGGCGGAAACGCTCAGATCCTCGACGCGCTGCAGAGCTGTCAATAGGCCGGCAAGCTGCGATTCAGCGCCGGCCCACCGGTCTCCTGAAGCGACGTGGCATACTGCAATTCTTCGCGCGGTCACGGGGCGCTCAGTCACTCCAGAGCAGCCTCAACCACGCTGGGACGGCTGCCAGCTAACGAACTTCTCTCCTGAAAGAAAATAGAACCAGGCCATTACGGTGGCAGCATTCCCTAATAAGAAGTAGCCCGCCAGTTTGATCGGCTTCCAAACTGAGGAGCGATCGATACTCAGAGCCAGCAATCCCGCTGCGTACATAGCCGCCTGGGACACTAGTGCTGCCTGGTAAAAGAGTCCTTTCGTCCATAGAAACAAGTTCGAAACAAACAAGAGCAGCATAGCGAACGGAGTTAACCAGCGAAATAGCTTGTGGCTGATCAGTTGCCATGAGAAGAATCCATAGCGCAATGGGTTGAGCAGCTCTTTATGTGCAAAGAAAACCGCCAGTCCGTTCACGATGGTTCGAATTTTTCTTTGCAGTTCCGCCCTTTCCGAGTGCACCAAGCCGTAGCGTCCGACCGATTCCGGGTCCACAACCGCGCGCATCCCCATACTGACCGTGTTCAGAACGACGAAAAAATCGCTGGTCTGATCGATGTGCCAGGTATCGCACACTCTGCGGCGAGCCGCGAAGAACGAGCCGCTGGCAGTCACCAGCGACCCTATGCGGGATTCCAAACGCCGCATGCGCATCTCGAACTGAACGTAAAGCTGCTCGCCCATCCAGCCTTTCTTCCTGACAATCTCATCCTCGCTGCTTACGCAGCCGACCGACGTATCGGCAAAATTAGAGATCATTTTCTGCAAACTCTCTCGCTCAAATTCCACGCCGGCATCGGTAAATACGAGTATTTCCCCAGTCGCCGCATCACGCGCCAGCATTTGGGCGTATTGTTTGCCGCTGCGATCCGGTATTTCGATCAGCCTCACGCCGCGATGCGCGAATGAACGAACGATATCCGGGGTGCCGTCGTCGGATCCATCCGAAGCTACGAGAATCTCGTATTTTTCCGGAGGATAATTGAGCTCCAGGCAGTTGAGGATCTTGCTCGAAATCGTGGACGCTTCATTGTGCGCCGCAATGATGATGGACACAGCCGGCTGAATCGCGCCGCGTTGGTGAGGCCGCTTGTAGTAAAGAGATACGACCCACAAAACCAGGTAGTATCCGCCAAACGCATAGGCGAGGAATATAGCTGCCAGCCAAAAAGCCCAAAGCATAGCGTTAGGCCACACGGAGGAGCCGCTCGTAAAGATGTTCGTGCTCTTGCACCATTTTGTCGATTGTAAACATGGATTCAACCTTGGCTCGCGCACTTTGAGCCAGAACTGCGGCACGTTCCGGATGGGCGAGAAGTTCGCAGATCTTGGCAGCCAAGGCGCTGGAATCCGCGGGCGGCACCAGCAGTCCCGTGCACTGGTCTTCGATAATCTCTTCGGGTCCACCGGAACGAGTCACGATGACGGGTTTGCTCGCCGCCATGGCTTCCACGGTCGCCAGTGAAAACCCCTCACTCACCGAGGACAACACAAAAATGTCGAGATCACGAAGAATCTCGGGCACATCCGCTCTAAACCCCAAAAAGAAGAAGCGATCCTGCAGAGACATGTCCTGCACGAGCCGTCTCATCCGCGGCTCAATTTTTTTGTCAAAGTCTCCGATGGCCATAAAGCGAGTGTGGGGCATGGAATCACTCACTTGGCGGGCCGCCTGAATGAAGAACTCATAACCCTTGCTTTCGCGGAGATTAGCGACCATGCCGACCACCTTGTTCCCGTTTAAGTCCTTAAACTCGGCACGCAACCGCCCGGCCGTCGCCACATGAAACCGATCGGCGTCGACCCCGTTATAGATGCGGAAAACGCGCTCGGGAGGAAAGCGCAGATCGAGCAAAGAACGGCGCAAATATTCTGAAACAACCACAATAGCGTCGGCCGAGTGACGCACAAACCAGAGTTTTGCCGCGTTCCGCAAACCGGCCCGTTCTGCAATGGTGGGGAAGCCGTGATAGCTCACGACGACCTTAGCCCCGGTGAAACGGCTTGCTAAGCAGCTATAAAAATTCTGGTCCCCGAGATGTGAATGGATTAAATCTACTTTTTCGCTACGGATAAGATCCCTCATCACGCTCGGTAAATGCAGGTCATACCACGCGTTTGATTTGGCGACCAACGTGGGGATGCCGGATTTTGTCAGCTGCGTTCGCAACCAACCATCTCCCGGCAGCAACACCAGGGAACGAAATCGGCTGGTATCGATGCGGCTGGCGAGCGCCAGGAGGACGCTCTCTGCGCCTCCGGGACCCCCTGTTTCAATGGTGTATAAAATCGTGTGTTTCATTACGCAGTGAATCGTAGAAATAGGGTCCGGGCTTTCCTTATATGGCGCAACTGCCGGCTGATTATGTTCAGTAATCCTGCTCTGATCGGCGAGACTCGGCCTCGGGCATCGGCGCGGAAAAATCGACTTCGGTTAACGTAGCGGCCGTTCTGCAAGTTTTGCAGGATTGGCTCTCTAGACAGCGACGCGACTTCCATTTCAATCCCCAGGTCATAATAAGAAGCCGTTCGATGGAAGTCATGCGAGGCCACAGCGAGCAGGTTCGGATTAAGCTGTTGCATCCCCCGAAATCCACTCAATGCGACAGGTGAAGGAAGATACTTGCCGTCGTAACCGACATTCCAAATCTCGGCCGCGTCGATGGCCTGTAGCACATCCGCGGCGCATTGCCAGCCGATTCGCATAGGATGGGCCAGGATTGCAAATCCGCCCTGTTGATGTATCTCGTGAACTACGGTTACCGGATCATTCGGCGGGATTAGGCGCGTGACCCCGAGTCCCACAATGTGCATGTGCCTGGTGACTGCAAATTCGATTCCGGGTATTACACAAAATTTATCGTCAGAATTTCGAGCACTTTCGTCGACGAGTGCTTGGACCTTCGCAACATTCAGGTCCTCGGCGTGCTCCCCCATGGCGAGAAATTGGTAGCCCTTGCCGCGATACCAACTGGCGAGTTCCGCGATGGTCAGTGTGCCGTCGTGCGACAACTGGGAGTGAATGTGTAGTGCACCCTTAGCACGCACCGGGTTCCTCCTTGCGGGGAGGCCTACGTCCCACTAACTCCGCAATGTAGGATTTCCATTCATACCAGCCGGGTCTCGGGTCCTTGAAGCGGAATACCTCGTAGTGCAGATTTCGCTCGTATAATTTCAAAAAATCCAAAGACGCCTGCAGCTTTGACGTCGGAAAACGGGAAAATCCGTTCCTGCCATCCGCGTGTTTTAGCCGAATCAACAGGTGATCCAGATCACCCAGCAACCAGCGGCTCTTCACGCCAACTTGATAGTTGAATTCGCTGGGGACCTCCTCCCCATTCGCCAGCCGGTACAACATCAACGGGAAATTCATACCCGCGTCGATGGCTAACTGAAGAGAACCCCAGAATCGCCCGTTGATCTCCATCAATTTTGCTTTTCCATCGCTCCGGTCTAACTTGAATTCCACCATCGCTGGTCCTTGCCACTCAATCGCTTGTAGCAGATCGAACGATTCCCGCACCAAGTCCGCGTCGAACGGAATGCTTTCTCGATACACACTCACTCCGCCCCAGGGCGGCTTTTCCCGCAACCTGCGGTGGCAGAACGCCGCCTTCAGTTCTCCGTTCCAGGAGAGAAGAAATACGCCCCTCCCCTCCCCCTCAATTTTCTCCTGAATCAGGGGATCTGGAATGAGCATATGAGCTTCGTGATACTTCTCAATCAAGTCCTCAACATTGTGAGCGAATTGAACGTTTCCGCTCACCCATTTGCCGTCTCGCAATAACCACGAAAGGCGCGGCTTTATCACTACCGGATAGCGCAGTTTCTTTGCGCAATCGGCCAGATCGTGCTCTTCATGGGGCATCAAGGTTTCGGGACACGGTATCCCCAGTCGCTGCGCCGTCAGAATGACTTCTCGCTTGTCCTGCGCGCGCGCGATTTGCACTGGGTCGGGAATAGGTACGCGCACAAGCAAGCCGAGTTGCTGTCGCATTTCTGCGACGAGCTGCATAGTGATATCAGTCATCGGCAGCAAAACCCGGTATCGGCCATCGCGCACCTGCGCCAACATAAATGACTGAAACTCTGTTCGTTGCGCGACAGGTGATGGATAACAGACCTGCTCAGTACAATATCGCGAGCTGCCGGCCAGGCTGGTCGCGCTGGTGTTCCCAACCGTGACGCGTATTCCTGCTTGCCCCAAAGCTCGTACCACGGCCAAAGTGGCCCGCTGGTCCCCGTCGGTTACAAATACTGACACTTTGTGTTCCCTCAGACGCGGCCGGCCAGAGTCAAGCTGAGCATGGCAGGTGAGAAATCACCGTGACGATCCGTCACATTACCCTCGTGAAGCAGAATTCGGCGGATTGTATAGGGATCTTCTCGACGCTCAAACCACCCCGGCCGGGTGGTGAAAGCACAACGGTAGCCCGCTTGTTCAGCACAACGACGCACATCCTCGTTCCAATCGCCGTTCGGGTAGGCCAGGGCAGGCGCGGATTTGCCCGTCTTTTCTTCCACGACGGATTTACTGACGCGTAACTCGCGTTCCACCGTATTGACATTCTCGAACGTCAGTAAAGGATGGGTTACGGTATGGGCGCCCATATCGATCCCATTGCGGCTCATCTCGAGTACTTCGTTCCAGCTAAGCATGCAATCGACCGGATCGGGCTCGGCATTCTTTAGCTCCTGCGGAATCAATTGCGCCAGGAAAGAGTCTCGCGTCTCGGTGGGCATATGCTTCAGCCATTCCACAGCTTGTTCCAGTTCACCGAGTTCGTCGCCCCCTTGTCCGGCCAGGCGGCGCAAATCTGATTTCAATCGGCCGCGTGCCTCCGGCATCCTCCACAACCGTTTTAGTTCCTCAACCCAGAAACCTCTGCGACTTTCAATCGCCCCCGTTGCCAGGAATACGATGGCCGGCATCCCGAACTTCTTAAGCCATGGATAGGCCCTGGTGTAGGTATCCTTCCAGCCGTCGTCGAACGTAAGCAGACACCGCGGCTTTGATCGGTCAATGTGCCGTTCTTCAGCGAAGAGGGCCTCAAACGAGATAACGCGAAATTCCCCCTGAAGATACTCCAGCAGCCGCGCAAAGGTCGCCTCAGTAACCACCATGCCGTCCAGCGAATTGGAAAGCGATCGTTCCGCATTTGTCAGCACCCGGTGCAGCCCGAATACGCAGAGTTCATCTTTATGAAATGCTCGCTGGCGCAATAATCGCCACGAGTCCGCGGCGCCGGAATAATGCAGGACATTGGCGGCGCTGGACCTCACGAATCGCCGCAATTTAGCGAGCATTATCGACAGCTCCTTGCAGAACTCCGGCGAGGGTTTCCGTCAGGCACTCCCAGCGAAATTGGGCCACGAATTCGGGCCGTGGCGGGCAAGGAGCTTCATTCGTCCGTTGACCCTCTATCGCCATTCTCAGCGCTTGCTTGATACCTTCCTTATCCTGCGGCGCAACCGCCCAACCAGCCCCAGCCCCTTCCACCAGCTCCCTCACCCCGCCCTCGTGCGTCAACGCCAGGATCGGTCGGCCGACGCGCAGGTAGTCGTAGGTCTTGCCGGCCACCGCCAGCTTGGAGAAATCCTTGCGTCCCCAGAACAACAACAGGCAGTCGCTGGCTCGCATCATTTGCAGAATGTCAGCCCGATCTTCCAGAAAACCGCGGACCTGCATAATATCTTTTAGTTCTCCGTCCGCGGCATAGCGCAGGACGCTCTCGCATGGATAACCGAAGATGTTAACGCGCAGCCAACCCCTTAGTCCGGGCGAGTCCCGCAACAATTCAATTAGCGCGGAGAAGAAGCTTCCGTAATTGTCGGGGTAGATGGTTCCAAAGTGCGAGAGATGAAAATAACGCGGATCTAAAGGCGGTTGCTTGGCCATTTCCGCGGAAGCGAAATCTTCTTCAAAAAATCCGTTGCGAACAACCGCGATTTTCTCGGCTGGGACGTGGAAGTCCCGGCTCAGCTCTTCCGCGTGCTGCGGGACCATCACGACGATTCGATCTGCTTTCCGTAGAAGCAGCGCCTGTAACCACTCGTCGGATTTTCTCCGGAACCGGCCTTTCACCGGATACCAGGGGTCCATAAGCTCGAATACGAACGGCACGCCGTAGAAAAGTTTCATCAGCAGGCCGACAATCGGCGCCGAACGCGGTGGGCTGGTGGCGTAGACGGCGTCAAAGGGGCTGCGGTGGTGGAGTTCGATTGCGCGGGACAGCGCAAACGGTACCCACCCGACTGTATCGTCCGGAAAATACAAAGTTGAACGTAGTAGCCCAGCCAGAAAGCGCGTTTGCCGGGCAAACCGTCGTTCACGATGAACCGTGGCGGCGGGCTGGAGTCCGTCTGCGCCCGCAATCGTGTTCGCAACACGATTCTCCCACCCGTTGACGCGTAGGAATGGAGTCCGGATGACCTCTACATCAGCCGGCAGCTTTTCCAGAAGTTTCGGCTCCTGTGTGCTTTCTCCGGCTCGTATGGTCAAAACAGTGGGCAGCCATCCAAAATCGCAGAGATACTTCGTTAGACCGGTCATGCGGTAAACCGCACTGGTACGGTTGGGCGGAAAATCATACGACACGACAAGCACTCTTTTCGCCCTCCCTGCCGCCAGGCCATTCACAGCCGGCACTCCCGCCCCGCGCGGTTCCACCTGTTTGGAATCTATACTCATGACAAGACTCGTTTAATCGTACGGGCCACGTTCGCCACCTTACTCGGCATGTAGCTGGCGGCCAGGTAGGAGAGCGACCGCGCGTTGGTCCAATCATATTTTAGACTGGACGCGAAGTTCTTCCGGGCTTCCGGAAGTAACATGTTTTCGAAATGGAGATAGCCCAAATCCCAATAGTTCATAGCGACTTGAACCTTTATAAGGCGTCGCGTGTGACGCGGCATCTCGGGAAAATTGCTCAGCGCTTTTTGGAACAACACGATTCTTTCGGCTGCCGTCTTGGGCAAATTCGACGAAAGATTGCCTTCGCGGTTTTTCTTGATCACCAGCGGTTTATTCAGCAACCCAACTTTCCACCGGTAGGAGATGCGCAGCCAAAGATCGTAATCCTGGGCGATCGACAGATGTTCGTCGAAGTCGCCAATCTCATCAAGGCAAGAGCGCCGGACCACGGTGCCGGAGGTCAGGATGAACCCGCACTGGACGAGTTGTTCAAAAACATAGCCGCTGGCCGCTGGCAGCTTACTGAGAACGGACGGCTCCGGCTCGCCTTGCTCGGGTACAACTGCCCAGTCCGTGTATACGAGCCCGATCTCGGCGTCGCGATCGAGCATCGGAATCTGCTCCGCTAACTTGGTTGGCAACCACACATCATCGGAGTCCAGGAATGCTACGTACTTGCCTTGCGATCTCGCAATCCCGTGATTACGTGCGGCGCCCGCGCCTCCGTTTTCTTGCCTGAAATATGAGACTCGGTTGCCGAACGAGCGCGCCACTGCTTCTGTGTCATCGGTGGAGCCGTCATCAATCACCAGAATCTCGAATTCCGAGTAGCTTTGATCGAGCACACTCTGAATCGCGGCCCCTAGTGACAAGGCTGAATTGTACGCAGGAATAATCACGGAAACCGGCGGCCTGCCCTGCGCCTCTCTCGGCGCTAGCGCCGAACTCTTTGCACGCGACGCCGGGGGCTCCCTGACCTGGTTTCCATTTGCAGCAGAAGTCATCTTAATAATCGCAATTACAGGCTGTTTAGAATATCAGCCATTCGGCTGAGATCCTGTGCGCCAACCAACGGATGAACCGGCAATGTTAGTAGTCGTTCAGACAAAAACTCTGCCTCTGGCCGGTGAAAGCCCTTGACGGACATATGCTCTGCGATACCCGGAATGTCGCAGATGGCGCTCGGGTAAGACGCAGACGGCCTATAGCCATCTTGGCAGTCTCTTTATTTCTGGCTATAACGGGCAAACGCACGAAGCTCGGATGGCTATCCCGCACCGGCGACGGAAACTCAAAATTACAATTTCCTGCCACCGCCCGCATGATGGCCGCGGCATTGGACCGGCGTACTTGGTTTATTTTTGCCATCTCGTTGAGCAGCGTCGGCAGGAGTGCCCGGCATAGATCGGGAAGAGCCTCCGTCTTGAATGCCGGATCGAATTCTGTGACGCCCAATCCAAGGAACGGCACCGAGTTCGGGATCCAGTAAAGACGCGGGTTAAGCAGCGCCGAATAAAGTAGCATTTTCAATAATAACGCGGCTCCATCGATCCGGGACTGGGGCTCGAGGTCCTTGGCTTCGTGCTCCACAAGGCGAGCGATTTCTTCTGAATTCGTCACGATCAACCCACCCTCAATCGTGGTCACCGCTTTCCCGCGGCCGAGGCTGTAGAGCCCAACGTCCCCTTCAGTGCCGGCGAACTGTCCGTTCCGGGTCGCTCCCAAAGCCTGGGCCGCGTCGTCCAGCACAAAAGCGTCCTTAGCTTGTGCTGCTTGCCGGATACGAGGAAGATCGTTCAATAAACCAAACAGGTTCGAGGGAATGATGCACAGCAGCTTCTCGCCTGGGACTGCGTCGAGCTGCGAGAAATCAAAATCGAGCGTATGCGGATCGATTTCTACGGGATATATCTTGAGCCCGGTTCGGACCACCGCCGCCGCGACCGAGAAGCACGTGTATGCCGGAATCGCCACAACATTGCGTTCCGGATGAAGACGCTGCAGGCTTCTAAGAATTAGCCACAGTGCAGCTCGTCCAGAGGATGCTCCAAAGACGTACTTGACCTGCAAGTGTCCGGTAACCGATCTCAGGCATTCTTGGCCAGTGCCGTTTCCTCGGTCGGCCACCTTCCACGCGCGCAAAATTTGAGCGATCTTCAGGGGCGCTCCGGCAGGTGGAACAAAACGCAGCATTCAGCGAGCCGCCAGCGCGAACCGTTTCAAGGGCACTCTGGATTCCGCGGGCGCAATTTCGGGCTGTTTTCGGAGGCAAATATTGTGCAGGGCCACGTTCAACCCGAGCAGGTACCACAAATGGGGATAATAGAGCACGGTAATAAAAGCTCCGCTGACCATATAGCCCACGAAGGCCAAATCCAATCCGACCGATACCCTGTATTCGAAATTTTTGCGATGTGCCAAGCCCAACGTTTTTAGGTGCTTTCGCGTGCGGCTATTGACGCGCAGGAAAAAGAACCAGATCAGGAGCAGTGGCAGGGTGCCCACGATCCCGGTTTCCGATAAGGCTTGTATGTAAATGCTGTGCGGAGCAAAAACCGTCGGAGTTAATGTCTCCCCGTTATAGTCATTCAAATAAGACGGACTGAAGTTACCGATCCCGACGCCAAAAAGGGGATGATCCTCGAACATGTGAATGCCGGCGCCCCATAAACTTAATCGCATTTGCGCTGTCTCATCCTGGTCCGGGTGTAAAGCCGAGCGCAGGCGGTCCCCGGCCGCGCCAGGTAAAACATAAAACGTACCTAACACGAAGAACAGGACCATAGCCGCCCCGACGATGCGTTTAGGATTCGTCGCCCATAGCGTCATCGCTGCCGCAGCCGCCCCGAGTATTGCGCCCCTCGATCCGCAAAGAAAAATGGAAACTAAGAAGGATACAAAACAGACGAGCAGGAAAAGCTTGGGAACTTTCTTGCGTTCTCCGAAAAGCAATGAGCCGGCAAGCGGCCACACCACACACATCGCCACGCCGAAATCTTCTCCATTGCCGAAGAAGTCACTCGAGCCGGCACCGACCCCGTGCTTGTCAAGAAACTCTGCACTCCGCCCAAAGGCTTGTTGCGTGACGTAATCCCGAATTTCAAACTGCGATAACTTCAAACACAGCAAGAGCAATAAGAAAATGAAAATGCGCAATCGCCAGGGACCGGTTAGGGTCCGGGAAATCAGGAAGTAGACGACTGCCCAGGTGATCATGCCGACAAGGCTTTCGATGTTGGACAGCCCGGAAAACAGCGCCGAGAGGATACACGCAACCAGAAACGCAAGGATCGCGAAGTCCACGCTACCTGAGCTGGAGCTCCGGCGCTGATCACTCTGCGGACGAGCCGAGGTCAACAATCCGACCGCCGTAAGCACCACCAGAAGCTTAGCGATTGGAATCGACTGCAGCATCGGATACATCGAAGGCAATCGGGTGTACTCGACGAACAGGTAGGATAGAATTGCTACAAATCCCAGGCTCCAGCCCGGCTCGATCGGCTTCGACCCGTCAAGGGAACGAGACGCGTTTCTTACACCCGGCACTGCGCCATTTGAACGAACCACAGCCTTTCCGCCCTTGCCCGGGGTGTATGGGGATTCTTGTATAGAATGATCAAACTTAGTTACGTTTGGCATGTCTCAAGCCGTTCTGACAGCCTCTAACTCGGTTCAATTAGGTTAACCTAAGGGAGGAGGCTAGGCCCAGTCGATTGTTTCGCCAAGGTGCTTCCCTGAAAAGCCTCTATGTATACACCCTGTGCGGAGCACGAAAGGTTCCATTCGGCGTGACCCTCATTCGGCCCTTTATATAGATATAAGATGTTTTCTTTCATAATCTTACAAGCGTAACTGCACCTCGTTTAGCAAATCGACGCTGCGGTGGCCTGGACACCTCCTGCTCCATATTGTGGTAAGGTTCTCCCACTTATGATCAGATTCTGGAATAGTGTCAGGTTCGGTTATCGTTCCACGACACAGCCCCGCACCCTAATTTGGTTCCCTTTTGTGGAAGAGTGTTGCACCCATTCCTTCCTTGCCCGACTTATCGACCGCACGACGGCGAACTTTTACAGAGAAGAATGAAGCAAACATTCAGCTAATGTAATGGATTTACTAGGCTTACGTCCATGTGCCCGCGACCGCCACAATAGT
>Ga0193751_1001521_pt1 | contig 14760 bp, 12 predicted proteins | sample L1c2metaG_FD_143050 | JGI IMG/M metagenome (GOLD analysis project Ga0193751, IMG submission 143050) | Soil microbial communities from a riparian zone of the East river system, Colorado, United States - L1c2 | ecosystem: Environmental > Terrestrial > Soil > Riparian zone | place: USA: East River... | reverse complement strand
CGCGAGCGAGAGGAGATCCAGCATGGCCTGGCGCTCGGACAAGCGGTCGAGATCGACCGCCGAAAACGCGACGCCGGCGGCACGCAGCGCGGGCAGGATGTCGGTGAGATCCGCTCGTTTGCGGACCAGCACGGCGACCGTTTCAGCGCCGCTCGCCAGAGCCTCGCGCACGCGGGCGACGACCGACCTTGCCTCGTATTGCATGTCGCTGCAGATGTCGAGACTGACCGCGGCACCGCCTGCTGCATCGCGCGCAGCCGTCGCGCATTTGAACGCCACGGCACCTCTCGCCGCATCGTCCTGCGCCGGCAGCACATGGGGAAACACACGATTGACCCACTCTACGAGGTTTCGCTGTGAGCGAAAATTTCGCGACAGCGTCAGCGGCTCGACGCGCATGCTGCCGATGCGACCTTCTTCACACGCCGAAAGAAAGAGGCTCACCTCGGCTTCGCGAAAGCGATAGATCGATTGCATCGGATCGCCTACGACAAAGAGCGTCCGTCCGTCGTCACCCGTCCATCCCGCGGTGAGACTCTCGATAAGCTCGAAGTGAGCGTGCGAGGTATCCTGGAACTCGTCGACCAGGAGGTGCTCGATCCGCATATCCAGCGAAAGCATCAGATCGGTGGGCGCGTCCGCGTCGCCAAGCGCCCGCAAGGCAATCAGCGTCGCCTCGGCGAAGTCGATCGTGCCTGTGCTCGAAAAAACAATCGCGAGCCGGGCCACGCAGCGCGGAAGAATATCCAGCAGGGCGCCGATGAACGACCAGCTTTCGTCGGCGTAGCGCGGCGGAGGAAGCGTGCGCACCCGACCGAGCGCGGATCCCAGCCCGTGCACAGCGGCCAGGCTTTCGAGCAGATCGTGCATTGCGTCCTTGCGGGCAGCGCGGTCCGCATACCCGAGCGCAGCGGGCCTGCCCCGCGCTGGAAAGCCATTCCTGATGTCGACGGACCCACGAAACTTGGGATCTCCGCTGCGCAAAAGCCAATCCGCGAGCGCCTGCCATTGCGCCATCGAATCGACCGTCGGCGCGGGAAGCTTTCCAGCGTTTGCACACGCGGCAAACGCGGCAGAGACGCCGTTGCCCTCCAGGTTTTGCACGGCATAGCGGGCGAGCGCCAGCAACGACGCCACCAGCGACGCCGGGATCGCGGCATGCACTGCTCTTAACTCGGCTTCGATGCCTTCGATGAGCATTTGCTCCAATGCATCCCGAAGCGTCGCCCGGTCTTCGGCCAACAGGAAAGGCAGCCACTGCTCCCGCTTGCCGAGCAAGTGCGCGATAAGTTCGACCGCGCGATTGGCGTCGTTGTCGAGATGCGCGAGCAAGCGGACCCACGCCGGATCGTCGGCAGTCGCATCGAGCTCCAGACGCGCGGCTTCGACGTACATCGATCGCGCGTTCTCGATAAATTGCGGCAGTGCGCCGACCTTTGCGGCCAGCGGCGCCTGACGCATCAGGTTGGCGCAGAGCGCATCGATGGTCTGCACTTGCAGGCGAGCGGGATGCGCCGTCAGGTTCCAGCCGAGTGCAGCGTCGCGCTCGAGCGCTGCCCGCGCCAGGTTCCACGTCCGCGCATGATGTGATGCAAGGGGTGGCGGCTCTGTCTCGGCTGCGCGCAGCGCGGCGACGATGCGTTCGAGCATTTCGCCTGCCGCCTTGCGTGTGAACGTCATCGCGACGATCGCTTCCGGACGTTGCACGCGGCCCAGCAGCGCCAGAAAACGCTGAATCAAGAGCTCGGTCTTGCCCGAGCCCGCCGGCGCCTGGACGATGAACGAGCGCTCTACATCGAGCGCCGTCCGGCGCGCCAGATCGTCCTGATCGACGATCGTTTCATTCACTCGCATCGTCATCCAACGCATCGAGAAAGCGTATCGACTGGATGCGGCAAAGCGGCTGAAGGCGGCATGTCCGGCAAGGAATCGGGTGCGAAGCGCGTGGTATCACGCTTGCGCGCCCCTCCCCGATCTCCGTGGCCAGCGCTCCCAGGCTTGTGCGCCACCATGCTTCGAGTGCGCCCCAGCTGTCGAACGCGCCTACCGACGCGAGCTCCTTCAATCCGGGCCAGGCCGCGGTGTCCGCGGCAATGCCCAACGCACGAACCTCATCCGGACAAAGCTCGGCGTATGCGACCGCCCTCACGGGTATGTCGGGGGTCGCGTCGCGCTGCGTGAGCGTATACAAGCCAAGCTGCGCGGACCGCGGACGCGGCTCGAACCATTGTCGCGGCCCGTCGGCACGTCCGGTCTTGTAGTCGATGATCGCCCAACCTCCATCGGCGAGTGCATCGACACGGTCCAGACGCACTTCCAGGGTGATGCCTGAGAGACGAAGGACCGTCTTCGCCTCGACGCTCGACACGGAAAAAGGAGGGCGCGCGCGCTCGACGGCAAGCCATGCGACGAGCACGGTTGCGACGCGGATGGCCTCGCCTTTCCGGACGACCTCGGGCAGGCCGCGCCAGCGCACCGGCGGCAACTGCGAGATGCCTTGCCTCACGGCGCGATCGACATGCGCGCCAAGCGCATCGCCATCCAGCGCAACGAGCGACGCGTGATCGCGCATCGACTCCCAGAACGCCGCGAGGGCCGCGTGCACGATCAATCCGCGCTCCTGTGCCGACAGTCCGGCCAGCGGCGCGGGCCAAGGCTGCGCCCGGAGACGGTGCCGTGCCATCGCCTGAAACGGACAATCGCTCTGCGACTGCACCAGGCGTGATCCCCCCGGTGCGACAGTGCCGGACGCAATCGCCGGCGCCCGGTCGTCGCGAACCGTTTCCAGCGTCGCGCTGCGCTGGACGCGTTGCACCCAGCCCTCGGCATTTGCAGCCGGTGGATGCTCGGGATATGCCAGAATCAGCGACGATACCGAGAGCGGTCGGTCGCCATCGCGTACGGGAGAGCTGAAAACAACGGTGGGCGCGGCGCGGGTGAACCGCGCGGTTATCGTTCGCGAGAATTCGAGCTCGCGCTGCGCGCTCGAGCGGGGAACATCGCGCTCGCGCTGCCAGCGAAGCGGCAGCAACGGATTCGGTGCCGGCGCGGGCGGCCACCGCTCCGCGGACATGCCTGCGACCCAAACCGCCGCGAAGCCAAGCCCGCTTCCCTCGAGCATGCCGAGTATCTGAATCGGCGCGGCCGACCCTTCCGGCTGAAATACCGTCACCCGGGCGAGCTCGCGCAATCGATCGATCGCGGTGGCGTTGGAACATCGCGCGGCAACCGCGCCCAGCGTCGCAAATTCGTTGAGCAACTTCTCCCAGGCCTGCCGCGCCTGGTATTCGGCGCTGTCGAGCGAACGCGAGCCGGGCCATCCTGCTGCAGCGAGCCAGGCCCGCCATGCGTCGACCCATTCTCGCGGCGTCGATGGACGCGCGCGCAGCAGCGCCTCGCGGCCTTCGCGCCAGCGCGATGCGAGCTCGGGAGAACGTCGCTCGAGCGCAGCGACCGCGTCGGACATGCCCGCGTCGCGCCGACCTTCCTCAAGCCAGTCGCGTTCGATCGCCGCGCGCCGCTTCCACGATCGCTCTGCGTCCGGCAGATAGGGTGAGCGCAAGGCAGCCGCAACCACGCCGCTTTCTCCGCGCAATGCGCCCAGCGCGATCAGATCCAATGCCGTGCGCACAAGGGGGATGTCGGCAAGCGGCACGCCAAGCGATATCTGGAACGGCCGCGACAGCGCATCCGACGGCGATGACTCCGGTCCGAGGATGTCGTCGGCGAGCGCCAGGACCTGTTCGCGGCGCTGCGCAAGATCTTCGACGACGATACCTACGCCGTCGCTCGAATCCGCCGCCGCGTGCCGGCGTGCCCACGAAAACGCCGCAATAAGCTCCTCGCGGGCAGTGCGTGCGGAGATTCGAACCGCGTGTCCCGGGGTCACCGGCACCGAATCGATGTCTCGCCAAACTATCCCGGCGGCGGTCAGTGCTGCGCGAAGTCGTTGCTGTTGTGGCGAGAACTCGATGAAGCCGGCGAAGATCGTTTCGCGACGCCACGCCGGAACGCGGGCCGCCATGGGCGAAAGGACATCGGCGAGCTGAGCCGAATCGATGGCATCGAGCCGGCGAAGATCTCCGAGATAGGATTCCGCCCACGATGCGAACACCGCGGCGTCATCGCGATCGTCCTCACCGCGTTGCCACGCGCGCCAGCCAGCGCCACTTTCGCCCCACGCATGCAGGGTTGTCCATGCTTCCGCGGCCAGCCGTGCCGCCCCGCGTGCATCGAGCAGGAACGTGCTGCCGGCTTCGACGATGTTCTGCCATAGCCATGCGGATTGAACCGCATCTAGAACGAGCGAACGATCTCCCGCGACGCCGGCTGCGATGGCTTCATCCCACAGGTGCCGCAGCCATACCGAATAGGGGAGGATCGACGCGGTCGGCCAGGCACGACGCCCCGCGAGATGTTGCGCCTGGTCGTATTGCTGATGAAGGAAGCGCGCGAGGCGGCGGTTGGGCGTGACGACGGCCGCCCCGTTGGCGATCGCAGAAAAAAAATCAGGACTCACACCCTCAATGTTAGCCGACGATCGCGTGTTGCTCGTCAAACGCGGCCGCGGTCAGCGGCCTCGGCGTGGGAAGGCAGGGAAAAGTAGAACGTTCTAGTCGTCGCCGACAGCCACGGCGGCTGCTTCGTCAGCAGCGGCAGCGGCATTCGCAGACGTCGACGCCGCTGTTATCGCGGAGACCAGGTCGACGGGTCGCGTCGTAGGCCGGGAACGTACCACCGAGGTTTGCGTCGGCGCTCGCCACTCTCCGCACCAATCGTCGTCGCGGATCAGAGGCCACACCCCTTCCACCAAGTAACTCTTCGCCGTGGCGGGATTTAAATGCGGCGAATGGCGTCGACACTGACCCCACATCGCCGCTCGGCCATCGGTGGGCCGCGCGTTGCGCCTATCGTAAAACTGGCAGTTAACGCATTTCTCCATGTTCTGCTCCCGCCCCGTCATGCTCACTCCCCCAGTTATTGTCTGTCACTCGGCCACGTCGTCCAGCTATCGCAACGTGTTCATTTCGATTCGTCGATCATCCTGCCAAGGCGCGCGTCTGCCCGTCTCGTCCCAACGGACGATGCAAAACGCCTAGGAAAAATTCTCTGCTCGCGGGATTAAAGGGAAAGCGCATGCGGAGCCCGGCGGGCACCCACGCGGGCACTGCGGTATCTGTCGAGAGGTCTGCGGACCGGGTGCATCTGTCGCCTGCCCCGCGCCAGCAGTGCTGCGAGCGGACGCAGACGGGCCCTCGAAGGAGCCCGGCGCAGTGGTTCGCGACGCGAAATGGCACGCGGGGCGAGTCCCGATCTGTCACGCGTCATCATGCTGCCCACGCGCTCATTGCGGTCGCCAGCGGCAGCGGCACGTCCTGGACCCGTCGCGGCGATCGCTTCATCGGCGTATCGAGCGCCGCCTTAAGCTCGGCATCCGCCGCTGCGGCGTTGCGTTCCAATTCGTTATCGTACGAAACGCGCCGTTCGGCATCGGACAGCACGGCGTACGCCTCGTGAATCATACGCACGAGTTGTTCATCGGCGCTTCCGTGAAAGCGCTGTCTGATCGTCTGGTACGCCGCCTCGATGCGTGCGGCCGATGCGCCGGGCGGAAGGTCCAGAAAATCGTAATGGGTATAGTCCACGTCGGTCCTTGTACTGGCGGTGCGGAAATCGCCTGTCACCAACGTCGATGCAACATCCATGCCATGCTCCATCGTCGTCCCGACGATCAAAGCAAGACGCTGATTTTAAAAGGCTGCGCACGCGCGAAAGGCGTCGTGCTGCGGGTGCGATTTGGTGCGCCCAGGTGCGACTCAGGCGAGCGAGGTGTGCCGTCGCGCGGCAAAGTTCTGGCTGACGTCTACAGCATCGCCAGGGGCACTGCGCTGGTCGGCGGCGGAAATGACCGATCGAGCTCGGCAAGAACATCGGGGTCCAACTCGATGTCCGCCGCGGCCCGGTTCTCACGCACATGCTCGGCGCTTGCGGCCTTGGGGATCGCCGCCACACCCGGCTGTCGGAGCACCCATGCCAAGGCAAGCTGCGCCGGGGTGATTCCCAGCCGCCGCGCCACTGACCGAAGCGCGCGCTGCTTGAGGAGCTCACCTTGACCGACCGGCGAATAGGCCATGACGGCGATGCGGTGGCTGCGGCAGAAAGGAAGCAGGTCCCACTCGATGCCGCGGGCGCCGAGGTGATACAGCACCTGGTTTGCGGCGCAACGGCTGCCGTGGGGAATCGAAAGAAGCTCATCCATGTCGCGCCGGTCGAAGTTCGACACTCCCCACGAACGGATCAGACCGTCGGCTCGAAGCGCTTCGAAACCGGCGATGGTATGCATGAGCGGAACGCTGCCGCGCCAATGCAGCAGGTACAAGTCGAGATGATCGGTTCCCAAGCGCTTGAGGCTGCGCTTGCATGCGGCAATCGCTCCCTGCCGAGTCGCGTTGTGAGGGTAGACCTTGCTGACCAGGAAGACCTTGTCGCGCTGCCCATCGATCGCGCGACCCACTATTTCCTCTGCGCTGCCATCGCCGTACATCTCGGCCGTGTCGATCAGCGTCATGCCGAGGTCGATTCCCAGCTGCAGCGCGGCGATTTCGCGCTCGCGCTCTCGCGCCCGCTCGCCCATCTTCCACGTTCCCAAGCCGAGGACGGGCATGAGCGCACCTGACGGCAGCGAAATGCGCGGGATTTCTCGGGCCATGTCGCAATCGCTTCAAAAAGAAGCCACGATAGCGCAAGTCCTCGGGTGTCGTCCCTTCATGTGCGGTTAAAATGAACGATCCCGATGCCTCCTGTCGATCCCGCAGCGCCGGTTTCCACTCACCGCGTCATCGTGCGCGGGGCGTGTCCGCATGATTGTCCGGACACCTGCGCGCTTCACATAACGGTCGAGAACGGCCGCGCGATCAAGGTCGCGGGCGATCCTGATCATCCGACGACGGGGGGCGTCCTGTGCACCAAGGTCGCGCGCTATCTGGATCGCACGTATTCCGACCAACGCGTGCTACACCCTTTGCAGCGCATCGGGAAAAAGGGTGAAGGCAAGTTCCGCCGCATAGGTTGGGACGACGCCGTGCGCACCATCGCCGAGCGCTTCAAGGCGATCGCGGCGTCGCCCGATGGGCCGCAGGCGATCGTTCCGTACAGCTATGCGGGGACGATGGGCTTGCTGAACTACGGATCGATGGATCGGCGTTTTTTCCACAAGCTGGGCGCGTCGCTGCTCGACCGAACGATTTGCGCGACCGCCGGCAAGGCAGGCTACGCCGCGACCATCGGCGCGTCGATCGGCACCGATCTGGAGCAGTTCGAGAATGCGCGCCTGATTCTGATCTGGGGCTCGAATCCGATCGTCTCCAATCTCCATCTCTGGAGCCGTGTCCAGGAAGCGAAGCGGCGCGGCGCGAAGCTGATTGCCATCGATCCCTATCGGAGCCTCACCGCGGAAAAGTGCCAGGAGCACCTTGCGCTGCTGCCCGGCACCGACGCCGCGCTCGCGCTGGGCATCATGAATGTCCTGATCGCGGAGGACTTGCTGGACCACGACTATATTGCGAATTACACCCTTGGATTCGAGGCGCTGCGTGAGCGTGCGCGCGACTTTTCGCCGCAACGGGTCGCCGCGCTGACCGGACTAGCGCAGCAAAGCATCGTCGCGTTGGCGCGCGACTACGGCACGATCCGGCCCGCAGTCATCCGCCTCAACTACGGCATGCAACGGCACGCGGGCGGCGGCATGGCGATCCGCACGGTAGCGTGCCTTCCGGCATTGGTTGGCTCCTGGCGGGATCCCGCGGGCGGCGCCCTGCTTTCGTCGAGCGGCACCTATCCGGTGAATTTCAAATCGCTGGAACGGCCGGACCTAATTTGGAACAGCCCGCGCACAATCAACATGTCGACCATCGGCAACGCGCTGCTCACCGCGGACGATCCGCCGATCCGCGCGCTGTTCGTGTACAACTCCAATCCGGTCGCGGTGGCGCCCGATTCCAGCAAGGTCGTCGCGGGCTTTGCGCGCGAGGATCTTTTCTGCGTCGTTCTGCCGGCGACGACACAGCTCGAGCACATCGATGTTCATTCGTCGTATGGCCACCTCTACGCATTGGCGAACAACGCGGCCATCGCACCTTTGGGCGAAGCCAAGCCGAACACCGAAGTCTTTCGACTCCTTGCCGCGGCCATGGGTTTCGATGACCCATGCTTCCGTGAAAGCGATGACGAAATGGCGAGGAGCGCCTTTATGACCGATCATCCCCGCGGGCGCGGGCTCGATTGGGACGCGCTCAAGGTCACCGGGTGGAAGCGTCTCGATGTTCCTTCGGCCTACGCGCCGTTCGCGGAAGGCAATTTTCCGACGCCGTCTGGAAAATGCGAGTTCTATTCCGAGTCCCTGAAATCGCAGGGGCTCGATCCGCTTCCGACGTTCACGCCTCCCCGCGAATCCGCCGCCGCCGATCCCGGCCTTGCCGCCAGGTATCCGCTGGCGCTGCTGTCTCCGCCCGCACGCAATGCGTTGAACTCGAGCTTCGCCAATCTTCCGGTGTTTCTCGACGCGGAAAAGGTGCCGCACCTCGAGATTCATCCCGACGACGCACGCTCGCGCGGCATCGTGGACGGAGAGTGCGTGCGCGTGTTCAACGACCGCGGCTCCCTTTTGCTCACCGCGCGCGTGACCGACAAGGCGCGACCCGGCGTCGTGGTCGCGCTCTCGATCTGGTGGCGGAAGCTCGCGCCCGACGGCAACAACGCAAACATGCTCACAGGACAGGCGCTCACCGACATGGGACGGGCAGCGACGTTTTACGATGTCCTCGCGCAGGTGGAGCGCGCGCCGAGGCTGAACGGCATAGTTTCTGGCGAACGCGAAGCGCGCCGGCGACCGGATCGGTATCAGTCGAGCAACTCGTAGGTATCGCCGAACAAGGATCCGCTGACCAGGCCCAAATCGTCCGGCCCGTACTGCACCAGCCAATCGCCGGGCTTACCGCGAAGCGTGCCGCGATCGTGATCGAGCGTAACGGCGAACGGCTCCGCCATCGGCTTCACCCACAAGATCAGGGGACGCTTGCGATAAGGGCCGGGCTTGCCATGCCGCATCGGCGCGACCGCCTCGTAGCTTGCATCGAAACTTTCGCGCGGCACCGGCCATCGCTCCCCGTTGGAGCCGGTCAGCAGCGCGTCTCCGCGCGCGTAACCCACGGGTCCTTCCCGGGTTTCGACCGTTCCACTCTCAGCCGCGAATTCCACCCGTACCGGAATGGATCGTTTGCACACGCGGCGCGCGTCACGATCGTCGCGAAGATCCAGCCCGCTCATGTGAATGCCTCTCTTACGAGCTCGCGGGGCGCCGTGACGGTGTCTTTTTTGCTGGCGACAGGCGACGACGGGGCATGGGACGGACGGCGCCGAGTCGCGCCCGCTGTTATCGCATCATGCACCCGGCGATGCGGACGCTCAGGCGGTCTTTCGCACCAGCCCGACCATTACCCCGAAAATCTCCAGCGAACCTTCCGGCCGGATGACGGGATAAGCCTTGTTCTCCGGACGCAAAATGAAGCGACCGCGCTCGAGATCGAGGCGCTTGAGGGTAAATTGGTTGTCGACGATGGCGACGACAATGTCGCCGCGGCGGGCTCCACCGCGCTTCTCGACAACGACGAGATCCCCGTCCAGCACGCCCGCGTCGATCATGGAGTCGCCCTTGACCCGCACCAGGACAGTGCGTGAAGGATGCTCGATCAGATAGTCGTCGATCGTCAGGGCATCGCCGGGTGCGTCATCGATCGGATCGGGCAGGCCCGCATGCACGGGAGATTCGGCAAGCGGCCGCTCAAAAAAACGTCGAGTGGGCGCCAAGCGCCGGTCCGGGGTGGAATCGAGCAATCCCGCGAGCTTCAGCCGGGCAACGAGTGCCGCGACCGACGACTTGGAGCGCAAGCCAAGCAAGCTGCCTATCGATGAATAGGATGGCAACGCCCGGTGACGAGCGTAGTAGTCCTGCAGAGCCGCGACATAGGAACGATCGTTCGACACGTCGGGTACAATAACGAACGATCGTTCGCCTTGTCAAGCCCGATGTTTGCACCCTCCGTTGCTTTTGTGGACCTCGAAACCACCGGCATGAGCGCGGCCGATGATCGCGTCACCGAGGTCGGCATCGTGCGCGTCGACGACGGCGCCCCGGTGCAGGAGTGGAGCTCGCTGGTGAATCCGGAATGCAGCATCCCCGCTGCGATACAGGCCATGACGGGGATCACCAACGCGATGGTGGCAGACGCGCCGACCTTCGAGCGCGTCGCCGATGAAGTACAAAAACGCGTCGCAGGCTGTATCTTCGTCGCCCACAACGCTCGTTTCGATTACGGCTTTCTCAAGCGCGAGTTCGGCCGCCTCGGGCGCGGCTTCAATGCCAAAGTGCTTTGCACCGTCAAGTTGTCGCGGCGTCTGTACGCCGATGCGGGCCGGCATAATCTGGACGCCGTGATCGAGCGACACGGTCTGCCCGTAAGCAATCGTCACCGAGCCCTGGGCGACGCGCGCGTGCTGTGGGAATTCGTGCAAGCGCTGTATCGAAGCCGCGCCGCCGATGACGTCAACGCCGCCGTCGCCCGCGTACTCAAAAGGCCGAGCCTGCCGCCGCAGCTCGCACCGGATGCGCTGGACGGCATCCCGGAGACGCCGGGCGTATACCGCTTCTATGGCCTGAATGCACTGCCGCTCTATATCGGCAAAAGCGTGAACCTGCGCGAACGCATCGCCGCGCACTTTTCGTCCGACTACCGAAGCGCCAACGACATTCGCCTGTCGGCTGAGCTCACCCGGATTGAATTCGAAGAAACTGCAGGTGAGCTAGGCGCGCTCTTGCGCGAGGCGCGCCTGATCAAGACGATGCTTCCGGCGCACAACCAGCGCCTGCGCCGCTGCGCCAACCTGGTCGCGCTGGAAATCGCATCGGAGCCGGGCCCGCCGGAGTATGTCCCCTCCCCGGCTATCGAACCCGGTCCAGCGCGCACGCTGTACGGTCCGTTCGCCTCGCGCCGTGCGGCGCGCCATACGTTGCTCGATCTCGCCGGCCAAGCCGCGCTATGCTGGAAAATGCTCGGGCTCGATCATCGCGCCGGCCCGTGTTTCGCGCGGCAACTGCGCAAGTGTGCAGGCGCATGCGTGGGTGCCGAGCCCGCCGAGGCGCACCAGGCGCGATTGCGAGATGCGCTTGCGCCCTATGCGATAAGACTATGGCCCTATCCCGGCACGGTGGCCGTACGCGAGACCAACATCACGGGAACGCGGACTGAAGTGCACGTCTTTCGGGACTGGTGCTGGCTGGGAAGCGCAAGCGACGACGGCGAGCTGCAGGAGCTCGTCGAGTCGCCGCCTCGTCCGCGGTTCGACCTCGATATCTACAGGATCCTCGTCTCGCAGCTTCGGCGTCATCGGGCGATTCCCATGGCCAGCGGCTGAAGCGGACGCCGTAGTTCGCTGCATTTTATGTTTTCAAAGCCACTAATGGATTCCCGCTTTCGCGGGAATGACGAAAACAGGGAGCCCAGCCGTTCAACGAACGCTGGGTCCCCGCTTGGCCCTCCCGCGGCGATTCTTTGAATATCACGCGAATTTCTGACTCGGGACACTAGCGCGCAACGTACAGATCGGGCCATTGCACCTTGAGTTGCGCGAGCTTGGGAAGATCGTTGATGACGATGTACATGCTCTCGGGGTGGCGCGCCAGATAGTCCTGGTGGTAGGCCTCCGCCGGATAGAATCCCTGGAGTGGCGCGACCTGCGTGACTATCGGCCGCGAAAATAGCTTGGCGTCCTGAAGTTGCGCGATGTAGGCCTGCGCAATGCGTTGCTGATCCGGGTTCGAGAAAAAGATCGCCGAACGGTATTGTGTGCCGGCATCCGGCCCCTGACGGTTGAGCTGCGTGGGGTCGTGCGCAACCGAAAAGAAGACCTTCAACAGTTGTCCGTACGATACCTGCGAGGGGTCGTAGACGACTTCCACCGACTCGGCGTGCCCGGTGGTTCCACTTCCGACCAATTCGTAGCTTGCCGTCTTCGCCGCGCCCCCGGAGTACCCGGACGTCGCGCGGGTCACGCCTTTCACGTGCTTGAACACAGCCTCGACGCCCCAGAAGCATCCGCCGGCGAAAACCGCTGTCGCCTGGCCCTTGGCCCCGGCTTTGGGAGCATCGACAACGGGATCCGGCATTGCCGCCGCCATAGCGGCGGCCGACGCCGCGAATGCCACCGCTGCCGCGCTCATTACCCTCTTCGCAAACCGAAACATGCCAACCTCCGTTTGATATTCATCTGGACCTTCCTTCGCAGCACCGTGCTCACCGTTATATGCCATGGCGCCCGGGTACCCTTGAGTCGCTTCTCCGGGCTGAAAGCTTACATCCCTGCGCTGTCGCGAACCGTCGTTTCCGAAGAAGAGCCGCTCCGCACGGCTGTTTCCCGATCCAGCGGCAGCTTGACAGTGATGCGTGTGCCTTTGCCCTTCGCGCCCGGCTCGACCGTCAGCGTCCCGGAAAAGCCGGCAATGCGCTGGCGCATGCCGAAAATCCCATGCGATGTGGGTCGCCGCAGCGTTTCGCGCGCAATGCCGATTCCGTCGTCTTCGATGATCAACACGATGCCCACCGGTGTCTGGTCGAGTTTCACCAGAACGTGCTTGGCGCGTGCGTGACGGGCGATGTTGGTCAACGATTCCTGCGCGACCCGATACAGTGCGAGCGCCGCGTCCTGGTCCAGTCCGACAAGATCCTCCGGGAAATCCTCCTTGGACGCGATTCCGGTTGTTGCCTTCCACTGACGCAAGTGGTCGCGAAGAGCAGGCACCAAGCCAAATTGCTCGAGCAGCAAGGGGCGCAAGCCCTCGATGATGCGGCGCTTCAGCTGCGCCGCCCGGCGGGCGAGGTCGATGATCTCCTTCTGACGTTCGACGAGCTTGGGCGACGTGGCCGGCAAGTCCTTCAATACCAACTCCGCATCGAGCACGATGGCCGTAACCAGGCTTCCAAGCTCATCATGCAACTCGGCGGCCAGCTTTGCCTTTTCCTCTTCCGCGATCCACATGAGATGCTGCGCAAGCTCGGTCAGTCCCGCGGTTTTCTCCGCGACGGTGGCCGCAAGCGCCTCGTTCGCCATCTCGAGCACCCGTTCGGCCTTCTTGCGGTCGGTGATGTCGGTTGAGATGCCTATCAGGCCGATGACATTGCCCGCCACGTCGAATCTGGGAGTCTTGGTCGCAAGCTGAGTGCGCGCAACGCCATCGATTGTGATTGTCTGTTCGAAGCGTTGCGTGCATCCGGACTCCATCGCCCGGGTATCGTTGTTCCGTATCGCTTCGGCTTCCCCGGGATTCGGGACGTATTCGGCGAGCGTTTTGCCGATCAGTTCCTCGGACGGCTTGCCAAAGGCCTTACAGATGGCGGGGTTGACCAGCAGCAGCCGCCCGTCGCGGTCCTTGACGTAGACCCAGTCGTCGGTGCCTTCGGTCACGGCCCTCAGCAGAGCATTGCTGTCGCGCAGTGCATCTTCGGCATCGGCGGAGCGACGGCGGTCCGTCATCGCAGGGTGAACGACGATAAGAGCGAGGCGGGAGGCCGAAGGCAGCAAGCGAACAACAAAAAATGACGGCGTGGCGCCGAACCCGGACGGTCACACGCATTGCATATGCCAGGAGCAATGGAATCAGCGGTTGCGTACATCATAGCCAAGCCAACCGGTGAATCCGACCGCGACACCGAGCCATATCACGGCCATCAACGTGGACTCGGTATAAAACTCCCACATCGCCGCGTTGATGGCGCAAAGGATGATGACCATGATCTTGAGAAGCGAATTACCCATGGGGCCTCCAATTACAACGCCATATTAGGGCATCCCGGTCTCTTTCGGGGTTTCAGCCATGGGTCCTACAGCCGAATCAGACTTTGTCCGATTGCGACCGTTCTTGGGCATTACGAAAATGCTAGCCGGGATACGCGCGCATACCTGCGGAATTCTCCAGCTCACTTTCCATGCGAAACGACGAAGCCGCAAAGCGCCTTGCAGCGGAAATACTTTCGCGCACAAGGCTGAAAAGCCGCTGGAACGAAGGCGAGAATCCACAGGCAAACGTCCATCAGTCCGACCGCGTGACGCAAATCGAATCGCTCAAGGACGAGGCGCGCAACATCCATGAAGAAGCACGGATGGTGCTACCGGGGATTCAGGCGCTGTTTGGCTTTCAACTTATCGCGGTGTTCAACCGTCCTTTTTTCGATCTCGACCCGTTCGACCGCGTGCTGCACCTGGGCTCGCTGGTATTGGTCGCCGTTTCGATCGGATTGATCATGGCGCCCGCTGCATACCACCGGCTGGCCGAGAGCGGCCGGGTGTCCAGCCACTGGATCAAGCTCGCATCGCTGTACATCGCGAGCGCCATGGCAACATTGATGATCGCCGTCAGCGTCGACATCTATGTCGTCGCGACGATGATCGTGAACAGCTCCGTCGTCGGCGTCGCTTTGGGTGTGCTAACCGGGTGCTTTCTTGGCTGGTTGTGGTTTGCAGTACCGCTCATGCGAAAGTCGCGGCAGCGCGGCGCACAGTGAGCCTGCCGTCCGCGGCATCACGGCGACTACGTTCACATGTCCTGCCGCCTCCTTCCTTCCGGGAACCAGCCAGCCGCACATCGTCTGTAGGCGCGCCCAGCGCGCGGCTGCACTGATGGGCTATTGCGAAAGTCGCTGAACAAGTGAC
>Ga0193751_1001520_pt1 | contig 14777 bp, 11 predicted proteins | sample L1c2metaG_FD_143050 | JGI IMG/M metagenome (GOLD analysis project Ga0193751, IMG submission 143050) | Soil microbial communities from a riparian zone of the East river system, Colorado, United States - L1c2 | ecosystem: Environmental > Terrestrial > Soil > Riparian zone | place: USA: East River... | reverse complement strand
GTTGCTGGAGGTCCTGCGCGCCCTGTCGCCGGCCGGAATCATCTTCCTGCTCTCCGGCCTGATCGTGGTGATCGGCGCGCTGACGCGCTTCGCGCGATCCTAGGATGTCCGACCCTCCAGCGGATGCGCCGGCGCCCCCTGCATCTGTTCCTGCCCGGCCCGCTGCGACCGCTGAGCTGCCGATCTCCTGGCCCACGACGCTCTCCGGATGGCTGATCGGCGGCGGGAGCGTGGTCGCCGCGCTCGGGCTGATCGCTTCGCTCGATCGCGCGATCAGCGCCATCCTCTTCCTCGCGCTGCTCTGGATCGGCGCCTCCGTCTTCCTCGCCGACCGGATTCCCGAGGTTCCTCGGCAGCGGTTTGCCGTCCTGGCAACGACGCTCATCGGGCTCGGGGTTGCGCTCGATCGCGCGGGCTTCACGGTGCGCGCCTGGCACCTCAACCGCCTGCCGCGTGAGCCTGGCGCAGTGAGCATCGCCCCACCGCTCGAGCTGCACGGCCTGACCGCCGAGGAGTACCGACTGCTGGTCGCCAGCATCGGCCGCGAGCCGAACGCCGTGGAGCTGGGCATGTTCGGCGCGATGTGGAGCGAGCACTGCGCCTACAAGCATTCGCGCTCCCTGCTCGCGGGCCTGCCGACCTCCGGCGAGCGGGTCCTGGTCGGGCCGGGGGAGAACGCCGGGGCGCTCGACATCGGGAACGACCTGGCGGTCGTCTTCAAGATCGAGTCGCATAACCACCCGTCGGCGGTCGAGCCATACCAGGGAGCCGCGACCGGGGTGGGCGGCATCATCCGCGACATCTTCACCATGGGCGCCAGGCCGATCGCCCTCCTGAACTCGCTGCGCTTCGGCCCGCTCGATCCGGATGAGGATCCCACCGGCCAGACCGATGCGGCCGCCGCCGCCAGGAATCGCTACCTGTTCGACGGGGTGATCTCCGGCATCGCCGGCTACGGCAACTGCATCGGGATCCCCGATGTGGGCGGCGAGCTCGCCTTCGACCGAACCTACAGCGGGAATCCGCTGGTCAATGCCATGTGCATCGGGATTGCGCGCCATGAGGCGATCACGCTTGCCCGTTCCGTGGGGGCAGGGAATGCGCTGATGCTGGTCGGCGCCTCGACGGGGCGCGATGGCATCCAGGGTGCGAGCTTCGCCTCGGCCGCGCTCGGCGCGGATCGGGCCGAGCGGCGTCCAGCGGTGCAAGTGGGGGATCCGTTCCTCGAGAAGCTGCTGATGGAGGCCTGCCTGGAGCTCGGGGCATCGGACGCGGTCGTGGCGATGCAGGACCTGGGAGCTGCGGGACTCACCTGCGCCCTGGCGGAGCTCTCGTCGCGAGGCGCCTGCGGTGCCCAGGTCGACCTCGACCTGGTCCCGCGCCGGGAGCCGCTGATGACCCCTTACGAGGTCCTGCTGAGCGAGTCGCAGGAGCGGATGCTGCTCGTCGTGCGGGCGGGACGCGAGGCCGAGGTGACCTCCGTCTTCGAGCGCTACGGGCTCCACGGCGTTGTGATCGGGCGCGTGATCGACGATCCGGTGGTTCGCGCCAGTGCCGGCGGCGAGGCGGTCTGCGACCTGCCCGGCCGAGCCCTGGTCGACGATGCGCCAAGGTACACCCCAGCCAGTGAGCCACCTGCCGACCTGGCCAGCCGCCGTGCCGAGCGCCTCGACGACCTCGCCGCGCAGCCACCTTCGGTCGCCACCCTGCTCGAGCTGCTCGGCTCGCCCAACGCTCGCAGCCGCAAGCCGGTCTGGCGTCGTTACGACCACATGAACGGCATCAACACCCTGGTCGATCCTGGCGCTGGCGACTCCGCCCTGCTCCGCGTCAAGGGAACCAGCAAGGCGATCGCCCTGGCGGTCGACGGACCGGGCCGAATCGGGGCGCTCGACCCCCGGCTGGCCGGCGCGGCGACCGTGGTCGAGGGGGCGCTGAACGTGGCCTGCAGCGGCGCACGGCCAATCGGCATCACCAACTGCCTGAACTTCGGCTCGCCCGAGCAGCCGACGGGCTACTGGCAGCTCGCCGAGGCGGTGGCCGGCATGGCGGATGCCTGCCGGACCCTCCGAATCCCGATCGTTTCGGGGAACGTGAGCCTCTACAACGAGACCTCCGGCGGCCCGATCCTGCCAACCCCGGTTATCGGCACCGTGGGACTCATCGAGGACCGATCCACCGCGGTTCCAATGACCTGGCATCCGGGCGACGAGGTGTGGCTGCTCGGCGAGCTGGCGCCCGACGCAGGCTCGCTCGCCGGCTCGGAGCTCGCCTGGCGGAGCGGCCGCTTCGGCGGCGCGCCGTCGCTCGACGTGCCCGCAGCGGCGAGGCTCGTTGACCTGCTCGCTCGCCTCGCTGCGGGGCGCCAGCTGACCGGCGCGCACGACCTCTCGGTCGGTGGGCTGGGTGTGGCGCTGGCGCGGTTGGCGATTGCCTCGGGCATTGGCGGGCAGGTCGAGCTGCCCTCAGCGTTGTGCGTGCTGCCAACCGCGGGCCTCTTCGGCGAACGGGGCGGTCGGGTGCTCGTCAGCGTCAGCCCGAGGAGTGGGCCGGCGCTTGCCACGGCGGCGGCCACGTCGGGAGTGGCGGCCCAACTGATCGGCCACGCCGGAGGAGGCGAGCTGCGCATCGGCATCGGTGACGAGCAGCTGATCGTGGGCCTTCAGGCCCTGCGCGAGGCCTGGACGGCTCCCTTCTAGAGGCGGCGGCTGGCGGCATGGTCCTCGGTCGGTGGATCGGCTCGGCCGAGCCCCATCGAGGTCATGATGGGATCGTCGCTCAAGCGGCCGCGCATCCTCGCGCGCCGCGCCGCGGGATCGACCGTTGCCGTCGGCTGTCGTCGCCGGGCTCGCCAGGCCACCCCGATGAGCAGCATCACGGCCCCGACCAGTGCCAGGGGCCAGGCGTCAGTCATCCGGCTTCGCGCATGTCGTCGGTCGCCTCGGCCAGCACCGGCTTCGGCTTCCTTCGGGTCCGCTTGCGGTTGGAATCCCCGTTGCCGTAGGTCGGAAGCCCGACCGCGGCAGCGTGGCTGTCGATCTGCTCGAGGCCATCGCGCGCCCGTTCGTGCAGGCGGTACACCTCACGCAGTCCATCAGGGGGAACGCCCTCGGCGTAGATCGTGCAGAAGATGTCGACCAGGTCTGGGTCGAACTGTGTCCCCGAATGCCGGCGCAGCTCGCTGAGGGCGTCGAGGTGAGCGCGCGCTGTCTTGTACGGACGTTCGTTGATCATGGCGTGGTACGCGTCGGCGATGGCCACGATCCGGGCCCCGAGCGGAATCTCGTTGCCCGACAGGCCGTGCGGATACCCGCCGCCGTTGAAGCGCTCGTGGTGGTGCAGGACGACCGGTATCGCGTCTCGCAGCGAGGACGCCTCCTCGAGGATCACCTGTCCGATGCGCGGGTGCTCGCCGATCGCCCGCCACTCGGCCTCCGACAGCGAGCTCGGCTTGTCGAGGATTTCCGACGGGACCGCCAGCTTGCCGAGGTCATGCAGCAGGCTCGCGATTCGGATGCGCTGGATCTCCGCGTGCGGCAGCCCCAGCTCGAGCGCGATGCCGGTCGCCAATGACGCGATCATGTCCGAGGGCCGGCCGCGGTGATGCGGCTGGGGAGCGAGCACCGAGGCCAGTGCCTCGGTGGCGTTGTCGTTGGCCCATTGTCCGATGGCGGTGGCGGCGGCGCGTCGCTCGACGCTGATCGGGGCGCGGCGCACCGGGGCGCCCTCGTCCAGGTCCCGGAAGAGGTAGGTCCGGTTCCGTCCCAGCGACTTCGCTGCATACATCGCGGCGTCGGCCTCGTCGACCAGTCGGTCGACCTGGAGCCGCGATCCCAGCTCACCGGAAACGCCGATGCTGACGGTGACCTGCACCGTCTGGCCTCCGGCGATCACCAGGGGGTGCTGCGTAACCAGCTGGCGCAGCTTCTCGGCCAGGGCGACGGCGTCCTCGGGTGCGGTCTCGGGGAGGATCAGCATGAACTCTTCCCCGCCATACCGTCCGAACAGGTCGCTGACCCTGATCTGCTCACTCACCAGCGCGGCGATCTGGCGCAGCACTGCGTCACCGGAGTTGTGGCCGTAGGTGTCGTTGATCGGCTTGAAGCGGTCGATGTCGATGAAGGCCAGCGAGAGCCACTTGTGGTGGCGAGTTGCGCGCTCGATCTCGGAGACAAGGGTGGTGAGCAGCGTCTCTCGATTGGCCACCCCGGTCAGACGGTCATGCGTGGCGCGCGCCTCGACCTGCAGGAAGGCACCGGCAGCCGCGTTGAAGGCGCGGGCCAGGCGCTGCTCGGTGGGCGTCCCCCACTCACGCAGCCGGGCGGGGCCATCCGCCTCCAGGGTCGACTCGAGGGCGTCGGCGATGCGGCTCAGGCGCCATCCGAAGTAGCTCCAGGCCAGCAACGCCATGCTGCTCACCCCGGCGGCCGCCGCCAGCACGCCGAGCAGCACGAGGGTCTGCCACTGGCGAGGCTCGACCTGGCGGGCGAGCGCAAAGGCGACGATCGCCAGGACTGCCACCGCAATAGGGGCGATGAACCCGAGTGCCCTGACGATCCGTAGCATCGACCCTCCGATATGGTTCCGCTGAGGATCGAGCATGGGGCCGGCCCCGCTCGGCGACCATGGCTCGATGGTCCGCGGTGCGACTCCGCACCGCCGCGGAATTCGGTGGGCGGAGGGCTCGTGCGGTCTGGTGCAGTACTGGCCCCGTACCTATCTCCCATGGCCATCCGTTCCGTTGTGGCAGACCTGTGGCGAGGGTCCTCCGCTATCATTTCGGGGTGCCGCGACTCGATCCCGGACGCTGATCGCCTTGCGGCCGTCGCCCCTGCCGCACACCAGAGCCGAGGTTCACCTGCCCCTCGCTGAGCTCCAGCTGTACGACCCGAATGGCCCCCGCGAGGAATGCGGCGTGGTCGGCATCTATGCGCCGGGACGCCCTGTGGCACATCTCACCTACGTCGGCCTGCATGCCCTGCAGCATCGTGGACAGGAGTCGGCAGGGATCGCCGCGTCGGATGGGACGCAGCTGACCCTCCACAAGCGACTCGGGTTGGTGAGTCAGATCTTCGACGAGGAGACCCTCGCGAGCCTCGACCGCGCGCCTGGAGGCGAGGAGCGATCCGGGGCGCACATCGCGATCGGGCACACGCGGTACAGCACCACCGGCTCCAACAGCCTGCCCAACGTGCAGCCGGTCTTCGCGCGAAGCGAGCTGGGCGAGCTGATGCTCGGTCATAACGGGAACCTGACGAACGCCACCTGGCTGCGCGACGCGCTGTCCGAGCAGGGAGTCGAGTTCGTCACGGCCAGCGACACCGAGGTCCTCGCCAAGCTGATCGCCCATGCGCCGGGCCGCAGCTGGGCACAGCGCGTGGAGCATGCCTTCCATCGGGCGGCTGGCGCCTACACCTTCACCATGCTGACCGAGCGGACCCTCGTCGCCGCACGCGACCCGATCGGCTTCCGGCCGCTGGCGCTTGGGCGTCTCGCCGCGGACGATACGGCGCCCGCCGGCTGGGCCATCGCAAGCGAGAGCGCCGCGCTGGACGCCATGGGGGCCACGTTCGTGCGGGACGTCGAGGCTGGCGAGATCCTGTCGATCGACGAAGAGGGCGTTCACTCCCACCGACCGACCATCAGTGGCGCCCCCAGCGGCTCGCGCGAGCGGCTCTGCCTCTTCGAGTTCGTCTACCTGGCGCGTCCCGACAGCGTGATCGATGGGCGACTGCTGTACGAGGCACGTCTGCGGATGGGACGTCGGCTGGCGATCGAGCATCCGGCGGATGCTGACCTGGTGATCCCGGTGCCCGACTCCGCCGTCCCGGCCGCCATCGGCTACGCGGAGCAGTCCGGGCTGCCGTATCGGGAGGGCCTGATCAAGAACCGATACGTTGGTCGGACCTTCATCCAGCCGGCGCAGACCTCTCGCGAGGCATCGGTCCGACTCAAGTTCAACCCGCTGCCCGAGGTCCTCTCCGGGAAGCGCGTGGTGGTCGTCGACGACTCGATCGTGCGCGGCACCACCACCGCGCCGATCGTGGCCATGCTGCGCCGCGCCGGCGCGAGCGAGATCCATGTCCGAATCCATTCGCCGCAGATGCGGTATCCGTGCTACATGGGGGTCGACACCGGACGGCGCGCCGAGCTGATCGCCGCCACCCACGACCTCGAGCAGATTCGGACGCTGATCGATGCCGACTCGCTTGGCTACCTCTCGCAGGAGGGCCTCCTGAGCGCGGTGGGGGGAGACGAGACGCGGCGCTGCACCGCCTGCTTCGACGGCCGCTATCCGATCGACGTCCCGCTCGACGTGGACAAGTTCGCGCTGGAGCGAGGGTAACGCCGGTGGCGGGCAGCTACCGCGAGGCGGGGGTCGACATCGAGGAGGCTCGGCGCGCCGTGGAGCTGATCGGCCGTGCCGCTGCGGCGACTGCCACGCCAGCGGTGCTCGGAGGCGTGGGCGGCTTCGGAAGCCTGTTCCGCTTCGACCCGACCTCGCACCAGGACCCGGTCCTGGTCGCCTCGACCGACGGGGTGGGCAGCAAGCTCCAGCTGGCGATCGCGCTGGGCCGCCACGGCACGATCGGCGTCGACCTGGTCAACCACTGCATCAACGACATCGCCGTGCACGGCGCCGATCCGCTCTTCTTCCTCGACTACTTGGCGGTCGGCAGGCTCCACGCTGAGGTGGCGGCCGAGATCGTGTCAGGCATCGCCGATGCCTGTGCGGCGGCGGGGGTGGCCCTGGTCGGGGGGGAGACCGCGGAGCTGCCCGACCTGTACGGGGCCGACGAGTACGACCTGGCCGGCTTCATCGTTGGCGTGGTGGCCCGTGCCGACGTCATCGATGGAGCGGCCGTGCGCGCCGGCGACCAGCTCCTTGGGCTGCCGTCGAGCGGCCTGCACACCAATGGCTACACCCTGGCCCGCCGCATCTTCCCCGAGGACGAGTGGAAGCGGGGCGCCGCGGGCCTGGAACACACCATCGGCGAGGAGCTGCTCGAGCCCCACCGCTCGTACCTGGACGAGATTCGCATCCTGCGTCGCTCGCTCCGGGAGGCTGGCGGCGACACGCTCGCCTTCGCTCACATCACCGGTGGTGGATGGATCGACAACATCCCTCGGACCCTGCCGGCCGGCCTGGGGGCCGAGGTGGAGCTCGGTTCGTGGCACGTGCCCCTCATCTTCAGCCTGATCCAGGAGCGCGGCGACATCAGCGACGCGGAGATGGTGCGCACCTTCAACCTTGGCATCGGGCTGACCTGCGTCGTTCGCCCTGACCTTGTCGGGGCTGCCATCGCCGCCCTCCCCGAGGCGCGGCGCATCGGCACCGTGGTGTCGATCGAGGCGGGCGCGGCGCGCGTCTCCTTCATCTAGGCGTCATGCGCCTCGCTGTCCTGGTATCCGGGCGCGGATCGAACCTCGAGGCCGTGCTGCGCGCCGTTGATGCCGGGCGGCTGCCCTCGATCCAACCGGTCGTCGTCATCAGCAACCGGTCCGGGATCCGTGCGCTCGAGGTCGCCTCGCGCTTCGGCGTTACGTCGCGCGTGCTCCCGGCTCGCGAATTCGGCGATCCGTCGTCACGTGATCGGGGCATCGGCCAGGTGTTGACGGAGGCGGGAGCGGAGCTCGCCCTGCTGGCCGGCTACGACCAGTGGCTGCGCCCGACCTACTTCGCTGCGTTCGAAGGCCGCACCATCAACATCCACCCATCACTCCTGCCGCGCCACGGTGGCCCGGGGATGCTCGGCGCGGGAGTGCATGCGGCCGTACTGCGGGCGGGCGACACGGAGACGGGGGTCACCATCCACGAGGTCACTGCCGACCTGGACGCCGGTCCGATCCTCCTGCAGCGGCGCGTTGCTGTTCACGCAGGCGACACCGTGGCCTCGCTCGCCCAGCGCGTGCTGCAGGTCGAGCACCAGTCCCTGGTGGAGGCCCTCTCGCACCTATCTGCTAGGATGACCGGCGCGCCGCGAGCGACCATTCGCGTGCGCAGGTAGCAGGAGATCGCCCCTTCATGCCAAGTGGCCTGCCGGATCCCGGCAAGATCTGGAACGACTTCATCACCAACCCGCTGGTGCAGACTGCCGGCACCCTGATCGTCATCTACGTGGTCCTGCTCTGGCTGGGAACCGCGTACTGGGCGTTTCGCGACATGCAGGCGCGCAGTGAGAACCCGATCTTGCCGTACTTCGCCTCGGCCCTGATCATCTTCTTCACGCCGCTCCTCTTCCTGTTCGCGGTCGTCCTGTACCTGATTGTTCGGCCGCGTGAGTCTCTCGCCGAGATCTACGAGCGTTCACTGGCCGAGGAGTCGCTCCTGGCCGAGGTGGAGAAGAACGAGCTCTGCCCCGTGTGCCGCGACCGGGTGCATGCCGATTGGCTGGTCTGCCCGAACTGCCGGACCCGACTGCACCGGGTCTGCCCGTCCTGCAGCCGCCTCGCCGACCCTGACTGGTCGCTGTGCGCTTACTGCGGGCACGAATTCGAGCGCGCAGCCGTCCGCCCTGTGGCCGGTGCGATGGATCGGGGGACCGCCCGCACCGCTGAGCGACCTGACCTGACCGCCGAGACCGGCGGCTTCAGCACCGCGACCAACCCCTGATTCACGCCGGCCGGTGGACGACCCCGGCCTGAGCGGCCTTCCCGGGCCGCAGCCCACTGAGCCAGCCACACCCCAGGTCGACCTCGGCCGCTACCGGCTGCTCCAGATCCTGTCCATCCTGTTCATCAGCCTGGGCCTGATCCTTCCGATCGGCGCGGTGCTGGTCAACGGGGATCTGCTCTCCTCGACCACCGCCGACCTGGAGCGCGTGGTGGGGCCAGCGCTGCTGCTGCTGGCAGGCCTCCTGCTTCTGATCATCGGGCTCATCCTGAATATCGTCCGCTCACTCATCGTCCGCGGCGCCTTGCCACCGGAGCGCTACCGTGGCCCGGCGATCTTCGTCCTGCTGCTGCTGGCCCTGGTGGTGGCCACCATTGTCGCCATACCGGCCGCCATCGGATCCGATGCGACGGCCGGGCTGTCGTTGCTACTCCTCACCTCCACGCAGATCGGGCTCCTGGCGGTCACCGGCGGGCTGGTGGTCCTGCCCAGGACGCTGGCCGGCCTGCACCTGCTGCCGCCATCGCACCTCGGCCGCTCCATCCTGCTCGGGTTCGGCCTGGCGATCCCGGCGTGGATCGGGGCAACGCTCATCTCGGCGATCGCATCGGGCCTGCTCACCGCCATCGGCTTCAAGGAGACGCCGGGTGCCGCCGAGCTGGCGGTGCAGCAGAGTGATCCGACGGTCATCCTGGTCGCCTTCCTGGTGGTGGCTCCAATCGCCGAGGAGCTCTTCTTCCGCGGGGTGGTGTACAACGCCTGGGAACGCGAGTGGGGCCCGCGCGTCGCTCTCTTCGGATCAGCCGGCCTGTTCGCGGTGATCCACACCAGCCTCTTCGCCCTCGCACCCATCTTCGCGCTCGGGATCGCGTTGGCGCTTCTCTATCGCTCGACGCGGAGCCTTCCGGCTTCGATGGCCATGCATGCCGGCTTCAACACCATCTCGGTGGTCATTGCCTTCGTGGTCCGACTCCACCTGGTCAAGATCTCGATCTGACCGATAAGCGGCCGATAACCGGTCGGTCAGTCTCCCGGGCTAGCCTCGCCCGATGGCCCTTCCTCGACCCGTGGCGCTGCGCCGCGCTCCTCGGGCACGAGTCGGCTCCGCCGCGTCGGCAAGGGCGAGGTTGGTCCGCGGTGGTCCGTCAGCGTGCGCCGACGATGAGCTGCTCGCGGTGCTGATCGGTGGCGTGGACGCCCTCGCCACGGCGCGGCGGCTGCTCGACGAGCACGATGGGCTCCCCGGCCTGGCGATCGGGGTGCGCGAGGGGATCGGTCTCGACCCGCGGCGGACGGCCACGGTCATCGCTGCTGTCGAGCTCGGGCGGCGCGCGGCGGCGGCCTGGCCACGCGAGCGCTGGAGGGTGCGAACGCCCGCGGACCTAGCCGAGCGCCTGCTACCGGAGATGAGCCATCTTGAGCAGGAGGAGCTGCGGGTGGTGCTGCTGAACACGAAGAACGTGGTCACCGCCATGGCCACCGTCTACGCCGGCAACCTGGCGGGCTCATCGGTCCGGGTCGGGGAGGTCTTCCGTGACGCGGTGCGACGCCAGGCGGCCGCGGTGGTGGTCGTCCACAACCATCCATCGGGCGACCCGGCGCCCTCGGCGGAGGACATGCGCATCACGGCCGAGCTGCGCGAAGCCGGCCGACTGCTCGACATCGAGCTGCTCGATCATCTCGTGATCGGTCACGGGCGCTGGGTCAGCCTGCGCGCCCTGGGCGCGCTGTGACCCGGCTCTCGACCTCTAGGGGAGGACGCGGTAGAGGCCGCCAGCGCCAAGGTCGACGAGGAACAGCTCCCCCGCGTCATCCTCGCCGAACGACGAGATGTTGAGGGAAGTGTTGGCGACGGTCCTGGTCGTGAAGCTGCCGCCTCCAGAGTGAAGCGTGAAGAGCCTGCCACTGCAGTAGTCGCCGAAGATGTAGACGCCCTGCAGGGAGGCCTCGGCCGCTCCACGGTACACATACCCGCCGGTGACCGCGCAACCGAGCGCGTGCGAGTACTCGGCGATCGGTGCGACCAGTCCGGTTGTATCGCACGTCCGGTAGCAATGATCCCCCTCCCGCAGGTTCCAGCCATAGTTCGCGCCCCCCGGGGGGTCGAGCGGCTGGCGGTCGATCTCCTCCCAGGCGTTCTGCCCAACGTCGCCGATGTACAGGTCGCCGGTGAGACGGTCGAAGCTGAAGCGCCACGGGTTGCGCAGCCCGTAGGCCCAGATCTCGAGCCGGCCAGCGCCCGGTGCCGCTCCGAGGAGCGCGTACGGGTTGTCCGGAGGGATGGCGTAGGCCTTGCCGGCGGCATGCGAGGCGTCGACGTCGATGCGCAGGATCTTGCCCAGCAGCACGTTGCGGTTCTGGCCGTTCCCGTTCGGGTCACCCTCCGAGCCGCCGTCCCCCAGCCCGATATACAGGTAGCCGTCGGGTCCGAAGGCAATCTGCCCGCCGTTGTGGTTGGCGAACGGCTGCGGCACGACCAGCAGGGTCCGCTCGCTTGCCGGATCGGCTCGCGAACCGTCAGCGCTGGCTTGCAGCTCGCTGACGACGGTCGCGCCATCCCCGGCCCGGGTGTAATCGACGAAGAGGCGTCGGTTGGTGGCGAAGCTCGGATGGAAGGCGAGCCCCAGCAGGCCGCGTTCGCCGCCTGAGATGATGCGCCCGGTCAGGTCGACAAACGGCTCGGGGTCGAGCGCGCCGTCCGCGTTCACCACGCGCACCTTTCCCGCCCGCTCGGTGATGAACAGCCGACCCGTGCCGTCGCCGGCGTTGGTGACCCCGGTTGGCGCGCGGAGGCCCTTCACCACGAGCCTGACGCTCAGTTGGTCGGGCCCATTTGCCAGTGGGAAGCCGCTGCCGAGCTGCGGAGAGGGGCTCGCCGGACGGGATGGAGAGGCGCCGGCGCTCGGATTGGACGATGGGGTGGGCGTCGAGCTCGTTGTCGCGGAGCAGCCAGCCAGGACGATGGCCAGCGCAGCCGTCGAGAAGGTCCGACGCCGAATCAGCTGCATTCGCGGCAGAGACTACCCCTCTGGCCCGGGATGGGCCGCATCGTGTCCGGAAGGGTCGAACGGGGGCCCGATGCGCTACGGTTGCGCGCAGACCGATGACCAGCACACGCACCACCCGCAAGCGCGCCGCGCAGACCGTGCCGGCCGCCCCCGCGCAGCTCTCCGGGGAACCGGCAAGCGGCGAGCTCGGGACCCGGCGCAGCATCGTGATCGAGCGAGTGCAACCCGAGCTGGATGGAGGACGGCACCCCGTCAAGCGGGTGGTTGGCGACCAGCTGCTGGTGACAGCGGACATCTTCGCCCACGGCCATGGCCTCCTGGCGGCGGCGCTGCTGCTGCGCCTTGAGCCCTACGGCGAATGGGCCGAGGTCCCCATGCGTCTCATCGACAACGACCGATGGAGTGGCTCTGTCGCCCTGCTGCGCAACGCGCGATACCGGTACACCATCGAGGCCTGGCGCGACGCGATCGGCTCGTGGCGCGCCGAGCTGGACCGGAAGGTGGAGGCCGGCCTGCGGGTCGGGGTGGAGCTGGACGAGGGAAGGCTGCTGGTCGAGGCTGCGCTGGATCGAGCCAGCGGCGCCGATGCCACGATGCTGCGCGAAGCGCTCGCCCGCGACAGCCGCTCTCGAAGCGAGCGGGCCCGGCTCAGGGCGCTGGCAGCAGACGAGGTGGTGGCGACAGCCCGCCGCCACCCGGATCGCAGCGCCGCAACGAGGTTCGAACGAGAGCTGCCATTGACGGTCGACCGGGTGCTGGCGCGCAGCGGAGCCTGGTATGAGCTCTTCCCGCGTTCCCAGGGCCGTGACCCCCAGCACCCGACGCCAACCACCCTCATCGAGGCTGAATGGCGATTGCCGGATATCGCTGCCATGGGCTTCGACGTGGTCTACCTGCCGCCGATCCACCCGATCGGTCGCACGAACCGCAAGGGACGCGACAACGCGCTGGTCGCCGCCGCGAATGACCCCGGCTCACCGTGGGCCATCGGCTCTGAGGCGGGGGGCCACGACGCCGTCGCACCCGAGCTCGGTGGGCTGCCCGCCTTCGATCATTTTCGGCGCGCCGTCGAGGCGCACGGACTGCACCTGGCGCTCGACCTGGCGCTGCAGGCATCTCCCGATCATCCCTGGGTTCACGAGCATCCGGAGTGGTTCCGTCACGCGCCGGATGGCTCGATCAAGTACGCGGAGAACCCACCCAAGAAGTACGAGGATATCGTGCCCTTCGATTTCGACCAGCCCGATCCGCGAGTCAGGGCGGCGCTGTGGGAGGCATGGTTGGCGATCGTCCTGACCTGGGTCGAGCGCGGCGTGAGGGCCTTCAGGGTCGACAACCCGCACACCAAGCCGGTTCCGTTCTGGGAGTGGCTGATCGGGGAGGTGCAGGCCGCCCACCCCGACGTCATCTTCCTGTCCGAGGCGTTCACCCGTCCCAAGATGATGCGGGCCCTGGCCAAGGTCGGTTTCAGCCAGAGCTACACCTACTTCACCTGGCGGGAATCGGTCAGTGAGCTGCGGGAGTATCTGACCGAGCTGACGCAGACCGAGATGCGCGAGTACTTCCGCGGCAACCTGTTCACGAACACTCCGGACATCAACCCGCATCACCTCGACCATGGCCGTCCGGCGTTCCAGGTGCGAGCGGTGCTGGCGGCCACGCTCTCGCCGGCATGGGGCATCTACTCCGGCTTCGAGCTCTGCGAACGGGATCGGCTTGACGATCGGGAGGAGTACGACCACAGCGAGAAGTACGAGATCCGGGCCCGCGACTGGGAGGCGAGGCCCAACGTGAAGCGCCTGATCAGCGGGCTCAACCGCGTTCGGCATGATTCAGCGGCGCTGCAGCGCAACGACACCCTGTCATTCGAGGCCGCAACCGGCGACCGGACCCTGTTCTACCGCAAGGCACTGCCGGCGGGCGACGTCGATCCGCTGACCGGCGCCGCGGGCCGCGTTCGCGATCCGGTGTATGTCGCGGTCAACTGCGACTTCGCGAACCCGGAGCGAGCCATCCTGCACCCGAACCTGCCGGCGATCGGGATCGGATGGGACGAGCCCTACCGCATGGTCGACCTGATCACCGGCCGCTGGCGGCGGCTGCGAGGAGCCGACATCCCCGTCGAGCTGGATCCGAGTCGCCTGCCGTACCGGGTCTTCACCATTCGACCCCTCGACGACTGACCGATGCTACCCTCGACCGGGCGCCGGGCCGCGAGGCCCCAGCCCGTGGCCGGCAGTGTGGACCTTGCCTACACCGATGCCCTTGGGGTTCGTCGCCAGGTGCCGAGGCCAGTGCGCGCGGCGGTGCTCGCCTCGATGGCCACCCTGAATGAGGGGGACGCCTCCGGACTCGACCCGGTTCGCGTCGTCCATCCGGGCGCTCGGCTGCCAACCGCCGGCGAGCTGACCCTCGAGGACGGCACCCAGCTGGGCGCCGTCAGGCAGCTGCCGCCTGACCTCCCACTCGGCTACCACCACCTGCGCCTCGACGGAGGCGAGCAGTTGCTGATTGCCGCTCCCCTGCGCTGCTACCTCCCCGACGATCTGCGCATCTGGGGGTGGGCAACACAGCTGTACGCGACCCGCTCGAGCCGCAGCTGGGGGATCGGCGATCTGGCAGACCTCAGATCCGTGGCCTCATGGGCGGGTGGACTGGGCGCCGGGGCCCTGGTCGTCAACCCGCTCGGCGCTCCGAGGCCCGGACCCAAGGTCGAGGCGAGCCCCTACTACCCGAGCACCAGGCGCTTCCATGACCCGCTGCTGGTGGCGATCGATGCTGTCCCGGGCGCTGATCGCGTCGCCGAGACCCTTCGTCCCCTGGAGGAAGCCGGGCACGACCTGAATCGAAGCCGCCTGATCGACCGTGATCGGGCCTTGCAGCTCAAGCTGGCCGCGCTGGAAGCGATCTGGGCGTCCAGTCCCGCCGCGTCCGGTGCGCCGGCACGCCGCCTCGCCGCGTTTCGCGCCGAGCAGGGCGACGCCCTGCGGCAGTGGGCCACCTTCGTCGTGCTGAGCGAGCGGTTCGGATCCGGGTGGCAAGCCTGGCCGCAGCGGTACCGGGACCCTGCTTCGTCGGTAGTGGCTCGCGTGGCCGCGGAGGGCGCAGATCGGGTCGCCTTCCATGAGTGGATCCAGTGGCTGCTCGACGAGGGT
>Ga0193751_1001519_pt1 | contig 14778 bp, 14 predicted proteins | sample L1c2metaG_FD_143050 | JGI IMG/M metagenome (GOLD analysis project Ga0193751, IMG submission 143050) | Soil microbial communities from a riparian zone of the East river system, Colorado, United States - L1c2 | ecosystem: Environmental > Terrestrial > Soil > Riparian zone | place: USA: East River... | reverse complement strand
TCCGAAAATGGGTAGGTATCGAGAAAGCGGCGCACGTACTTGCGCATCAAAGCGAGATTCCCGCTGTGGCTGCTGAACTCGAGTTTTTGTTTGCTCACAGGACAGGGTAAGGCTGGTGGGGGAGGGCGGCTCATTCAAGTCCGGATCGTGAGTGTCCCGGCTCCGCAGCCATCTCGTAAAAGAAATGGACAGCCGATCGAAGCAGTTGTTCAGTTTTGCGCATGTGGAAATGCTTGGTTGTGTCACTGCTGCTCGTAACCTCGGCGCTGGCTCAGGAGAGTGGCACCGCCTATGACGCCTTGCGGGTTGTCGGAACGCGAATGAATCGCAGCTTCGTCAACCGCGTGATCTCGGTCACCGGCGTCAACGGCAACCCGCAACCGGCCAGTTGGAAAATTTTGCTGGCAGATCGGAATGCCCCTGGCGGTGTGCGGGAGGTCGATGTCACAGACGGCCGCATTGCCTCGGAACGCACGCCGGCCCGCGGGGTGGTCGGTTCGAGCGAAGGCGCAACCATCAAAACGGCGCATTTGAATCTCGACTCAAGCGGAGCCTATGCCGTGGCGAGTCACACGGCCGACAAATCGAGTACCCAGTTCAGCACCGTCAGCTACACCTTGCGCACGGACGAACATGGAGACCCAGTCTGGATCGTCACATTACATGCGCGATCGGGACAGCCGGTCGGGACCATCTTCATCGGCGCCAATCGCGGAACAGTCACGCGCACGGAAGGAATGTTCAGCGGCGCAACCATGCAGGATGTCGAGACGGATCAGGACGCCGCGCCCGAGCGTGAAGGCGGGATTATCGGGAACGCCCGGGCCCGCATTCGGGGAACCTTTCTGCGCGCCCAGGAGGAGGCGCGCGGAATGTTCGAGAGGGTACGACGTTCGTTCGAGGACTTCATTAACCGGACAACTTAGTGGCCCGGCCTCTTTGAGATGAAAATTGACGCCGGCGCGCGGTCCGAATCTTGGCCGGCCCTCAACTTTTCCGATTGGGCGGCAACGGCGAGCACACTCCACATGTGGACGCAGATCGTGGGCAAAATCCGGCTCACGCTGACTCCGTGGATCAATCATTCCTGGCATGTCACGCTTTACGTGACGTCGCGCGGCCTGACGACTTCGCCCATTCCGCACGGACTCCGCACCTTCGAGATCAGATTCGATTTCATCGATCACGAACTCCGGATTCTCTCGAGCACGGGCGGGATTCGAATCCTCAAACTGCGTCCTCAATCCGTCGCGCAGTTTTACGCCGAAGTGATGAGCGCGCTCGAGGCGCTGCAGTTGCCCGTCAGGATCAATTTATCGCCTAACGAAATCGAAACCGCCATTCCATTCGACCAGGATGAGGAGCATCGATCGTACGATCCTGAGTACGCGAATCGATTCTGGCGCGTTCTTGTTCAGGCTGAACGGGTCTTTACCCAATTTCGTTCCCGCTTCTGCGGCAAATGCAGTCCGGTTCATTTTTTCTGGGGTAGCTTCGACCTTGCGGTCAGTCGTTTTTCAGGTCGTCCCGCTCCGCCCCATCCCGGCGGTGTCCCGCATCTGCCCGATGCGGTCGCACGCGAAGCTTATTCCCAGGAAGTGAGCAGTCTCGGTTTCTGGCCGGGGAATGCGGGCATGCCCACGCCCATTTTTTATTCCTACGCATACCCGGAGCCGGCGGGTTTTGCCGAGGCGAAAGTCGTCCCCGCGGCCGCTTCCTACGATTCAAAATTGCACGAATTTACGCTGCCCTACGAAGCAGTCCGGAGCGCAGAGTCGCCGGAAGAGATGCTGCTGGAATTCGCGCAGAGCGCTTATGACGCCGCCTCGACTCTGGGCAAATGGGATCGAGCAGCCCTGCGGGAAGAGAAACCATCCTTGCATTCCTCGGATCAGCGTTCGTAATTGTCACGATGATGGCGAAAGTGGCGGCCTCAGCCGAACGAGGAGCGTGGCGCGAGGTGCCGGATGGCTGGCGGCCGCTCTACGGGGACGTTGAACAATTCGGCGTCGCGGTGGAGTGGCACGACTTCAAAACGGAGCGCCCTCTGGATTGGGGACGGAGTTTTCATCCGCGCAGCGTCGAGTTTTGCCTGAACCTGGGCGGGCACGGTGCGGTCGGCCAGGGTCAGCGTTCGCTCAAGCGGGATTATCTCCCCGGCACATCGGGTTATTATTCGCTGGCGGATGAGCCGCTCAACGCTTCGCGCCATGCGCATGAGAGGCATCAGTTTGTTACGCTGGAATTTTCCAAGGAACATTTGCAGAAGCAACTCGAACATTGTGAAGCCGATCTTGATCCACATATGCGCGAGTCTGTGTTTTCGGGAAAGGGAAGCGCGACGGTTTCCTCGCCGCAACCGATCTCGCGCGACCAGCGCAGCGTGGTGGGAAGTTTGTTGCAGCCTCCGGTTCCGAAAGCGGCCCAGGCCTTGTGGTACCAGAGCAAGGCGCTGGAACTGATGGCGCATTTTCTTTTTGTCCCAAAGGATCCGGAATTATTTTGCATGCGTCAGAAACGAGTGGCGCGCGAGCGCGTCGAGCGAGCAAAGGATCTGCTCGCACGAAATCTGGCTGCACCGCCCGCTCTGGAGGCACTCGGACAGGAGGTGGGCTGCAGCCCGTTTCATCTGAGCCGAATTTTCTCGCGTGAGGTGGGGTTCACCATTCCCCAGTATTTGCGCAAACTTCGCATGGAACGCGCGGCCGAACTGTTGCGGACCGGCCGGTATAACGTGACAGAAGCGGCCACCGAGGTGGGCTACGCCAGCCTGAGCCATTTCAGCAAGGCGTTCTGCGAGACGATTGGATGTTGCCCGGTTCTCTATCCGGCGGCGAGAAATGTGATTATCGACGCGTGACGCACGAGCGCGTTGAAGGGTTAAAGCGATCAAGCGGTGAAGCGTTACGCATGACGGCACAGTTCCGCTTCAACTCTTTATCTCTTTAACGCTTCAACATTCTGTGAAAATCACACGCGCACTGATTTCCGTTTCGGATAAGAGCGGCATTGCCGTTTTTGCTCGCGCTTTGGAACGACAGGGCGTGGATATTATTTCGACTGGCGGCACGGCCGAACTTTTGCGCAAAGAGAAAATTCCGGTGCGGGAAATTTCCAGTTTCACCGCCTTTCCAGAGGTGCTGGAGGGTCGGGTCAAAACTTTACATCCGCGCGTCCATGGCGGCCTGCTTTACAAACGCGACGATCCGAAGCACGTCGCGGAAGCGAAAGAATGCGGATTCGAGCCGATCGACCTGGTCGTGGTGAATCTTTATCCCTTTGAGGAAACGATCGCCAAACCGAACGTAACCCTGGCCGAAGCCATCGAGAAGATCGACATCGGGGGGCCCTCCATGATTCGGAGCGCGGCGAAAAACTACGCCTCGGTGACGGTGGTGGTCGATCCGGCGGATTACGAATTGGTGCTTGCCAACATCCGCGAGAACGAAGGTGGAACGACGCTGAAGTTGCGCGAGCGGCTCGCCATTAAAGCGTTCAGCAAAACTTCCACCTACGATCGCGCCATCGGGCGTTTCCTGAATGAGGAACAGGCCACAGACGCATCGTTTTCTCTTTCATTGCCTTTGGCGACACGGTTGCGTTATGGCGAGAATCCTCACCAAACCGCCGCGCTTTACGGCGACTTTGATCAACATTTCGAGAAGCTCCACGGCAAGGAGCTGTCGTTTAACAACATTCTCGACATCAGCGCGGCGACCAACCTGATCGCCGAATTCGACGCACCGACTGTCGCCATTCTCAAACACACGAATCCCTGCGGAGTGGGCAGTGATCCCGTTCTACGTGTGGCTTGGGAGAAGGCTTTTGCCACGGACAAGCAAGCGCCCTTTGGCGGGATCATCGTTTGCAACCGGCCCATCGACGAATCACTGGCCCGGGCCATCCGTGAGATTTTTTCGGAAGTCATCATCGCGCCCGAGTTCGAGCCGGAAGGGCGGGCCGTTCTGCAGAAAAAGAAAAACCTGCGGCTGATTCGCCTGGCGACCTCGGCCGCGGAAGCGCGACCCGCCATGGACATCCGTTCCGTCGCTGGTGGCGTCCTCGTGCAGGATAGCGATGCGGTTGAGGATGGATCGCGGAAGGTGGTGACGAAACGTCAACCGACGCCGGCCGAGCTCGAGGCCATGCTTTTTGGCTGGCGTGTGGTCAAGCACGTAAAATCAAACGCGATCGTTTACGCCGCGCAGGATCGCACGCTTGGTGTGGGCGCTGGTCAGATGTCGCGCATCGACGCTTCTCGTATCGCCATCTGGAAAGCGGAAGAGGCCGGCCTTTCCCTCAAAGGCAGTGCCGTGGCGAGCGATGCTTTCTTTCCGTTCCCTGACGGCCTCGTGGCCGCGGCCGAGGCCGGTGCCACTTGTGCCATTCAGCCCGGCGGTTCTCTTCGCGATGCCGAAGTGATCGCCGCGGCCGATAAACACGAAATGGCGATGATCTTCACTGGCGTCCGCCATTTCCGACATTAGAGGCTTTGTAATCCGCGCTTGTACTTGGGGAACCCCGCGCTGTCTTTCTGTAGCGGCGGTCTATGACCGCCGAACGTTTTTAATTTGGCAAGCGACGGCTTCGCCCTACAACGGAATGCTGAATCGCCGCGGAAGATCCGCCGTTGTAGGGCGGGCGCTCCGCCTGCCAGTCTTGTATTTCGGCGGTCATAGACCGCCGCTACAAAAGCGGTCTGCGGTGAAAGGTTAATCTGTGGAGCGGACGCCGCAGCGCCGGCGTCGCTACCGATGAGCTTTAGGGTTGAAAGCTAATCGGAACGTTGGCCGTCCATTCCTGTCCGGGCGCCGACCTCCACTTGCGCAAAGTGTCGATGGCGGCGCTATCGAGGGTCTGGTCCCGTGCCGATTGAATGATCTGGACGTCCCGCACGGAACCATCGCGAGCAAAACGGACGCGGTAACGACCGGCACCCTTGATCGACTGAAAGCCGCGGCGCGCCGCGGTAGGATATTGCGGGGTCGGGCTAAAGATGAGGCGCGTCTGTCCGGGTGGGACCTGTCCAGCCAGGGCGATTCTGGGCAGTTGCAAAGGACCTTCGGCGGGCGGCGATGGGGAGGCATCCGGCGGCGCGTGGACCGCCCATACCGGTTTGGCTCTGGCATCGATTCGCGCGAAAACCGGATCGAGCGCGCTCGCCATCCGCACGACGTTCACCGCCGGACCATCGCCACGCTGCAAGGTAACGAACCCGAGCACATCTCCCTTGTCATTGATGACAGGAGCGCCTAACGAATCTCCGGGGACCGACGTCGTCAGTTCGAGCCATTCGCTGTTTGCATCGGACTTACGGTTGGCGATCGATGTTCGGGCAACCATGTTCTCTTTCCGGTTTAATGGGCTGCCGATGGCGGCGAGCTCTCCGCCCGCTTCGAATGGCGCCGTCTTGCTTGGAGAAATATACGGCACTCGTTCCTTAACCTGAGCTTTCAACACGGCCACGTCCGCGGGGGTGGCCTCGGCCAGAATTCCGCTCACGTTATAGATTTTTCCGTTACTCGCCTTGGCTACGGCATGGGCGGCGCCATCGACGATGGACCGACTGGTGACAAACCGACCGTCCTCACTAACGAAGAATCCAGTTCCATTCCGGAGCAGCTTGCCGGAGCCGTCGAAAATGGTGAGGGCGACCACGGACGGAGAAATTCGCTCCGCCAATTTCTTCAAATCGACAGTTGCCTGAGCCTGCGCCAGAACAGCAGAGGGGGTGGGGGTCACGACCGGTGAGGTATTAGACGGAGGCACCAGAAGGTTCGAGGTCGCTCTTGGCTGGGCTGTCGCCGCCGGTTTCGTGGCGGCGGTTTGGTCGCTCGTCCGCGAATTACAACGTGCAATTCCCACCACCACGCCGAGGACAGCGAGAAAGAAGATGAGCCGTGACTTGTTCATGGCGAGGCTTGCTTCGTGGAAAGTCGCCACAGCCAGAGACTAAGCAGACCGAATGCGACCACCGCCAGGCCACTCGGCCACTGCGGAATAGTGAAGTGGCCGATCTGGACATGGAGGTGTGCGATCACTCTCCATAAATGCCCTAATGAGATAAAACCGAAGATGAGGGCGGCGACACGCAGCCCCATCCGTGCTGAGTCCATGCCGGTATTATCCTTCTTTGACGTGCGAATTGTCTAGAAGTGGTTGCAAAAAGTGAAATTCGCCAAGTCACCGCCGAAAAATCGCCCTCATCCTAACCTTCTCCCATTGGGAGAAGGATCCACCTCTCCCTCGGGGAGAGGGTTTGGGTGAGGGTGCTCCGAATTTTGCAACGACTTCTAGTCCCGCGTGAATGCCAGCCACTTTTAAGCGGTAGTGATCGCCCGGCTGCGACGGAGCGCCCCGGCCTGCACAAGAATGCCGATGAGCACCAGAACAACGAAGAGAATGGCGTTGCCGGTGGCCGGCAGGACGACGGCGGCTCGGATCAAATGCGCGCCCACGGCGGCGGAAAGAAAGATCAGAGCCCAGTCGAAGAGCATCAGGAGAAGCAAGGCCCCGATAATTCCTCCGATAATGAAGGTGATGAGATAATACTGGGCGTATTGGACAAGAAAAGCGCCCGCGATGGCGCCGGCCAATTTGCCGCCGGCGAGGAACCCAGCCACGGCGATGGCGATCTTTTGCAGAAAAATGGCGAGGAGCGCCCCGATGAATCCGAGGACCAGAGCGATGCTCAGCGCGAGCAAAGGGGTCGGCTCATGGAGAAGGTGGGGCGCAAGCTCCACCCCAGCCGCAAAACCGATGGCGGCGACGCAAAGCCAGAAAAGGCGGCGTCCAAAAAATAGAATAACCACGCCGATGACAGCACTGACGATGGGAACAGGCAGGTTCATTTACGGCGCGGCTTGTAATCCTTGTACCAGGCGGACAAATCTCGCTCGAGAAGTCGTTCCACCTCTTTGATATCGAAATAGAACATCCCGGTGAGCTTCATGGATATTTCAGCGTCGAGGATCTGATCGTAATCCTGTTGGAAGACATCGGCCGGAGTTGCGACGAAGGATGGATCGACCTCGAGAAAGTCAAAGACGGCGCGCAGAGTTTTCTCGTGATTGGTTCGCAAATCTTCGTTCAAAAGAATGTGGCACCGGTCCTGTCCAAAGATGTTGAAGAGCCGGCGGATCTGGGACGCGTAGAATCCGCGGTCGAGATAGGAATAGACACGGTGTTGGAAAGGCAAAGCCTCACGGCAGCGCTCCGCTTCCTGGTCGATGGCCTCGTGGAAAGGAAGGCTTTCAGCGGCGCGCCTTGTCTCCATGTTCCAGGCGGAGAAAGCGCGCTCCACGGGATTGCGCAGAACCAGGATCCACTTCATCTCGGGGTTATACGTCCAGACGCGGGCCGGCGCGGTGTTCCAATACATGTAGATGGGAGTGGCTTCGCCCATCACTCGATGCTGTTTGGTCAGCCCGAAATTTGAATGATACCGCTTGTAGTTAGGCTGATTGGCGAAGTTCTCCTCGAGGTCGAAGAAGTGCAGTTCTTTCCTCGTGTCCGGCATGCAAATCTGCGGATGCTGCCGCAAAAAAGAATCGAGGGCGGAGGTTCCGCCCTTCTGGGCGCCGCCGATGACGAAGTTGACCTGCATGGTTGGGATGCGGGTAACCTATGCGACGACCGAGCGTATAAGCCAGCAAATGTGGTATGAGCGAGAAAGGTAGACGCGGCTTTCGAGCCGCGTAACTGAATGCGAAAGTGGCTGGAAACCGCTTAGCTGGGAAGCAGAAAGGGAAGCAGAAAAGGGGTCAGTGTAGGGTTGCATTGATTTGACGGACAGTGGGCTAAGGGTCAAAACCCGAGGAACCCACAATGAAGAGTCAGTTACGTAAACCAGTTCGCGAAAAGGCGAGCTACACCGAGCAATACAAGCAGGAGGCATTGGAGCTGTGGCGATCCAGTGGTCGCAGCGCCGCGAAGGTGGCGGCGGAGTTAGGCATTCGTCCTCCCTTGCTTTACCGCTGGGCACAGTTGGAGCGCACATCAAACGTTGCCAAGAGCGAACCCAAGTCCAAGCGCAGCGTGGAGGCACTCGACGAAGGAAGCAGAAAAGGGGTCAGGGAAGCAGAAAAGGGGTCAGTGCTTACTATTGACTCTTTCGCAGCGAATGGAGAACATGGCCAAACATGCCGAGACCGCTGCGCATTGAATATGGAGGTGCACGCTATCATGTGATGAGCCGCGGCGATCGCCGCGAGGACATTGTTAACGACGACGGGGATCGCCATGAGTTCTTGCGCGCCTTAGGCGAGGCGTGTCAGAAGACCGGCTGGCAGATTCACGCTTATTGTCTCATGACGAATCATTTTCACTTCGTCATCGAAACTCCGCAACCCAATTTGGCAATCGGAATGAAGTGGTTGCTCGGCACTTACACCCAACGCTTCAACCGGCGGCATGGCTCATGGGGACATCTTTTCGGCAGCCGTTACAAGGCGCAGCTGATCGATTCGCGTTCGCCCGGTTACTTGCGCAGGGCATGCAATTACGTGCATCTTAATCCTGCGCGCGCTGGACTGGTTAGGGCACAAGGCAAACTCGAGTCCTTCCCATGGAGCAGTTATCCCGCTTATCGGACTCCCAGATTACGTCCCTCGTGGCTGCGGGTCGATCGTCTCTTGGGCGAGCACGGTTTGCAGGAGGACACGGCCCGCACGCGACGAGTATTCGAGCGGCTCATGGTGCGCGCACAATTGGACGGCGATCTCTTCCGCCGAGGTTGGAAGATTGGGGCGGAAGATTTTTCTGATTGGTTGGCAGACCACCTGGCTCGGAAAGGGCGCCGGAACGAACGTCCAACCGAGCGAGCGAAAACAGATACAGAGTTTGCCGAAGCGATGGTGCAAAAGGCATTGGAAAAGGTGCGGTGGCGCGAGATTGACCTGGCACTGGAACCCAAAGGCCATTTGGTCAAAGCAAAGATTGCCCGCCAACTGCGAAGTAAAACCCCGATGAGCCGGCGATGGATCGCTGATCGCTTAAAAATAGGAAGCTCAAGCTACCTTTCAGCTCTCTTGGCTAGTTGCAAATAGTGAGCACTGACCCCTTTTCGCCCGAAGAGCAAGAGGGTCCACGCTCAGCGTTGAGGCTAGCCGACGATTTGCGCCGAATCCTCTCATCTTCCTTCAAGCCAGACTTAGAAGTTGATTCGTCAATATTTACCAAGGAAATTCAACTTTACCACGACATTGCGGAAGGAGTTGGCAAAAACCGCGGTTTCGGAAACCTTGTGTTGCAAGACACTGCCTATCGATTAGCGATACTTCGGCTTGCGGATTGGCTGGTCGCTCGTCCTAGCGACATTGACGCAATTGCGAAGGCTGCCAGCACGATAGAAGTTCGGAGCGTTATTGTGAGAGACTTACTCGCGCAGCTAGGGAAACAAGACAAAGAGCTGGAGTCCATAGGCGATCGACTCTGGCAGATTGATGAGAGCCAAGATATTTTTGCGTCGTTCCAAACTGTTGGAATCGGAGCAGACAGAGTGCTGATGGCGATAGATATACCCGAACAGGCAACCAGTAACCTGTTAAGAAGCTCTTCGGTTGTTACCTTGATTCATCGAATGGCGACGACCGAAGCTCTGGCAAAAGCTTATCTTCCCGGCATGATTGATTTCGTAAGAAAGGGGGGGGCCTACAAAGAAATTGATCCGCGGGATATTCGCCCTTTCCAGCATCGAATGGGACAGGACGCAAAGATTTACCGCTATCCTTTGCTGCAGGTGAGAGCGTTTTCCACTACGCAAGCTCAGTTTATCTTGGATCTACACGACAAACCACTAAAGCGCGGAACATTCTTGCGTGTCGCTGTCGAATGATAACTGGTTTCCGTTAATCGTTGCTATATACTTTCGCGCTCAGATCTCGAAAAAATCGAGATCCAGTTAAAACGTGGGCTCGTCCAAATTGCTAGTCTGGAACGCGAGCTGGCTTATTGCCGCATTGGCCATGGGTGTCTTGGTAGCAATTACGGCTCCTTGGATCGACACCAACTTTTTTCGAGAACACATTCGCGCGGATGACTGGCCGAATGGCTTACTGAAAGCAACGTTGCACAATGATTATTGGGGCGACGGGCTCTTCCTGCAGCGACAACCTACGCGCATTCGCCGCGTCGAGCGGTGGCGGGGGAGACATTTGGACACGCAGGACATACACTATTATGCTTGTTTGCGGATGTCAGAAGACGAGTTTCAGCGTCAATTAGAAGCTTGGAAATCTGATCCGATTTATCGTTTTCGCTATTCTGATCCTCCCTTAGAGACAGCGCCGGACGACCGGCCCAGTTGGTTTCCTAATCCGCCCCGCGATTACATCGGTACGATCACAGATAAAGGCGGCTGGGTTGTGAGCGTCTATCGCGCCGATGGGGATGACAACGTATACCTGCACCTGTAGAAAAAGGCGGATAAGGTAGCGAAAGTTTCGCACAAAATAAGGCCCAAACCAAGGAATTAAGACGTGGCTGCCAAAGGTGGAGCAGGTAAAATGAAAGCAGCGTTCCGATGCGTAGACTGGAGCAAGAAAGGAAGCTGTTTTCATGAACTACGTTGGAGTGGATGTGCACGACTCCGACATTCGTCGCGAGCAGGCAAGTTACAGCGTGCTGTGCGCGCTGGATGAGAGAGGACACAAGCTGCGGGAAGGACGAGCGGCTTAATTATCGATGCTAAGATTAAGACGGATCGGCTCGATGCGCATGCTGCTTTGGGGACGCTGTGTGACGAAGAAGTGTGCATAAGCCAGCAGTTAAGATGGCGAGACACGTGGCTGGCGCTTACGAGAAACCTTCCCAACCTTCCGCTTTCTCTGGTTTGTCATCCCGAGGCTTGCGGAAGGCGCCGAGGGACCTCTCATTCGCACTCTAGGTCACGCTATTGGCATTTAGGGTACGTACGCGCTGTGGGTGAGGTCCCTCGCTCCCGCCAAGGGGGGAATGGCTCGGGATGACAGAGTCTTTGCGACGCGCGCGGAGCGGACCCCGCCAAGGCGGGGCGGCGTCCTACCTATTTTTTGAGCATGGCGTCGCGTTTGGGTTTGAACTCCGTGCCTGGTCTCCACTCCGGCAGTTTTGGGTTGTTCGCCACCTCGTAGCCGACCTCGAAGAGTAATTGGACGTCTTCCACCGCGCCCGACAGATCCCAGTCGGATTTCACTTCGTCGGTCACCTGATGGTAGTCTTTGAGATCGAATTCATCCGAGCGCAAAGGGGCGTCCGTGGCGCGGGCCACGAGATGTTCTCCTTTGCCAATGTAGAGAGAAGGCACTCCCACTTTGGAGAACTCAAAATTATCGGCCCGATAAAAGTGACCTTTTTCCGGCCGGCTGTTTGGAATGGCCACGCGGTCCTGTTTTTTGGCCGCCTCCGCGAGCAGGTCGTCCAGTGTCGTTAGGCCGAAACTGGTATCCTCCACGTCGCGCGCCTTGCCCCAGACGTTCATGCTATCGATGTTGATGTCGGCCGCGGTCTTCTCGAGCGGGTAAAGCGGATGGAGGGCGTAATACCTGGCGCCGAGCAGGCCCGCTTCCTCGGCCGTTGTGCACATGAAAAGGATGGAGCGTTTGGGCGGGGGATTGACTTTGGAGAAGCCGGCCGCCAGCTGCAGAACAGCCGCGTCCCCCGAGGCGTTGTCGACCGCACCGTTAAAAATCTGATCGCCCTGCAGCTCGGAATGCTTGCCGAGATGATCCCAGTGCGCGGTGTAAAGGACGTACTCATCCTGCAATTTCGGATCGCTTCCCGCCAGCTTGGCGATGACATTGTGCGACTCGACCGGGCGCACGGTCTGTTTGATATCAAAGCTCACTTTGGCCGGCAGCGGCACCGGTTTGAATTGCCTGGAGAGCGCGTTTTTTTTCAAGGCATCGAAATCCTGACCGGCCTCGGACAAAAGTTTCTTCGCCACATCGAGCGTGATCCAGGAGCGCACCTGCACGGCGCCCACGTTCTTATCCGGATCATCCAACTCGAAATTCTCTTTCGACCAGCTCGTCCTAACGACCGAATATGGATAGGCGGCGGCTTCGGTTTCATGAATGATAATGGCCGCCGCCGCGCCCTTCTGCGCCGCGATTTCGTATTTGTAGGTCCAGCGCCCGTAATAGGTCATGGCGCGACCCTTGAACATTTTCTCATCCAGCTTCGATGGATCTTTCGGATCGGGAATGGGCGGATCGTTGATCAACATCAGGATCGTCTTGCCCTTCACATCCACACCCTTGTAATCATCCCAACCGAACTCGGGCGCGACGATGCCGTATCCGACGAACACGACCTCCGAGTTGTCCACCTTGATGTCCTCCAGCAGGCGCGCGGAAGAGGCGACGTAATCGTCCGGATATTTGAGCGTGACCGGCTGGCCATCCTTCACAGTGAGCGACATCTGGGGTGTGCTCGTAATTCCGGCGAGGGGCACTTTCTGGGTGAATCCGCCGTCGGGATTGCCGGGCGCCAATCCGATTTTGCGCAGTTCCTCGGTGAGGTACGCGACCGATAGTTCTTCGCCATGTGAGCCGGGAGCACGACCTTCGAACTGGTCGGAGGCCAGTACTTTGATGTGGGCCAGCATGCCGTCGGGAGTGATGGCATCGAGGCCGGGTTTGATGGTTTGATCAACCGGCGGGGTGGCCGAGCCGCATCCGGTCAAGGCGAAGATGATCGCGAAAGCGCAGGCGCCAGTTCTCATGCGACATTTCTAGCGGCGGTTTCGCGGAGACGCAATCACGGGCGCGGAAAGGTCATCTTCTGTAGGGGAAGCTGTTAGCTTCCCGTTCTCTAAGGCCCCATTTCCCTGGGAAGCTGGCAGCTTCCCCTACAGAACACGCGCGGAGCGGACGCCGCAGCGCGGCATGCCTACCTTACTTCACCGTGTCGGTCGAGAGGCCGGTCGGCGCTTTCGGCTTTTCGGTCGCTCCGATGCCGATTTTCTTCAGGAACGGCTCGACCGATTGTTTGCGCCCGAGAAATTTCTCGATCGAGACCGTGACATCACGTGAATCGCCTTGCGCATAGATTTCCTGGCGCAGCCGCATCCCGGCCTGCTTGTCCAGATAACGATCCTTCGCCTTCTCAAAGACGGTGGCCATGTCCGCCGCGATGGCGTCGGCCCAGGCATATCCGTAATACCCGGCATCGTAGCCATTCATGTGTCCGAAATAAGTCACCATGGTTGTGGCCGGATCGATCGGCAGAAAAACCTTTTCCAGGATCGGATTGGAAATGGCGACGCAATCATAGGGCTGGTCTTCCGCGTGTGCGGCATGCATGGCCAGGTCCAGGGAAGCGAAAGCGAACTGCCGCCGATACAAAACTCCGGCCGTGGCCAGCTTCGCGTCATTCATTTTCTGAATAATATCGGCCGGGATTTTTTTCGAAGGGTCGCGATAATCGGCCGCGAAAGTGTCGAGGACTTTCTTGTCCCACACCCAGTTTTGCAGCATCTGGGAAGGCGCTTCCACAAAATCGCCCGGGACATGCGCGCCGGCAAAGCGTCCGTACTTCGCTCGCGTCACGATGGAATGAAGAGCGTGACCGAATTCGTGAAACAAGGTTTCAACATCTGAATGCGTCATAAGCGACGGCTTGTCACCCGTGGCCGGCGGGAAATTGCAAAGCAGAGCAACCGTCGGCCGCTGATACTTTCCGTCGGGCATCAATTTGCCGCTGATGATGTCGAATTGCGCGAAGTGGTTGAATTTTCCTTCACGGGGAAACATGTCGAGATAGAACATGCCGAGCGGTTCGCCGCTGGTCGAATCGCTCACCACGTAAAGCTGGAGATCGTCGATCCATTTGAAGGGTGGGTCGATGCGATCGAATTTCAGGCCGAAGATGCTTTGATAAATGTTGAACATGCCTTCCAGCACTTTCTGATAGGGGAAATAGTCCCGGAGCGCTTCCTTATCGATGGCGTACTTCTGTTTGTTCAGCTGGTTCGTGTAATAGCGCCAGTCCCAGACCATGATCTTCGCGCTCGGGTCGTTCGTATCGGTCGCTTTCATTTTCTGAAGCGCAGAAACTTCCTCGGCGAATTTCGGCTGAATCCCGATGATCAGATTATCGATGTAAGTTTTCGCGCCGGCGCCGGACTTCGCCATTTTGATCTCGGTCTGGTAATCGTCCCAGGATTTGTAGCCGAGGCGCAGGGCGATTTTGTTGCGCAAGGCCAGCATTTGATTGAGGACCGGTGCGTTCGTCTCCTTGGCGAGGGAGTCGTGAACCACATACAATTTCTTGCGCGTGGCTTCACTCTTTGCGTTTTCCTCCACGGCTATGAACTGCCAGGTGACGTTCCCTAAAACCGTGTAAGCATCGTCGCCCGTCTTGATCCCGGGAGAGGCGAAAAAGCTGTCCGGCACTCCGTCCAACTCGGCTTTCGTGAAAACGACGGGCGCCTTGGCCTTGACGATGTTCGAGTCGAAGTCCGTGCCGAGCTTGGTCAATTCCTTGCGCAGTTGCTCGACTTCCTTGCGTTTATCGGGGGCAAGGGCAAGCCCGGCGCGACGGTAATCGCGCACGATTTGGCTCAAGAGCCTCTCGTCTTCGCCCGCGAGTTTCGGATGCGTGTCCGCGAAAGCTTTGATCGCCTTGTAAACATCTTCGCGATAATCGATTCCAACGGCCCAATCCTGGAAAGCCTTATCGGCTTTTTCCCCGGCCGTTCGCATCGCCTCATTAGTATTCGTTTCCTTGATAATGACGGCTTTGTTTTCAGCGAGGCTGGCCTCGTAAGTGAGATCGTCCAGCGCCACGGCCGTGCTT
>Ga0193751_1001518_pt1 | contig 14787 bp, 14 predicted proteins | sample L1c2metaG_FD_143050 | JGI IMG/M metagenome (GOLD analysis project Ga0193751, IMG submission 143050) | Soil microbial communities from a riparian zone of the East river system, Colorado, United States - L1c2 | ecosystem: Environmental > Terrestrial > Soil > Riparian zone | place: USA: East River... | reverse complement strand
CGGCTCTCGTGCTTCTTTGGAGTGAAGCCAACCTCCGGCTTACGGCGGATGTGATAAATACCACGGGTGAAGTCAATGTCCTGCCAAGCCGCGAACGTCACTTCCTTATCGCGGCATGCTGTACCTAGGAAGAATTTGTAGCGGATGATCTCTTCCGGCTTCATCGCAGCAAATAACTTCTTCAACCCGGCACCTTCATACGGCACCGCAGGTTCTTCTTCAAACTCAGGAAGATCACTGCTCAACGAAAAATCCGCCTTGATTCGATTCGCCTTCAACAGAGACAGCACCGTCATCATGCGATTGTGGAGAGTCCTCGCCTCGTATCCTTTCGAAGCAAGGTGGTCCCTGAATCCCTGCAATTGGGGTTTCCCAACTTCATCGAGAAAGCGAACCTTACCGCCGGGCGAGTCCTCAAACTGTTTAAGATTTAACTCGTACCCCACGACCGTCTTCCGCTTCTTCGTTTTGCGTGCCTCCGATAGAAAATGCTCGATGGCTTTCTTGAGTGGTAGGCGGTTGGAGTTCTGGCGATCTCTGAACTCTTCCAGAGTGAGGCCCATCGCAACGGCCTTGGCGTTCAGTTCAAGTCCAGCGGCTTCCTTGCGAGCTTCTTCCAGCGTGTCGTATGGCTGACTCCAAACAAAACCTCCCGAGGCATCCTTATAGCGAACGTGGAATTTGACGCCCACGTCGATTTGAGGCAAACGCCCAACCTTCGGGACGGCCCGATAACGCCAGCCTTTGCCGGGTTCCTTACGCCTGATGTAGATTTTTGCCATGCCCAGATTGTAGCAAGAGTGTAGCACAGCGTCAAATCATGCGTTTTTGTTGGTGTTTTGAGATATGGCGGAGGAGGAGGGATTCGAACCCCCGAGACCCTTTCGGGTCTAACGGTTTTCAAGACCGCCGGTTTCAACCGCTCACCCACTCCTCCGTTCTTAATTCTAACCGATCCTGTGATTTGGAGCGCATCTGTGACATTCAAGGATGCATCGCTATAACAGTCGGCCTAACTGTCACAAAGCTTCGGAACCGCGTTTTTTTTCTAACCGAGATTCGCCATCTGCCTATACGCGTTACAACAATCACGATGCTATTTTTCGGAAGCGATTTCTTGAGCGGCGAGAAGTGCAAATCACAACTGTGGAACACGTGGTCAAACGCGAAATCAAATCTTCGGAATAACATTTAATTCGTTGCTGCGCTTAATCTCGTCGCTCAGGACGATGGCTTCGGCGACTTCGCGCATAGGCTTCCTTCTTTGGCGGCTTTGGCTTTGAAGGGTTAGGTAGGCTTTTTCTTCACTTAATTGCAGATCGCGCTGCAAGATTCCTTTAGCTCGCTCGACCGTCTTTCTGGTGTTCAATTGTTCGGAGAGCTGGGAGTTGGCGCTCTCTAAACGCGCCAATTCAATTTCCGCGCCCACCAGAAAAGCGGCGGTTGCGATCAAACGAATTTCGCGCTGGCTGAATATATACGGTTCGCGTTGCTGCACGTTGGTCACTCCAACCAGCTTGCCACGGGATAAAATCGGTACGGACAAAAACGCTTCGGAGCGAACTTCCGGCAATTGATGAAAAGTTTGGAATCGTGGATCGTCGAATGCATTGCGTTCAATCGCAACTGGCTGCAGGTGCTGCGCTACCCAAGAGGTGATGCTGTTATCCAGCGGTAGTCTGAGGGGCTGTAACAGTTCGGTATGCGAATTCCGGGAAGCTCTCAGAACGAGCTCGTTCCCTTCCAAAACATAGACAAAACACGCATCAAACTTGGCAATCCCCGAGACGAAGTCAAGCAGCCGGCCCAGAACGTCATGTAGAGAGTCCGCCGCCGTGATTCGGCTGGCGATGTCATGCAGTAAATCCATCTCCGTGGATTCATCAATTAGTATGCTGCTGCCCGAGCACATAATCTAAAGTAGCGGCTAGCCGCATCTCCCGTCCAACGCAAGTTTCTAGTAGTTCACTTCCATATTTTCGCTGGGTCGGAAAAGGAAAAGCGAGCGAGACGCCGAAGCAGGCTCGCTCGCGAATGTTTGCAGACTAGTCGCCTCGAACGGCCGAGGGCTGCTGTGCTTTGGCTTGCAGCGTCTGGTTGGTGCGGTTCGTGGTGAAGATTACCTTCAATCCCGCGTTTTTCAGGGAGATTGAGCGGATAGTCATTCCGTTTCCAAAATCGATGGAGTCCGGTGACTGCGAGTTGAGCGTGTCGGCTCTAAACGCGTTGGCCAGCAAACTTACAACGTGAGAATTGTTGGCTGAGTTGGTTACAATTACCGCCACGCGGCTGTTGCCGACCTGAAGAGCATCCACCGACTGAATATCTCCCAGCGACTCGACCGCGTAGCTATATTTCCCAGCTGGCAATGTGGTATTCCCCAAACGAGCTGCGAGGGGCAGGGTAATTGTGCCGCGCACCAAGTCTTGGGAGCGCGACGCCGGCGCAGTTGCAAGCAGCGCTCCAACAGTGAAAACAGCCAAAGCTACAAAATGCACCGATAGTGATCGTTTCTGTGTTGCGTACATTAAGTCCTCCAATTTAATTTTTTTAATTTGAGCGCACTTCACCAGCTGCGCTGTTCTTACTCATTTTTTAGGGCAGGACCGTCAGGTCCTGGGGCAAAGCCGGTTGCCCGGAGGCATTGCAAAGTAGGCAGGAACTTCGTGGTTCTCGCCACACGTGATGCACGATGTTTACTGCACCTTTAAAGTGCCAGCGTTGCACCAACAGGTCCAACGCAAAGAATCTATTGCGCTCATTTACCAAAATGCTGATCTGGCGGATGGTTCGGTGTCTCCGAATTGTCACTAAATGATGCGCCTGCATCCTTTACAAAACTCGCGCGTCCAATACTGCTGGGTTCCCGTACTATAAATAGACAAGTTCATTCCGTTTGAGGGAAAGAGATGCTTATTCGCCGGCCAACCGATTTGACCTATTCCGACGTTACGCCGAAATCCGTGTATACGCAGCGCCGCGAATTTTTGCGGGCCATGGGAATCGCGGGGGTCGCAGCATTTGCGGGAGCCGCGGCATGGCGGCTGGGTATGCCGCTTGACGCAGTCCAGGCCACCACTAAATTGAACGTCGCGTCAAAAAGTCCGTTCAGCACCACGGAAAAGGAAACGCCCTACAACGATGTCACGCACTACAATAATTTTTACGAATTCGGCACCGACAAAACCGATCCCGCTAAAAATGCACAAAAATTCCGCACTTCGCCCTGGACTGTTTCCGTCGAAGGCGAAGTAAAAAAGCCGCGCAAATTCAATATGGATGAAATTCTAAGGATTGCTCCTCTGGAAGAACGCATTTATCGTCATCGTTGCGTGGAAGCGTGGTCCATCGTGGTTCCCTGGATCGGCTTTCCTTTCAGCGAGCTCGCCAAACTTAGTGAACCAACTTCCAAAGCTCAGTTCGTGGCGTTCGAAAGCTTTTTCGATCCTGCGCAAATGCCGGAGGCAAAATATTCCGGGCTGGACTATCCATATGTCGAAGGCTTGCGTCTCGATGAGGCCATGAATCCGCTAACGTTGATTGGCGTCGGTATGTATGGGGAAACATTGCCGAATCAGGACGGCGCACCGGTGCGCATGGTTGTGCCGTGGAAATATGGCTACAAAAGCATCAAATCCATCGTCAAAATCCGTTTTGTCGCTAAACAACCGCCGACCACCTGGAATCGCATGGCTCCCCAGGAGTATGGCTTTTACTCCAACGTGAATCCCGGCGTCGATCATCCGCGTTGGAGCCAGGCGAAAGAACGGCGCCTCGGCGAGATTTTCAAGCGCCCCACGCTGATGTTCAACGGTTACGCCGATCAGGTCGCGAGCCTATACAATGGAATGGACCTTAAGAAAAACTACTGAACCTAGATGCATGCGCTGCTAAACAGCAAGTGGAGCAAGCCGGTAGTTTTTCTGTTTTGTCTATTGCCCTTGGCAGCGTTGGGCTGGCGGGCGCTGCATGGCGAGTTGACCGCCAATCCCATCGAGTTCATCACCCATGCGACTGGAGATTGGACGCTACGTTTTTTGGTCATCACGCTGTGCGTTACGCCAGCTCGCAAAATCCTCCACCTCCCGGAACTGATTCGTTTTCGCCGCATGTTGGGATTGTTTGCTTTTTTTTACGCCTGCCTGCATTTCACTACGTACATCTGGCTGGATAAATTCTTCGATCTAACGGAAATGTGGAAGGACATCGCCAAGCGAAAATACGTCACCGTGGGATTTGCGGCATTTTTGTTGCTGATTCCGCTGGCGGTGACATCGACTGCAGGCTGGATTAGACGTCTCGGCGGAAAACGCTGGCAAATGCTTCATCGGCTGATTTACCTCAGCGCATCTCTGGGAGTGATTCACTACTACTGGCTGGTGAAGTCTGCGGTAATCAGACCGCTAACGTACGGCGCGATTGTGGCGGTTTTACTGCTGTGGAGATTATTCGCTTCACTTTCAAAGAAAAAGCAGCTGAGAATTGACGCCGCTACAGTGCGGCTGCTTGGCTAAACGGCTGCGGCGCCGCCTGGCGCTTCATTAAATTCCAAGCCCCAAAAATGCGGTGCGGGAGTAAGAAATTCGACACCCACGCGCTGACCGCGGTCATTCGTTTCGCCCAAAAAAACCACGCGGCATTCTTGTTCTTCCAGGGTCTCCGGATGTGTAAGCACCAGCATCGCGCCGTCATCTATCTCGTGTTTGAGAATCAGCAATCCGCCCTGCCCGTTAACCACCAGCGTTTCGCAGGTCTCGCGGAATTTTTTCCCATTATGGGCGCGCCCGTGCGCCTGGATCCGCATTTTATGAAACATGCGACTGCTGCGCCGTTGCGAACTTGAGGTGACTTCGCTCATAGCTAAGTCTTGAATGTCGCAAGGCACATCGTCAATCACCCGTTGAGCGCGATGTGCCGCAAAGGCAAATGCAAAAAATGGGCGTGACTTGTACCCTGATGTCTATACACCCTAGAATAGGGCCTTGGCATCGGAGCCTGTCGACCACTTCCGCTCGCCTGCTCGCCCAAGGGCATGTTTTGTTTTTAATCTCTGCACCATGATTGGATGAACCAGTGCGTTCTGAGGAATTTTATGAAGTTGGCTGAATATATTGACAGCCGTCGCGACGAACACCTGGCGGAACTGTGTTCGTTCTTGCGCATCCCCAGCGTCAGCGCGAAAACCGAGCACAAGCAGGACGTAGAGCGTGGCGCGCGTTGGGTGGCCGAGAGCCTGCGCGCAGCTGGCTTTAAAACGATTGAAATCATTCCGACCAATTTACATCCCCTGGTGTACGCCGAATCTTTGGAAGCGCCCGGTAAGCCCACGGTGCTGTTTTATGGCCATTACGATGTGCAGCCCGCCGAACCCTTCGAGTTGTGGACTTCTCCGGCTTTCGAACCTGCCGTGCGGGACGGAAACCTTTTCGGACGCGGCACCGCGGACGACAAGGGCCAGGTCCATATTCACCTGAAAGCCCTCGAAAGTTTGCAGAAAATAAACGGTGAGCTTCCCGTGAACGTGAAAGTTCTCATCGAAGGCGAAGAGGAAGTGGGCAGCGTCAGCCTGTGGAACTATGTGCAGAAAAATAAAGAAAAACTCAAAGCCGATGCCTTGCTGGTGTCAGACACCTCCATGCTCGCGAAGGGCGTGCCTTCCATCACTTACGGCTTGCGCGGTCTCAATTACTATCAAATCGAACTGACCGGCCCAGCTCGCGATTTGCATTCCGGCGTTTACGGCGGCGCGGTCCCGAACCCTCTAACCATTCTTGCGGAACTGTTCGCCAAGCTTCATGACAAGAATTTCCGGGTTAACGTGCCGGGCTTCTACGATTGCGTAGCCACGGTTTCCAAAACGGAGCGTAAGGTTCTTAACGCGTTGCCGTGGAAAAGAAAAGAATTTGAAAAAGCCGTAGGTGCGCCAGGATATTTTGGGGAAAAGGGTTACACCATTGTTGAGCAACTTTGGACGCGCCCGACGCTCGAGCTGAACGGCATCTGGGGAGGCTATACCGGCGAAGGCGCGAAAACGGTGATTCCCTCCAAGGCTTACGCAAAATTTTCCACTCGGCTGGTTCCGGATCAGGAGCCCCATAAGATTGCCAAGCTGGTCGAAAAACAAGTCCGCGCATTGTTGCCTGACACGGTGACCTGGAAATTTGAAGTTCTCAGCACCGGGAAACCGTGGTCGGCTTCCTTTCAGGCGCCGATTTTTAAGAAGGCGCAAAGTGCTTTGGAAAAAGGCTTTGGAAAAAAAGCTGTTTTCATTCGCGAAGGCGGTTCCATTCCCTTCGTTACGCAGATGCATGACACTTTCAAAGTGCCCTGTGTCCTGATTGGATTCGGATTGCCGGACGAAAACGCGCATGCGCCCGATGAACACATCGCGCTGGAAAATTATTTTGGCGGGATAAAGGCGATCGCGCACTTCTACACAGATCTCGCGACGCTTTGACGTTGGTTCACTGATCGTAACAATCAACGAGAAAAATTACGCGGTCGAGAGCTTTTGGCGTCGGCCGATCGCGTAATCGCTCAACGCAGCATCGGCGCTGTTCACCACTTCGAGAGCATCGGCAATCGCTTGCAGATCCTGCCCGCGCACCACGAAGTACATTTGATCTTCGCTTAGACCCGTGTACACGCGGTTTCCGAATGCAACCTAAACTAAAAATTGCTCCATGCTGCAGCGAGGCCGGCAAAGCCATGCACGTCGGTCGTCCAAGCGCCGGAGCGCCGCTGGCTACACCGGCTCGATTGGCAGCCTCATTCAACAGCATCGCGGATCGCGGCTGGCAAGCAAACAACACCACATCCGGTGCTACGGGAGCTTCACCGAGTGGCGAATACACCACCACCGCAGGCGTTTTCGCCAGGCGCGGAATTTGCGGCACTTCCTCGGGTTTTACGTATCCCAGATCAAACATCATTTTCAAGGTGACCCCGGTTTCCTGCTCGCGTTCCGGCGAAAGCGTGATGTTATGCGTGTACGCCCCCACGGCACAATTAAAATGATCTTCCGGCACGGTGTAAAAGGTTCTACCATCCGCCGCGAGACGCCAGAAGCTGCAGCCGGAAGGCTCGCTGCCTACAAATTTTTCCACGCTGTCCGGCGCGCGCTCGAGATACGCCACAGCCACCGGCCGGCGCTTGAGTTTCACCGCGCTCGCGAATCTCGTTTCCAGCACGTTCCAATTTCTAACTTCACTCACGACCCGGTCTCCATGGAAATGTTTTTTGCAGCATAGCACAGCGATGAATTTCATTCTGGGACCATTCAACTCACTCGAAACCCTTGTTTTATGCGGTTATTCACATGCGAAACGAGAAAAACATGCTTTTTATCTGCATTTTTCCTCATTTCCTCTTGCGTTCCAAGGACAGCTTGGCTATAGTGCCCAACGGCCCGGACTTTTTTCCTTCGCTGTTCAGGACAAAAGGCTCACAGCCAGCCCCCGGATAATGCGTGAAGAATCGAAAAAGGAACGAAAAAATCAGGAGGATAAGCAGACTAGATGGCAGCCAAGCCTTTGAGCAAAACGAAGATCGTTTCACACATGGCCGAGAAAGTCGGCACATCAAAAAAGACCGCAGTACAATTCTTTGAAGAGTTGTTCAAACTCGCAGTGAGAGAAGCAAAGGGCGCCGCCGGGAAATTTGTTATCCCCAATATCGGCCGCGTAGTAAAAGCACATCGCAAGGCGCGCCTTGGCCGTAATCCTCAGACCGGCGAGCCGATTAAAATCAAGGCCAAGACGGTGGTTCGTTTGCGTCCAGCCAAGGCGTTTAAAGACGCCGTTCTGAAGTAGCTCCCCGACCTAACTCCAGAATCGACAAGCAACGGTCGAAGAGTTCGTTGCACGGCGGCTGCGCCCGGGATCCTGCGGCCGACAATAGTTACGGCCCACATCAATCCTCAGTCGGTTAAGAGATCGTGAAACAAAGAAACCTCCGGTACGGTGGCCACCGCCACAATCGGAGGTTTTTTTGTTGAGTGAGTAACGGAAAAGTGCGGCGCTATACTGACGGGCACCTGGCGTCAGAGCGTTTTCACGTACGCCACGACATCCTTAATTTGCGCGGGTTCCAGGACTTCCTTGAAAGGTGGCATCAAGGTGTCGCCATTTTCGATCCACGTTTTCAAGCTCTCATCTGTGACTTTGTTGTTGTTCACCGTGAACGTTCCGCGCTTTGAAATGCCTTCCAACCCTGGTCCGATTTTTTTCGCGTCGCTATCGGCATAGTGGCAGACCGCGCACTTTTTCTCGAAAGTTTCCTTACCGCGCGCCGCAGCCGCCGAGTTCTTACCAGCTCCGCCAGGCGCTGCTTTCTTTGCCGGCCGCTCCTGCGCGAACGCAAGTCCGCAGAGTCCCAAAGCCGCAATCCCAACCAATAAACGGTTACTGTTCACACGTCCCCCATATTCCTCGAAAATTTGACTGATCCCTATTTTGTACTTTTATTACTGTTAATTCCAGTTCCTGACTGTAACCCGTCACAAAGTACAGGTAGCCCCTTCGAAGCCTCTGAACTTTTGTACTTTTGACGCTCATCTTACCGTGTGCTAACAATCAGAAATCATGAGTCAGGAAACTTTAACGCGTGCGTGGGAACTTTTGCAGGATGCCTATCAAGCTCAAATGGAGGGCGATTACGACCGTGCCGTAGAACTTTACAAAGCTTCCCTGGAATTGCATCCTACCGCCGAAGCACATACGTTTCTAGGTTGGGCTTACCATTTTCAGGGCAAGTTGGACGAGGCCATAGCGCAATGTCGCACGGCTATCGACATCGATCCGGAATTCGGAAATCCCTACAACGATATTGGCGCGTATCTGATCGAGTTGCGGCGCTTTGATGAGGCTATCCCGTGGCTGGAACGCGCAATTGAAGCCAAACGATATGAGCCGCGTCATTTTCCTCATTACAACTTAGGTCGTGCCTACCTTGGTAAAGAGATGTACGCGAGCGCGGCTCGCTGTTTTGAAGAAGCATTGGAAGTTGAGCCGCGCTACCGATTGGCCCGCGAAGCTTTGGATTCGCTGCGCCGCCTGGTGAACTAATGTTTTTTCAGCGCTCGAAGCAAAATTTGGAAAATAAATTTATTGCGCAGCCGCAACCGAGCCCGGCTTGACGATGCGGTCATATATATAAAGCAACAGCGCGGTGAGCACGCCAATCCCTGTTACTGCCCACCAGATTCGTTGCGGCTGATGCTGCACTTCGCCGAAATGGTGAAGGAGTAGCCCTCCGAGCGGCCCGGCGATCAGCGAACCGATACCAATCGGCAAAAATGCAAATCCCATATACGTTCCCTGCTGGCCCGCAGGCGCAAGCCGTGAGATGTATTCGTAATATCGCGGCGATTGGATAATTTCGCCGAGCGAAACTACGAAAAGCGTGACGATGGCCATCGCCGGCGTCGGATGCACAATCAAAATTACCCACGCCAGCGCGGAAACCAACGTTCCCAAAGTGATGGCTTTGAAGGCGGCAACTTTTTTCATTAAAAAACTCATCAACAATTGCAGCGCGATTACCGTCAGCGGCCCGGTGACCAGCATCAACTCGGTGTCGGTATTGGGGTTCACGTAATCGTGCACGTAAATCGGCAGAATTATGAATTCCTGCCAGTACACGATCCAGTAGCCGGAGAAAATTAAAAGAAAAATCATGAATTGCGGATTGCCAAGCACTATGACAAAATTTCGCCACGCCGCGCCCGCGCTTGCGGTTTGTACTTCATCAGACCGCCGAGGTTCCTTGAAGAGCAACAACACCGCAAAAAACATCAGAAACACACTTAGCGCCGCAACACGAAACACACTCTCCACCCGCATGTGTTGGTGTACCCAGGAGGCGACGTAGGGACCTGCCGCGCCTCCGATATTCACGAGTGTGTAGTAAATGGAGTAGCCGATGGAGCGGACGTTTTCTTTTGAGGCACGCGCCGTTGTTCCTACCACGCAGGGTTTGACCAGTGCAATCCCCAACGCCGGCAACATCAATACAAAACCAACCAGCAACCAGAGCGGCACGGCGGCACGCACCGGCGCGAGCCAAGAGGAGCCCAGCGAGCCGAGCAGAAAGTACGAACCGCTTAAAATGAGATACGCCAGCGAAAGCGATCGCCGGAAACCCAAACGATCCGCCAATGTTCCGCCAAATGCGGCGAGGAACCAAACCAAGCCACCAAAGAGTCCAGTCAGGCTGCTGGCTTGCGCAGCGGGAAAAGTCAGCGTCTCGTGCAAATAACGCGCCAGCGATGCGAACGCGGCGTAGTAAGAAAGACGCTCGAACAATTCGCTGATGTTCGCTACCCAGAATGGGCGTTCGAATCCGTCGCGGATTTCTTTCAGCCGCCCGCCAAAACTCATCCGTCCTCCTGCGCGAGTGCAATTCGCAAACGCGCGGCGATTCTAATGGAATGCCGCCGCTTTTGACACCGCGTTCCTCACGAAGCAAAATACGCCCTTCCATGCTATGAATTCCTATTAGCACTCTATTTAGTGGGGGGAAATCTAAAGAAAAAGTAGGGTTGGCGAGCGTGCGAGTTTGAAGCATCATGGTGTGGGGCATCTTTTGGGAGGTAAAAAGTGAGCGTAAAAGGCTACACAGTCCGCAAAGCTACTGCCGTTTTGGCGATGGTGTTTTTTGCATCGATGTTTTCTCTCGGCGCTGTTTCCACTCGTGCGCAGAACAAGGTGATGGGCGAGGTCAAGTTCGAAGGCACGACAAAAACAGAAAAGGACGCCGGAGTGTGGATCGACGGAAATTACGTCGGCTACTTGAAAGAACTAAAGGGCGACAAAAAAATCATGCTGTTGCCGGGCGAGCACGAAGTAATCGTCAGGCAATCAGGTTACGACGACTTCGTAAAAAAAGTTGTGGTCGAACCCGGCCAGGTTCAAATCGTAAACGCCGTGCTGCTAAAGAGCCCTCGCGCAACTTCACCGGACATTACCGCAACGTTGAAGCTCAACATCGAACCGAAACGCGCGGCTGTTTTCCTTGACGATAAATTTGTGGGTCACGCCAGTGAATTTGGCGGAAAATTCCGTTCGATGCTTATCAGCCCAGGTAAACATCGCATAAAGGTCGAATTGCCGGGCTATCGCACCTATGACACAGAAATAAATCTACTGGCCGGACAAAAAACCGAGGTAAAGACCATCCTGGTACCGGGAAGTATCGAGCAAGCTGGCCCACTCATCAAGAAACCCGATTGATGCTCGCGATGTTAGATTTAAATTATGACGGCCAGCTGCCGTTAGCTGGCCGTCTCTTTTTCCCGGGGAAATGTTTTGGCGTCAAACAACAAGCTTGAGCAGGTAAGCCCCGATTCCGCTTTTTGCAGCTCGGAAATATCCAGCGGCAACACCGTGAATCCTCGCGCTTCAATTCGCGCGCGCGTTGACGGAAAAGACGCAGGCAAGATTACCGTGTCGCCAAAGGCCAGGGCGTTCGCCGCATGTGGCTCCTCCGGCGCAACATCAATCCAGTCAAAGCCGGATATGCGGGACGGGTCAAACCATTTCCGATTGGCAAGCAGCGTATTGCGCCCAAGGAACGTCACCGCGGATTTAAGATGCAAGCATCCGCTCACCGGCACGGCCGTGACGGTGTAGCCATATTCTTCGACGATCGATTGCAATTGCCGGATGCCCTCTTCATTCGTGCGTTTAGATAGCCCCGCAAAAAGGTGATGTCCGACGCGCAAAATATCGCCGCCCTCCGCTGTGCCGGGCAGCTGCACATATTTTAATTCACGATACTTCGATAACGCGTTAGCTAGCGAAGCGGGTTCCGCGCGTCGCGATTCCGTGCCCAGTGGAAAAATTAGCGCTACCTCGTCGAGCACCATCGCTGGATCTTCAACGAACATGGAATCCGCCAGCGCCGGTTCGGCGGGAAGAGAAATAACTGTGGCGCCAAATTTCTCGAGAACTTGCTCGTACGCTCGATGTTGCTCCATGGCCTTTGCCAAATGGATTGGTGCACGGGCAACGAAGGTGAGCTCGCAATTCACCATTGCCGGGCTGACGCCGCGCGTGATAGCAGTAAGCATAAGGAGGAAAGTCTACACGATTAGAAATAGGGGGCACTACCGGGCGAGCGAGCCTGCAGCGAACTTGCAGCAAAGATATTTTAGCACCGACTAAACTTCCGAAGCGGTCAACTAAAAACGGTTATTATTAATGCCAGGGACCGGTGGGAGCAAAGTGTGAAATCCACAATCGAGTCAGGCCCGCGCCCAACAGTATTCCCGCAAGCAACAGGCCGATTATCACCGCGACATTCCAGATAGCCGTTTTCGCCCGGGCCTCGCTGTTCTCAGAAAGCTTTGCTGGTACTTCTCCCGGTTCAGAAACGTGGGCGCTCACTGTCTTTGGCGTCGCGGATATTTCCGGCTGCACCAAAAGGCAATAGCCTTTTCGCGGAATTGTCTCGATGTAAATGGGCTTTTCCGAGGAGTCTCCCAGCGCGAGTCGTAACTTATTAACCGTGGTGTTCACGTTCGCGTCGTAATTGACATATGTTTCCGCGGGCCACAGGCGCTGGCGCAGTTCTTCCCGGGTCACTACTTCGCCTGGCTTCTCGAGCAGGGTCATCAGTACCCGGTACACTTTTCCCTGTAGTCTTAACTTTTCCCCGTTCTTGGTAATTTCCTGACGCTGTTGGTCGATTTGAAATGGGCCCAGCCGGATATAGCGGCCGGACGAGAGCGGGCTGCGCTCCGCGCCAGTCGGATCGTAGCTTGCCTCCATGGGAACCACTCCCGTAGTCATCGACATCACCCTTGTTACATATAGACGTAGCCTGGCGCGTTTTGTTTTAGGTACGCACCATTTTCAATAAAGTTCCCATACCTCCAAGAAAGCCGCATTGAATCCGGTGTTTTTTGGCATGCAACGAGAAGCAATCCACTCATTGGCATCACCATTCATCTAAAGTTTAGAAGTATTAGAAAAATATGAGAGCGCGGTGAGTACTTGGGTTGTGCGATTGCATGGAAATCCGCGTAAACCGACGGTAAAACGTCGAACGCCGGATGGAATTTCATTTATAACGGAAAGGATGACCGGCAGGAACTTCGCTTGTTGAACTTAAGGCAAATCCAGGTCCAGGGCGTAAATATCGGTGAGCCCGCGCTCGACGGTTACATACAACCAGCCTTTAGCATCCAGCCCGTTGAACAGATAGTGCGCCGGGCTTTGCAGTACATCTCCAAAACCGTACACGCGCTGCGGCTGGCCACCCACTACCTTTACGCGGTAGACCGATTGTTCCTTTTCAAGTTTATCCTGGAAATAAATAGATTCGCCGTCATCCGACCAATAGGGAATACCGATCAGGCCTCCTTCAGCCAAGGCACTCCATTTCTTGGTCTGAAAATCGTAGAGCACCAGACGATGTTTGCTTTCATCCAGGGCCGCGATATAACGCCCGTCGGGAGACCAGCGCGGTTCCGCAAATCCGTGGGAATCCGGCAATAGTGTGAATTCGCCCGTCTGCGGTTTGAACAAATAAATTCCAAACTTTGGCGGGATCTTTACGTCCCGCATACTGACCACAATTTGCGTATCGTCGGGAGACCAGTCCGCTGACGCTCCCTCGCGACCTTGCGGTAACACCGCGCGCAAACCTCCTCCATCTGACGACAAAATATAAATCTGGCGCGCGTGGCCAGGTTGTACGCCAGTGAAGAGAATCCGTTTTCCGTCCCGGGACCATCGTGGCGCGGACGCCACCAACGGAGCATCGGTCAATCGCAATTGTTTCTTGGCATCCATCCTACTCAGCCACAGCGCGCCGCCCGGCCGGTCCACATATAAAAGCGATTGGCCTGCGGGAGAAACTACCGCTTCATCAGCACGAAGATTGGGCATTAAAAACACCGAGCCATTCGTTTTTGGATCGATCTTCTTTAGTTCGCGGTGAGATCGTAAGCTAAACGCAAAAACACGCGAGCCTGTTTGCGCTGGGATCGAAACTTGCAACGAATCGGGCCCGCGCGTCAGTTGCACCGGGCCTTGGTTTGTCCTCCGGAACCAGTTCCATGTTTCTCGCATGCCCCACAGATTGCACTCGCTATTTTGGCAGCCGGAAAACAAAAAGTATTTTCCGTCTGCCGTCCATTGTCCGGAGGATTGCGAAACCGGTTGCGTTCCGGGGGCTAGGACGCGATGTAATTTGCTGCCGTCGGCGTTCATCTCCCAAATAACAGCGGCGTTGGTTCCTCCATTCTCGCTATGGAAGCGGATTGTTTCTCCATCGGCGGACCACGCCGGCGCGTGAGGCCGCCCATTGGGCCGCGCGATCTCGTGAAGCTGAGTGCCATCCGGGTGCACCACGAACAGACTCCGCTCGTGCACGAAAGCAACCTGGCTGCCGTCGGGGGACCATGCCGGATCGCGGCCGGTAGCTTCCCCTAATCTCCGCGGCGCGCCTCCTTGGACGGGCCATAGCCACAGGGTCATTTCGTCATCTGGGCGAGTAAACTCCCCGATCAAAAATACAGAATGGTCAGGTGAAATCGCGAAAAGCCGGGTGTTGGCAAACGGCGCCGCGACCACTTCCGCATTCCCTCCTTCGACCGAGGTTTGCATCAATTGCCAACGCTCACCGAAGCGCTCACGGAAGAAAATTCGGCTGCCATCCGAAACGATGCCACCAGTCTCGTCAATGTCACCGGCATTGGTAATGCGCACCATTCGTTGCACGCTGGGGTGTGGAACCGGATAAATGATGAAGAAGAATAGCCAGGAGCCAAACATGATGGCG
>Ga0193751_1001517_pt1 | contig 14802 bp, 12 predicted proteins | sample L1c2metaG_FD_143050 | JGI IMG/M metagenome (GOLD analysis project Ga0193751, IMG submission 143050) | Soil microbial communities from a riparian zone of the East river system, Colorado, United States - L1c2 | ecosystem: Environmental > Terrestrial > Soil > Riparian zone | place: USA: East River... | reverse complement strand
AATAGACAATCACGTCGACGAACTGCGGAGAGCGCAGGCCATCGCTCCGCTCACTTCGCTCCAACCTCCTTATTCGTTAGTTCGCCGCGAAGCCGAGCAAGAGCTTCTGCCCTTCTGCCACGGGCAGGGTCTTGGCGTGATTGTCTATTCGCCCATGGCCTCCGGCCTGTTGACGGGCGCGATGACACGCGAGCGCGCAGCCCATCTGCCGGCGAGCGATTGGAGAAGTCGCGATATTGAGTTTGCGGAACCAGCGCTCTCGAAGAATCTCGCGCTCGTCGAACGCCTGCGGCGAATCGGTCAACGCCAGGGGCGCCCGCCAGGACAAGTGGCCATCGCATGGGTTTTGCGAAATCCAGCCGTGACAGGCGCAATCGTCGGCGCGCGCAACGCGAAGCAGGTGGAAGGAAATGTCGGCGCGGCAAACCTGTATCTGGCGGACGAAGAAATCGCCGAGATCGAAGGGAAAAATCTTTTCGAACCGGAGTTGATCAGAGAAACCTGACGAAAGGAGCGAGAATGAAAATTGGATTTATCGGTTTAGGCATCATGGGAAGTCGCATGGCGGCCAACCTGCAAACGAACGGCTATTCCCTCGCGGTATTCAATCGTACTCGCGCCAAAGCTGAGCCTTTACTCGGTCCCTGCGGAACACTTTCTGATTCCCCCGCAAAGCTCGCCGAAGAAGTGAACGTCCTCTTCACCATGCTGGCTCATCCGGATGCGGTCGAAGAGGCGGCCCTGGGTCGCGACGGTTTCCTGGATCATCTCAAACCAAACGCAGTCTGGATAGATTGCAGTTCTGTCAATCCATCGTTCTCCAAAAAGATGGCCGCCGAAGCGGCGCGGCGCGGAGTGCACTTTGTCGACGCGCCTGTGACCGGCTCCGCGCCCGTGGCGTCCGAGGGGAAGCTCGTTTTTTGGGTCGGCGCCGAGAGGGCCGACCTGGAAAGGATTCGTCCTCTCCTCCTGTGCATGGGGAATAAAATTATTCATACCGGAGGAAACGGGATGGGCACTTCGATGAAGATGGTCGTCAACCTCTTGTTAGGCAATGCCATGGTCGCATTCGGCGAAGCCATGGCGTTGGGCAAAGGACTTGGTCTTTCGCAAAAGACGTTGTTCGATTCTCTGCTCGGCACGCCCGCGGTCGCGCCCTTTCTCGCGTCGAAGCGGGAGAAGATCGACCAGGGCAACTATGAGGCGGAGTTCCCGCTCCGGTGGATGCAAAAAGACATGCATCTCGCGACCGTGAGCGCGTACGAATCCGGCGTCGCCATGCCCCAGACGAATGTAACCAAGGAAATTTATCGACTGGCCATGCGCGCGGGGCACGACACCGAGGATTTCTCGGCCGTCTACAAATATCTTTCTAACGATTCAGGCGTTGCACCCATTGAAATTGTGTCGGCGCCCGAACAGGCGACTCTTGGTCATCAGTCAACTGAATATCAGCTCCTCTCAAAATAGACGCCAGGCTCTAACGTGAAACGTGTTCTGCTCGCAGCAGTTATTGTTACATTCATTTCGGGTTGTGAGCGCTCGACGAAAAAACCGGGCTCGATCCTGACGCCAACTCCAGAAACGGATCCCCTGGCGCAGCCAAAGTCGCTTCAACAGATGGGCGCTCCCGTCGAAATGACTCGCGCCGTGATCCCGGCGGACAATCCGCAGAGTCCTGAGAAAATCTCCCTGGGTCAGCGACTTTTTTTTGACCGCCGCTTGTCCGCTGACGACACCGTCTCGTGCAGCACATGCCACGACCCGACCCTCGCTTTTACCGACAGGAAGCCCACCTCCGTCGGTATCCAGGGCCGGACCGGCCAGCGCAATGCCCCGACCATTCTGAATGCTCTATATAATAAGACGCAATTCTGGGACGGCCGGGTGAACACGCTGGAGGAGCAGGCCGCGCTCCCGATTGTGAATGCCGTCGAGATGGGTCATCCCAACCTGGATGCCGCCGTCGCCCGGATCGCGGCGATCGAGAAATACCGGCAGGCGTTCCAGCGCATCTTTGGAAGACCGATCAATGGCGTCGACCTGTTGCGCGCCATCGCATCTTACGAACGCACCCAACTGTCGTTTGATTCTCCCTTCGATCACTTTATCGCCGGCCAAACGAACGCGATCGACGCCTCCGCCAGGCGCGGCTGGGATCTCTTCAACAATCAGGCGCGCTGCAATAAATGTCACGCGCTGACCGATTCGCAACGGGACGTCACAAACTTTACCGACAACGACTTTCACAACATCGGCATCGGAATTATCCGGCACAATGTCGTGGCGCTGGCGCATCAGGCCGAGCAGCTCATCAAGTCGGGCGACACGGCCGCCATTGATCGCGCCGCCATTCAGACAGACATGTCATCGCTGGGCCGTTTTCTCATCACCAAAAAGGAGAAGGATATCGCGTCTTTTAAAACGCCGAACATACGCAACGTGCTGGTGACGGGACCATACTTTCACGACGGCTCGCAGGAGACGCTGTGGGATGTGATCGATCACTACAACAAAGGCGCCGGCTTGCAGGATCCGTATCTTGACGAAGACATCCAGCCCCTCGCGCTGACGGAGCCTGAAATCGACGATCTCGTCGCGTTTCTAGCATCGCTCACGAGCGCGAGCTATAAGGAACAGGGAGCGACAGAATTAGTCCGTCAGCTTGCGCTCTCCCGGACGAACAGACCGCAGCGCGACACAGCTCGGGCGTTTGGTCCGAAACCAGAGCGGCCGGCTCCCCCCAAATAGGCCTGGCCGAAGCCCTTCAAATTGCGTTAACCCGGAACGGAAGAGGTCAGCAGTTGCTCGATCTTGACCGGCAATTCGCGCACGCGAACGCCTGTCGCGTGATGAACCGCGTCGGTGATGGCGGCGGCGATGCCGGCTAGGCCAATCTCGCCAATCCCGCGGGCGCCGAGTTCGTTAATTTCTTTGTCGGGGAAATCGAGAAAATGCACGTCGATCGGCGGCACGTCGGCGTTTACCGCCACCATGTAGTCGGCCAGGTTACTGTTGATCGGCGCGCCATTCTGCGGGTCATGTGCTCCAGCAACGCCATGCCGATTCCCATCACGACCGCGCCTTCGATCTGGTTGCGCCCGGCCAGCGGATTGAGAATCCGGCCTGCGTCAATCACAGTCACGACCCGGCTGACACGCAACCGGGCAATCTCCGGCTGCCATGTCACTTCGACGAAGTGACAACCGAACGAGTGCATCGAGAACTTCGGCTTTTTTTCACCGAACGTTCCTTCCGCCTTGCCGCTGCCTGTGACGAGGCGGACATTGGCGCGACGCAGCAGATCTGGGAATGGCACGCCCTTCGCAGCACCGTCAGCCTTTACAAAAACCCGGCCGCCTTCGAAGGCCAGATCATCCGGCTTCCGCTTCTCGAAAGGCGATCCCGCCGTTGTCGTTGCGATCGTCAGCAGCGACGCGATCGCCTTGTCAGCCGCGGCAAAGACAGCGGGGATCACCGATCCGGTTACCGCTGAACCGCCCGAGAGCGGGCCCTCCGGAAGCGACGTGTCGCCGAGCGCCACTTCAACTTTGTCGAGAGCCACACCGGTTTTCTGCGCAGCAAGCTGCGCGAGGATCGTATAAGTGCCGGTGCCGATGTCCTGCGTTCCAGACGCGACGCGGACGGTGCCATCATCGCGAAGCTCCACATTGGCCGCGGCAGGAAATCGCGCCGCGACCCACGCACACCCGGCCATTCCCGAGCCGAGGATCAACCCATCGCGCTTCATCGAGCCGACCTCGGGGTTGCGCTTCGACCAGCCGAACTTCTCCGCGCCAAGCTCGAGGCACTCCAGAAAATGTCGTGATGAAAACGGAATGCCCAACCCCTCGTCGATTTTCGGCTCGTTGAGGATGCGCAGTCGAACGGGATCCATCTTGAGCTGATCGGCCAGCTCGTTCATGGCCGACTCGGTAGCGTAGAGTCCGGGGACGGCACCAGGGCCGCGCATGGGCGTCGGCGAACCCACATTTCGCCGGGCGCGGCCGAACTTTACTCGAAGGTTCGGCACACTGTAGTGGAACGCCGTCGCCTCACCGCAGTCTTCGTGATAATTATCGAGGATTGCGTGGTGGTTGACGTAGTCGTGCTGGAGCGAGACGAGCTTTCCGTCGGGGCTCGCGCCGAGGCGCACACGTTGCTGAGTGCGCGGGCGATGGCCGACCGACTGGAACATCATCCTGCGGCTGAGGACGAGTTTGACCGGCTTGCCCAGTTGCCGCGCCGCAGCGACGGCCAGCGCACAATGCGTCCACGGCCAGAGCTTGCTGCCGAAACCCGAGCCAACAAACTTGGTGATGACGCGAACGTTCTCCTTCGGCAATCCAAACATCTGCGCGAGGACGCCCTGAAGGTTGAAAATCCCCTGCGACTCCTCGTAGATTGTTAACCTATCGCCATCCCACATCGCGGTCGTCGCCTGGAGCTCGATGGGATTGTGCGTCTCGGTCGGCGTGACATATGTCTGGTCGAGCTTGACCGGTGCGCTCGCGAAAGCACTCTCGGGATCGCCGCGTTCGCTTTCCACACGCTTGGCCGGCGCAAATGAGGTAGCAACCACGTCGGGCTCGTCGTCCGCTTTGAGATCGGGATCTACGTTCGGTTTCTCCTTGCCGTACGTCGCGCGAACCGTGTCGGCCGCGGCTTTTGCGCTCTCGAATGTGTCCGCCACCGCGAGCGCGATATACTGGCCGTAGTAGCGAACAACATCATCTTCCAACGGCGGACGACGCTCGTCGACAATACCGTCGAGCCCCGACCCCAGCACCGACCGGAAATCTTTCCGATGTTTTCTCGATGAAAGATCGCGCGCACGCCGGGCATCTTTTCCGCCGCAGCCGTGTCGAGTTTCGTCACCCGGCCGCTGGCGATCGTCGCCTCGACCGGAACCGCATACAGCATCCCGGGAAAGTGAAAGTCCGAGGCGTACATCGCGGCACCACTCACCTTCAGCGGCCCGTCGACGCGCGGCGTCTTGCGACCGATGGGTGAGGTCGTTGGGGCTTCTTGGGTTGTCGGCATGTTTGCTATTCGTTAGGCCGTTTGGGTGACGAGTTTCAGCGCGTGCGCGAGGCAACGTTTGGCCAACTCGACTTTGAAGCCGTTCTCGCTCTGCGGTTTCGCGCCAAGCAGCGCCGCCTCCGCCGCTTTTCGGAAAACGCCCTCTGTCGCCGTTTGGCCTGTTAATTCACCTTCGGCCTCAGTCGACCTCCAGGGCTTTGTGCCCACCCCACCGAGCGCGATGCGAGCGCGTGTCACTTTTCCGTTCGCCACCGTTATCACCACCGCGGCGGACGCGAGCGCAAATTCGTAGGAAGCCCGGTCGCGCAGTTTTAAATAAAGGGATCGGCTTCCCGGTGCCGGCGCCGGAAGCGTGACGTGAGTAATCAGGTCGCCGGGTTCCAGCACGGTCTCCCGTTGCGGCGTGCTCCCGGGCAATACATGGAAGTCTGCAATCGGAATAGTCCGTTCGCCCTTGGTCCCGCGCACGTGAATGGTCGCCTCCAGCGCTGCCATGGCCACGTTCATGTCGGACGGATTTGTCGCAATGCAGTGTTCGCTCGTGCCCAGGATGGCCAAACTTCGGTTTACGCCATGGATCGCCGCGCAACCGCTGCCCGGTTCGCGCTTGTTGCACGGCATATCGGTCGCGCGAAAATACATGCAACGTGTCCGCTGCAGCAGATTGCCGGCGGTCGTCGCCATGTTTCGAAGCTGCGCCGACGCGCCGCTCAGGATTGCTTCGGAAAGAACCGTATGGTTCTTACGCACAATGGGGTGGAAAGCCAGATCCGAGTTGCGCACGACTGCGCCAATCGTTAGGCCCCCGTCCGGGAGCACCTCGATCTTGTCCAGTGGCAGCCGATTAATGTCTACCAGCGCCTGCGGCTGCTCGACATTCAACTTCATCAAATCGATCAGCGTCGTGCCGCCGCCGACGAAGCGAATCTCCGCTCCTTGTTGTGCGGTGCTTGCCTTGGCCGCACTGGCAATCGCCTGCGCGCTATCAGCCGCCCGCGTGAGCTGAAAAGTTTTCATCCGGCTTTCTCCGGCTTCACATTTTGCCGCACACTTTGAATAGCAGCGACAATGTTGGGATAGGCTCCGCAGCGACAAATATTGCCGCTCATGAATTCCTTCACTTCGGAGTCCTCCGGCCCGCACGGTTCTTTCAAGAGCGCCACCGCCGACATAATCTGCCCGGAGGTGCAATAGCCGCATTGATAGGCGTCGCAGGTTACGAACGCAGCCTGCATGGGATGCAAGTTTTCCGCCTGACCGATACCCTCGACCGTGATGATCTCCTCGCCTTCGTGCATGGCCGCCAGGCACAGGCACGAATTCACGCGCCGGCCGTTGATGTGAACCGTGCACGCGCCGCACTGGCCGTGGTCACACCCTTTTTTGGAGCCGGTCAGGTGCAAATTTTCCCGAAGGCAATCGAGAAGGGTGGTTCGAGGATCGATGCGCAAATCGTGCTTCGCGCCGTTCACGTGAAGAGTGACCGGGATAGCGTCCTTCAACTCGGATGACATGGCCTCCTCTTTCACGGGACGTTGTCCGAAGACTGTAACCACAGGGCCCGCCGTTGCCAACAAGCTGGCCGTCCCCAACCGCGAAAGAAAGGTCCGACGCGTCGATCGCCCGAACTTGAGCGGCTTGTCCGCTTCAACCCTTTCGTCGCTCTCGTCTTGATCGGGCATGCATTCCTCCTGGCGCTAGAGCGGAGGTTAAGGTTTCGACCGGCAGAAACCCATCGCGCAGAAGGCGGAATTATTCTTCCCACTTTGGAAAGAGAACAGACTCATCCTTTTGGAGGAGATGAGCGGCGTGGCAAACGCGCGGGACGTTTCGAAATTCTCCCTTCCGGGTAGCGCGCTCGTCTCGAGTGCCTGGCGAAGACGTCTCGTCGTCGCGAACTTTCTCCATATTCAAAGATTGTTTTGGCGAGACGCCAAAACCAGCACTCGAGACGAGCGCGCTACCCGGATTTTCAAGAAATCTTAGCGAGACGCATGGGAGCTCGCGGAATGAAGCATCTTGGGCGAGGCCGACGCGATCTCGGCCCGCACGAGGGGAGCAACGCGCGTCCCGAGCAGCTCGATCGCGCGCAGGAGTTTCGCGTGGGGCAAAGCCGCGACGCTCATCTGGAAGGTGAGGCGGGAGATGCCGCCTAACGACTCGTTCACGCGCAGGATCTTTTCCGCGACGGTTTCCGGATCGCCCACGAGCAGCGCGCCGGTCGGTCCGAGCAAGGCGTCGAACTGGGCGCGCGTGGCGGGCGGCCAGCCGCGTTCGCGGCCGATCTCGGTAAAGCTTTGCGCATAGCCGGGAAAGAACTCATCCGCGGCCCTGGATGAGCTTTCAGCAACGTAGCCTAACGAATGAATGCCCACCTTTAGATGATCCGGAGAATGGCCGGCGCGGCGACCGGCATCCCAGTAACGATCAATCAGCGGCCGAAAGCGGTGCGGCTCGCCGCCGATGATCGCGACCATCAACGGCAGCCCGAGCGTACCGGCGCGAATAAAGGAGCCCGGCGTGCCGCCGACACCGAGCCAGACCGGCAGGGGATTTTGGAGCGGGCGCGGGTAAACTCCCTGCCCGGTAAGCGCCGCGCGGTGTTTGCCCGACCAGTGCACATGCGTGTTCTCGCGAATGTTCAGCAGCAGATCGAGCTTCTCGGCGAAGAGAGAATCGTACTCCTCCAGCTCCAGACCGAAGAGGGGAAATGCTTCGATGAACGAGCCGCGGCCGGCCACGATCTCTGCCCTTCCGTTTGAAAGTAGATCAAGCGTCGCGAACTCCTGAAAGACGCGGACGGGGTCGGCCGCGCTCAATACGGTCACAGCGCTTGTTAATCGGATGCGACGGGTCCGGGCCGCCGCCGCGGCGAGGATCACGGTCGGCGCCGAATCGAGGAACTCACGCCGGTGGTGTTCCCCGATGCCAAACACATCGAGACCCACTTCGTCAGCGAGTGTGATGGCTTCGAGCAATTCGCTGAGATGTTTCGCGGGATCGATTGCCCGGTCCGTGACTCGGTCAACGGTTGCCGCGACGAAGCTGTCTACGCCAATCTCCATGTGTCCCTTATTCTGGCGTCCAAGCCGGGACACGCTGTTGCCAGAGGCCTGCAAATGCGGAGCGGACGCTCAGAAACACCACGATCCAGAGCACCGTCACGACAAGCGCCAGAGGCAGGCCGCTCAGAGCCATCAAAATGTGAAACAGCAGAATGTTCACAATGATGGGAGCAAGCAGCGTCAGGGCGAGTGGGACGTAGCGATTGATGAGGAGAAGGATCGCCGCCACGAGCTGGAACAGAAATATGACGACCAGATAGTTGGAGACAAAGAGCGCTCCCACGAACTGGCCGGCGGTTCCGGAGGGCAGAGAGGCGGGAATGAAGTGGAGGAAACCATTCAGTCCGAAGACGAGAAAGACGAAGCCAAGAAGGAAACGGGCGATGACAGCGGTAATTTTCATGTTAGTATTTGCTTGATATCTAGTATATTGACATCAATATAGTTGTCGTCAATCGAAATTTTCATGAAACGGAAAGAAACCACCACCAGGCAAGACTCCACCGGCGTTCACGTCTGGCTCGTCCTCATGAAAGCCTTTCAGGCGCTCATCCCTCACGCGGCAGAGAGCATCAGGCAGACAGAACTCGGCGACTCCGATTTCCGTGTCCTCGAAGTGCTCCTGCACAAGGGGCCGCTCCCCGTCAACACCATCGGCCTCAAAGTCTGGCTCACGCCTGGCTCAATCAGCGTGGCCGTTGATCGAATGGTCAAGAAATGGCTGGTCTCCCGCAAGGGTCAGGCCGGCGATCGCCGGGTGCGCCAGGTCGAACTGACCGCCAAAGGGCGGGCCCTGATTACGGCCGTATTTGGCGAGCACGCCGTCGCCATGGAAAATGTCGTCAGCGTTCTTTCTAAAAAGGAACGACTGACCTTGCTGCGTCTTTTGAAAAAACTCGGAAAGCACGCGGCCGAAACGCGCAGATAGATATACGCGCGTCCCGAAACGGGCGTTCAATACGCGCTTGCCTTCCGGCCGGCGCCCGTGATCAATGCATGTGTTGTGTTGAGCGGAAATGGCGAAATCGCGGTGCGGCTGGGCGCAGCTCTTCTCCTTGGAAGCGCCCTCGGTTTAAACCGCGAACTGCATGGCAAACCAGCTGGCTTGCGCACTCACGCTTTGGTGAGTCTTGGAGCGGCTGCCGCGGCCATCGTCTCGCTCGGATTTCCGGGTGAGGGGAAGTCGATCGATCCAAATGCGGTCAGCCGGGTCCTGCAAGGTATTCTCACCGGGATCGGCTTTTTGGGGGCCGGCGTCATTTTACACGATCCCAATGGCCATATCTCCGGCCTCACCACGGCCGCGACCATTTGGATATGCGCCGTGCTCGGGGTTGTCTGCGGCCTGGGATACTGGTCTGTTCTCGGAATCGCCGTTGGCCTGACCGTCGTCGTGCTCGCGTTCGGTCAATTCGTCGAACACGTGGCCGAACGCTTTTTCAAACGGACTCGAAAAAAGCCGCCGGACCCGAGCGTCTGATTCGCGGGATAGCCCGTAAAAGTAATGGGTTGGCCTTGTTAGAAAAACACGCTGCCAGGGAAGCAAACGCTCAACATCCAACGCCGAACGCTGAACGCCCAACCACCGAGTATCCGTGGCAACGTTCTCCTGTCTTTCGTGCCCCATGTCCCACTCTGGCCATTTTAAATCGCTGGTCGAAAATCGCACAAGGGGAAGTCCAAGCGCGACGCCTCAGCCTTCAGCCTTCAGCCTTCAGCGTTCGGCGTTTGCTTCTCCCTGCTAGAGTCCCTGCTTCATCTTAATCGCGGGCGGACGTTCGACGTGACCTCCAAATCCTTTGCGCATGGCGGAGAGGATCTTCTCGGCGAAGGTGTGCTCCTGACGGGAGCGGAAGCGGGTATAGAGCGCAACGGAAAGTACTTCGGCGGATACGCCTTCCTCGAGGGCAGCCTGGATCGTCCAACGACCTTCTCCGGAATCTTCCACGAAACCGGAATAACCATCGAGCTTTCGATCAGTCGCCAGCGCGATTGCCGTCAGGTCAAGCAACCACGACGAGACCACGCTCCCGCGCCGCCAGAGCTCGGCGATGTCGGCCAGATTTAGATCATAGGAAAGTCCGGCCGGAAGATTGTCCGAGTTCGCCCCGCGCAAAATATCGAACCCTTCGGCGTACGCCTGCATGAGCCCGTATTCGATTCCATTATGAATCATCTTCACGAAGTGCCCGGCGCCGGAGGGACCACAATATAGATAACCCAGCTCCGCCGTGCTTTTCATTTGCTCGCGACCAGCCGTTTTCGGGATGTCTCCAGGACCGGGCGCCAAAGTGGCGAAGATCGGGTCGAGCCGTTGCGCAGCGGATTGATCGCCTCCGATCATCATGCAATAGCCGCGCTCCAAACCCCAGATGCCGCCGCTCGTGCCCGCATCCAGGTAATGGATCCCGCTCGGCTTAAGCATCGCGCTGCGCCGAACGTCATCCTTATAAAATGAGTTGCCGCCATCAATGATCACGTCGCCCGCCGTCAGGAGTTTCGAAAGCGTCACGACCGTTTCTTCCGTAGGCGCACCGGATGGGAGCATGATCCACACAGCTCGCGGGGCCTTGAGTTTTTCGACCACTTCTTCGAGCGAGGCCGCGCCCGTGGCGCCTTCTTTCGCGAGCGCTGTGACGTTCTCCGCATTTCGATCGTAAACCACACATTCATGTGTGCCATTCATTAAGCGCAGTGCCATGTTCGCGCCCATCCGACCGAGGCCAATCATTCCGATTTGCATAGTTAGTCAGTCCTTCCAGTTCGCACGCTTGTTCTTACATCGCCTTCGGCCCAAACAAACAGCATTGTCTTGCCGGGATGTCACATTTCTCTTTCGCAGATTTGCGTCCGTGAGGCTAACCCATGGTGGGTTCGGCCCCTAACGGCGGCGCGGATTCCGTCGGGGCGGCCCTTGGAATTTTGCCGCGACGTTCTTTAAACCACATGATGACGACGTAGAAGACAGGCGTGAGGAAAAGGCCGAACCCGGTCACTCCGAGCATGCCGAAAAATACGGCGGTGCCGAGAGCCTGGCGCATTTCCGCACCAGCCCCTTTGGCAAGCGCCAACGGAAGAACACCGAAAATAAAAGCAAAGGAAGTCATCAGGATCGGACGCAGGCGCAGCCGGCAGGCTTCGACCGCGGCGGTAAAGCGGTCCTTGCCATCGCGGTCCTGGATCTGTTTGGCGAACTCAACAATGAGGATGGCGTTTTTGCAGGCGAGTCCGACCAGCACGACAAACCCGATTTGAGTGAAGATGTTATTTTCCATGGAGCGCAGCCAGACGCCGTAGATCGAACTGAACAGACACATTGGGACGATGAGAATGATTGCGAGCGGCAATAACCAGCTTTCGTAAAGAGCCGACAGCAGAAGGAAAACGAACAAAACGCAAAGCGGGAAAATGTAGAGGGCGCTGTTGCCGGCCAGCTTTTGCTGCAGGGCGATCTCCGTCCATTCCGTGGTGAAACTGGTGGGCAGATTTTCTTTCGCGAGACGTTCGACGGCTGACAGCGCGTCACCCGTGCTCGCGCCGGGTGCAGGCTGGCCGCTGAGATCCGCCGCCGTAAACATGTTGTAACGTGTGATCTTGTCGGCGCCGCTGACCTCCTGCACGGTCGAGACGGAGCCGAGCGGTACCATCCCGCCCGTGTTATTGCGTGTCTTGAGCAAGCGGATGTCTTCGGGACTGATCCGAAACTGAGAATCGGCTTGCGCCGTGACGCGATAGGTGCGGCCGAAAAGCGTAAGATCGTTCACGTAGGTCGAACCGAGATAGGTCTGGAGCGTCCCGAAAATATTACTCAGCGGCACGTTCATGCTCTTCGCTTTGACGCGATCCACTTCCAGCCAGAGTTGCGGAACGTTGGCGCGGAATGTCGTCAGATTATTGCTCAGGCCGGGAGTTTGATTAGCCTTCATCATCATGGCGAAAGCTTGAGTCTGCAGTTCTTCGAGCCCGGCGTTGCCACGATCCTGAATGAAGAGTTTATAGCCACCTGCGTTGCCAATGCCGGCCACGGGCGGTGGCGGAAAGACAACAACAAAGGCTTCGGGAATCTCAGCCCGAACGCGCGCATTCATCCTGGCCAGAATCGCAGGCAGTCCCTGCTCCGCCGTGGTTCGCTCCGAGAATTCCTTAAAAGGAAGAAACACGGCAGCGGTGTTCGGTTGATTCCCGCCGAAAAGATTGAATCCAGCGAATTCGACCGTGTTGAGGACGCCCGGCGTTTCGCGTCCGATCTTCGTGATTTTGTCGACGACGGCCTGGGTGCGATCGAGCGACGCCGCGTCGGGTAATTGCGCGAAAACGATGGCGTAGCCACGGTCCTGCGTTGGCAGAAAACCGCCCGGCACAATCTTGAACCCGAGCGCCGTCAAACCGAGTAAACCCGCATAGATGAGCAGCACGATGATGGCCAGTCGCGTCAGGCGCGCGATGGTGTTGCCATAAGCGTTCGAGCTCCAGGCAAATGCTTTGTTGAAACCCTTGAAAAACCAGCCAAACAGACCGTCGAGCGTGCGCTGAAAAAGATCCTTCTCCGCCCCGCGCGGCCGCAGCAGAAGGGTCGCGAGCGCCGGCGAAAGCGTGAGCGAGTTAAGGGCCGAGATCGCGGTCGAGACGGCAATCGTTAGGGCAAATTGCCGGAAAAATGTGCCGGTGATGCCGCTGATGAAGGCGGTGGGGATAAAGACCGAGCAAAGCACGAGTGCGATTGCAACCAACGCGCCACCGACCTCTGTCATCGCCTTGCGCGCGGCATCTCTCGCGCTCAGGCCATCCACGATGCCAATCGCCAGGACGAGGCCGAAAAGCGAGACATTGTTGATCGAGAATCCGAAGGCGGACATGGCCATGAAAGTTCCGATCAATGAAACCGGAATCGCGATGAGCGGAATGATGGCCGCGCGCCAGGTTTGAAGGAAGACGAGCACCACGAGCACCACGAGCGCGATTGCTTCGAAGAGCGTCTTCTGCACTTCATGAATCGATTCGCGCACAGAGACGGTTGGGTCGTAGACAATGGTGTAGTCAAGCCCGGCGGGAAAACGCCGCTTTAGTTCAGTCATCTTTTTCCGAACCGCGTCGGAAGTGGCAAGAGCGTTTGAACCAGGCAGTTGGTAAATGGCGATCGCAGTCGCCGGCTTTCCGCCGAGGCCGCTGTTAACCGTGTAGTCGCGGGCCGCGAGTTCAACCCGCGCGATATCGCGCACGCGCGTGACTTGTCCATTCGCGCCGGTCTTGACCACGATTTCGCCAAACTCTTTTTCGTCGGTCAGCCGTCCTTGTGTGCTGACCGTGTATTGAAAGGCGGTGGCGCCCTTCGGCACCGGCGGCGCGCCGATGATTCCCGCTGCCACTTGCACGTTCTGCTCCTGCAGCGCCTGCACCACATCCTGCGCCGTCAGATCGCGTGCCGCGGTCTTGTTAGGATCGAGCCATATCCGCATCGAATATTCGCGCGCGCCAAAAACATTGATATCCCCCACGCCGTCGACGCGCGCGAGTTCGTCCCGAATCTGGAGAAGCGCATAATTGCTCGTGAAAAGCTGATCGAGCGAGCCGTCCGGTGAAACAAGATGCACCACCATCGTGATATCGGGCGATTGCTTCTTCGTGGTCACGCCAATGCGCTGCACCTCGGCCGGGAGTACCGGAATCGCGATGGCCACGCGATTTTGCACCAGCACCTGTGCCGTATCGAGATTGGTGCCGAGCTTGAAGGTGATGCTCAGCGTCATGTTACCGTCGCTCGTGCTCTGCGAAGACATGTAGAGCATGTTTTCGACGCCGTTAACCTGCTGTTCGATCGGTGTCGCCACGGTTTCCGACACGACCTTTGCGTTGGCTCCGGGATAGTTGGTCGTGACCTGGATGGTGGGCGGCGCGATTTCGGGATATTGCGCAATCGGAAGCGTCGAAAGCGCAATCACGCCGACGAGCGTGATCACGATACTGATCACGCCGGCAAAGATCGGCCGGTCGATGAAAAAGTGCGAAAAGTTCATGGCGATCGCTGTTGCTTCCGAGCCGCGATCATTTTCCGTCTTTCGTTGGGCCGGGGCTCGCGCTCGCCTTCGCGTCAGGACCGCCGCTATTGTCAGCCGTTGCCTCGGGCACGGGCGTGACGTGAATCCCGGGTTGCAGCATTTGCAGACGCGTTGAGACAACTTTCTCACCGTCTTTGAGCCCGCTCTTTACGATGCGTTTGCCTTCGAACATGCTTCCGGTTTCGAGCGTGCGGCGTTCGATCGTATTGTCGGGTTTCACCACGAAGGCGTATTTCAGCCCTTGTTGTGAACTGATGACTTTGTCGGCAATCAGGGCGGCGCGGTACGGCGTGGCCCCGGCAATACGCACCCGAACGAAGAAACCCGGTGTGACCAGAGCAGGGTTCCAGTTTTTCAGAACGACACGCGCCCGCACCGTCCCCGTCCCGGGATCAAGGCGATTATCGACGAAATCGATCGACCCCCCATGCGGAAAGTCGGTCTCGTTACCGAGTTCGACGAAGGCCGGAATCTTCGCCGTGCGTGCGCTCACGCGTTTCCCCTCTCCGCTGAGCCTTATATACTTGAGGAGCGCGTTTTCGTCGGCATCGAGCTTCGCGTAAATCGGATCGACCGAGACCACTGTTGTTAGGACGCTTTCCGGACCTGCGCCGGGTTGAACGAGATTGCCCAGCGTG
>Ga0193751_1001515_pt1 | contig 14826 bp, 15 predicted proteins | sample L1c2metaG_FD_143050 | JGI IMG/M metagenome (GOLD analysis project Ga0193751, IMG submission 143050) | Soil microbial communities from a riparian zone of the East river system, Colorado, United States - L1c2 | ecosystem: Environmental > Terrestrial > Soil > Riparian zone | place: USA: East River... | reverse complement strand
ACCAGTGTTCCGTTATGTGGAAAGAAGGTCGCGCTAGACCCGGAAGGGAAGATGACACCCATGCTTTGCAGGTAGACCTTGGCATCAGCACGACCAACGAGTTGACGATCATTAACCAACTGCTGCCGAGTGCTAACACTCGTTTGTAGCGCCTGTGATTGCGATGTATTTGCATACCCGCTACCGGTCTGCGCCGCGTTCTGAAAACTGGCAGCATTTTTCTCAATGACGCCGGTAGCGACGGGTGCTGGCTGTATCGTTTGGCCACTACTGCCGGGGGCCTGGCCGCCCGTAGTCCCCGACAGATAATAGCCGACATCAAGCGGACCGCCGAAGAACTCGGGCGGCACCTTGTATGTTTTTGTGACCAATTCTTCGCTCTGTTCGGTTAGCGGGATGAGCAAGACCGCATCAGGTTCGACTTTAACTTTTAATGCCGCCTGATTGGCGATGTAGCGTAACGCCTCCAAGAGCGGAATGTCATCCACCTCCAACGTGATCTTGGCTTGCTCCGGTGAAGTCGGCGATGCTGACCCCACCGCAGGCGCAACACCCGGACGCGCGGGAACCGGCGTGGCCGGCGCTCCCGCCCCGGGCGAACCCTCGCCGGCCGGAGCCGCAGTCGCCGCCGGGCCCGGTGCAGCCTCGACGGGTGCTACCACAGGAGCGATCTCCCCGAGCCGCCTGAATCGCACTACGATATTGACCCCAGGGGCGCGCTGCCGAATGTCGTCAATGACCTCTGCAACGGTCGCGTTCTTATAACGAAGGTGCTCGATTCTGATGTCGCGGAGTTTGTTAGTAATCCGTGCTGTGTCGCTAAGATTTCCACTGGCGGGGTTGAATATTTCAGAGGCAGTTCGCCCATACTGACGGAGGGGTTGCTGCCATCCTTTCTGCACGTCTGCCAGCTGGCGTCCGCGTGTCTCGTTATACGCGTCTTCACCGTAACGATACTTCGCATTGTCGATCTTTTCTTCGCCGCGCCGCGCCGCACTGTTGTAGGGATCGAGCGCCAGGACCTCTTCGTATTTTTTGAAAGCGAGGTCGAAACGCCCGGAGTCGTAATAACCGTCCGCATCGGCCAGGAGTTTTTTCACTTCCTCAACTTTTTCGACGAAGCTCGGGCCCATCGTTTTGTTGAAGTAGCCGGGCTGTTGCAAATGCGCGAGCAACTCCAGCGCCGGCCGGCAATTGGGGTCGTAGCGGTCTTCCAAGACTTCGCGAAGGACCGATTCGGCGTCGGCAAACTTTCCATCGGCAATGTCTTGCTCGGCGATTTTCACGCCGCTTTCGCAAAAGCCGGCGAGCGCTTCATCGTGCGCTTTGGCCGAGGTCAGAGCGTCCGGCAGCGAGTTTAACGCACTGCGAAATTCATCATGCGCGACTGCGTAATTTTTCGCGTGCATCGCCGCCTGGGCGCGGGCGAGCGTTTCCGCGCCTAGCGGCAAAGCAGCCTGGCGACGTTCCACTTCACGCTTTGAAATGCGGTCGACATTTTGTGCGCTGAGCGCTGAGCAAAAGATCGACAATAGTAAAATCGACAACAGGCGGACCGACTTCTCCGAAGGCGGTGTTAAGAATTTCCGCCGCGAAGCGGCGCTCGAATTACATCGCGTTCGGAGAACGCGATCCACCATGCGGGGGAGATTTAATTTCATATGCGACGGTTCAGGGATTGAACAGGCCAATCTCAATCGGTTCGTTTGGCTTTTGCGTATTCACGATGACCGCCTTGGCGAGATCAACATCGACTAGCTTATATTTGATTTGCTCCTCAGGTTTCAATGAAAATTCCTGATCTTTTCTGACCCGGAATTCCTGACGCCCGCCCCAGGTGTAAATAAAGGTCGCAACTGACTCGGGTGACATCGCCACTTTCTCTTTTACGAGGGTGAGTTGTTGTTTCGTTTCCATCTGTTCGAGCGTCAGCTCGGAAACATCGACCTTCGTCCCGTATTTGTTCGGCTGATATTTTTCCGCGAAGTTCACGATCTTAAAACGCGTGCCTTTGATCGTGTCGCCAACTTTCAGAAACTGCGTCGGCTGTTTGAAATCGATGGTGTTGATCTGGTAGGTGGCGCCGACCCAGGAAGAGAAAACGAGGCGGAACGGCTCCTCCTCCACCGATTTGAGTTTCAATTTTGTGTAATATTCGGGGTGCGAATTGCGATCCGTCGGATTGGTATGCGCCTGCCACTCCTCCAGATTGGTAAAGCCGTCGCCATCGGGATCTTGTTCGAGTACGTCTGCATCGGCGATCGGCAAGCCGAATTGTTCCAGCCATTCGTTCGGCACCGGCGGATGGACTTCCGTGCTTTGCAACGTCGCCGGTAAACCGTTCGCGCCGATGAAATGTTTCTCTGGCACAAACAGCCCGGAGCGACCGCCAAACGTCCACTGCGGAGGTTGATGCAATTTTTCGGCGGCCACGGCGAGCTCCTGCGCCTTCGCCAATGGGGATGCGCTTTTTGACGATGGCGCGGGCGGCATTGCGGCAAGTTGCGAGCTGAAGCGGGCAGCGTTGCGCCAGATTAGAGCCGAGCAGACGAAAAGCAGGGTCGCCGCCGCTATTAACAGCGCTTTTTCATAATGAGCACGGACCCAGTTCATACTTAGAACGCGAAACGCAACATCTCGATCGCCGCCGTGGTTTCGACGTGTTCGTTGCCGACAATGAACTTTATCGCGCTGGTTGGCGTTGTCCCACCCGCCGCCGCCGGCGCAGGATTGCTTTGCTTTCGTGACGGCGCTTTCGGCTGCTCATTCCGCACGGACCAAGTGCGGACAATGAAAAATTGCCCCTGCGAGCTCGCGATTTGATTCAAGACTTTACGCATCGCCGATGGCGAAGCCGTGAAGGTAAGATCGACAACCGCGCGCTCGACGGTGGCGGGCGGGAGATTTGCCGGACCGGAAGGCTTGGGCGCCGGCGACGTCACAGCTCCCGCCGTCTGTGGCGGCAGAGTCGCACGCTTCAGGGTTACGATCGCATCCACTCGCGCGTCGATCAAAATGGCGACGAGCAATTCAACTTGGCCGAGCTCCTGGCCAAGCGATGGCGCGGCCGCCGTCGCCGGCAAGGTGGTTGTGAATTCGTCGAAACCGAGATAAAACTTCTCCGGAAGCTTCACCCGGTTCGCGCGCGCTTTTTCAGTTGTGCTGGCAATTGCCTGACGCAAACGGGATTGAAATTCGTTGGGGGCAAGTCCCGCTGGCGGGAGCACCATCTGCGCTCTCAACTCTTCTTTTAACTTATTCAGCATCACGCCGTAATTATCGAGCGCGGCCCGCGTCTTCCGAAAATTCTCCTCGTTCGGAAAAGGATTGAGATGTTCCAAACGGCTGCGTTCGGTCGCGGCATCGTTGAATTGAGCCGACGCCTCGACGAATCCGCTTTTAGCGTGAAAGAGAAACCAGAGCGCGAGAAGTGCCACCCCCGCGAACGCGATCAAAAAATTTCCGAGCCAGCGATTTTCGCGATACCAATTCATGGCAGCTTCACCGGTTTTTTAAGGTCCAGCCGCAATTCGTAGGAAAACGCCCACTCCGCGTCGTTCGGGATCGTTGATTTGATCACGCGCGCCTGGTTCTTTGGATCGATGTTAAAAAACGGCGAGCGGGCAAGGTTCCGAAAATAATCGACGACGACTTCCTGCTGCTTCGGGTTGAACAAATAAAGTCCGCGCAGGAGGACGCCATCGATTGCTGCGCCTCCGGCTTGCCCCTTGGTGGTCGCTCTGGCAACGGTTGTGGCCGGCGCAATTTCGGCGGCACGCTTGTCGTCCACACCGATTGCTTTTCCGCCGGACATCGGGATGAGCTCGGTGATCCAAATGTCTTCTTTGGGCAGACGCGCGTTGAGATCTTCAAGAATTTCTACCCAAAAAAACCGGTCGTTGATCGCGGTCGAAAGCGGGGCGCTAACGGCGTCGAGGGACGCGGCCTGTTTGCGCAACTTGTCGATCTTTGTCTCCGCCACGTGCATCGGCGCGTTTATTTTTCCAATCTTTTCCGCGCCGAACCGGGCCACTTGCGCGGCGTGCGTGTAGTAGAACCCCCAGCCCAGCAGCGCCAGAACGACGGCGGCGGCGGCCATCATAAAATAGGGCCGTCGTTGTTCGAGCTCCTGCCGGCGCAGAACAGTTGCCGGACGAAGGTTGAGCTCCATTGGGCACGAGCCAACCGAGCGCAGAGCCAAACCGACCAGTTCGCCAAGCAAATGCGCCGAACGTGTCACCTCGCCAATGGGCGCAGTCTCCGCAACCTTGACGTTGCGGAGTGGATTAAAAAATTCGATCGGCAATTGCAATTTTTCATGAAAAAACTCTCGCATATACGGTGTGCTCGCAGCTCCGCCGCACAGAAAAACGCGCTCCGGCGCGCTGCCCTGTTGCTGAGCGCGATAATGGCTGATTGAGCGCATTACTTCGGAATGCAGCCGCGTCATCGTGCTGCGCATAAGTTTGGAAACGCGCGCCACTTCCTGGTCGGTCGGCTCGGCATAGGCGCCACCGAGACTGATAAAACCGTCGCGCTTCTTGCGAATTTCCGCCGCCGCGAACGGTTCGCCAAATTCCTTCGCAATCGCCGCCGTCACCGAGCTCCCCCCAACTGCCACGCTCCGCGAGAAAATCTTTTGCGGTTCGATAAAAAGCAGATTGGTGGTGCGCGCGCCGATATCGACCAGGAGCGAGCAGCCGCTCAGGTCCGCGTAGTTGTAACGAAACGCGTTGTAAAGCGCCATCATCGTGACGTCGACAATGTTTGTGCGCAGCCCTGTTTCTTCGACCGCGGCGTTGATCTGGTCGAGCAGATCCGCTTTGATTGCCACCAGAACGACCTGGACTTCCTGCTCCCCGCCTCCGCCAATCAATTGATAGTCCCAAACCACTTCGTCGATCGGGAACGGAACATTCTGCTGCGCTTCGAACGCGATGATTCGCTCGATCTTTTCCTCTTCCACTGCCGGCAACTTTACAAAGCGGGCAAAGACCGATTGCGCCGGGACGGCGTAGTTGAGCGTTGCGTGCCTGATGTGAAGCTCGGCCATCATCTCTCGCAAAGTGGTGGAAATTTGAGCGCGACGAACGTCCTCTCCCACCAAATCCATCATCACTTCGCGCAACCGATAGTTCTGCAGAACGAGTCCGCCTTTGGGTTGCGCCTGAAACTCTGCCAGCCCGATTGTTTGCGAACCCAGATTTAGACTGATCGTGCGCTTCGGTTTGGACATGTGATCAAAAGTCACCGCGTTTGTTTTGGGCGTAACGGTCCCAGCAAACCGGCGCCAATGGGATTTCGTTCTTATTTAGAACAAATCCAGGGATCGGTGACAAGGCGGCGAACCCGCCGCCATGTACTTGGACTTGCATGGCCGGCGCCAACGGCACAAGAACCAGAGCCGGGAAACAAATGCTCACTCTCATCCGGATGTCGATCTTGCAGCAGATCGCAACCCGACCGCGAGCGGAAAAAATTCCACGAACCGGCGATTCAATTCCAGCGGGAAACATTTCCAGCGTGTCATTGGACAAATTGTTTGCTTCATTGCGTCCATGCCCGGCTTTATTCGCGTGGCCTTCGTCGCGTTGATTTGGGTTTGCCTGTTAGGGCCAGGCCGCTGTGACGCTGCCAGTTTAGCAGGGCAGACCGTCCGGCCGGGCGGAACGTTGGACATACGTTTCCCGGTCGATAAATCTTTTCAGGATGCTGCGGCCGAAGGCGGTAACCCACGGCCAACTCAAGGACGAGCGATCGTTAGTTTTCCAAAGGGATTCGATCCGGCGCAGGCCTGGCCAATCCTGGTGGTGCTATCTACGACCGACGCCGGTCGCACCAACTTGATGGACGCACCATTTTATCAGCAACCGGCCACGGCCGAGGGATGGATCGTTCTCGCGTCGGACGCAACGATCAGTACGCGGCAAGATTCCACCAGCTGGCGGTTGGCGCTACTCGCAGCGGCGCTCCAAACCGTTCGCCGGGAATGGCCGCAATCCGCACGTTGGCCGGTGGCGTTCGCCGGATTGTCCGGGGGCGCGAAACTGAGCGGCGTTATCGGCGCGATGCTGGCAAGCACGAACGCTGTGCAGCCCTGTGGATTTTTTCTCGCCGGAATTAACGACGATCGATTGAGCGTCGCTTACAAGATGTACCATCCTCCGCCCAATTTTTTGAACACACCGATCTGGCTGAGCAGCGGGATGAGTGATCAGCGCGCTCCATACACGGCTCACGAGCGCGTTCGCTCCTCGCTGGTGAACACCGGTTTCAAGCGCGTTCGGCTGGAAACATTTCCGGGCGGTCACGAAGTCAACGCCGCGCAAGTGCAACTCGCGCTGCGCTGGTTCCGCCAGGCCGGCAACTTCTAAACTCCCGCGATCTCACTCAAAAGATTTTACCGTGGTTGAGGCGACCCACGATGCAGTCATGGACGAATCTGCGAAAACATACGGCCGGGCCGTCCATGCCTTCCGAATAGGCTTCTTTCATGACCAGACGATGGAAGAGCTGCGTGATACGATTGAGCGTCGCCATGATTGCAAGGCCAAACACGTCGACTCCGTTCGGGTGGTTGAGATGGCAGGGTTCAGAAAAACGTGGCAAGGGGTGGTCGAAGTTTTCGAGCTAACAGGCCATCCCGACGCGAGAAATTGTTACGCGTGGCGTTGTGGCACGAGCGCCGAAGCCAAATACATTTCAATATTGGACATTCCGCCGGTGAACCTCCGCCCAAGATCACTCCGCACACGGGACAGATTAATTCGCCAGTCGTGTCGAGCGAGATTCTCGGAACTGGTGCTTCGGAAGAAAGCCGGAAGAGATTCTCCGAATCGGCAGTTCGCTCGAGGTTCAAGGACGGGAGCGCGAGAAATGCCCGTTAAATTCCTGATAGGATGCGCCGGCGTTGATCTGCAAATGCTCGTTCCCGACGCCGCCGGTGATGTAACTGCCAAATTCGTCGCCGCCGAATTTCCCGCTCGAGTGTCCGTAATAGAAACCAACCTCGCCGCCGGTCCAAGCCAGCGACGCTTTTTCCATCGCCAGTGATTCAGCCGATGAATAATCTTTTCCATCCTTCGGATCTTTTACTGCACGTGAAACCGAGGTTCGCTTCTGCCCTGGCTCAGCGCTGACCAAGCCCATTGGGAAATTGGCAACGGGCGCCGTTCCCATTCGCCCGAGCGCAGTCGAGCCAGGCAAACGCCCATCTAAGAATTCCGTCATCCGCAGTTCGCGAACCAGGGCTGCACTATCGACACTCGTGAAAATCTCAGGCCGATAGAACACGAACGTAGAGGCCGAGTCGAAAGGTTGCTGGGCCGCCAACGGAAAGCAGAGCGCGAGAAAGCCGGCGACGACCCCGAGAGCGCGCTTAACCATGCCAGAATTGAGAGCGGAAAAGCCGCAAACGCCAGCAAAATCTTTCAACATCAACCTATTCAACATCTCAACTCCCCAACGGTTGCGCTATCCTTTCATTTCTGTTCAATGTGAAAGCGATGCAGGAGCCGATGCGCGAACGGGGCGATCAGGAGCGTTGCGATGCCAATGAATGCCAGGCCCGAAAACAGCGCATAAAACGACGCGAAAAGCTTTGACGCGGTTGAGTGGAGAGGATCGACCGGGCCCATCCCGCCCAAAATCATGGACGCGTTCAGAATCGAATCGATCCAGCTCAAACCCGCAATGTAATGGTATCCGAGCACGCCCATACCTAGAGCGACACCGATCAAAAAAAGCGCGAGCAGCAGATGACGCAGCACGCGCCGGGCAAATTTGGCGCGGCTGAGCAACGGATGATTTCGACGTTCATACATCGGTAATGACGTTTCCGCCCCTTTCAGGCATTGTCGAAAATATTCGCTCGCATTAATTTCGAATTCACGGCTCGCAGTTAACGCGGTTGGGCTTCGAGTTGCCGGATCTTTTCGGCCGTAGCCGGATTTGGGTAGATTCGATAAATCTCCTGAAATTCGCGGATCGCCTCGCTTTTTTTTCCGGCCATCTCGAGCGAATGGGCTCCTTTCAAATGGGTCTCGGCCTGGTCCTTCAATCGATTGCACAACGACAAGGCCGAAGTGAGATAGCGCCATAATCGTTTCTGATTATCACCCGGAGGCTCAGGGTAGCGGTTCAAAAAGTTCAATAGCGTCATCCGCACCGCAGGCACGTTCGCGCCGGCGAAGTCGCGCGCGATTCGGTCGACAACCGTAAGCGCATCCACCGTTTCCGTTTCGACTCGGGATTCGTGAAACGCTATTTCGTATCCTAACTTTGAGCGAAAATCGCGTGCTCGATTGGCGAGTAGCGCGATGCTGGCTGCGACTGGCACGGGTAAAGGTAGCACCGTGTCAGGCCGATCGATCTGGCGAAAATTTGCAGTCGCGTCGCTTACTTGAGCTAAAACGGATGCCGTCTGTTCTTTGAACTCTGCGATCATCCGGTTTTTCGAGTCAACTTCGCGCGGAATGGCGGTGGCCGATGGCGACGAGGCGGATGGCTCAGGCCACGGCGCTTCTTCAAGAGCATTTCGTAACGACGACGGAGGAGTCGCTAATTCCACAGGATCCTGGATTGGCCCGTCAACGACCTCTTCCAAGCGAGAATTTTTCCTGGCCGGTTGTTCGACCGGTGACGGCGCGGAAAATATTACGGTTGATGATGGAGACGCTTGGGAAAATGGCGTTGGCGATGGTGATGCCGATAGCGTCGGCGTTGCTGATGGTCGTGCCGAGGGGGACGGCGATCGGGTCGGTGATGGCGTTGGCGTTCGCACTGTCGTTGGCATCGGCGTTGGCGTCCGTAGTGGCGATGGCGTTGGTGACGCCGATAACGTGGGCGATGGTGAGGGGCGCTCGACTACCGGTGCTTCAGTCGGCTGCGTCTCAGCGGTCTTGGTGGATTTTTCCTTCGCTGCAGGAGTTGGAGTCCGGGTTGATCCAGGCTCCGACCAGTCGCCGACCTTCTCTCCGTTGACGAAAGTGGTCTGCAAACGGGTTTGACCCTGTTCCCTAATTACCGGCCCATCAAACTTTCCGTGGACCATTCTGCCGGTATAGCTGTTGACGAAATTTCCAAGTCGATACCAGGTCAGGGTACCTTCTCTGGTGGCATATCCAGCTGAATCGCGAGCACCAGACCACGTCACTTGCTCGGCGACTCCACGCAGATTATTCCAAACAAGGGTTTTTCCGTCTTTCGTGCGCTGATATCTCGCGCCATTCGCACCCTGCGTAAACAGCAAGAGAAGGATACCGCAAACAAAAAGGCATCGGGCGCTCACAGCGGGCTTTGTCTCAGTTCGAGCCAGCACCCTTTAACGCATTCCGGAAATATTCAATCGTCTTCTTGATTCCTTCGTCGAACTGCACTTTCGGTTCCCAGCCCAGAATTTTTTTTGCGCGGCTGATATCGGGCTGGCGCACTTTCGGATCGTCCACCGGCAGCGGTTTATAGTCGATTGTCGATCTTGCACCGGTGATTCGAATGATCTCCTCCGCGAATTGCTTGATCGTCATCTCCCGTGGATTGCCGACGTTGACCGGCTCGTGAAAATCGCTCATCGCCAGCCTGAAAATTCCATCGATCAGGTCCGAGACGTAACAGAACGAGCGCGTCTGCGAGCCGTCGCCGAAAACGGTGAGCGGTTTGCCGGCGAGCGCCTGTCCGATGAACGCCGGCACCACCCGCCCGTCGCGGAGCCGCATTCGCGGACCGTAGGTGTTAAAGATGCGCACGATCTTCGTATCGACTTTATGATAACGGTGATACGCCATCGTCATCGCTTCGGCAAAACGCTTCGCTTCATCATAAACGCCGCGCGGCCCGATCGGATTGACGTTGCCCCAGTAATCTTCCTTTTGCGGGTGCACCAGCGGATCGCCGTAGCACTCCGATGTCGACGCCAGAATGAACGACGCCTTTTTATCCTTGGCCAGGCCGAGCGTGTTGTGCGTCCCGAGTGCGCCAACTTTCAAAGTTGGGATCGGCAGCTCGAGATAATCGATCGGGCTGGCCGGCGACGCGAAATGAAATACGTAGTCGAGTTTTTTGTCCGGCAAGAAAATGAAATTAGAGACGTTGTGCTTGATGAAATGAAAATTCTCGTTGCCGGCGAGATGACCGATGTTGGCAGGATTGCCCGTGATCAGATTGTCGATCGCGATGACGCGATGACCTTCTGCCAGCAATCGATCGATTAAGTGCGACCCCAAAAAACCCGCGCCACCGGTCACAACCGAAACAGGTTTTGAGCGGGCGGCCATTGCTGGTTATCTAATCACCGAATATTCAGCAAGAAACAATCCAAATTGCATTTGTCATTTCGAGCGAAGTCGAGAAATCTCTTACTGTTTGTGTTAATTGATTCCCGATGCGCAATCTCACCGGCCCGATTATCGGGCTGATCGTCTGCGCCATCTGCAGTTCGAACGGTAGCGCGGCAAATGCGCCACAAATTACAGAAGAAATCGAAGGTTGCAGGCTGCCAGTTCTTTCGTCATTCGACATTCGTCATTCGTCATTTTATTAGATCGACATGCGCATCTTATCCGGCATCCAACCAACCGGCGTTCTCCACATCGGAAACTATTTCGGCATGATGCGGCAGGCGATCGCCCTGCAAAACGAAGGCGAAGCGTTTTATTTCATCGCCGATTATCACGCACTCACCAGTGTCCGCGACCCGGATGTTCTCCGCGAAAACGTTCGGCGCGTCGCGCTCGATTTTCTTGCGGCCGGTCTCGACCCTGAGCGGGCTGCGCTCTTCAAACAGAGCGACGTGCCGCAAGTGACGGAGTTGACTTGGATTTTGTCGACCGTCGCGCCGATGGGATTGATCGAGCGCGCGCATTCCTATAAGGACAAACTCGCGCGCGGGATGTCGCCGACAGTCGGATTGTTCAGTTACCCGATCCTCATGGCCGCCGACATTCTGATCTACGACAGCGATGTCGTGCCGGTCGGGAAGGATCAGAAGCAGCACATCGAAATGACGCGTGACCTGGCGGGAAAAATGAATGAGCAGTTCGGACAGATCTTCAAGCTGCCCGAGCCGCGCATCCAGGCTGCGACCGAAGCCGTGCCCGGACTTGACGGCCAGAAAATGAGCAAGAGCTACGGCAACACGATCGACATCTTCGGAGACGAAAAAGAAATGCGGAAACGGGTGATGAGCATTGTGACTGATTCGACGCCAGTCGAAGCGCCGAAAGATCCGTCAAGATCGACAATCACTCAGTTGTATTCGCTTTTCGCTTCCAAAAGCGAACTCGAAGAAATGCAGGCGACGTTTAGGAAAGGCGGCACCGGCTACGGTGATTTTAAGAAACAGCTTTTCGAGAAAATCTGGGAATATTTTTCGCCGATGCGCAAACGCCGCGAAGAAATCCTGGCCGACAAGTTGTACATCGACAACGTCCTCGTTCGCGGCGCCAAGCGCGCCAACGAAATCGCCGGCGACGTCATGCAGCGCGTGCGCGCAGCGGTCGGGCTTAGATAAATCAACGCAACGCGCGCAGCAGCTTCTCGCGATTCTCCGCCCACATTTTCTCGGCTTCGTTAGCCGCCTGCCTCACTTCATGATCTCCGAGATATCTGCGATAAATGCTGGCCATCGGCGTGCCTGCTTTAGCATCTGCCGCGTTCATGCGTCGAGTCATGTCCTGCTGAATTGCGGCGACTTCCGGCGATAAGTTGGTCCGATCTGCGTTCTGCTGCCGCCAGATCAACTGACCTTCTTTGTCGAGTCAAAGCTGAGCACCATCCCGCAAATCGGGATGAGCTTGCATGAAGCGGAGTAGCGTGTTCAGCGTATTTCGCTGGCGTCGCACATTTTCCTCCATGGCCAGAGCCACCTCGTGCGCGTTTTGAGCCCTGTTAAGCTGAGCAACCAATTGCGCGTAATCATCGCTGTCCTGCCTGGCCCACGCGGCCAATTCATCATACCGCCCGGCCTGCGCACTTAATCCGAGCAAAAAAAGCAGCAGATGGATTATCGAAATTCTTTTCATATCAGCGGAAAGCCTCTAGCAATTTCCGACGATTCTCTCTTAATACCCGACCGAGTTCCTCGGCAGCCGGCATTACTTCAGGCTGACCGCGATACTTCCCGAGTATTTGAGAAGTCTGCCCGCCTTCATTAGCCTCAAGGGCCTCGTTGAATCGACGCATCTGTTCACTAACCGCGATGACTTCGGGCGGTATGTTCGCCCGGCGAACTTTCGCATCCGGATGGCTCTGCTCCCAAAGTTTAATCCCTTCATCGTCTAAGCCCAGTTGCGGACAGTTCCGCAGCTCTGCATAAGAGCGCACCAATTTTATTAGGTCGTCAGTTGTCTTGCGCTGACGCCGCGCGCTCGCTCGAAGTGCCGCGGCGACATCTCTCGCGTTCTGAGCTTTTCGAAGTTCATTTGCGAACTGACGACTATTCTGATTGTCTCGCTCGGCCCAATCGGCCAGTTCTTTGTAGCGCCCAATCGTACTAACGGAACCCGCCTTACTCGTATTTGTGCTCTCTGTCCTAACTCCTTTTGGTGGTTGAAAGAGAGATTTCTGAAATGGCAGATCTGTTTTGTACTCCAGATATCGAATTGAACCCTCTAGCTTCCCGTTTTTGGCAATGTCAACTTGGTATGGCTTCCCGCTACTTGGGTCCAACAGCAACGTCACTTCCCGCGAATCAGTTTTCAACTGCAAGGCTTTGCAATTCTTTCCTTCAACCTGACGCATTCCAATATCTTGAGCAGCATGTTGTCGAAAAAATTGCAGCTCACTGCCAAATTCGAGATCTTTGAATTCTTTGGCCGGGTCGGGCTCTCCCTCGGGTTTCGCCGTCCAGAAAACCGGGGAATGAACATTGAACGTAGGACCGGGATCGACGGCATGACGTGCAGTGTTATCCGCCAAGTTAATTAACCACGTGTCTGGCTCATTTATGACGACCAGTTCGTGGATCTTGTTCTCGATGTCGGATTCTTCCTCGATGCGAGCGTATTTTTTGCCTGCTAGGTAGATTGTCTTCGGCTTTGCTGCAAAGGATCCGCTCTTGATCGCCGGTCCGATTGCACGCGTGACGATTTTCGTCATCGGCGGCTCGGCTGCTCCAGCTCTCGCAGAAATGAAGACAGCAACAATCGTTAAAAGAAATATGAGATGTTTCATGGTGGGGACAACCTGGCTATTAACAAATTAGCCTCTTCGTCGCAATCTCTTCCCGAGTTACGCAGCCGCTTGATCGATCTTGAGTTGACGCAAATAAAGAAAGAGCGGCAACCCAAGCGAAACGCCCACGAGCAAGACCGCGAGAGTCGGCAACCAAAGAGCGCGCATCCTCAAACGCCGCCCTTCAGTTTGAATGAACCAGATCAGCACAACTGCCGAGACGATGACGTCCAGGGCGAAGAACGCGCTGATGCGATTCGCGAACAAATCGTGAAGAAAGAGCGGTATATTCAAAGCGTGGTGCTCCATGATCCACGGAACGAATTGCGAGTAAGGCAGAACCAAACCGATCAACGCGAACATGAGATAGAGATACCGAAGTTTCATAAGCGGATTCCTTCGGGAAATCTGAAACTTCGTCGAGCTTATTTTGGTAGTTTGCAGCGCCTGCGACAGGAGGTCGGGTTGCGCTGAAGGATTCCTACAGAGTCTTTAGAAACTGAACCAGGTCCCGGCGGAAACTGGTTTCAGCAGCGTTGTATCCTTGCCGAGTAAGACGCACCCGACCGGTCCGATCGAGAACCGCCAGCGCTGGCACTCCTCTGAAACCGAAACTGTCATGCGCTTTTCCTCCGGGATCGAAAGCAAGCGGCAATGTTAGGTGCCGCCTTTCCGCAAATGCTCGAAACCGCTCCGGCGTGTCGTCCCCTTTGTCGCTGGCTACGAGAACGAACTCAATGTCGTGATTGTTACTTAAGTCTGCGCGGACAGCGGCCAGTTCTGGCAATTCCGCGATGCAAGGCGCACACGTCGTTGAAAAGAAATCGACGACCAGGATTTCTCCGCGCTTCGAACTGACCGGAACGCCTCCACCGCTAACCGGCTGAAGATCGAACGTTGGCGCTGACGCGTCTCTGACGCGATTGAACGAGCGGGCCAGCTCCTCTGGCACATACCAAACGCAATACCAGACTGAGCCGATCAATAGCATAACGGCGAGGCCGGTAGCGAGATCACGCCGTGTGCGCAGCGTTCTGACAAAAACCAGACCGATCGCGACTGCCACCGCCCAGAGAATTAGATTGGGCCACAGCACCGGGATGTTGGCCAGGACAAGGTAAGCGAATGACGCGAACAGTGGGAAAACCAGAAGAACGGCGGCGAACCAGTCTTCTTTGGTTCGGCCAAGCCAGATTGCGGCACAAAAAAGCACAACCGCGCCATCCCAGTAAATGAGACGAACGTCGTTGGAGACAAGGACGGCAACGCCGTAAACCACTATCAGCGCCAATACGGCAAGGCCCACGGCCGACAATCGCACTTTCCAAGCTGACTTCGGTTTTTCGTCCATATCTTATGGATGTGATGCATCTCGAAGCGCTTTCGGATTCAAGAAATTGATCAATGCGACGGTCATCCGCCTCCGCACAAGGCTACTGCGCGACAGGTAGACCGCCGCTACACTTTCGAGAAATGGCAACGCTGACTGTTCACGAAGAAGATGTGCGACGTCGATTGCTATGACTTTGCGCCATGTCCGGCGGTCACAAGCAGGATAAACTGCAACATGGCCAGGAGAAGCAGTGTTGCGATCGCTGTGAAAAACGGCCAGAATGTTTTCAACACAATCGCGTTGTAAAGTTGCAAGAGGGTGACAGC
>Ga0193751_1001514_pt1 | contig 14829 bp, 12 predicted proteins | sample L1c2metaG_FD_143050 | JGI IMG/M metagenome (GOLD analysis project Ga0193751, IMG submission 143050) | Soil microbial communities from a riparian zone of the East river system, Colorado, United States - L1c2 | ecosystem: Environmental > Terrestrial > Soil > Riparian zone | place: USA: East River... | reverse complement strand
TCCGACGGCGCGCTCCCCTTCCCTCGTGGGGAAGGGGCCGCGGGATAGGTAACGCAGATCCCCGCCCTACGGGTCGCTCCCCTTCCCTCGAGGGGAAGGGGCCGGGGGATAGGTAACGCCCTCTGCCGCTCACTTCTCTTCCTTTCATTCCCTCTCCCAAGCTTGGGAGAGGGCAAGGGTGAGGGCTCGGGAGAAGGGCCGGGGATGAGGGGTGAGTGCCACCCACTACTGGCGCCTCCAGAGGCGAACGCCGGATAATCGCTTACCAAGACCGAGGGAGATTTAATTGAACATCGATCCACCCGCACCCGCCGTCCCCGTGCATAGCGCGCAGGCCGCCGCCCTCATGGACCTTGCGGCCCGCCTCCGCCGCGAGGGCGCGCGCGAGGGCGCCCTTCGCGCGGCCCTCCGGGAGCGGATCTCCGCGCTGCCCAACCCAGCGCTCACGCAGGACGAGGTCGACACAATAGCAGCGCAGGCAGCGGTCATCCCGCCGCATCTCGTAACCGGCGCCATCAACTCCCTCGGCCTCGATAGGTATCTTCCCGCCTCCACCATTCGACCGGTTCGCCTCCACACAGCCGCGTCCATCGCCACCGAAACGCCCGACGCCGTCGACTGGATCGCCGAGCCGTGGGCCGCGGCCGGCGCCCTCACCGGCATAACCGGCCGCCCCAAGATCGGCAAGACCACCTTCGTCCTCGACCTCATCGCCGCCGTCCTCCAGGGCAGACCCTTCCTCAACTATCCCGCCTCAACTTCCCTACGTCATCTCCCTTCTCCCTCAAGGGGAGAAGGGCTGGGGATGAGGGGACTCCCTTCTCCCCTTGAGGGAGAAGGGCCGGGGATGAGGGGACTCCCTTCTCCCCCTTTCATTCCCTCTCCCAAGCTTGGGAGAGGGCAGGGTGAGGGCGAGGGAGAAGGGTCGGGGATGAGGGGTCCGCAGAGCGCCCGGGGGTTAGGTCACGCGGTCCTCTACCTCACTGAGCAACAAGTGTCCAGCTTCCGCGCCTCACTCGCCCGCTCCGGCCTCCTCGGTCACGAATCGCTCGCTGTCATCTTTTGGCACGAGTCGATGGCGCTGTCCTGGCGCGCCGCCGCCGCCCTCGCCGGCGAGCACTGCGCCGCCCTCGGCGCCCGCCTGCTCGTCATCGATACCCTCTCGCAATGGGCCGGCATGCGCGGCGATATGGAGAATCAGGCCGGCGACGCCTTCGAGTCTCTCCAGCCTCTCCAACAGCTCGCGGCCACTGGCATCGCCGTCGTTTTCGTCCAGCACGAGCGCAAGGCAGGCGGCGACGCTGCCGATGCCGGCCGCGGTTCCTCCGCATTCGCCGGCGCCGTCGACACCCTCATCAGCTTCCGTCGCCCTCCCTACATCACCAGCTCAAACGCTCGCCTCCGACCACTCCCTTCTCCCCTTGAGGGAGAAGGGCCGGAGATGAGGGGTAAATCGAACCAGACGCAGGGCAGGTCCGCCATACGGCTTCTTCTATCCCTTTCCCGTTTCGAGGACGTTCCGCCTGAGCTCTACATCCAGCGCACCGGCGGCCGTTACGCCGTTATCGGACAGGCATCGAACTTCGCCGATCGGAGCGCCCGCTCTGCCATCATCGCCGCTCTGCCTCCGGATCCGGACGCCGCCCTGTCGGTCGAGACGCTGGTCGAAGCGATCGGCGCACCTCGCCAGACCGTCCTCAGGGCCGCCCGCGCCCTGCTCGCGGACGGCATCATCCACCGCACCGGAGCCGGAAAGAAGGGCGACCCCCACCGCTACTGGTCCGATATTCCCTTCTGACCACCTAAGGATCAGCGTCTGGTCACAAACGAATCCGCCCTGCCGCTCCCCTTCCCTCGGGGGAGCGCCCGTCCAGTGGACGAAATGGCGCAGGTCGGGGGATAGGTCACGTTCCCTGTTCCCTATCCCCGATACCGCGTTCCCGATAGAATGCCCGCAAACCCTCGTCTGAGGTGAGCTGCGACGAACCCAGCGACTGAACGAATCTGGCGCCTTGCCCCGGACACGGTGCTGCCTCAGCTCGGCGCCTATCCGCCGCTGATCGCGCGCCTGCTGGCACAGCGGGGAATCCGTAGCGAAGCCGAAGCACAGGTCTTCCTCGGCGACAGTCAGGAGGAGCAACCCAACCCTTTTCTCCTACCTGACATGGATCGCGCCGTCGCACGCCTACAGGCCGCCCTCGCCGGGCACGAGCAAATCGCGATCCACGGCGATTTCGACGTCGATGGCATCACCGCGACCGCTATTCTGACTGAGGGGCTGAGCGACCTCGGCGGACACGTCACTCCATTCATTCCCAACCGGTTCAGCGACGGCTACGGCGTTACCCAGCGAACGCTCGGGCGGCTCGCTGATTCTGGAATTCGCCTTGTCATCACTGTCGACTGTGGCATCTCCTGCGTGGAGGAGATATCGGAGGCGCGACGGCGCGGAGTGGACGTCATTATCGTCGACCACCACGAGGTCGGTGCGGAGCTTCCGGCCGCGGTCGCGGTAGTCGATCCAAAACGGCCGGACGCCCGCTACCCAACCCACGACCTTTGCAGCGGGGCGCTTTCTCTTCGCCTGCTCCAGGCATTGCACTCGGCGCTCGGGACGCCGCTCGAGATGAATCGCTATCTGGATATCGCGGCGCTGGCGACCGTCTGCGACATGGTGCCGCTTCAGGGCGAGAATCGGATCCTGGTCAGGGCTGGACTTTCCGCTCTCTCTCAGACGAGCCGCCCCGGACTGCGTGCACTCCTTCGGGCGGGCAATGCCGCTGGCGACGCCCCGGACGCGTCGACGCTCGGCTTCCGGCTTGGTCCACGGTTGAACGCGGCAGGGCGACTCGCCGACGCTTCGTTGGCGTTGGAGTTGCTGATGACGCGTGACGAGGGGCGTGCGGCAGCTATCACGGAGCAGCTCACCGGGCTCAACCAGGAACGCCAGCGCATGGTAGAAGAGGCGCTCGTGCTCGCCGCAGAGCTGGCGGCGTGCGAACCAGCAGACGCTGCGGCGCTCGTCATCGGGCACCCGCACATCTCGCGTGGAATTGTCGGCCTGATCGCTTCCCGGTTGGTGGAGATGTACCACCGCCCTGCCTTCGTCTACGAGCAATCCGCCGGAGAATGCGTCGGGAGCGCCCGCGGCATTCCCGGCTTCGACGTCGTCCAAGCGCTGGGCGAAGCGCGGCATCTGCTCACCCGTCATGGCGGCCATCGCGCCGCCGGTGGCTTCGCGCTGGCGACCGAGAACGTCGAGCGCTTCAAAGCAGCGATCCATGAGGCGTCGGCCCGTCAGATCCCGGGCGCCCCCGTTGCTGAGCCACTCGAAATCGATGTCGAATCGGCCTTGCGCGCTATCGACCAAACGACGCTCGCATTTCTGGCGCGATTCGAACCCTGTGGCATGGGCAACACTGCGCCTGTCCTCACAAGCAGCTCCATTTCGGTTCAAAACCGCAAGACGGTTGGCCAGGGTAAGCATCTGATGCTGGACGTGCGTGATGGACCTGCCCTCTGGCGTGGCTTCGCCTTTGGGCGCGGCGACGCGGCAGTAAGCGTCGGGGCCAGGCTCGATATTGTCTACTCTGTAGAGAAAGGCAGCCGCGGCTTCGGCCCGCGCCTGCGCCTTCTTGACTGGCGGGATTCGAAGACGATGGGAGCAGCATGATGAAGGACTATGCGACCGCCGACATCCGCAATGTTGCGCTTGTTGCACACGGCGGCACAGGCAAGACGTCGCTAACAGAAGCGATGGCGTTCCGCGCCGGCCTCGTCAGCCGGCTTGGCAGAGTCGACGACGGCTCGACGCTCTCCGACTTCGATCCCGATGAGATCAAGCGCAAGATCAGTGTGAATCTCTCCCTCGTACCGCTCGAATGGAAGAGCGCGAAGATCAATCTGGTCGACACACCCGGCTATGCCGATTTCGTCGGCGAGGAGAAGAGCGGCCTTCGCGCTGCCGACAGCGCGATCGTGCTGGTGGACGCGTCGGCCGGGGTGCAGGTGGGCACGGAGAACGCCTGGCGCTTCGCAGACGAGCGCGCCCTCCCTCGCATGATCTTCATCAGCCGGATCGATCGCGAGAATGCGGAGTTCGATCGGGCCGTCGAGGGCATCGTCGCGCAGTTCGGACGTCGTTGTGCGCCCATCCAGATCCCGATCGGCTCGCAGGACCACTTTCAAGGCGTTGTCGACCTGATTGCGCTGAAGGCTCACACGGGGGAAAAGGATGAGGAAGGGCCCGTTCCCCCGGATCTGGAGCAGCAGGCGAGCGCCTATCGGGAGCGCCTGGTCGAGGCGATCGCCGAGAATGACGACGAGCTCCTGAGCAAGTTCCTCGAGGGCGGAGACCTGAGCGAGGACGAGCTGCGCACGGGTCTGCGGGCGGCGGTCGTCTCCGGCACCGTCGTCCCGATTCTCGTCGGCAGCGGAACGAAAAATATTGGCGTGACGGGGGTTCTCGACGCCATTATTGGGTATGCGCCCTCGCCGGCCGACGCAGGTCCATTGAAAGCGAAGACGCCCTCTGGGGCGGACGAGGAGTTGCAGACCAGCCCGACCGCCCCACTCGCGGCACTCGTCTTCAAGACGACTGCGGATCCTTACGTCGGCCGGCTGAGCTACCTTCGTCTGTACTCCGGTACGCTGAAATCGGACACCCAAATCTGGAATGCGAACAAGAACCAGGCGGAGCGCGTCGGCCAGGTCTTTCACCAGCACGGCAAAGCCCAGGATCCCGTGACGCAGCTCGTGGCCGGAGACATCGGGGTAATTCCAAAATTGGCTGAGACGACAACAAGTGACACTCTCTGCACGCGCGAGCACCCGGTAATTCTGGACCCGACGAAGTTCCCAGCTCCGGCGTTCAGCGCCGCCATCTCACCCAAGACCAAGGCCGATGCGGACAAAGTGGGGACATCACTGCACCGAATAGCCGAAGAGGATCCAACCCTGGCCGTCGGCCGGCATACCGACACCGGCGAGCTGATTCTGTCCGGATTGGGCGAATCGCACGTGGAGGTCGCTATCGAGAAGATGCATCACAAATTCGGGGTTGGCGTTGATATGAGGACGCCAAGAGTGCCGTACAAGGAAACGATCACGGTCTCCACCGATTCCGAATACCGTCACAAGAAACAAACCGGCGGGGCCGGTCAGTTTGGGCAAGTCACCCTGAAGCTCGAGCCGCAACCGCGCGGCAGCGGGCTTGAATTCTCAGATAAAGTAGTCGGCGGCGCGGTCCCAAGGGAGTTCTTCCCCGCGGTTGAGAAGGGTGTGCGCGAGGCGGCGAGCGAAGGAGTCATTGCACACTTTCCCCTGGTGGACGTGAAGGTGACCTTGATCGACGGTAAATATCACCCGGTGGACTCGAAGGCGATCGCCTTCGAGATCGCCGGGATGCAGGCCGTCAAACAGGGCGTCCAACAGGCCAAACCGATCCTGCTGGAGCCGATCATGCAGATAGAGGTCCGTGTACCGGAATCCTTCACTGGTGACGTGATCAGCGACCTGAACTCGAAGCGAGCCAAGGTTCATGGAATGACGCCGGAGGACGGCACAACGGTGATCACGGCGGAGGCACCGCAGGCAGAGATACAGCGCTATGCGACCGACCTTCGCTCGATCACGCAGGGTCGCGGCACCTTCACAACCGAGTTCGATCACTACGAGGAGGTACCGGCGCACATCGCACAAAAGGTAATCGACGGCGCCAAGAAGGAAGCCGAGGCACGCAGCTAGGATGCCACCCGCGGATTTTGGGAACCTCTGGCTCGCAAAGGCTCTTTGGGATCTCGGCGCGGTCGAATTTGGCGACTTTAACACCGGCCGGACGCGGCACTCACCGATCTACCTAAACCCGCGCCTGCTGATAGGAAACCCCACCGCCTTCCGGCGCTCCGCGAGAGTCATCAAGGAGGAGGCGGAAACCCTGCTGAGCATGCTCCACCCGGCGCTCGCCCCCTTTAGCCTCGTCGCGGGCGTTCCTTTCGGTGGGCTGCACTTCGCGACCGCCTTTTCGCTGATCACCAAGATCCCGCTGATTTATCTGCATCCCTCACGATCCGGTGAAGATGATGAGGTCATCGAAGGCAAATACGTCCCTGGGCAGACCGTTTTGGTCATCGACGACCTTATAACGCATGGGAGCAGTATCGTGGAGACGGCGTTGCAACTGCGGAACGCCGGCCTGTACGTCCACGATGCCATCGTCATCCTCGATCGGAAGCAGGGCGGTCGAGAGCGTCTGCGCGCGCATGGAATCAATCTGATCGCGATGCTGGAGCTGGAGACGCTTCTTAACTACCTGATGGCGCATCGGAAGATTGAAGAAGAGGCGTACCGCAGGTGTCTGGCATACCTGGAGGCGGACCGGAAGGATCAGTGAACTGACCGGTGAATGCTCCTGCTCTTCCTCGTAGCAGCGCTGGCTCCGGTCGCCGTGGTGCTCAGCATCATGCTCTGGCGCCGATACATCAGCAGGCAGGAGGCCGCCGGGAGCCTTATTCCCGGTGTCGCAGTTGGTCTGGCGGCCGGCGCTTTCCTTGGCACGGGCGTGGCGCTCGCTCTATTGCTCGGGGTATTTGCAATTGCACACCTGCGCAGCCATTGAGCCGCAATCCGAGGGTGCAACCCCGCTAGAGCAGGCGCCGAATTGGCTTGCGACCTGGGCGCGGGTCGTAGTTGGACTTAAACATCTCGAGCTTGTCCCGCTCGATCAAGTATTTACCGGCAAACAGCACCGCCGGGACCTTCTTCTGTTTTATGAGGCGACGCAGGCTCTGAGGATGGATTCCGAGCACGCGCGCCGCCTCGACAAGATCAAGATAGTTCTCAAACGGGCTCGACATGCTCTACCTCAACGCTCATTAGCGTACGCGCCTTTACGATAGTAGCACAGTTCCGTACCCATCGATGGAATCCGACAGGTCACTGGTAGCTATACTGCGAGAGTCGGCGTCCGGCACGCATCAGGAGACTGCCGGCGCGGAGATTCATGCCCGGTCATATCTACCTCGACCACGGCGCCACGACCCCTCTGCATCCTCAGGTGCTTGAGGCGATGCTGCCGTGGCTGCAGGTGTCCTTCGCCAACCCGTCCTCGCTCTACGGCCCAGCGAGGGAGGCGCGCGAGGCGGTCGAGCAATCCCGTTCCATGGTCGCGACCATCCTTGGCTGCCGGCCGGCTGAGATCACGTTCACCAGCGGCGGCACTGAGTCAGTCAATGCTGCGCTACGCGGGATTGGACTGGCGCAACAACGCGCCCGATCGGGCAATGAAATTGTGACCACCACTATCGAGCATCAGGCTGTGCTGCACACCTGCCAAGAGCTGGAGCGCTTCGGCATGGTCGTGCGGCACGCAGACGTCGACCGCGATGGCCGCGTGCTTGCAAACTCAATCAAAGCCGCCATCCGGCCGAAGACGGCCCTCGTCAGCGTCATGCTCGCGAACAATGAGGTCGGCACCATTGAACCAGTGAGCGAGATCGCACGGGTCGTGCGCAGGCGTGGCACCGAGCTCGGGAAGCAGGTGCTCGTCCATACCGATGCCATCGCGGCCGCTGGGCAGCTCCCGCTCGACGTCAACGTCCTGGAGGTGGACTCGCTGAGTCTTGCGGCACACAAGTTTGGAGGGCCGAAAGGCGCCGGGATCCTGTACCTTCGCCGGGCCGTTCCGTTCACGGCTCAGCAGACCGGGGGCGGACAGGAACACCAGCGGAGAGCCGGCACTGAGAACGTGGCCGCGATAGTGGGAACTGCGCGAGCCCTCGAGATCGCGACGTCATCGCTCCCGGCTGAGGCGCCAAGGCTTGCCACCCTTCGAGACCGGCTCGTCAGCGGCATCCTCGCAGCGATCCCGGGCGTGAGGTTGAACGGCCACCCAACTGAGCGACTCGCCGGTAATGCCAGCTTCCGCCTAGCGGATGTGAACGGCGAAGAGCTCCTCATGGAACTGGACGCTGCGGGCATCGCTGCTTCCAGCGGCAGCGCCTGCGCCGACGCTTCCTGGGAACCATCCCACGTTGTGCTGGCGATGGGCTACACAATGGCCGAGGCGGCCGGAAGCGTCCGTTTCACACTCGGGAGCGAAACGACCCAGAACGAAATCGACTACGCCATCGCGACGCTCCCGGAGATCGTCGCCCGGCTGCGAAGCGGGGCTCAAGCCCTCACCGTCTCCTCATAGGCTGGCGCAGAACATGCGCTTCCTCTTCCGCAACTTCGCACATGACGGCGGTCGAAAACGGCCGGTCTCCTCTGGGCGGGAGACGCCAGCAGACGAATCGCGCTTTCTGATTGTCGGTCTTGGGAATCCAGGGCCAGAGTATGCGGGCAATCGCCACAACGTTGGCTTCTGGTGCATCGACGAGCTTGCTCGCCGCGCCGGCCTGCGATTCAACCGCCGCGGACGGTTGGCGGCGGTCGCGGAGGGCATCCTCGACGGACGCACCGTGACGCTCGCCAAGCCTCAAACGTTCGTCAATCGCAGCGGCGACGCGGTTCGTGAGCTCGTCAGACGCTACCGCGTGCCGCCCGGGCAGCTGATCGTCGTCTATGACGAGCTCGATCTTCCGGCCGGCACGCTGAGAATTCGCGAACGTGGCAGCCACGGAGGCCAGAACGGGATGCGCTCGATCATCACGGCGCTCGGCACGCAAGACTTCCCTCGTATCAGGATCGGCATTGGCCGTCCCAGCATCCTCGGGCAGCCCACGCGCGACCCCGAGCACATCGCGGCCTACGTTCTCAGCAATCCGCCGGCAGAGCAACGCCGCCTGCTCGACGACACCGCCGGACGCGCCGCCGACGCGATCGAGCTGCTGCTGCGCCAAGATGCAGACAGTGCTATGGGACAGTTTAATTCGGGAAGGGAATAACTAATAGGGGTTATGGTTGTCGGAGCCGAGGCTACATACGGTACGATCCAGGGGAGAATACGTATCAGTAGGGACGATTCCAGTCAACAAGGTCAGGAAAGGGCTCCTGAATGGCGACCATGACAACGCGAACCAACGACGTACCGCTCAGTGACCCAACATTGCGTGACCTGCTCCGGCTTGACGCCGCCTGGTCTGCCGTCTCGCGGGTATTTGATCGGGCACTGGCGGGAACGGGCGTCAGCCTGCCTCAAGCTCTCGCTCTGACGGCGATCGAGACCTCGCCTCAGCCACTCCTACTGAGCGGACTGGCGGCACGGCTACTGCAGGAAGCGCAGAGCGTCACCAGCTTAGCGGACCGGCTTGAACGCGCCGGTTTGGCACGCCGGGTCCACGACCTGCCAGATCGCCGGGCAATCCGCCTCGAGCTCACGAGTGCAGGACACGCGAAGGTAAAAGAGGTGCGGCCCCTGCTGCAAACCGCGGCCAAGCAGATCTACCGCAATCTTGGCGAGACGCAGGCGCGAGCATTGCGGGAGACACTCGCGGCGCTCTACAGCGCCTGCCGCGAGTACCCCGGCGTCCGGCTCCCCGAACTGCCGCACGGCAACAATGGCACCTAGCCCGACCCGCGCGCCCTGAGCTGCAGATTTTTGAGCCGCCTCGCTTTGGCCGGAAATGAGGGGGGTAACCCGTTCGGGTTATCGAACAGCGGCGCCTGTCTCCGCTATCCCGGAACTTAGTGGCTTTCAGAGCGGCACACCATTGCAACAGGTGCCGAGGCCATAGCCCGATATCTTTCACTGCCTACACCGGAGTCGCTACTGCTCGTCCCACGCACCACTCCCCACCGATCCCGGAGATATGTCCAGCAGCTCGCGCGCCCATAGGCGTATGGAGGTGCGACCCCAGGCCCCCACCGAAACAAGGCGGGGGCTGATCTTGATCGCGCCCAACGACCTCAATTGGGCGGCAGTGCGCCTGTTGCTGACGTCAATGGAGCAGGTTGAAATCATCGCCGATCTGACAACGCATGAGGCGGCGACTCACTGCGATAATGTCCGCGCGCCCGATGTAATCGTCGCCGCTCCGCTTCTCTCAGGTGATCCAACGCTGTCATTGCTGCACCGCCTTCTCTCACGATGGGACGGCGCGAGAGTCATCTTGTTGGTCGACAGGCTTGCCTGTGACAATCTCGAGGAATACACCGAAATTCCCGACTCGAGCTGTCTCTGCTGGAATGACCTGACGCCCCAGGCGCTCCAGCACTGCCTGCTCGCCGCGCTGGAGGCGCCGTTGCGCATGGTCAGCGCGTCCGTAGCTGGTGGCGTCGCCGCCGCTCAGGCCGCTTCGATCCCCGCAGAATCTCACAGCGACAGGATTCCAGCCAGAGCGGCAGAGATCCTGCGCGGGCTCGCGGCCGGACTCACTGAGCAGCAGGTAGCCGTGCGGGAGGGAATCAGCCTCCGCACGGTGCAACGCATCATCGCCGATCTACAGGCGCAGCTCGATGCGCGATCGCTGTTTGCGCTTGGCAGGGCCGTCGAGCAACTGGGGCTGCTGTAACCGCTGTCGCTGGCGTCTTCGCGCAGCGGCCATGGCCAGGATCCGCCACAAACTCCGCTTTAACCCGTCACCAGGCATAGCCCGCACCCGCTAGGCGGTTTTGCCCGGCCAGTGGTTACGCTGGCTGCCGTGACCGCTTCGCGCCGGCGCGGCGCGGTGCAAACACGCAAGGTGCACGGGCCGCAGGCCCGACGTAGTGACGGAGGAGAAGAGTCATGTAATTACGATCGCGTCTCGTTAACGAATAAGGACGGCCGCCGTCAATTGAGATCTCTCGCCGCGGCGAGCCTGAAGAATCAGATGGAGGATTCCGAGCAATGACCATGCAGACAGGAAACGATCTATTCGTGCGAGAGCTCGCGGAGCTGCACGACGCCGAGCAAACGATGCTGGAGCTGCTAGCGCAGGAGATACGCGAGTGCGGCAACGAGGAACAGGCGCGGAGCGCCTTCAGCGGCTTTGAGCGCGACACCCGAAAGCAGGTCCAGAACCTGGAGCGCTGCCTCCAGACAACCGGCCGGCCCCAGGGAAAGGCGGAGTCCTACGCCATCCGCGGTCTCAAGCAGCAGCACGAGACCTTCATGAAGGAAAAGCCGTCGACCGAGGTCACGGTCCTATTTGACCTAGGGGAGATCAACAAGATGACGCACTACGCTATCGCCGCGTACGCCGGACTTGTGGAGCAAGCGAAGCTGCTCGACCAGCCCGAGGTCCTGCGCCTTCTGCAGGAGAACCAGAGCCAGGAGGAAGCGATCGGCCGCCAGATTCAGCAGTTGAGCCAGCCGCTCCGCAAGAGGTGGCTGCAGCAGCCGGCGGGCGCAACCGCGGGGCGAGCGTAGATGAGTATTCTCGGCAAGCTCCTCGGAGGAGCGCCCGGCACGCAGGAGGTAGCCGCGGATGAACCTGCCACCTGCATGCATGGCGTGCTCACACCGCGCTGGCAGAACATCGACGACATGGGCCAAGACCAGAAGATCTCTGGATATCGCTGTCAGAGCTGCAAGGAGGAGTTCGAACCAGACGAAGCGTACTGGCTCTGGATTCGTGCAGTCGACAGGCTGCGTGATCTGAGGGGCTCGCTCTCGCAAAACTAACGGTCCCGCGACGGCCCGCTCTTCCGTCCAAGCCAAACGCGAAGGCCCTGATAGGGCCTTCGCGTTTGCGTGTGTGGCTCCTGTTCTCGCGGCTGTTGTTATGATGAACGCAGACAATGAATCTGTCAGCGCTCCTTCCGCTCATCGAGCGCGCGCTTCCATCACCATCGAGCACTCCCGAGTCTGCCGTCCTCGGCATTCACGAGGCCGCCAAGGCCGGTGCGCTCGCCGCATTGGCGCGTCCGCGAACGGCGCCAATCGTCGTCGTCGCGGCGCGCCCCGACCGCGCTGCGGCGCTCGCCGATGAACTGGCCGCCTGGCTCGGCGATGAGCATGCGGTCGCCGTCTTTCCCGAGCAGGACACGGTTCCCTACCAGCGCGTCGCGCGCGACACCCTTGCCACGGAGCAACGCCTCGAGGTGCTTCGGCGCCTCGGCGCGGCGTCGCCGCCCGCGGTCATCGTCGCGAGCGGCATCGCCCTGGCGCAGACGACAATCGCGCCGGCGGCGTTTGCCAGTGCGACGGAGGCGCTACGGCCCGGGGCCAAACTCGCACTGCAGCAATTCGCCGGCTCGCTGCAAGAGCGCGGGTACGAGCTTGGGCCACTGGTCGAGAGCCCCGGCCAGGCATCGCGGCGCGGCGGCATTATCGATGTCTACCCGCCGGCGGCCGCCAATCCGGTGCGAATCGAGCTTCTCGGCGATACGATCGAGAGCCTGCGCTCGTTCGACCCGACCACACAACGGAGCCTCGCGCGCCTCTCGGAGGCTCAGATCGGCCCGGCGAGAGAGGCGCTGAACGGCGCCGGCCGCATCGCCGAGCTGCGGTCGGCCCTCGACCTAAGCGAGCTTCCACCCGAGCTGGAGGCACAGTACGAGGACGAGCTCAACAGGCTTGCTAGTGGCGACAGTGACGCCGGCGGCGGGTTGTGGCTCCCGTTCCTGACCTCCTCAACCCTCCTCGACCATCTGGCGGAGGATACGCTGCTGGTCGTCGACGAGCCGGCCGAGTTGCGCCAGGTGTTGGTGGACCTGGATGCCGAGGCTGAGGAAGCGCGCGCGGCACTCGTCGAGCAACACCGCATACCCCGCCATCTCCCTCTGCCGCACGTCGACCACGCAACCCTCACAGCCGCGGTCGAGGCCCGCGCGGGCCTGCGCCTGCAGCGCTGGGCGACGGACCTAACCGCGGATGCGCTCAAGGCTCCGTTCGAGGTGGCCGGCGCCTTCGGCGGCCGGCTGCGCAACCTCAGCCAAGAAGTCATCGCCCGCATGCGCGCCGGCTGGCGCGTCGTAATCGTGTCGCAGCAGAGCGCACGGCTGGCGGAGCTTTTCCAGACGGAAGGACTCGATCCGTCTATTCAGCTTGATGCTGTCCCGCCGGCCGGCTCACTACGCCTCGTCACAGGCTCGTTGCCACAAGGCTGGACGCTCAAGTCTCCCGCTGGTGAACTGCTGCTCCTCACGGACAATGAGATCTTCGGCTTCAGCAAGCAACGGCGCGCCACCCGGCCGGTCCAGTCCGGCCGTGAGGCTTTCCTCGCCGATCTGACTCCGGGCGACTACGTCGTCCACATCGAGCACGGCATCGCGCGATTTGGTGGACTCGTGAGCCGGAGTGTCGAGGGGGCCGAGCGCGAGTACCTCGAGCTCCGTTACGCCGAGGGCGACCGTCTGTACGTGCCAAGCGAGCACGTCGACCGAGTGAGCCGCTACATCGGTCCCGGCGAGCATACGCCCGCCCTAACCCGCTTGAGTACGCAGGAGTGGGCACGGGCCAAAGAGCGCGTGCGCCATGCTGTCACGGACCTGGCACAGGACCTGCTCAACCTGTACGCGGCGCGAGAGGCGCTGCCCGGCCACGCATTCAACTCAGATAATCCCTGGCAGCAGGAGTTGGAGGCGGCGTTTCCGTATGTGGAGACACCCGATCAGATCCTGGCGCTCGGCGAGATCAAGCGCGACATGGAGGCCGCGCGGCCGATGGACCGTGTGATCGTCGGCGACGTCGGCTACGGCAAGACCGAGCTGGCGCTGCGAGCGGCTTTCAAGGCCGTCCTCGACGGCACACAGGTCGCCGTGCTGGTCCCCACGACCGTGCTCGCTCAGCAACACCTGCAGACGTTCAGCGAGCGATTGAGCGCCTTCCCGACGCGGGTCGAGGTGCTGTCGCGCTTCCGCTCAGATGCGGAGCAGCGGCAGGTAATCCGCGATCTTGCTGAGGGATCCATCGACATCGTGATCGGCACACACCGGTTGTTGCAGCGGGATGTGGAGTTCAAGAATCTCGGACTGCTGATCATCGATGAGGAACAGCGCTTCGGCGTCGCGCACAAGGAGCGATTCAAGAAGCTGCGAAGCCAGGTGGACGTGCTGACGCTGTCGGCAACGCCGATCCCGCGAACCCTGCATATGACACTGTCCGGTATCCGCGATATGTCGACCATCCAGACGGCGCCGGAGGAGCGTCTGCCGATCGCCACGTTTGTCGCGGAGTGGGATGACCGGCTGGTTCGGGAGGCCATCCTGCGAGAGCGCGACCGAGGCGGCCAGGTCTACCTCGTGCACAACCGCGTCCACAATATCGGTCAGATAGCGACGCAGGTACGAGCGCTGGTGCCGGAGGCGGAGGTGGCGATCGGCCACGGGCAGATGCCGGAAGATCAGCTGGAGCAGGTGATGCTCGAGTTTGCACGCGGCGAGCACGACGTGCTGGTCTGCACGACGATTATCGAATCGGGCCTCGACATCCCAAACGTCAACACGATCATCATCAACCAAGCGGACCGGCTAGGGCTGGCACAGCTCTATCAGCTCCGCGGGCGCGTGGGACGCGGAGCCAACCGCGCCTACGCCTACCTTCTCTACGACCGCAACCGCTCGGTGAGCGAAACGGCGCAGAAGCGTTTGCAGACGATATTCGAGGCGTCGGAGCTGGGCGCCGGATTTCAAATCGCGCTGCGTGACCTGGAGATCCGCGGCGCGGGAAACCTGCTGGGGGCCGAGCAGAGCGGGCAGATCGGCGCCGTGGGCTACGACCTGTACAGCCGCATGCTCGAGGATGCCGTGCGCCGGCTGCGGGCGATCGAGCGCGGGGAGACGCCGCCGCCACCGAGCGCGATGCAGAGCGGTGTGACCGTCGATCTGCCGGTTCCCGCCCGCATACCCGAGACGTACATCGCCGATCTGAATCTGCGGCTCGCGGTCTATCAACGGCTCGCCGCGATCGCGGCGCCCCTGGACGCGGAGAACTTGCTGCTCGAGCTTGCAGACCGATTTGGACCG
>Ga0193751_1001513_pt1 | contig 14840 bp, 14 predicted proteins | sample L1c2metaG_FD_143050 | JGI IMG/M metagenome (GOLD analysis project Ga0193751, IMG submission 143050) | Soil microbial communities from a riparian zone of the East river system, Colorado, United States - L1c2 | ecosystem: Environmental > Terrestrial > Soil > Riparian zone | place: USA: East River... | reverse complement strand
TCGGCGCCGCTGCGTTCTTTAATCTGACCCATCGCGCAATTCAACCGTCGAATCTCATGATCGCGCCCGGGCAATCGCCCGACGGCGGTTGGCCATTCGTGAAACTCTTGAATTTCGGTCTCGCCGGACTCGAGCTTCATTCGGACAGCAGCGAAGCGCGCGAACTGGCGCCTTCGATCTCGCCGCAATTCGCGAGCCCGGAGCAACGAGCGAATGGTGAAATCGATTTCCGATCGGAGATGTATTCGCTCGGCGCGACGATGTGTTTTTTGCTCACCGGCGCGGCGCCGCTGGCGGTCAGCGGAATGAAAGCGCGGTTGCGGATCCGCCGTCTGCCCGAGCTGCGCCGTGCGCCCAAGGTGTTGCACAATCTCCTTGTCTACCTGCTCCGCGAAAATCCGGAAAATCGGCCCCAAGATCCAGTCGCGCTCGAGCACCAGATGCGCGATTGCCTGACGAAGATCGACCGCCGTCAGGCGATCGGTCGCAAACTGGGAATTCCGTTGGCCGCGGTAATCCCGAGAAAATCGAAACAACCGAAGGAACCGGCAACGCCGCTCGCTCAAGTGATGCGCGGAGTCGTGGCGTTCGCCATTTTCATCCTGGCGACGGGAGCGGCGGCCGAATTTTTCTTCCCGGACAAAATTCCATTCCTGCATCGCGACGGAGAAATTGGCACTCCAGTTGGCGTGCCCGACGCCTCGAAGTTCGCGTCCGCGCCGGCTCAAGCGATCAACACTGGGCCGGTTGCGGCGAACCAACCGACGTCGAATCCGTCGCCAGCGGTTGCGGTTGCTGCGGCAGATCAAAACGCGTCGTCGGACGGCGAACAAACCCAAACTTCGAACGCGTCAGCACCGGAGACGGCTTCGACTCCGGTGGCTGCGAGTACTGCCGCCCAAATTGCCTCGGTTTCCCAACAACCGGAGCCGGCATTAGGACCAGGCGCGCAACCACCGGCCGCGACGGAAAGCTCAGAACAACCCTCATCGACACAAGCCAGTGAGTCGACTGAGCGGAGCAAAAAGAAAACGATCGCATCGAATCGAACGTCGACATCGAGAAGCGCCCGGATCAATCGCAGTTTGCCGGACGAAGATGAGTACGGCCGAGGACCGATTTACCAAGGTCGACCACACGTTGCCCGGGTCATCGGCAGGACGCCCGACGGCAGAATAATTGTGCGTTTATCGTCGGGCCGGGTCGTGACTTTGCCGCGCCTAAATAACGAGGACATTTACTCACCGCGCCCGCGCCGACGCGTTTTCGTGGAACGACCGGACGACGACTTCATTCCACCGGCGCAACCGTTTTACCCTAACGACTGAAGTCCGAGCTCGCCACGGGACGAGTCCGTCCGACCGGCGGACCGGGCTGGTGCTTAACCCGCCTTCGCCAAGGCTACGGCGCGGCAGGCATGCAACATCAAATGTCAGAAGCCGTTAAATCGCATCTCGGTCGTTGCGATGAAGCCGAGTCGTTCGTAAAGAGCGCGGCCTTCGTCGGAAGCATGCAGGACGACGGAATCGATCCCTTCCTCGCGCGTCCAATCGATGATCCTCTTTATTAAGAGGGCCGCCAGCCCGAGCCGTCGCCAGTCCGGTTCGGTATAAACATTTTGGATGATGGCCTGGCGACCGGAGACGATGTCGATCTTGCCGTTCGCGTTGGTTTGCGGATGCGGTGGGACTTCGCGCAGTTGCACACCCGCGCCGGCGACGATCCGATCCGGTTGATTTTCCCGACAGGCGAGCCAGCCGATGTAATCGCCGCGCTCAAGCATCTTTTGCAGTCTGTCGCGGGATTGAACACGAAAGGATTCAAACAAATCCGGCGGCAGCTCGCCCATGTCCTGAAACATGCGGGCGCGATGCCAACTAATCAGTTCAGCATCGGCAATTGTGGCAAAACGAATCTCGAGCGCGTCGGACATCGAACGCAAACGTTCAACGCTTAATCCGCCTTCGCAACGTTCACGGCGCGGCCAGCGCTCAACACCCACGATTCAAAATAGGAATTCGGCTTCGCTTGTTTCAAGACGACAGCGGCGGCCCTGATTTGTAAGGCTAAAAAATTGGCTTCGCGCGAATGATTGGTAACGACTATGAAAACGAAACTTGCGGTTGCTCTAGTGGCTTTCCTATCTGTTTGCATGCTTGTCCGGCCAAGCGCCCAGGCGATCGGGATCTCGATCGACGTGGGTGATCGGCCGTATTACGAGGGTCCGGCCTATTGGGACGATGGCTACCAATGGTTTTGGGTACCTGGGTATTGGGGCGACCATCATAGATGGATTCGTGGCCATTATGAGCGCCGTGGCGAATGGCATCGCGAGCATGCCCGGGAGCATCATCACCACCGCGATCGCGATCATGATCATGATCATGATCGTTACTAGGGCGCAATCGTAGTAGCGGCGTAGATAGAAGAACGGGGTTTTCGGAGAATTCCAAACTCGCAATTCCGGCCCGCTGATTTAATTCTGGAGTGATGCAGGATGCCCTCACTCCGATGATGCAGCAGTATCAGCGGCTGCGGAAAAGCATTCCGGCGGACACGCTTCTGCTTTTTCGCCTCGGCGATTTTTACGAGCTGTTTTTCGAGGACGCTAAGGAAGCATCGGTGCTGTTGAATGTTGCGCTGACCAAGCGAAACGAAGTGCCGATGTGCGGCGTGCCCTACCACGCGGCGCCGGGTTACATCGCGAAATTAATCAAGGCTGGTCGGCGCGTCGCGATCTGCGATCAAACAAGCGAGCCGCAGCCGGGAAAAATTGTTTCGCGCGATATCACCCAAATCATCAGCGCGGGGACGGTGAGCGAATTGAATTTGCTCGACGCCAAGCGCGCGAATTATCTCGGCGCGATTTACGCCGGCAACGACGCTTTCGGTTTTGCCTACGCCGATCTGACTACCGGCGAATTTCGATTAGCCCAGCTGCAGGATCGACAAGCACTTTTGGACGAGCTGGCGCGCGTGTCGCCGTCGGAATTGTTGGTCAGCGCCGAGCAAAAGGAGTCGTTGGGCCAGATCGATCACGCGATTGAGTACGACAGCTACGCGTTCCTGCCGGAGCACGCGACTTTTACCTTGTCCGAACATTTCCAGGTCAAATCGCTGGACGGCTTCGGTTGCGCGCACATGCCACAGGCGGTCGCCGCCGCCGGTGCAATCGTGCATTACCTGAAGCATCAGCTTCGACGCAAAATCGATCATCTCAGCTCGCTCCGATGCGATGCGCCGAGCGATTACGTTTTACTCGACGCAGCAACGCAAACCAATCTCGAATTGGTTGAATCGCGAAGTGCGCGCGACATCAGTCTTCTCGCGGTGCTCGATCGGACGGTGACGCCGATGGGCGCACGCAAACTGCGCTCGTGGATTCTGCAGCCGCTGCGCGATCTGACCGAGCTCGGCTGCCGGCAGCAAATGATCGCCGATCTTTTGCAGGAGCCCGACCTGCTCGATTCGATTCGAACAGAATTGAAATCGATCCGCGATATCGAGCGCGCGGTCGGACGATTGAGTCAGGCTTCCGGCAACGCGCGCGACTTGGTCGCTCTGAAAGCGTCGCTCCAGCAAATCCCAAAACTGAAAACGGAATTGCAGAAAATGCTCGATCGCCTCGCCTTCGGCGCAAACCGGCCAAAGGAAGAAGGTGAAGGCGAGTTACTGGCGCAGCGGCTGCAAAACGAAATCCAGGAACTGCCAGCTTTGGCCGAGAAATTAACGAAGGCACTGCTGGACGATCCGCCGCTGGCACTGAAAGAAGGCGGAATTTTCCGTGACGGCTACGATGTCGATCTTGATGAGCTGCGAAACGGCTCGCGCGAGGGCAAGAACTGGATCAGCCAACTTCAGGAACGCGAGATCGCGACGACCGGGATCAAATCGCTCAAAGTGCGTTACAATTCAGTCTTCGGTTACTTCATCGAAGTGACGAAATCGAATTTGGCAAGCGTGCCTGAACATTACACGCGCAAACAAACCACCGTCGGCGGCGAGAGATTCATCACGCCGGAGTTGAAAGAGATGGAGGGAAAAATTCTCGGCGCGGACGAGCGCGCTCGAAATCTGGAGTACGAACTTTTCCAAAAGTTGCGCGAACATACACTACGCGACCTCGGACCGATTCAACGAACCGCGGAGGCGATCGCGATTGTCGATGTTATCTGCGCGCTCGCGAAAACGGCGCGGCTTTTCAATTATTGCCGGCCGGCTTTAAACGAATCGTTGCGGCTCGTGATCAAAGACGGCCGGCATCCAGTGCTCGATCAGAACCTGGTCGAAGAGAAATTTGTGCCGAACGACACAGCGTTGGATGGCGAAAATATGCGGCTGGCGATCGTGACCGGTCCAAACATGGCCGGCAAATCGACTTACATCCGGCAAGTCGCGCTGATTGTGTTAATGGCGCAGATCGGGAGCTTCGTGCCGGCGGCGAGCGCGGAGATCGGATTGGTCGATCGGATTTTTACCCGGGTCGGCGCAAACGATGATCTGGCGCGCGGCCAATCGACGTTCATGGTGGAGATGAATGAGACCTCGAATATCGTGAACAACGCGACCGAGCGCAGCCTGGTCATTCTGGATGAGATCGGCCGCGGAACATCGACCTTCGATGGATTGTCGATTGCGTGGAGCGTGGCGGAATTCTTGCACGATAAGATCAAGGCGCGCACGCTCTTCGCGACGCATTATCATGAGCTGACGAAACTGGCCGAGGAACGCAAAGGCGTTTGTAATTTTAACGTGGCGGTGCGGGAGTGGAACGAGCAGATTATTTTTCTGCGCAAGATCGTGCCCGGCGGCGCGGACAAGAGCTACGGAATCCAGGTGGCGCGGCTGGCCGGTTTGCCCAAAGAAATTTTGGATCGGGCGAGGGAGATTCTGGCACACCTCGAAAACCCGAACGGCGCTGTCGTGCACGAAAAGAAAAAGCGACGATCGACAAAGAACATGCCGCAATCGGAGAAGCCGCAGCTTGATCTGTTGTGATAGTCCGAGCCGGCCTGGCCCTTTTTCACTGACCGTAACCGCCAAGCGATTTATAATCGTAGTCGAGACGACCTATGCCGGTTAAAACCGAAAAAGAGCTCAACGAAACGCAGCGCAGTTTTTGGTTGAAAGCGTTGGCGGCGGTCGAGCTGCGCAATTTCGGTTACGCGATTTCGCTTTTGCAGGGGATCCTGAAACAGGAGCCGGAATTTCTGACCGGACGCCAATTGTTGCGCCGGGCCGAAGTCGCGAAACAAAAATCGGGCAAGAAAAGCTTTTTCAACATTTCGACCGCGCCGATCGCAGTGATGAAAGCGCAGCGCGAAGTCAAGAAAGCACCGCAGCGCGCGGTGGAAATGATCGAAAAAGTTCTGGAAGAGGAGCCTTACAACCGGCAGGCGAACCTGACGTTGAAAGAAGCCGCGGTCGCGGCGGGCTGGCCGGAGATCGGCGTGTTCGCGCTCCGGACGTTGCTCGAGGAAAATCCGCGCGACCTAAAACTGTTGCACGAACTCGGCCAGCTTTATCATCAGACCGGTCAAAGCGATGAAGAGGTGCTGGTTTACAATCTCATCACCGAGATCGATCCGCTCGACGCCGCGGCGCTGCGGTTGGGAAAAGACGCGTCGGCGCGAGCATCGATGAGCACCGGCGGCTGGACCCAAGCGGAAAGTTATCGCGAATTGATCAAAGACAAAGATGTTGCGACTTCACTCGAGCAGCAGAGCCGGATGCAATTAACCGGCGACGCGCTCGATCAGCAGATCGCCGAATTGCAAGCACGGCAGAAGGCTCAACCGCAGAATGTCGATCTGGCCCGGCGACTGGGTGCGTTGTGCGAACAAAAGGACGACATCGAATCGGCGATGAAATGGTATCAGCGTGCGATCGAGTTAACTGGCAGCAGCGATGCCGGTCTCATCCGAAAGCTGTCCAATTTGAAAATGCGCGGCGCCGAGCGCGACATCGCGGCGCATGAGGAATTTCTGGCCGGCCACCAGAAAAAAGACGCGGTCCACGCCAAGAAAGCCGAGGAACTCCAGGCGGCGAAGAAAAAGCGAGCCGAAATATTGATCGAGGAAGTGAAAAAACGGTTGGAGCGCAACCCGACGGATCTGCAATTGCGTTTCGAACTGGGCGAGCACCTGATTCATGCGCAACGATTTCGCGAGGCGGTGCCGGAATTGCAACGGGCGCGACAAAATCCAAACGCGCGCCTGAAGGCGATGAATTTGCTTGGCGTTTGCTATCGCGAACTGGGCATGCTCGATCTGGCGATGAAACAATTGGAGGAAGCGGCGAGAGAGATCATGACGATGGACGCGATGAAAAAGGAAATCGTCTACAACCTCGGGATCGTTTACGAAAAGATGGGCGAGGGCGAGAAGTCGCTCAATTGCATGAAACAAATTTACGAAGCGGATTATGGCTACAGGGACGTGGCCGAACGCGTGGAAAGCTCATATCAGCCGGGCAAGGAGGGAAGTTGAGTTGCTGAATATTCGCCGCGGCGAATCCGTCCTCTGCCGGATCGATCTCGCGGCCTCGAATAGCTGGCTTGCATCCACGTCCAAAGCTATGTCAAGATACGAACCTCTGGATGCCGAATGTCGGCATCCTAACCTGCAAACACCTATGAAAAAGAATCTTCTAATCTCACGAATCGCAATTGTCGTGCTGGGCGCGGGAGCGCTTTGCCTGGCTACCACAAGCAGCGCACTGAATCAATATCCACCGTTAAGAACCGGAGCGAACGCGGACGCTCCAAAAGCCACCCCGTCGCCGGCAAAAGGCGCCGCGAAAGCTGCCAGCAAACTGAGCGCGGCGGACAAGACTTTCATGATGAACGCGGCCAAAGGCGGCATGATGGAAGTTGAATGGGGCAAATTGGCGGCCCAGAACGGCCAAAATGCCGATGTGAAAAAATTCGGCAACCGGATGGTGACCGATCATTCCAAGGCCAACAGCGAGTTGATGGCGCTGGCCAAGGAAGAAGGGGTCTCGCTTCCAGCCGCGAAATCGGCGGGCAAATGGAAATCCGACAAGGATTACATGGACATGATGGTGAAGGATCATGAGGCGGACCTGGCCGAGTTCCAAAAAGAAGCGCAGAGCGGAACTGATCCAGACCTAAAGGCGTTCGCGGCCAAAGGCGCGAAAATGGTCAGTACTCACCTCAAGCTCGCTCAGGAAACGCAGGGCAAGCTGAAGTAAACCTGTAAAAATTACGTTTTGATGCGGCACGTCGTTTGGCGGCGTGCCGCGTTTTTTTGGGGTTTGCATTCCTTGGGGCAAACTTGAGGCTCTAACCAATGCGGAAGACAAAAATCATCTGCACGCTAGGCCCGGCGACGGAAAAATCGGAAATCATTCGCCGACTAATCGCGCGCGGAGCGGATGTCTTTCGCTTGAACATGAGTCATGCGGCCCCCGAATGGGTGCGCGAGATTGTTCCGCGCATTCGCAAGCTCGCGGATGAATTGGGACGTCCGATCGGGATTTTGCTCGACACGCAAGGTCCGGCAATTCGAACGGGACCATTGAAGACGCCGTTGGAGTTGAAGAAAGGCGACGTGCTGGAGTTGACGGTCGGCCGCGCGAAAAGGACGCAAAAAAAATCGGTCGACGTAAATTACGATAACTTCGCGAACGATGTCACCGTCGGCGACACGGTTCTGGTCGACAACGGCCTGATCAAGCTGGTTGTGGTCGAGAAGAAAAGGAATCGTGTTCTTTGCAAAGTCATTACTCCGGCGGCGCTCGGCTCGCGACGGCATATTAATTTGCCCGGTGTCCATGTCAGTCTTCCACCACTGACAAAGAAGGACGTTGCCGATGTTGGACTCGGGGCCCAGCTGGGCGTCGATTTTGTCGCACTCAGTTTTGTCCGCAAAGCCAGCGATCTGGTGGAGCTGCGCGATTTGCTCGCCCGCAAGAAAAGCAAAGCGCAGGTCCTGGCGAAAATTGAGGACCAGGCGGCGGTCGAATCGATTGAGGACATTATTAAGACCGCGGACCTTGTCATGGTCGCCCGGGGCGATCTTGGGATCGAAGTGCCGATGGAAGAACTGCCGATTATTCAGCGCCGAATCGTCAAGAGTTGTATTCGGCTGGGCAAACCGGTCGTGGTAGCGACCCATCTGTTGGAATCGATGATCACAAATCGGATTCCGACGCGAGCGGAGATCACCGACGTGGCGAATGCGGTTTTCGAGCAAGCGGATGCGATCATGTTGAGCGGCGAAACCAGCATTGGCCAATATCCGGTCGAATGTGTGGAGGTTTTGAATCGGGTGGCCACACGAATTGAGCGGAGTGGCGGTGCCGGTTACGCCGAATCGGCCATTCTGGAAGATGCGCGGCAAAAGACGGTGGCGGCTGCAGTCGTGCTGGCCAATTCCCTCGCCCGCTCAAAAATCATTGTCTTCACGCGGCATGGAAGAATGGCGCGCAATACCTCAAACCTGAGGCCAGCGCACTCGACCATTTTTGCATTCACGCCGGGCGAAGAAGTTCGGCGGCAGTTGTCGATCTGCTGGGGAGTTCGTCCGGCAGAAATTGAATTCAGCGATGACCCGAATGTGACGATTGAGACGGCGCAGAAGTATTTATGCGATCAAAAACTGACCACGGCGGGCGACAACCTGGTCATCATCAGCGACGTGCGGGCGCGGGACGCCTTAGTCGATTGCGTCCAGTTGCGGATAGTAAAATAATGTAGCCACCGGCCTGTGGCCGGTTTGTGGTTCAGCCCAGTTCTGATGGCCCGCAGGGCCGTGGCGACACTTATGCTTCGACCGGCAGCTCGACGTCGATCGGTTTTTCTTTCTTACTGAGCGCGCGCCGCAATTTCGAGAGCGCAATGTTTTGCAGCTGACGAATGCGTTCGCGAGTCACGCCGAATTTCTTTCCAACTTCCTCGAGCGTCTTCGGCTTTCCACCATCGAGACCGAAGCGCTGGAAAATGATTTTCTTTTCGCGATCATCGAGGACGTCGAGTAAACCGCCGACTTCGTTGCGCAGATTTTTATCGCGCAAAAGTTCGAATGGCGTTTGCGCGTCTTCGTCACCGACGATTTCGCCAAACTCGGTCGAATCGTCGTCGCTGATCGGCGCGTCGAGTGAAGCCGGACGAATCGAAACCGTTTTCAGCTGCGAAACTTTGCCGGCAGCGATTCCGATCTCTTCGCCAAGCTCATCGTCAGTCGGTTCGCGACCAAGCTCTTCACTCATCTGCAAGGAGACCCGGCGCATCTTGGAAATTTTGTCGACCAGATGAACCGGCAGACGAATCGTCTTCGACTGATTCGCGAGCGCGCGCTTGATCGATTGTTTGATCCACCACGCAGCGTAAGTACTGAGTTTACCGCCTTTGGCCGGATCAAAACGCTCAACTGCCTTCATTAAGCCGATGTTTCCTTCCGAGATCAGGTCGAGCAAGGGCAGTCCGAGATTGGCGTAGTCGTGCGCAATCTTGACCACGAGTCGCAAGTTGGACCGGATCATGAGGGCGCGGGCCTCGCGGTCGCCCTTTTTGATCTTGGCGGCGAGTTCAATCTCCTGTTGCGGGGTCAAAAGCGGGATTTGCCCGATCTCGCGCAGGTAAATCTTTATTCCGGTATCGCTATCTTCAGCGGCCATATAGCCTTTCTTCATGAAAAATTGGGGGTAGGACCGACAAGTTGCCGGCTTTTAGTTTCGTGGCTGGCTCCTTAAACGGATTTCTTAACATCAGGAAAACTACTTAACAAGGTTAAATATTCCGAATATTGACATCCCGCCAACGGGCTTTGTTCAAATTTTCTTAAAATATCCAGCGCGACCGATTTCGCTAAGGCGAAAGCCACCGGACACTCGGGCATTTGCCGCTTTTCGCCTTCGAAATTTTCTGCAAGGCTGTGTCCAACAGTTCCTCCCATGCTGGCAAAGATTTATTCGGCGGCGGTTTACGGCGTCGACGCTTACGAAGTGGAAATTGAGGTCAACGCCGGCGCGGGCGACCCGAAGATGGTCATTGTGGGCTTGCCCGATGCCGCCGTAAAGGAAAGCAAAGATCGCGTCCGAACAGCGATTGCGAATAGCGCGTATAAATGGTCGCGGAAACGGACCACCATCAACCTGGCGCCCGCCGACATTAAAAAAGAAGGGCCGAGCTTCGATCTTCCAATCGCGCTTGGAATGATTGCCGTTGCTGAAGAGCTGAACACTTCGGCGTTCGAGAAATTTAGTTTTGTCGGCGAACTGGCACTCGATGGGAGCGTCCGGGCGGTCAAAGGCGTGCTTCCGGTCGCATTAGAAGCGCGGCGTCGCGGCAAGCAAGCGCTCTTCGTGCCGGAAGCGAATGCGCTCGAAGCCGCCATGGTGAACAAGATCGACATCTATGGTGTGCAGAATTTGCGCGAGACATTCCAATTTCTTCGCGGCGAACTTCCGCTCCTCCCGACCCGCGGCGATCTCACCGGATTTTTCGCAACCCACCAAAGTTACGATGTCGATTTCGCCGATGTAAAAGGACAGCGTCACGTGAAACGCGCGATCGAAGTCGCGGTCGCCGGCGGTCACAACATTCTCATGATTGGCCCGCCTGGTTCCGGCAAGTCGATGTTATCGAAGCGGATTCCGACAATTATTCCGCCGATGTCGCTCGATGAAGCGATTGAGACGACGAAGATCCACAGCATTGCCGGATTTCTTGACGGCGAAAAATCTTTTGTCGCCACGCGGCCGTTTCGCTCGCCGCATCACACCATTAGCGACATCGGTCTGCTCGGCGGGGGCGCGTTCCCGACTCCGGGCGAAGTCAGTCTCGCGCATAACGGCGTGCTTTTTCTCGATGAATTGCCGGAGTTCAAACGATCTGCGCTTGAAGTGATGCGTCAGCCGCTTGAAGACGGAAAAGTAACGATCTCCCGCGCGGCCGGCAGTCTGACCTTTCCGAGCGAATTCATGCTGGTCGCGGCGATGAACCCCTGCCCGTGCGGATATTTTGGCGATCTCAAACGCGAATGCCGCTGCAGCCCGGTCCAAGTGCAACGCTATCGACAGCGAATTTCCGGTCCCCTCCTCGATCGGATCGACCTGCATATCGAAGTGCCGGCGGTGGAATACCGCGATGTTGCGAGCGAACGCCCAGAAGAACATTCCACTGCTATTCGCGAACGAATTGCTCGCGCGCGACAAAAACAGCACGACCGTTTTGCGCGCGACGCGAAAACAAATTGCAACGCGCGCATGACTACGCGGCACTTGAAAACGAATTGCAAGCTCAACCCCGATTCTCACGACCTGATCCGCGTCGCGATGACGGAGTTGAACCTGAGCGCGCGCGCCTACGATCGCATCCTGAAAGTCTCGCGGACGATCGCCGATTTGGACGACAAGATCGACATCGCGCCGGAGCACGTGAGCGAAGCGATCCAATATCGAACGTTTGATCGGACACTCTGGATTTAAGCCGTTTTTGTGGGAATGTTGAATCCGAGTTTGAGACCGGCTGCATCTGATAAAAGAAAGATGGGCAAACGATGAAAGCGAGCTCCGAGGCGGACGATTATCGGAGATGCGGAAATCTTCGAAGCCGGCAGAGGACAAAATTCCCCACAACCGACTGTAATTTTCAGACGTTCTCTCTGGATCGTTATCATGGCGGATCCGCTGGCAGTCCGGCCGCTTCCTTCCTCAACATCAGCCGTGAATACTTCCGTTACGAAGCGCGACGGAATTTTCTGGCCGAGGCCGCATTCTTTCTCGCCTTTGTTGCGATCCTGGCGGTGACGTTTATCTGCGGTGCGGTCGCGATCATTCACTTCCTCCATCTTCCCGCGGCCTGAGCCGGACACTGGAAAAAATGCGGATGATCAAAGCAATCGGGTTTGCGTCTCTCTCGATCGCTTTTTGTTCGCTCGCGAGTTGTCGCCCGGCTGTCGACCAAACATTGGAGGAAATGATCGATCACAGTTATCCAGTCGAGCCGACAGCAACTCTCAGCGTGACTAATCGCGATGGCTCCATTCGCGTTTACGGCGCTGGTGCCGGAACACACGATATCCGGGTCGAAGCAATCAAAAAAGCCTACAGCGCTGAGCGGCTGAAGGCGATTTCGGTCCAAATATCAGCGCAACCAAACTCGATCTCGATCGAAACAACCTATCCGCCAGATTCAGGCGCAGGCTTTTCCGACCGATCCGGAACGGTCGATTACGTCATTGTTGTTCCGCAAACAATCCGCATTTCAAAATTAGAACTGACTAATGGCGAGGTGCTGGTCGAAGAGATGCAGGGCGAAGAAGCGCGCGCACGACTCGGCAACGGCCGATTGTTCGCGCACAATTGCTTCGGCAATCTCGATCTTAGCCTCGGGACCGGCAATCTCGCGATCGCTTACGAATGGTGGGAGGACCGCGAGTTTTCGATCCACGCCACGATCCAAAACGGCAATGCCTTCGCTTATATTCCAGCGGACGCCGCCTTTCATGTTATCGCCCACACGTCCACTGGAAAAATCGCCAACGATTTCTCGGAAAAGGAGCAGCGGCATACCGAACCGATCGACAAGATCGACATGTCGGTCGGCGGCGGCGGCAAAACGACCTTTCAGTTCGAAACGCAGGATGGCAACATCAAGATTGCCGAACACAATCCATAACCAAAATCGTCAACCATGCCTTCGTTTGATATTGTTTCCGAAGTCGACGGACAGGAAATTGATAACGCGCTCAATCAGGCGCGGAAAGAACTCGCCACCCGGTTCGATCTCAAGGATGCCAAGACAGAGATTGTTCACGAAAAGGACAAGATTGTGCTCACGGCCGATGACGCCGCCCATTTGAAGGCGCTCCGCGAAATTGTGATCGGCAAACTTTCCAAACGCGGGGTCGATCTTCGCAATCTGAAACAGGAAGAACCTGCGCTCTCTTCGGTGGGTCATGCCCGGCAGGAATTAAAGATTCAGCAAGGTCTGGAAGGCGAAAAAGCCAAAGAGATCATTCAGGCGATCAAATCGCAGAACTTCAAAGTCCAGAGTCAGTTGCAGGATCGACAGATCCGGGTGACCGGAAAAAAGAGAGATGAGCTCCAAACCGTCATTCAGTTCGTGCGCGGCCGCGACTTCGGCGTCGCGACAAATTCCAAAAACTTCCGCGACTAAAGCCAACCGCGGATTACGCGGATGTCACGGATATCAGAAACAGAAGAGTCCACTAATTACGCTAAAGCACGCCAAAGTTTTCAGAACCTGAATTGCTTTTTTTTTCGCGTCGTTTGGCGTCTTTGGCGGATCAATTACCCCCCTTGCACTGGCGGGCCTTTGTCATTTCGAGCGGAGTCGAGAAATCTCTTGCTGTTTCGGCCCGCTAACCACCCTGCACCGGCGGCATGATCGAAATTTCGTCGTCGGGTTTCAATTTGTAATTGCGATCGACGAATTCGACACCGGCGCCGACTAAAATGTTTTTGTCGTGGGCGTGCAGCGCGGGAAACTTGGCATAAAGATTTTCCAACAAATCGGAAACCGCCACGCCGTTGGTTAGATCGAGATCTACTGCTTCAGTTCCGGCCGAATCGCGCAGTTGCGCGTAAAATTGCACGTGAATTTTCACGAGATCTGTTTACAAGTCCGCCTCTCCCCGCTCTCGGGGAGAGGATTGCCTGCCGCGCCATAGCACAGCGTAGGCGGGAGGTGAGGGGGCTTCTTTGGCGGACTATCCGCAACCCTGACTCTGTCGCTAATATGCATCTTCATTTATTCGATTGAGCAATCAATTCTTTCCGCAGAACTCCGATGCAGGGCAAATTGCGATACCGCTCGTTGTAGTCGAGTCCGTAGCCGACCACGAATTCATCCTCGATTTCAAATCCGAGATAATCGGCGTCGACCTCACGCTCGCGTCGTTTCTTTTTACTTAGAAGCACGCAGACCCGAATACTGCGTGGCTGCGCGGTTTCAAGTTTCTCGCGAATCGCCGCAAGGGTGTGTCCGCTGTCAAGAATGTCGTCAAGGATGAGAACGTGCCGATCCTTGACGTCCGGCGGCGCGACCTGTTTGAAAATCACTTCGCCGCTGGTTTGCGCTTTACCGTGGTAACTCGCGACACTCAAACAATCCAATTTCAGGGGGAGCGGAATTCTCCGAAGCAAATCGGCCATGAACATCAAGCTACCGTTCAACACTGCGATGACTGTCAGTTCGCGGTCGCGATAATCCCGGGAAATTTGCGTGGCGATTTCATCGAGGCGGCGCAAAATGGTCGGCCCATCAAACAAAACGCGCTCGAGGTCGCCTTGCACCGTTCATTATTAGGCCATCAGCGCGGCGAAAGATCAACGCGCGACTGCTTCAAGGAGCGGTCGGCGGCTTGGAAGCGGCCGCTCCTTGCTGGTCAGGGCGGGATTGAATACCGTGCCCGCGATGCACATTCATCATAGCCAGCTCGAGGTCCGAACCGACGGCAAAGCGACTTACGAAATTACCAATGACGTTCAGGATAAGATCGACAAGTCGGGCGTGCGGAACGGAATCGCGACAATTTTCGTCCAGCACACGAGTTGCAGTCTGACCATGATGGAGAACGCAGCGCCGGCGGCGCGCCGCGACGTCGAAAAATTCTTCGAGAAGCTCGTCCCCGAAGACGCCGACTACGAACACGACGATGAAGGACCGGACGATATGCCCTCGCACATTCGCATGGTCCTGACCCGCACCAGCGAAACGGTGCCGATTGTCGACGGAAAAATGCAGCTCGGAACCTGGCAGGGAATTTTTCTTTTCGAACACCGCCGCGCGCCGCACCGGCGTCGGGTTCATCTCACCATGGTCGGCGATTAACGGGTCAGCACTTGCCCCG
>Ga0193751_1001512_pt1 | contig 14844 bp, 14 predicted proteins | sample L1c2metaG_FD_143050 | JGI IMG/M metagenome (GOLD analysis project Ga0193751, IMG submission 143050) | Soil microbial communities from a riparian zone of the East river system, Colorado, United States - L1c2 | ecosystem: Environmental > Terrestrial > Soil > Riparian zone | place: USA: East River... | reverse complement strand
TGGAGCATCTCGAGCCGCTTCTTCTCGCCGCCGGAGAACCCCTCGTTCACGTAGCGGCTGGCGAACGATGGATCCATGCGCAGGAGCGCCATCTTCTCCTCGAGCAGCTTGCGGAACTGTGCGAGCGGGATGCCGGTGTATTTGGTCGCCTCGGCGCCGTCCGCGTTAGCGGGCTTGGGATGGTGGATCGCGTTGTAGATGTTGCGCAGGAAGCTGGCGACGGTGACGCCGGGGATCGCCGACGGGTACTGGAAGGCCAGGAAGACGCCCAGCCGCGCCCGCTTGTCCGGCGACATGCCGAGGACCGTCGGCCCGGCTAGCAGGTCGTGGCCAGCCCAGCTGATCGTCCCGGCGTCGACGTGGTAGTCCGGATGCCCCATCAGCGTGTAGGCCAGGCTCGTCTTGCCCGAGCCATTGGGTCCCATGAGGGCATGCACCTCACCCTGCGAGACGGTGAGGTCGACGCCCTTGAGGATCTTCTTGCCCGAGATGCTGACCTCGAGGCCCTGGATCACCAGCTGGTCGGTCATGAGTCGGTCGTCTCTGCTCCTTGTCCTGTCAGTTCGTCAGCTGTGCCGATGGCGGCGGCTCGGTCGTCCCGGCGGTGCCCTGTCTGGCGCGCGCCGCAGCAGTCATGGCCGCGGCATGCGCCGCGACGCGACGCTTGCGCACCGCGGTCGGGTAGGGCGGTCCGCCCGCCGATGCGGCGGCCTCGGCCAGGTTGGCCGTTCCCAGGCTCGCGTTGAGCGATTCGAAGACGCTCTGGAAGAGGTCGTGGACGCTGCACGGCTGTGGCCGGTCGCAGGCCTCGAGGTTGTCGACGCCGGCCCAGGGCATCCCGAGCAGCGGCCCCTCGAGGGCGCGCACCGCCTCGCCCATGCTGATCTCGGCGGCTGGCCGCGCCAGCTGGTAGCCGCCGGACTGCCCGCGGGTGGCGGAGACGAGTCCGGAGCGTCGCAGCTGCGCAACGAGCTGCTCGAGGTAGGCGTGCGGCAGCTTCTCCTGCTTCGCGATCCCGGCCAGCGAGACCGGCCCGTCGCCTTCGTGGCGCGCGAGCTGGATCAGGAGCCGCATTCCGTACTCGGTGCGCGTGCTGATCTTCATTCGTCGATCTCCACCTGGACCTCGTCGCCGACCTGGCGCGCGGCATAGGCGCGTACCGGGCGAACCGGCGGCAGGGCCAGCACCCGGCCGGAGAACAGATCGAAGCGGCCGCCATGTCGCGGGCACTCGACGCCGGTGTCGTCCAGCTCGCCCTCCCCCAGCACGCCGCCATCGTGGGTGCAGACGTTGTCGATCGCGCCCCATTCGCCGTCCTCGGTGAGCCCAACGCAGAGGGAGCGGCCGTCGATCTCGACGACCCGGACGCTTCCTGGTTCCACGTCGGAGGCACGGGCGACGGTGATGAAGCCTCCGGTGATCGGCTCGGCCATCGTGCGCTCGGCGGTCATGCCGCGCTCACCGCGGGGTCGTCGAACCCTTCCGCATGCCCGATGCGCTCGGCGAGCGCTGCCAGCATCGTGCTGCGCACCGGCTCGACCGAGATCTTGGCAATGACCTGTTCGAAGAAGCCACGCACGATCATCCGCTCCGCCTCATCGGCGTCGAGTCCGCGCGACTCCGCGTAGAAGCGCTGGATCGGGTCGATGGCGCCGGCGGTCGCTCCATGCCCGCAGCGGAGCAGGTCGTTCGTCTTGATCTCGAGGATTGGAATCGGCTCCGCGCCCGCGTTCGGGCTGAGCAGGAGGTTGCGGCACTCCTGGTAGCTGCTCGACTGGCGCGCGGTCTCCTGGACGCGTGTCACCCCGTAAAAGGCGGCGCGCGCCCGATCGTAGAGCGCCGAGAGGTAGAGCAGGTCCGAGGTCGTGTGCTCTCCCCACAGGTCCTGCAGGCTGTTGATGTCGATGTGCTGCTCGTTGCCCGCCGCAAGCAGTCCCAGGATGAGGCTCGTCCCGCCCTTCCCGGTCATCTGCACGTCGAGGCCGAGCTTGGTGACCCGCGATCCGACCTCGGTGTTGAGGGTGGTGACGACCGCGTCCCGTCCCACCTCGACCCGCTGCGAGCCGATGTTCCAGACGGCGTCGCCCAGGCGCTGGAGGTTCGCGTAGCGGATGCGCGATCCCGGCAGAGCGTGGATGGCGACGGTCCCACCGAACCAGCCGGCCTGCCCATCGGGCGAGACCGTCCCCTCGAGCAGCGTGACGCTGCTCCCCTCGTCGGCGACGACCAGCGTATGCGGCAGGAATGTGACGTCCGATCGCGGCTGCGTGATCCGTGCGATGAGCGTCCCGTCGACCTCAAGCCCGCGCGGCACATAGAGGAAGGTGCCCCCGGTCCAGCCCGCGAGCGAGAGCGCCCAGAACGCGGCGTGCGACGCCACCGGCTCTGATCGACCCAGGTAGCGCCGGAGCAGGTCGGGGTGCTCGCGGGCCGCGGTACCGAGGTCGGTGAAGACGACGCCGCGCTCCGCGAGCCGGTCGTCGGGGAGCTCTGGCCGGAACTCGGCATCGGCGAGCAGCTCACCGTCGCGCGGCAGATCCTTCAGCGAGGTCCGGCGCCACTCCTCCTCGAGCCCGGTCGGCATCGGCGTCTCACGTGCGAGCGCCAGCGAGCTGCGGCGTAGCTCGAGCAGCCAGTCGGGCTCGTCGTGCTGCCGGCTGATCCGCTCGACCATCTCCTCGTCGAGCGGGAGCGGCCTGGCGTCGACGACCTGGGCGCTCATCGGCGCCGGGATCGTGTCGTGGGCGACATCGGTCTAGCCGACCGCGCCTTCCATCTGGAGCTGGATGAGGCGGTTCATCTCGACCGCGTATTCCATCGGCAGCTCTTTGACGATCGGCTCGATGAAGCCGTTGACGATCATCGCCGCCGCCTCGGCTTCGTTCATGCCGCGGCTCATCAGGTAGAAGAGCTGCTCCTGGCCGACCTTCGAGACGGTCGCCTCGTGACCGATGGTGACGTCCTCCTCGTCGATCTCCATGTACGGGTACGTGTCCGATCGCGCCTCGTCGGAGAGGATCAGGGCATCGCAGCGGACCGTGGACTTGGACTTCTTGCAACCCGGATAGACCTTGATCAGGCCGCGGTAGCTCGTGCGTCCGGTCCCCTGGGAGATCGACTTGGAGGTGATCAGGCTGGTCGTGTTCGGGGCGGCATGGATGATCTTGCCGCCCGCGTCCTGGTGCTGGTCGGAGCCGGCGAAGGCGATCGAGAGCACCTCGCCATGCGCCCGCTCGCCGAGCAGGTAGATGGAGGGGTACTTCATCGTGACCCGCGAACCGAGGTTGCCGTCGACCCACTCCATCACCGCGTCCTCGTAGGCGACGGCCCGCTTGGTGACGAGGTTGTAGACGTTGTGGCTCCAATTCTGGATGGTCGTGTAGCGGACTCGGGCGCCCTTCTTGACGATGATCTCGACCACGGCGCTGTGTAGCGACGCGGTGGTGTAGGTCGGCGCGGTGCAGCCCTCCACGTAGTGAACGCTGCTCCCCTCGTCGGCGATGATCAGCGTCCGCTCGAACTGGCCCATGTTCTCGGTATTGATCCGGAAATAGGCCTGCAGCGGAAGCTCGACGTGCACGCCCTTTGGCACGTAGATGAAGCTCCCGCCCGACCAGACCGCGGTGTTCAGGGCCGCGAGCTTGTTGTCGTTGGCAGGGATGACCGTCCCGAAGTACTCCTTGAAGATCTCCGGGTACTCCTTGAGCGCCTGGTCGGTGCCCATGAAGAGGACACCCTGCTTCTCGAGGTCCTCGCGGATGTTGTGGTAGATGACCTCGGAGTCGTACTGACCGCCGACGCCCGCGAGGTACTTCTTCTCCGCCTCGGGAATCCCGAGCTTGTCGTACGTGCGCCGGATGTAGTCGGGCACGTCGTCCCACGACTGCACCGCCTTGTCGGTCGGCGCCACGTAGTAGTAGATGTCCTGGAAGTCGATCGGCGCCAGGTCGGCGCCCCAGGTCGGCATCGGCCGCGCCTCGAAGTGGCGATACGCCTTGAGCCGCAGCTTGGTCATCCACTCCGGCTCGCCCTTGAAGCGGCTGATGCCCTCGACCACCTCAGCCGACAGCCCCTTCTTGGCGATGTTCAGCGACGTCGCATCGGAGTCATGCCAGCCGTACTTGTAGTTGTCCGGGAGCTGGCTCAGGGCTGGGTTCGGCAGTGCCATGGTTCCTCGGTTCTGTGCGGGAGGCGCCGCGATCCGCGACGCTCACGAATCCCGACTGATTTGGTCGGTGTTTGTCATGTGCATGATCGTCCATCGCGCTCCCGCCGTCAATGCGGCCCAGCCACGGCGAGCCGAGCCAGCGCGTCAGCCGGCGGTCTCGTCTCTACGAACGCCCGCGCGGCCTCGACCGGCAGGGCGCCATTGACCACCGCCACCTGGCGCACCAGACCCTGGACCAGGGCAGCCACGGCAAAGCTGCCCGCGCGCATATCGCCGATCACCCGTTCCTCCTCGGGATTGGGTGCCCAGCCAACGACGTCGATGAGCTGACCCGCGAACTCGGTGTAGACCCATGGCGCGCGCGGCACAGGGACCGGCTGCCCCAGGATCCCGATCGCCGCCGCCTCCCCGCCCTCGCGCGCCGCGTGCCAGTGCTCGACGCGGAGCCGCTTCCCGTCGGCCGCCGGGTGAGGAACGCTGGCGACATCGCCGGCGGCGAAGATGCCAGGCGCCGCTCGGCGGTCAGCGTCGACCACGATCCCGTTATCCACGGCGAGGCCGGCGCGCTCCGCGAGCTCCGTGCGCGGCCGCACGCCGACCCCGGCGACGATCACCTCGGCCGGGCTCCGTTCGTCACCGACCAGCACGGTGTCGGGCTCCAGTGCCGTTACCGGAGTGGACAGGCGGGCCTCAACGCCAACCGCCTGCAGCCGTTCGACCGCCCAGTCCGAGAGGGTCGCGCCGAGCGATCCCGCCCAGAGGCGCGACGACAGCTCGAACAGCCGCACCCGGAGTCCGTGGCTCGCCAACGACGCGGCGACCTCCACGCCGATGAAGCCCCCGCCGATGACCGCCGCAGCGGCACCGGGACCTGCCCGCATCGCGGCGTCGCGGATCGAGGCGGCGTCGCCCACGGTCCGCAGCAGGTGCGCGTGCTTGGCGCCGGGGATCGGCGGCCGGCGGGGCTCGGCGCCGGGCGCGAGCAGGCAGGACCGATAGCGCACCACGCTCCCGTCGTCGAAGCGCGCCAGCTGGTCGCCGGCGTCAAGCTCGGTAACAGCGACATCAGTCCGGAGCTCGATGCCCTTGCGTTGGTACCACCGATCCGGCTCGACCGCGACGAGGTCGTCGGGCACCTCGCCGCGCAGCAGCTCCTTGGAGAGTGGCGGGCGGTTGTAGGGGGCGCGCGCCTCGTTCCCGACGAGCACGATCGTCCCGGCGAAGCCGTGCCGTCGCAGCGTGCGGGCGCAGCGAACGGACGCGACCCCGCCGCCCACCAGCAGGACGTCGACCTCGCGGACCGCGATCCCTCTGGGCGGGGCCGCCATCGGCCTAGCCGCGTTCGCCGACCGGTGAGCGCGCGGCCTCCAGGTCCGCGAGGAGCGCCGCCGGGGATTGCTCCTCGCAGAGGAGCCGCCAGAAGCCGTTCGTCTGGCCCTGCACCTCGAGCCACGGGCGGATGATTCGCTTCCCCTCCGAATACGTGAAGGAGTAGGTGCGGTTCACCGGGTCGCGAAGGACCCGGATGGAGTGGTCAATGCGATCCGCGGGCACGGCCCCCACCTCGGTCAGGTAGTCGCGGACCTCCTGCTCCGGCCGGCCGTCGTGATGCAGCATGATCCCGGCATTCCCGGTGGCAGCCTGGAGCTCGTTCTGGGCGTTTCGCACCACGACCGCCGCCGCCCAATCGCCCTCAAGCCCCACCTCGCTGCCGATCCGGCGCAGCTCCGCCTCGAGCTCCCAGTCGGCCATGACCACCTCCCTGCCGATGTCTGCCAGCCCCTCTGCCAGCACCGCCTCGGGGCTGTTCATGGTCCGCATCGTCGCTTCGCCCAGGTTGGCCTCGCCGATCAGCGTCCGCTCCTTCACGACATGGTCGGCATGGTGGCCGGGATATGCCTCGTGCGCGGCGAGGAAGGCGATCAGGGTCACCTCGATCGGCAGGTCGATGTTGACCTGGATCCTGGTTCTGCCGCTGCCGAGGAAATGCGCGAAGGCGCCCCAGGGCTTGTCGTGCACCTCCTCCCAGGCGATCGACTCGTCCCGCGGCAGGTCGAAGTCGCGGCGCGCCACGGAGCGGAAGCGGTCCGCCGAGCCCTCGACGGCGCCCAGCACGCGCTCTGCCGGAATCCGCAGCGTGGCGCGGAACGCGCCGATCCGCTCCAGGAGCGATCCCGGGCCGGGCAGGGCCTCGTCGATCCGCGATCGGGCGGCGTCCAGGTCGGCGTCGGGCACCGGGCGGATCGGGATGTCGAACAGCTGCTCGACCAGATCGAGGTAGGTAATCTCCTCGCCACCCGCCTGGCGGGCGAGCGCCCCCATCGCTCGTAGCTGGCCGCAGAACCAGAGGCGCCGGCGCGTGGTGGCCGGGCCGTCGTCAGGGAGCCGGTCGGCGAGCTCGGAAAGCGCCATCGTCTCGTCATGAAGCTCGGTGGCCAGTGCCGGCGCTTCGCCGAGGGCGATCTCCTTCAACTCCGAAGGCCCAACGTAGCTGTCGATGAAGCCCGGGCTGAGGCGGTCCAGCCGCAGGCATAGGAGGAGGTAGCGGCGGGCGAGCTCGTCCATCTTGCCATCCTAGCCGCCCATGGCCGTTGACAGCGAGACGGCGGCATCGGTACCGTGCGGGCCTAACGCACCGCAGGAGAAGGGAGGCCGAGACATGCCGACGTTCGTCGTTTGCCGTCGCGCCCGCCTGCGGGGAGACCTCGACCGGCTCTGACCAGCCGCCTCCCGGCTCCGCATCGCTCTCGGGCGCGCTCCACCGCCCGTCAGCCGCAATCCCCCAGTGGAGTACCGCCCGTGGCTTCAGCCCCTCCCCGCACACACCTGCTGCACGGCACGATCCTTCGCGCCCGCAGCGGCTTCTACGCCGTCCTGACCGATGGCGGCGTGTACGAGTGCCGTCTCCGCGGTCGGGTGACTCGTGACCGGCTCAACGCCGATCCAGCGGTCATCGGCGACCGGGTGGCGATCGTCCCGGCCGAAGACGGGACGGGAATGATCGAATCGGTCGAGGATCGCGACAGCCGGTTCAGCCGCCGTCAGCCCGGCCCACGTGGCACATGGCGCGAGGACGTCATTGTCGCCAACCTTGACCAGGTGCTCGTCGTCTTCGCCTGCGCCGACCCGATGCCGCACCTCCGCATGGTCGACCGCTTCCTGGTGGTCGCCGAGCACAACGAGATCGAGGCGGTGCTCATCGTCAACAAGGTCGACCTCTGCGGGGGCGAGGTCGCCCGCGCAGAGTTCGCGGCCTACGAGCGCATCGGCTACCCGGTCCGCTACGTGAGCGCCCGAACCGGGCTGGGTGTTGGCGCGGTCGCGGACCGCCTTGCCGGGCGGATCAGCGTGGTAACGGGACCGTCGGGCGTGGGCAAGTCGACCCTGCTCAACGACATCCAGCCCGGCCTCCACCTGCTCACCGGCGACGTGAGCGAGCTCATCCACAAGGGTCGGCACACGACGACCACCGCCGAGCTCCACGCGCTGAGCGGGCCGGCCGGCGGCTGGGTGGCCGATACGCCCGGGATCCGCGAGCTGGGGCTGTGGGCCGTCCCGCCCGATAAGCTCGCCTCGTGCTTCCCGGAGATGCGGGAGCTCCTGGGCGGCTGCGCCTTCAACGACTGCCGCCACCTGGCAGAGCCCCGCTGCGCGATCCGGGCGGCGGTCGCCGACGGACGCGTCATCGAGGCCAGATACGAGTCCTATCGACGGCTGCTCGCCGGCGAGTAGGCACTCTCACCGGCGGACAGCGGTTCGGGAAGCGATCGACGGGGGCTCGCCCTACAGGATGCCGCGATCCGCGAACGCGGCCTGCGCGGCGGTGGCCTCCGCGTTCCCGTACAGGTCGCGCACCGTCGCCACGATGTCCGTCGCCAGCGAATGCATCGTCGGGTTGTCCTGGCCGATCTGGGCCAGGAGGACCGCGGTATCGGCATGCACGTGCCCGAGCGAAGTGCGCAGGTTCCAGAGCGCGTGGGACCAGATCTCGCCGTCATCGTGGACCTCGCCGTCAAGATCGGCCGGGTACATCTTGTCGGTATCGAGGCGCCGCAGGCAGTGAACCGGCCCCGGGGTGTACGACGTGGAGTCCCAGGCCGCGACGCACGCCGGATCGGGGGTCGGCGCAACGATGTTCGAGACATCGGCGGCGAGATAGTCGCCGAATCCCTCGCCGATGGCGCCCGACTCCTCGCCTGCGCCATAGAATGTCGGCGAGGACTGGAAATGCAGCGCGTGACCGTATTCGTGGAGGATGACCTCGGCGTCTTCGGCGTCATCGACTCCGCCCTTCCCGAAGCGCAGCTCGTACTTCGGGTGATCGGTTGCGAAGCTGTTGTCGTAGCCCAGCTGATTGAGGCGAACTCGCTGGGGATGGTTGTCGATCCCCGGGAAGGTGGAACCGAACCCGAGCGATTGGACGTAGTTCTGCGCGACGGTGATCCAGTAGTAGGCCATCACCTGCTCGAAGCGGTCGTCGTGGCGGTTGTAGACGAACGTGTTGGTTGCCGAGTAGGCGGGGTCGCCGGTCTCTGACACGACACAGGCCCAATCGCCGCACAAGAATCCGGAGCCGTCCAGGTTCGTGAGCGGACGAAGCCGATAGGCCGGCTGGAGGGCCGGGTAGTCGGCGTCCTTCTGGTCGGTCAGCGACTCGTCCTGCAGCTGGGCTACCGGGTTGGGAAAGAAGACCTGGCCCAGGCCCGTCGAGCCGGATCCGGCCGGCTGCTTGGCGAGGGAAAGTCCCGGCAGGCTGGCGGCTGCCAGCATCAGGGCAAGGGCGAGCGCCGCAGCGCGTCGGTTCATGGGCGTGAATCCTCCTCCTTGGATGCCGATCGAAGCATCGGGTGCCGCGACGAATGCGTCAGACGATGACGAGGGCGCGCAGCGCAGCAGGCCGATCACGGTACCCAGCGATCATGGAGCGGTCAACGCAGCGGTGCCAGCTCGCACCGGCGATTGGCCGGCCGCGTGACGCCAGCGGCGGACTAGCTGCGTGGACCACCGGCGGGATCCCGCGATAGAATCGGCGGCCTTCGGCGCGGGTGTGGCGTAGTGGTAGCGCGCGACCTTCCCAAGGTTGAAGTACGGGTCCGATTCCCGTCACCCGCTCCAGGCCTCAGACCTCGGCGCATGATGCGCCGATGAGCGAGCTCCTCGTCCTTGGCGCGGACGCTGTGCGGACCCTGCTGCCGATGAACCGCTGCATCGACCTCATGGGGGAGGCGCTGGCGGGGTTGGCTCGCGGCGAGGGGCTCAACCCCCTCCGAAGCGGGTACCGGCTTCCGGGCGGCAACGGCTTGATCGCCACGATGCCGGGCTCGATCGGCGGTGAGTTCGGGGCGAAGGTCATCTCGGTCTTTCCGGGCAACCGATCGGTCGGGCTCGAGTCCCACCAGGGCGTCATCGTCCTGTTCGAGCGCGAGCACGGGACACCGATCGCGGTCGTCGATGCGGCGGCGGTCACCGCGATCCGCACGGCGGCGGTGAGCGGGCTTGCGACCCGAGCGCTCGCCCGGCCGGAGGTGAGCCGCCTCGCCATCCTGGGCTCCGGCACGCAGGCGCGGACGCATCTGGAGGCAATGCTGGCGGTGCGGCCGATCCGTTCGGTCCGGGCCTGGAGCCCCACCCGCGAGCACCTCGACGACTTCGTGCGCGAGGCGGCCGAGCGCTGGGCGATCGACGTCGAGGCGGCGGCATCGGCAGAAGCGGCGGTCGAAGGCGCCGACCTCGTCTGCACCGTGACCGCGTCCTCGGAGCCGGTCATGCACGGGGCCTGGCTTGGTGCGGGAACACACGTCAACGCGGTCGGCTCGTCTGTGCCGTCCGCGGTCGAGCTCGATGCGGACGCCGTCGCTCGGTCCCGGTTCTTCGTCGATCGGCGCGAGTCGGCGCTGAACGAGTCGGGCGACCTGCTGGCTGCCATGCGGGTCGGCGCGGTCGACGAGTCGCATATCGTCGCGGAGCTGGGTGAGGTCCTGGTCGGCACATCACCGGGCCGCGCGACTGACACGGAGATCACCGTCTTCGAGTCGCTTGGCCTGGCGGTCGAGGACCTCGCGGCGGCCGCCGAGGTCGTCCGGGAGGCGAAGCAGGGCGGCGCCGGTTCCGCGGTCGATCTCTAATGGCCTCGGCCGGCTCCGCTCGCGCCGCCCTTCCGGTGCCGATCCCGCTCGACGAGATCCGAGCGGCATCCGAACGCCTGGCGGGCACGACTTTACGGACGCCCATCGTCCCGCTGACCGAAGGCGAGACGCTCATCTACGCCAAGCTCGAGAGCCTCCAGCCGATCGGCTCCTTCAAGATGCGCGGCGCTGGCAACGCCATGGCACTGGCGACGGCGGAGCAGCTGGCCGGCGGCGTCTACACCGCATCGGCAGGGAACATGGCGCAGGGCGTCGCCTGGAACGCGCGACGCCTCGGAATCCCCTGCGCCGCCATCGTCCCTGAGGGCGCGCCCCGGGCGAAGCTCGACGCCATCGAGCGATTGGGCGCGCGGGTCATACCGGTTCCGATGGAGCGCTGGTGGCAGGTCATGCTCGAGCATGGCGATCCTGACATGGACGGGCTCTTCATCCACCCCTTCGCCGACCGGGCTGTCATCGCCGGGAACGGAACGATCGGGCTGGAGATCGCAGAGGATCTTCCTTCGGTGGCAGCCGTCGTGGTGCCCTACGGCGGCGGCGGGCTCTCGACCGGGATCGCCTCGGCGATCAAGGCGGTCGCGCCATCGGTCAAGGTCCTTGCCGCCGAGGTCGAGGGAGCGGCACCATTCGCGGCGTCGCTCGAAGCGGGTCGGCCGGTGACCATCAATGCGCGCAGGACCTGGGTCGACGGCATCGGGGGCGGATCGCTGCTGCCGGAGATGTGGCCACTGGCATCGGGCCTCCTCGACGGGTCGATCGTGGTCACCCTCGACGAGGTCGCGGAGTCGGTGCGCCTCGTGGCATCTCGCGCTCGAGTGGTGGCGGAGGGCGCCGGTGCGGCGGCGGTCGCCGCTGCCCTCACCGGGCGTGCCGGGGCCGGCCCCGCGGTCGCGGTCGTCTCGGGCGGCAACCTCGACGCCTCACTGCTGGCCGGCATCCTCGCCGGGAAGGCCTAGTGGCGCTGGGCGACCTGGGCCGTGCAGTCCGAGCAGACGTCGTTCAGGCCGGCAAGCTCGTGGTGCTGCACGGGCTCCGCGTAGTTCCGCCCGCAATACGTGCGATGGCCGATCAGCTGGCCATCGCTCCAGCGCTCGGCTGCGGCGAGGTGCCAGATGTTCTCGTGGACGCCTTGAAGCCCGAACGCCTCTTCCGGGCGCAACTCTTCCGCCATGGATCGAGTGTACGCGCCGACGGAGGCGTGAAATGCCTGGGGGCTGGTTGAGCGCGTCGACCCGGCCCGAAGGGCCTCGCCGCCGATTGGCTGGTACGATGTCGCGCGCATGCGGCCCCCCGGGACCAGCCACCGCGGCCGCTCCGGCCGCCCCACGAGGTAGTCGTATTACCCGATGAGCGTGCTCGCCGAACCGTCAACGTCCGAGTCTCCCAGGGGACCCAAGGGAGTGCGTCTCCCGACCGCGCGGTCGGTGCGGTACAACCCTTCGCCGGCGGACCTCCAGGAGCTCACGAGCCGGATGCCGCAGGCCAGGCGCACCAACTTCGGCAACTACAACGTCCAGACACGGGTCACCAGCCGGTCCGCGGGCTCGACCTATCTCGTCACCGACGACCCGTCGATCACCACCGGCAAGTCGATCGGCGTCGAGGAGGGGCGGCGAGTCGCGCAGCTCCAGGCGGACTACATCGCCGGCCGCGACATGCTCGTCATCGACGGCTATCTCGGCAACGACCCGGCCCATCGCAGCCGGCTGCGCCTCTACATCGAGGAGGCCAACGCGAACATCGCCGGGATGCAGCAGCAGCTCTACTTCCCGCCCGACGCCCCGGCGCACGACTGGGACCCGGAGCTGGTGATGATCTATACGCCGAACCTGCCGATGCCCGGCTACCCCGACGAGCGGCTGATCAGCGTCGACCTCGAGGCGGGAATCTCGCGCGTCTTCAACTCCGACTACTTCGGCGAGTCGAAGAAGGGCGGCCTCCGGATGTGGAACGCCATCGTCTTCGGGCGCGGCGGGCTGGCGATGCACGCCGGCTGCAAGGTCGTTCCCACCGATCGCGGCGAGCAGGTGCTGCTGATCATCGGGCTCTCGGGGACCGGTAAGACGACGACCACCTTCACCCGGCAGAACGACAGCCAACCGGTGCAGGACGACTTCATCGGCCTGTTTGCCGGTGGCACCGTGGTCGGCACCGAGAACGGCTGCTTCGCCAAGACCTTTGGGCTCGATCCACGGCACGAGCCGGCGATCCACGGCGCGGTCGTCAAGCCAGACGCCTACCTCGAGAACGTGAGCCAGCAGGAGCCCGACGGGCCGGTCGACTTCTTCGACACGAGCTATACCAAGAACGGGCGGGCGACCTTCCCGATGGCCTCCCTGGGCATCTGGCGTGATCCGCGCGAGGTCGGGCCCGTCACCCAGCTTCTGATCCTCAACCGCAACGACAACATCATTCCGGCCGTCGCGCGCCTCACCAGGGAGCAGGCTGCCGCCTACTTCATGCTCGGTGAGACCCAGGGAACTTCCGCGGGCGGGAAGGCCGAGGAGGGCCGCGCGCTCCGCGTGCCCGGCACGAATCCCTTCTTCCCGTTGCGCGACGAGCAGCAGGCCAATCGCTTCCATGAGCTGATGGGCACCTGCAACTTCGAGGTCTTCCTGCTCAACACCGGTCGAGTCGGTGGCGAGCCGATGGAGCCCGGATCGCGAAAGGTCGAGATCGAGGATTCCGGCGCGATCGTCAAGGCGATCGCCGAGGGCACGATCCGCTGGACGCCTGATCCGGACTTCGGGTATGACGTCGCTGCCGAGCTGCCGGGCGTCGATGAGATGGAGCTCCTCCAGCCGCGTCTCCTCTACGAGCGCACCGGCCGCGCCGATGAGTACGCCGCCTGGGTCTCCCGCTTCAAGCGCGAGCGAGTCGAGTTCCTCCAGGGCTATCCCGGGCTTCTCCCCGAGATCGTCGAGGCCGTTCGCTAGCGATCAGGACCGCGCCTAGTGCGCGTGATCCTCTTCCTCGAGGGTCGCCTGCACGGAGAGCTCCACGTTCCCCTTCAGCGCGCGAGAGATCGGGCAGCCGTCCTTCGCCGCCTCCGCCGCCCTGGTGAACGAGTCGTGCGTCGCGCCTGGCACGTGGCCAAGCACCGTGAGCGCCGAGGAGACGACCGTCCAGCCCGCCTCGAGCTTGTCGAAGTGAATCTCCGCCTCGACGTGGAGGTGCTCCGGAGGCGTGCCGGCCCGGCCCAGCTCGCCCGAGAGGGCCATGGCATAGCAGCTCGCGTGCGCCGCCGCCAACAGCTCCTCGGGCGAGGTGCGTCCGTCCGGGGACTCGGTGCGCGATGCCCAGCTGACCGGCAGGTCCTGGAACATCCCGCTCGTCCCGGCGCTCACCGTTCCGGTGCCCGCGCCGAGATCCCCCTGCCAGGTGACCGTCGCCGTGCGCACGGCTGCCATGACTGCTCCTCCTGCTTGTATGCTGTTCGCCCGAGCCTACCCCCATCGGGAGCCCAATGACGACCGATTCCCCTCCGCAGCCCCAGCAGTACCCGATCATCCGCGGCGAGCATGTCTACCTCCGCGCCGCGGAGCGGAGCGACCTTGACGTCTTCGTGCGCTGGTTCAACGACGCCGAGACGAGGCGCTATCTGGCGATGGTCGGGCCGATGGGCCGAGCCGCGGAGGAGCGCTGGTTCGACGGAATGCTCGAGCGCCAGGGCAAGCACGACTACCACTTCGTCATCTGCCTGCTGGCCGATGGTCGCGCCATCGGGACGGCAGGGCTGCACGAGGTCGACCTCGAGTCGGGCAGCGCCGCGTTCGGCATCGCCATCGGCGAGGGGGCCGACCGCGGGCACGGACATGGCACCGATGCCCTCAACGCGATCTGCGACTTCGGCTTCGGGGAGCTCCGCCTCGAGCGGATCTGGCTCGACGTCTACGAGCCGAACGAGCGTGGGCAGCGCAGCTACGAGAAGGCCGGGTTCGTGCTCGAGGGCACGATGCGGCGAGGCACCTTCCGGCGCGGCGAGTTCCTCGACGTGCGGCGGATGTCGATGCTGCGCGACGAGTGGCTGGCCCTGCCCCGCCGCGCATCCGCGACGCGCGACGCCTGACGCGTCGCATCCCAGGCGGCCGCGGACGGCCGCCATCGGCGCAGAGGAGGCCACGGCCGCTCGGGTACGATGCGGAACGTGTTCGAGCTGCGACGCGATCCGATCACCGGCTGGTGGTCGGCGGTCGTCACCGACCGCTCCTTCGAGCACAGCTCGTTCACCGTCGATGCGCTCCCGGTGGAGGGCAGCCACTGCCGGCACTGCGACGAGGCCCCCGACGAGGATGACGATCGCGTCAGGCGGGTGACCCTTCGCCAGGACGCGTTCCATCGCATCGACGCATCGAAGGATCTCGCGGCGCAGATGTCCATCTCGGAGGTCGAGGCCAGCTCGGGCTCCTGGGAGATCCTGGTCGGACCTCGCGGTCATCACGAGCGCCTGGCCGACGCGCATACCCAGCTCGCCATGAGCCTCCTGCGCGGGGCGCGCGACGCGATGCGCCAGATGAGTGAAGTCGAGCG